>Ga0099828_10001821_pt1 | contig 14543 bp, 12 predicted proteins | sample CZO8metaG_2_FD_79338 | JGI IMG/M metagenome (GOLD analysis project Ga0099828, IMG submission 79338) | Vadose zone soil microbial communities from the Eel River Critical Zone Observatory, Northern California, USA - CZOApr15con2H1.8 metaG | ecosystem: Environmental > Terrestrial > Soil > Vadose...
ACGCGAGGTCCGGATGGGGGACATCATCGTCATGGACGTCGAAGTGGTCGGCGACGCAGGGGTCGTCGAGTCGGAGACGCGCAGGGCGACGGAGGGCGAGGTCAAGGAGGGGGTGCTCCTCCCGGAGCTGATCGCGGTTCTGCCGGGCACTTTCACCGGCGAGACTCGTGAGGCGAGGGTGAGGTTTCCGGACGACTACGGGACGCCGGAGCTCGCGGGCAAGGACGCCACGATCCGCGTCACGGTGCAGGGCGTGAAGGAAAAGATCCTGCCTGAGCTGGACGATGCGCTCGCCAAGAACCTGAGCGGCGGTAAGCAAGAGACGGCCGACGCATATCGCCAGGCGGTGCGCGAGCAGCTCGAGGTGGCCGAGAAGGCCGTGGAGAAGATGCATCTCGAGGAGGCGGCCGTCAAAGCGTTGGTCGAGGCCTCGTCGGTCGAGGTGCCGGACGCGCTGGTCGACCGCGAGCTCACGAGCGAGCTCGAGTCGCTCGAGCGGACGCTCGACCGGCAGGGCTTGAAGCTCGACCGCTACCTGGAGTACACCGGCCAGTCGCTCGACCAATGGATGGCCGCCCAGCGACCGGAGGCCACATCGCGTCTCGAGACCGACCTTGTCCTGGCGGAGTTTGCCCGGCGCGAAGGTCTCGATCCCTCGGACGACGACGTGACGGCGTTCCTCGAAGAGCAGGCCGGTCAGGACGAGGAGCTGCGGGGCCAGGTCGAACAGCTCAAAAAGAGCTCGGCGGCCCGCCGCTACTTCGCTTCGAGGCTTCGCCGGCGTCGCGTCCTGGACCGCCTGGCCGAGATAGTGGCGCAGGCCTCTTGACTGAATCCGGGGAGGGCATGTCTAGAATGACGTTTGTGCGCGATATCCAAATGACTGAGCTTCCATCCAGCTACCTCGTCCCGATGGTGGTCGAGAACACAGGCCGCGGCGAGCGTGCCTTCGACATCTACTCGCGACTCCTCAAGGAGCGCATCGTTTTCATCGGGACTCCGATCGACGATCAGGTCGCCAACCTCGTCGTCGCCCAGCTCCTCTTCCTTCAGTCCGAAGACCCGGAGAAGGAGATCGCCCTGTACATCAACAGCCCCGGCGGCCAGGTGACCGCGGGTCTCGCGATCTACGACACCATGCAGTACATCAGGCCGCCCGTCTCCACGATCTGCATCGGCATGGCCTACTCGATGGCCGCGGTGCTGCTCGCGGGCGGGGCGCACGGAGCGCGCTTTGCGCTGCCGCACGCGAACATCCTCATCCACCAGCCGTGGGGTGGCATGCAGGGTCAGGCCACCGACATCCAGATCCACGCCAAGGAGATCCTGCGCACGCGCGAGCAGCTCAACCAGATCCTCGCGAAGCACACCGGCCAGAAGATCGAGAAGGTCACGCAGGATACCGAGCGCGACTACTTCCTGACCGCCGAGGCGGCGAAGGAATACGGGCTGATCGACGACATCATCCTCACGCCGACCAAGCCGGGCGAGAAAGCGAAGACGGATGGTCAAGACGCGGAGAAGGTCAAGGAGAAGGTCGCCGCAGGATGATCTTCCGACGCAGAACGAAGCGCGACGAGGTCACCAGGCATCGCGCCAAGTGCTCGTTCTGCGGGAAGGCGCAAGGCGAAACGGGCAGGCGCCTCGTCGCCGGTCCGGGAGTCTTCATCTGCAGCGAGTGCATAAGTCTTGCCAACGAGATTCTCTGGGGCCATAATCCCCCGGCGCCGGCATCCCCGTAATGTCACATAGGAACCGATGAACGAACGAGAGGACCGCCGCCGCTACACCCGCTGCAGCTTCTGCGGCAAGGGCCAGGACCAGGTCCGCAAGCTGGTCGCCGGCCCCGGCGTGTTCATCTGCGACCAATGCATCGACCTCTGTCAGGAGGTCCTCGAGGACGACAACCGGTCGGCCGGCACCAAGAAGCAGAAGACCGGGTTCATCCCGAACCCCAAGACCATCTGCGCGGCGCTGGATCAGTACGTGATCGGACAGGAGCGCGCGAAGAAGGTCCTCTCAGTCCAGGTCTACAACCACTACAAGCGCATCAGCGCGTCGAAGTCGGTCGGCGACGTCGAGCTCACGAAGTCGAACGTCCTCCTCGTCGGGCCGACGGGCTGCGGCAAAACGTATCTCGCGCAGACGCTGGCCAAGATTCTCGACGTGCCATTCGCCATCGCGGACGCGACCAGCCTGACCGAGGCCGGTTACGTCGGCGAGGACGTGGAGAACATCCTCCTTCGCCTCATCCAGGCCGCTGACTTCGACATCAGCCGTGCCGAGCGGGGAATCATCTACATCGACGAGATCGACAAGATCGCGCGCAAGTCGGACAACCCGTCGATCACGCGCGACGTCAGCGGCGAGGGCGTCCAGCAGGCCCTGCTGAAGATCCTGGAAGGCACGGTGGCGAACGTTCCGCCGCAAGGTGGGCGGAAGCACCCGCACCAGGATTTCATCCAGATCAACACCACCAACATCCTCTTCATCTGCGGCGGGGCATTCGACGGGCTGGAGAAAGTTGTCGAGCAGCGCATCGGGCGGCGGGCGATTGGTTTCGGCGCCCCGAACAACCGGACCGAGAAGAAGGTCGTCTCCGAGACGCTGAAGCACCTCCAGCCGCAAGACCTGTTGAAGTACGGGTTCATCCCCGAGTTCATCGGCCGCCTGCCGATCATCGTCACGCTGCACCATCTCGACCAGCAGGACATCGTGCGCATCCTCACCGAGCCGAAGAACGCGCTCGTCAAGCAGTACCAGAAGTTCTTCTCCCTGGACAACGTCGAGCTCGTGTTCCAGAAGGGTTCGCTCGACGCGATAGCGGAGCTGGCTCTTCTTCGAGGCACTGGTGCGCGCGCTTTGAAGTCGATCATCGAGGAGGCCTTGCTCAACTCGATGTTCGAGATCCCCTCGCGGCCGGAGATCAAACGCTGCATCATCTCGGAGCGCTCCATCCGCGACGCGCTGGAGCCGGAGTTCGAGGTCGCCGACGAAACGGAAGGCACGGCCCGCGCCGTCGGAGAGTCGGCCTAATACTCGATTTCCTCGGTCACGGGGAGACAGTCATGAACGGAAGAGTCGCGTTGGCGTTTGAAGTGGTCGCGATCGCGATCATTGCCGGAACCGTCAACGCCTACGCAAACGGTCCTTACACTAGCGGCACGACGGGCTATGACGTCTCGTATCCGAATTGCGGAGTGACGCCGTCCGGTGCGTTCGCGATCGTAGGTGTCAATGGCGGACGGCCGTTCAGCACCAATGGTTGCTTCCAGGCCGAATACGCCGCGGCTCCGCAGTCACCCGTCCCGTCGCTCTATATCAATACCGGATATTCCGGCGCATACAGGAAGAACATCAACTCAGCTTGCTCGAGCCAGTCGGGGACGGTGACAGGCAGCAGCGCGCAGAAGCAAGCCTGGGCGATCGGCTGCAGCGAGGCCGACACATCGATCCAGTACGCGCAGCGGGCCGCGTCCATGTGGTGGCTCGACGTCGAGACCGGCAACAGCTGGTCGTCCAGCAACCTGGTGCTGAATCAGTACACCATCGAGGGGGTGATCAACCGCTTCGCACAGACCGGCCTTCCGGTTGGCGTCTACTCGACCGCCTCGATGTGGAACACGATCACCGGGGGCAGCTTCACGCCACCGAGTGTCGTGGTGTACGACTGGGTCGCAGGCGGCTCGTGCTCGTCTCCGTTCATGCCCAGCACAACCGTCTGGCTTACACAGACCATGAGCGGCGGCGTCGACTACGACACCGCCTGCTGAGGTGCCGCGGCTGTAAGATCCTTCCCACGATGAGCCGAGCCGAGTACGTCGTAGCCGTATCCTCGCCGGCTCAGTCGCGCTAACCGCGACCTCCGCGCCGGCGACACCGAGCCACCTCAAACGATGAAGCACGCCCAATGATCCAGAACAAGACGTTGCACGACATGCCCAAGCAGTTCGATCCACAGGCCGTCGAGGCCGGCTGGTACGCGCGCTGGGAGGAGGACAAGCTCTTCCTCGCCGACGCGTCGAGCGACCTGCCGAAGTTCTCGATGTGCTTCCCGCCGCCCAACATCACCGGCGAGCTGCACATGGGCCACGCCCTGCAGACGGCCGTGTACGACCTGATCGCGCGCTACAAGCGGATGACCGGCTATGAGGTGCTGTTCCTGCCGGGCTACGACCACGCCGCGATCGCGACGCAAAACGTGATCGAAAACCAGCTCGCGCGCGAGGGTCTGACCAAGGAGCAGCTGGGCCGCGAACAGTTCGACGCGCGCGTCGAAGCCTGGTACGAGCAGGTGGGCGCAACGATCATCAACCAGCTGCGCGTCCTCGGGGCGTCGATGGACTGGAGCCGGCTGCGCTTCACGATGGACTCGCGGTACTACCGCTCGGTCATGACAGCGTTTGTCGCGTTCTACGAGCGCGGCTGGATCTATCGCGCGCCGCGGATCGTGAACTGGTGTCCCCACGACCGCTCCGCCATCTCCGACCTCGAGGTCAAGTGGGAAGAGCACCACGACGTCCTCTACCGCATCCGCTATCCGATTGAGGGTGGCGGGGACGTGGTGATCGCAACGGTGCGCCCCGAAACGATGCTTGCCGACACCGGCGTCGCGGTGAACCCGTCGGACGACCGCTACAAGAGCCTCATCGGCAAAACCGCGGTGCTTCCGCTGGTCGGCCGCAAGCTACCGATTGTCGGCGACGACGCGGTGGAGAAGGATTTCGGCACAGGCGCGCTCAAGGTCACGCCCGGCCATGACCCGATGGACTACGACATCGGCCAGAGGCACAGCCTCGAGATCGTCAACGCGATGCATCCCGACGGCTCCATGAACGTGCCGGGACTCCCTTACGACGGGCTGCCGGCGCTCGAGGCGCGCAAGCGCGTGATCGAGGATCTGAAGGCGCAGGGCTTTCTCGTTGGCGAGGAGCCGTACACGCACGAGGTCGGGCACTGCGACCGCTGCCACACCGTGATCGAGCCGCTGATCAGCGAGCAGTGGTGGCTGCGCATGGAGGCGATGCGCGACAAGGCCCTCGCCGCGTCCGAGGCAGGACAGGTGCGGTGGCACCCCGAGCGCTACGAGCGCACGTACCTCGATTGGCTGCGCGGGCTTCGCGACTGGAACATCGGACGGCAGCTGTGGCTCGGCCACCGCGTGCCCGTCTACTACTGCGCGAACGAGCACACCACCGTCGCGGTCGAGAAACCGAGCGCGTGTCCTGAGTGCGGAAGCACGGAGCTCACGCAGGACCCCGATGTGCTCGACACGTGGTTTTCATCTGCGCTGTGGCCGTTCGCCACGCTCGGCTGGCCCGACGAGACGGACGACCTGGAAGCGTTCTACCCCACCGACATCAACTGCACGGCGCGGGAGATCATCAGGCTGTGGGTCAGCCGGATGATCATGACCGGCCTGGAGTTCATGGAGGACGTCCCGTTCTCCGACGTGGCGATCCACTGCGTCGTGCAAGCGGCGGACGGGCGCCGGATGTCGAAATCGCTCGGTACCGGACTCGACCCGCGCAGATTGATCGAAAAGTACGGCACCGACGCGCTGCGCGCGTGGGCGACGTCGGTCGCGATGTCGAGCCAGGACGTGCGGTTCGACGAGAGCCGGGTCGAGGGCTACCGGCGGTTCTGCAACAAGCTGTGGAACGCGACGCGCCTGGTGCTGAGCTCTCCGGGCGCGCCGTCGGTCGATACGCCGGGCTTCTTCGAAGCCAGGGAGCACCTGGAGGATCGCTGGATCCTCTCCCGGCTCACCGACGCGTGGACCGACATCACGGCGGGGATCGACAACTTCATCTTTCAGGATTCGATCAACGCCGCGTATTCGTTCGCGTGGAACGAGCTGTGCGACTGGTACCTCGAGGCCGTGAAGGATCGCCTTCGCGCCGGTGACGCGGCGGCGCAAGACGTCGCGTACTTCTGCCTGGACAACCTGTTCCGCATGCTGCATCCCTTCATGCCCTTCGTCACCGAGGAGCTGTGGTCACGCCTGCCGGGCGATCGCGGCTACGTGATGCGCGCGGGGTGGCCTGACCTCCAGGACAGGTTCGCCGATCCCAGCGCGGAGGAGACGTTCGACGAGGTCATGGCGATCGTGGACGAGGTCCGAGGCCATCGCCAGGCGGCGGGCGGACCGCGCGGAGGACAGCTCCAGCTCGAGAGCGTCGATCGAGACGTGGCCGAGCTCGCGGCCCGCCTGGCTCAGGTCGAGCTCGTGGAGGAGCTGGAAGGCGGAACGGCGCTCGCCATGGTGCCGGGTCGGGTGAAATTCCCCGCCGGTGCTGGGGACGCAAAGCGCGAGCGCGAGTTGAAGCGCCTGGAGGCGGACCTCGCGAAGGACGAGGCGAAGCTGGCCAATCCCGCGTTCCGCGAAAAGGCGCCGGCCGACGTCGTCAAGAACCTGGAGGAGCGCGCCGACGCCACGCGCGCGGCGATCGACAGACTGAGGCTGCAAGACTAAGCGGCACATATGCCGTCTGTCGCCGTCCTCGCGCCGGTCGTCCTACCGCTGATCGCCGCAGGCGTGATCGCCGTCTTCGGATTGCTCGGTTTCAACCTCGGACGCGCCGGTGCGGCGGTCGGGATGTGGGGGGCTGCGGCCGCGCTCTTCGCCGTCTGGCTCCCCGTTCGCTCCTCGGTGGAGCTCGCCCTCGGCCCTCTCGGTTATGGGTCGTCGTTCGACTTGCGCATCGACGCGGTCGCGTTTGCGTTCGGCCTGATGGTCGTGCTTCCCGCCGCCGTGCTGCTCACGCTGCAGCCGCGCACCTGGCAGGAGGCGGCGCTCTCGGCGCTTGGCGTGTCCGCATCGCTGGCGGCGATCGAGGCCGGAGGCGTCGTGCTGACCGCGATCGCGGGCGGCACCGCGGCCACGCTCGCGCTTGTCCTGCTCGACACGGAAGATCCCCGCGCACCCCGCCCGAGCTGGGCGCTGCTCCTGGCGGGCTGGCTCGCGCTGAGCTGGGCGGGCGTCCTGCTCCAGGTGCGTGGGGGGACGGCGGTCTACTCCGCCGTGCCGGTCGCGACCGTGACCTCCGCGGTGTTCTCCCTGCTGGCCGTCGCGGCCCTGCTCGCCTCGTGCCTGTTTCCGTGGCGCACCTGGCCGGCGCAGCTGTGGTCGCGACCCTCACTCCGTGCTGCACCGATCGTGATCGCGACACTCTTCCCGCTCGGTTTCTACGTCCTTGTCCGCGCATACGAGCTCGGCAACGGGCGGTACCCCCAGCCGGTCTTCAACGTGGTCGTCGCGATTCTCGGCATCCTTGCGGCCTTCGCCGCGGGACTGCGAGCTCAGGCCGCGGAGACGAGGCGCGAGTTCCTAGGCGAGGTCATTCCGGGCCTGGGTGGCTTCGCGCTCATGGCGATCGCCATCGGCACCCCGCTGGGCCTGGTCGCGGGCCTCGTCATGCTCGCGACGGCGTCAGCCTTCGTCGCCTGCCTGGCGCTGCTGCCCGACCGCGCCGGGCTGGCCTCGCTGGTCGCGATCGCCGCCGCCGTGGGCCTGCCGCCGAGCCTCGCCTTCGGCGCCCGCGTGGTCGGGATCGAGGCGACGTTCGAAGCCGGTGACTTCCTCGGCCTGATCGGTCTCGCGGCGGCCGCCACGTGGGCGGTGTGGATGGTGGGCGGCGCTCGCGCGATCGGGCTGGCGGCGGGTCGGGGCCGCCCCGCGTCCGAGACGTTCCCGCGCGTCGCCCTCCTCATCGCCGCGGCCACCCTGGTCGCCGGCCCGGCGCTGGCCCTGGTCCAGTTCGCCTATGCCAACCCCGTCGCGCTGGAGGTCATGCCCGCGGCGGCCGGAATCGTGGCCGGCGGCCTGACGTCGGTTGTTACGGTGTCGAGCGACCTGCCGGTGCTCACCCTCTTCGTTCCGCTGCTGGCGCTCCTGCTGTTCGTCTTTGCCGCGAGCGGGGCGGCTGCGATCAGGACCCAGGCGCGGCCCGCGCTCTTCAAGCTGCCGGCGGCGGGGGTCCTGGAGCAGGCGCGGGCGGCGGTCCGCGCCGCGACCGTGCCCGAGCAGTACCGCTCGCTCCTGAGCCTGCGCGAGCTGGAGACCGCGGCCGCCGCGGGTCAGCCGCTGCTGTGGCTCGGCGCGCTCGTGGCGCTGGCGTTCGCGGTCACCCGCTGATTTGATCGAGGGACTGGCGGGATTCGTCGCGTGGCTTGGCGCGGCCCTCGTGGTGCTGTCCGACGGACGGCGTGGCCTGGCGGCCGGCACAGCCGTCAGCAGCCTCGGGATAGCCATCCTCGTGCTCCAGGGCTCCGGTCCGGTCGATGCCGCCATCGTTGCTGTGGGAGGGGCGGTCGCAACCATCCCGGGCCTGCGCTCCGGCGAAGGCTGGGGTCTTATGCCCGCCGGCTCGACGCCCCGCCTCGTCCTGTCCATCGCGGTCGGTCTTTTGGCCCTGTGGATCGCCGCGTCCATCACGACAGGTGGCGGCGCTGCGCTCCGCTTCGCCGTGATGAGCGTCGCCGGGCTGTCCGGGGCGCGGATCCTGTCGAGCGACAGCTCGCCCGTGCTGCTGGCCGCAGTCGGGTCTCTCGCTCTCGCGGCGGCGGCGGCGGCCGCCCTGGGAGGCGCCCCGCCCGGGCCCTGGCCGTACGCCGCGGCAGCTGTGATCGCGGGCGGCTCGGCGTGGCTCAGGCCGAGGACGGCAAGTGCTGCCTGAGGCGATCGAGCTGCTCCTCATCGTCGCCGCCGTGTTCGCGATGGCGTTGGTCTTTTCGCCGGCGGGCCCGCGGCGCCACCTGCTCGTCAAGGGAGGGACCGGCCTGCTCGGCACAGCGGCGATCGTGGCGGTGCCCACGGTCGACCTGGCGGTCCTCGTCCTGCTCGGACTCGCTTTGCTCGACGCCGCGGCCGGCGGGAAGAGACCGTTCGCGATCCGTCTGCGCCTGCCCGCGCTCGCTGTTGCGCTGCTCGCTCTGGCGCTGGCGTTTTCGCGTTTCGCCGGACCGAACGCGCTCGAGCGATTTGCCGCGGTCGGCCTGGCGGCCGGCGTCGCCGCGGCGGTGGGCGTGGTGCCGTACCTGCACCCATTCGATCCCGAGGAAGGCGCGAGCTCTTCGCCGATCGTATGGATCGCCTTCGTCGGGCCGGTCCTCGCGACCGTGCTCGTCTGGCGGGCACACGGACTCCTGTCGGCCGATGCGGGGTCGGCCTTCGGCGCGATGCTGATCGGACTTGGCCTGATCAACATGGCGTGGGGCAGCCTCGGCGCCTGGCTCACGGAGAACACCGTCGTCGCGTGGCGCTATTCGTTCGTGGCGGACTGGGGTCTCGTGCTCTGCGGCTTCGGGCTGACGATCGCCGACGGCCAGCGAGCCGCGCTCCTGGTCCTGTTCACGATCGTTCTCGGACGGCTTCCTCTCTATCTGGGGTCGCGCCAGGCTCTACGCGAGAAGATCGGTACTGAGCGGCCGGTCAACCTGATCGTGGGCGCGGTGCTGGCGGGTGCGGCGCCGTCCGCCGGTTTCGCCGCGCGCGTCCTGCTGCTTCGCGGCGCAACGCAGCTCTACTGGCCGCTCGCGCTGGTGCTCGTGCTCGGGATGCTGCTGTGGCTGCCCGGCTCGCTGAGGCTGGGCCGCAGCCTCGGCCGGCCGCGCGGCCGCCAGGCCATCGGCGTCGTGATCGTGGTCGCTATCAACGTCCTCGCCGGCCTCTACCCACTGCCGTTGTTCTCGGCGGCAAATCTTTGATCCAGGTCCTCGCCGGCATCGCGACGCACGCAGTGGCGCTGGTCCTTTACCCGGGCCTGGTGCTGATCGGATTGTTCGGGGCTCTGGTCGAGGTTGCCTGGATGCGTCTGACCAAGAGCGATCGAGGCCGGCCCGAGATGCCGCGGCGCCGCCCGACGCCCGTGGTGGCCACCATCGCGCTGTGCGCGTCGCTTGCCGCGGTGCAGCTCGCGGCCCCGCTCAGCCCGGTGCCAGGCGACGAGCGCAGCGTCGTGCTCGCGGCGGTCGCGCTTGCGTTCACCGCGTGGGCCGAGCTTGCGCTGACGGTCGAGTTCGTCCCCGCGCCCGGGCTGCTTCTCGTGATCCAGGTCCTGTGGCTGCTCGCGGTGCTCGGCCCCGCGGTGCAGCCGGAGAGCCTGCGTCCGCAGGTCCTCGGCAACGTGCTGGTGCCGGCGCTGCTGCCGGCCAAGATCGCGTGCGCCTTCCTTTATCTCTTGTGCATGCCCGCGTTGCTGCGCCTGTGGCCGCTTGGACCACCGAGCGATCGGCGCGGCAAGCCGCGGCTCGACATCGCACGCATGCTGTGCTGGTTCCCGTACTGCGGGCTGTTCACCACCCTCTTCATCACGCCGTCGTCCGATGACCTGACGGGATTGCTGCGATTTTTCGCAGTCACGTTTGCCGTCGTTGCGGTTGTGATCGCGATCGGGGTGATGATGCAGCGCCGCGGACCGGCAATTGTGCGAGGTCTTTACACGCGCGCCGTCGCACCCTATGCGGGCCTGGTGCTGCTGATCGTGATCGGGACGTCAATCCTTATGCGGTAGGTTCCGCGGTACCCGCGGTGTATCATCCACCGCGACCCGACCACAATTTGACCAACGTCTTCCACGCGTTTTGAACCTACTGACTTCCGTGTTGGGGATCTGGTCCGCCGACGTCGGCATCGACCTCGGGACCGCCAACACGCTGATCCACGTCCGCGGACGGGGCATCGTGCTCAACGAACCGTCCGTCGTCGCGGTGAGCAAGCGCACGGGCCAGGTGCTCGCGGTGGGAAGTGAAGCGCGGCGAATGCTGGGCCGCACCCCTGCCGACATCGTCGCGACGCGCCCCCTGCGCAACGGTGTGATAGCGGACTTCGAGCACACCGAGCAGATGATTCGGCACTTCATCGCTCGCGCCCACAATCGCGCGTGGCACGTCAGCCATCCGCGCGTCGTGCTCGGCGTGCCCTCGGGCGTGACCGAGGTCGAGAAGCGAGCGGTCATAGACGCAGCCACGACTGCCGGGGCGCGCGAGGCGCACCTGATCGAAGAACCGATGGCCGCCGCCATCGGCGCGGGGCTTCCGATTCAGGCCGCCGGCGGTTCGATGATCGTCGACATCGGCGGAGGCACCACCGAGGTCGCCGTGATCTCGCTCGGTGGCGTGGTCGCCGCGACATCGGTGCGCGTCGGAGGCGACGAGATGGACGACGCGATCATCCAGTACGTCAGGCGGAGCATGGGCTTGCTCATCGGCGAGCGGACCGCCGAGGACATCAAGATCGCGATGGGATCGGCGTTCCCGAGGCCGGATGAGAAATCGTTCCTCGTCCGCGGCCGCGACCTGATCTCGGGCCTTCCCAAGACCGTAGAGATGACCGGCGGGCACGTGCGCGAGGCGCTGTCAGGCGTGCTGATCGACATCGTCCGCGCCGTCCGCTCGACCCTCGATGCGACACCGCCCGAGCTGGTCGAGGACGTCATGGAACGCGGCATCGTCGTATGCGGCGGTGGCGCCCTGCTCGCGGGGTTCGACCAGCTGCTCGCGCACGAGACGCTCATGCCGGTGCGCATCGCCGAAGACCCGATGACCTGCGTCGTCCGGGGTACCGGCATCGTCCTCGAAGAGATGGAGAGCTTGAACCGGGTCCTGCTGCGGACTCGTCGCGCACGGGCCCTGCGGGTCTGACCGCGTGTACAGTGCCAGGGGCCAGTCGCGCTCGACCGGTCTCTTCCTGACCCTGTGCGCCGCGATGCTGCTGCTCGCCATGCTCAGCCAGCAGCCATGGGCGGCCGGGCCGCGGGGCATGGCGAAGAGCGCGCTGGCGCCAGTCGAAGAGGTCATGACATCCGCCTCCAGGCAGTTCGACCGGCTCGTGTCGGTGTTCGGCGACGTGTCGCGCCTGCGCGCCGAGAACCAGCGTCTGCGCGCCGCGGACGAGGAGCTGCGACGCCAGCTGGTCGAGCTCAATGCTTCGGCGAAAGAGAACGCCTCGCTGCGCAAGGCGCTGGACTTCGAACGCGCCTCGGGTCACCGCATGCTCGCCGCGCAGATCATCGGACTCGGCCCCGACGGCTTCAGCCGGACCCTGGAGATCGATCGCGGCACCGCGGACGGTGTCCGGCCCGGCATGGTGGTGGCGACCGGCGCGGGATTGCTCGGCCGCGTTCGCGAGTCGGGGCCGCACGCCGCGATCGTCCAGACGCTTGCCGACCCGCAGAGCCGCGTCAACGTCTACCTTTCCACCTCGGGTCTGCAGGGGACCGTATCCGGCGGCCCCACGGTGCTCGACCTGGAGATCCAGCACACGCTTGGCGTGACGCCCTCGACCGGCGAGTGGGCGATCACCAGCGGCGTGGGCGGGAGCTTTCCACGTGGCCTGCTGGTCGGTGAGGTCGCGACCGTGACGCGGCGCGACGCGTCGACCACAGACCTCGCCGGCATCGCCTGGGTGAACGACCCGACCAGCATCAGCTTCCTGCTCGTGATCACGGACTTCACGCCCTCATGAGACGGGCAGCCGGCGTGCTGGTGATGGTCGCGGCCGCGCTGGTCCAGGTGACCTGGGCCCCGCGGCTCGAGGTCGCGGGCGCGTACCCGAACCTCGTCCTCATCGCGGTCGTGTCCATCACCTGGACGCTCGGCGTGCGGTCGGCGTTGGCCTGGGCATGCGTCGGTGGGGTGCTCTGCGACCTGACCTCATCAGGTCCGGTCGGCCCGCACGCGCTGGCGCTTCTCGTCGGCGTGTACGTGATCGGTCTATGGATTCGCAACCTCGAGCGCGTCACCGCCCTGCGCGTGGCGGCGAGCGCCGTGGTTGCCACGTGTCTTTACTCCGCGGTCCTGGTCCTGGCGGATGACCTGCTTGGTCTCCCCGTCGCTCCGCTCGGCGTGGCGTTCCGGCTGACCCTCGCGGCCGCCGCCTACAACGGCGTGCTCGCGCCGTTCGCGTTCGAGGTCGCCAGAGCGCTGCACGGCGCGATGCGGACGGCACCTCAACCGATTTGATCCAAAACCCCACGAAGTCAGAGGCAAGGCAGTGACTTCGTGGGGGCCCCGTATAGAGCTCGGCGGGGTTTCGCCGCGACCACGATGGTCGCTGCGCCTGGTCGCCGCCGCGACCGCCGTCGTTGTCGTCATGGGTCTGCTCGCCGTGAAGCTCGCCCAGCTGCAGATGACCGACGGTTCGCGACTCGCGGCCCTCGCGGAATCGAACACGGTGCATCGGGTGATCCTCGAGGCGGACCGCGGGATCATCTACGACCGGCACGGCGCGCCGCTCGTCGAGAACAGCCCCGTCTGGACCCTTGTCGTCGTGCCGGCCGGCCTGGCGTCGGATGCCTCATCTCGCGCGCAAGAGCTGGTGACGCTGTCGCGCCTTGCGGGGATCGCCGAGCCCAAGCTCGCGGACTCGCTGTTCACCGCCGATCCGTTCACGCCCGTCGACGTGACGACCGGCCTCACGCCGGCCCAGGAGCTGGCGATCAACGAAAGGCTGCCCGAGCTCGCGGGCGTCTCGCTCGTCCAGCACTCGGTGCGGACGTATCGGGAGCCGCTCGTCTTCGGACACGTGCTCGGTTACGTCGGTCCGATCGACACGGCGGATGCGAAGCGTCTTCGCGACGCGGGCTATCAACCAGACGAGATGATCGGTAAGGTCGGCGTCGAGGCAGGTCTCGAAGCGCTGCTTCGCGGGCGCGACGGGTGGGAGGACGTGCAGGTCGACGCGCGAGGCCAGGCGATCAGGGTGCTCGCATCGCAAGAGCCGGTGCCGGGCGACGCCGTCTACCTCACGATCGATACCTCGCTGCAGCGCGCCACGGCGAGCTCTCTTGCCTCGGGACTCGCGCGCGACGGGAAGACGGCCGGCGCGTCGGTCGTCGTCGATCCGAGGACGGGCGAGGTTCTGGCGATGGTCAGCCTGCCGGCTTACGACACGAACCTGTTCACGCATGGCATCTCGCAGGCGGCCTACAACGGCCTGCTGCACGACCCTGACCGCCCGCTTCTCAACCGCGCCATCGCGGGACAGTACGCACCGGGCTCCACCTTCAAGATGGTCACCGCTACCGCCGGGCTGCAGGAGGGGAAGATCACGCCCCAGACGCTCCTCAACTGCCCGCCCTACATCAACCTCAATGGCTGGATCTATCACAACTGGGCGAGCTACAGCCTCGGGCGGATGAACATCGCCACCGCGCTCGCGACGTCGTGCGACACCTTCTTCTATCAGGTCGCCGCGATGGTCGGCGACGTGACGCTCGCGCGATACGCGCGGGCCTACGGCTTCGGACAGGCGCCGCAGATCGAGATGCCCGGCGTGATGTCGGGCCTGGTCCCCGACAGGATCTGGAAGCAGATCCAGTGCGGCATGCCGGACCTCAACTCCGACTCCTGCCGCTGGAGCGAGGGCGACACGATCACGTTCGGCATCGGCCAGTCATACCTGCTGACGACGCCGCTCAACCAGGCGATCTACGTCGCCGCACTGGCCAACGGCGGACAGCTTCTGCGCCCGACGCTCGTCCACCAGGTGCACGACGCGGGCGGACGCACCGTGCTCTCCCAAAAGCCGGAGGTGACTGGCA
>Ga0099828_10001822_pt1 | contig 14535 bp, 12 predicted proteins | sample CZO8metaG_2_FD_79338 | JGI IMG/M metagenome (GOLD analysis project Ga0099828, IMG submission 79338) | Vadose zone soil microbial communities from the Eel River Critical Zone Observatory, Northern California, USA - CZOApr15con2H1.8 metaG | ecosystem: Environmental > Terrestrial > Soil > Vadose...
AAATGGTCAGACAAGGCAGCATCACCACCATGGCGAGAAACTTGGGAGCGACGAGAAAACGCACCGGACTGATGGCCATGGTTTCCAGAGCGTCTATTTCCTCGGTAACCTGCATTGTGCCGATCTCAGCCGCAAACGCCGACCCCGACCTGCCGATCACGACTATGGCCGTTATCAATGGCCCGAGCTCTCGCGACATGGAAATGGCGACCGCGCTCGCCACGTAATTGATCGCGCCAAACTTGCGGAGTTCATAGGCGCTCTGCAGTGCCAGGATCAAACCAATGAAAAAAGTAATCAAGGAAAGAATGGGCAAGGCGCGAACGCCCACATCCATAGCTTGGGTTACGGCCCTATGAAACCGTAAGGGCTTCCCGTAAAAAGGACCGACAAAGGTCGCGTACGCGGCCTGCCCGCCAAGCGAAGCTAGAGCGCCGATGTAAGACAACCCATTGGTGACTGACCCGCCGAGTTCAGTGAGCAATTGCATAAAGCGCTCTGCAACCCTAGAGAAAGCGTTGAGTAGGTGGCGCTAAGACGCCAAAGCCTGCTCCTCGCTGTCGTAGATCTCAAAAATCTTGATCAGGCGGGACAGTTGCAAAACTTCGCGCGCCGAAGTGCTGAGGCCGCACAAGATGAACCGCGAGCCGGAGTCGCGAGAGGCTTTGAGCCCCTCGACCAGCGAGGCCACACCCGAACTGTCGATGTAGCGCACCTGGCGGAGGTTCATGACTACGCGAGGAGTTCGAATGTCACGAAGTTCACGAAGAAGGGCCTTCCGGACCTCCGGTGAATTGGCGAGATCAATGTCTCCGGTTACGTCAAAGATGGTGATTTTCTCCATACGACGAGCTGAAATCTGCATGTTTCCGTCTCCTTCAAGATCCTTGACCGTGCCCGGGGGATGGCAGGTACTTCAACAAACGAAGATGATTCGAGTTGCCTTCACGGCTGTATGCAAAATCGTCCATGCTCGCCCGGATGAAATGCAGGCCTAAACCGCCCGGCCTGACTTCGTCCAACGAACGGCCTTGCAACTTCGAGGGATCCATCGCGGCGCCGTAGTCTACCAGCAGTATTTCCAAACCCTCTCTGCGAACGCTTTCCATTTGGCCTTGGCGGCGGAAACAAGACACTTGAATGGGTTGCTCGGGCTGCCCGTGATAGGCATGACGCATGATGTTCGTGAGGGCTTCATCGACAGCACGAGTCACTGAACGACAATCCCGTTCGGAGAACCCCATCTCTTCCGTCAGCCGCTCCACGGCGCTGCGCACCACGCACAGCATCTCTGGATTACTCCGCAGCTCAAGGTTGAGAAGCAAACCGCACTCAGTCAAGTACGCATCCTCCAGTGCATTCCGTCACCCACATTGGGAACGAGAATCTCGCGCGTGAGTTTGATTAATCTCTCTTGAAAAGTCGAGAGTTGCCTTCCAATTCGGCAGGGAAACCCTAGCCGGGCTGGATCCTGAAGCAGGCAGCTTGCGTGAGTCTACATGAGGGCGGTCTCCGACTGCTAGCCCATGAGGCAGCGCGGAGTAATCTCGCTTGTTCGCTCTCCCATCGTCGACCACATTGAGTTCAATCTTACCATCTCCAGGAATCCCTACAAATGAGCCAGAGCGACGGCTGGGCGTCATGCGTCCCAGAAACTTCGACAAGAATCACTATCAGAGCAGTGTCCGCTCATGGGACATGGAATCCCATATCCGGCCAAAGGAGGGGAGAATGACTACCTGCCGGGGAGTATAATCCCTTGACAAATCTTGAACTTACGCTGCATGGGCCAGGGCAGGCTAGGTGCGCCTACCAAAGGCAGTAAACACCATGGATATTCAAAGACCATCGAACGCACGCGCGAAGAAAATCCGGCGGATTATTTATGGCACTCTCGCGGTCCTGTTCATAGCTGGAGTGACCGTGGTGCTTGGGCGATTGCGCCCGGCGGCGCCCTCGGTGGACGCCGGAACAATTTGGACCGATAGCGTGAAACGTGGCCCCATGCTTAGGGAAGTCCGTGGCCTCGGCACCCTCGTGCCCGAGGATATTCGCTGGATTCCCGCGCAGACGGACTCGCGAGTGGAGCGCTGGGTATTGCGTCCGGGGGCTATCGTCAAGCCAAATTCCATCATTATGGAACTGAGTGACCCGACCCTGCAGCGAGAGGCTCTTGACGCGGAATTCCAGCTCAAAGGCGCGGAAGCGGACTACGCAAACCTTAAGGTACAGGTGGACAGCGATCTGATGAACCAAAAAGCGGCGGAAGCGGCGGTGCGGAGCGATTACGAGCAGGCGAAGATACAGCACGAAGTGGATGACAAGCTCCAGCATGAGGGCATCGGTTCAGAAGTAACGGCAAGGCTTTCGAAGGTTCGCGTCGAACAGCTCGCGATTCGCGCGCAGCTCGAGGGTGAACGGACGCGAATCGCGGCGGATTCCGCGAAAGCGCGGCTTGCCGCGCAGCAGGCAAAGATCGCTGAACAGAAAGCCCTTTATCAACTGAAAAAAAGCCAAGTGGATGCGCTGCATGTTCGCGCGGGCATCAATGGCGTATTGCAGCTTGTGCCAGTGGACGTCGGCCAGCACGTGACTCCCGGCACAAACCTGGCGCGGGTCGCCGATCCGAAGAAACTCAAAGCGGAAATCAAGATTGCAGAAACACAGGCGAAAGACGTGGCACGTCTACAAAAAGTGACGATCGATACGCGCAACGGAATTGTGAACGGGCACGTGGAGCGAATCGACCCGTCCGTAATTAACGGTACCGTGACGGTGGATGTGACGATCGATGATCCTCTTCCGCCGGGCGCGAGGGCAGACCTAAGCGTCGACGGCACGGTGGAGCTCGAGAATCTGAAGGATGTGCTCTTTGTTGGCCGGCCCGTGCACGGACAGTCCGACAGCACCATCGGCATCTTCAAAGTGTTGAATGATGGCTCGGAGGCGGTGCGCGTTAATGTCAAGCTGGGGCGAAGTTCAGTGAATACCATCGAAGTCGTGCAGGGGCTACAGGTCGGGGACAAAGTGATCCTCTCGGACATGTCGGCCTGGGACAATTTCGACCGCATCCGGCTGAAGTAGACGGTGTGGGCTGGCGGGCTTTGGTTTCGAACTCGGGGTTGCGTTGTTCGGTTCATTCGCCCGACCCCAGGCAGGGCCCCGTTCTCCGGACCTACTGCGGGAACTGTTCGGAGCTTGGTTGCGTATCCAGTGTTGCAACCATTTAAGTCTCTTGCCCTGAAGGGCAGTTCTCGATTGCACAAGGCCTGCTTCGACGTGGAGGTCGGTTCTTATGGACTCTGGGGTCTCCATCGTTTCTGGAACCCCGCTCGGGCTGGGATCCGCCGGGAGCGGGAGCTCGTCCGAGCTTCCGTATCGAAAGGAACCGAGGCCGACCTCCGGTGGAATTCAGGGTCAAATGCTTGTGGCTTCGCTCGCCTGGATTGGTGTCGCCCTGAGGTTGGGAGCTAAGAATTGACTACGTTCTGGCAAGACGTTCGCTACGGCTTGCGGATGCTGGCGAAGGATCGGGGATTCACGACCATCGCCATCCTTACGCTGGCTTTGGGGATTGGCGCCAACACGGCGATTTTTTCGTTGCTAAACCAGGTGCTGCTGCGACGCTTGCCGGTGAAGAATCCCAGCGAACTCGTGGTCTTGCGCGCTCCGGGGCCGACCACGGGGCACATCTCAAGCGACGGCGATCCCGCGCAATCCTTCGCCTACCCCATGTACAAGGGCCTTCGGGATACCAACAAGGTATTTTCGGGGATGATCGCTCACTATGAGTTCCGCGCGAGCCTCGCCAGCCGAGGTCAGGCGGAACGCGGACTCGGCGAGCTCGTCTCCGGAAATTATTTCGAAGTGCTGGGAGTGAGGCCGGCTCTTGGACGTGTCTTCAGCTTGGATGACGATCGCGTGCCGGGCGCGCAACCAGTGGTCGTACTGAGCCACGCGTATTGGCTTAGGCAGTTCGGCGGCAACGCGGACATCCTCAACAAATCTTTGCTTATCAACAACACGGAGCTGACCGTCGTTGGAGTGGCGCAATCCGGATTCGCCGGGATCCAGGTGGGAAAGTCCCCAGATGTCTTCGTGCCCATGATGATGAAAGCGCAGATGACGCCCGGCTGGAATGGATTGGACAATTGGAATGATGCGTGGCTGGCTGTTCTGGCAAGGCGAAAACCGGAAATATCCATCGAGCAGGCCGCCGGGGGGATCAACATCGCATATCACCCTCTGCTTGAACAGCAGCTACAAACCATCAAGGGGTGGGATGAGAAGAAACGCCAACGCTTCCTAGACAAGAAGGTATTTCTCTCCTCCGGGGCACAGGGTCGAACGACGTTGCAAAGCGATTCTGGGACGGCGCTTATCGCCCTATTCGTGATGGTCGCCCTGGTGCTTTTGCTGTCGTGCACGAACCTGGCGAATCTTTTGCTCGCCCGGGGAATGGCGAGGCAGCGGGAGTTTGCGATCCGCGCGGCGATGGGCGCGAGCCGCGAGCGCATGATCTGGCAACTGCTGGTGGAAAGCGGGCTGTGTGCGGTTGCTGGCGGTGCGCTGGGATTGGTCATTGGGGCGTGGACGCTGGGCGCGCTCATTTCTCGCGTTACGGAGGAGGGCGGCGTCCAGGGTCTGTCGGCATCTCTGGATCAAAGCGTACTGCTCTTTGCCGCCGGGGTGACGCTGCTTTGCGGCCTTCTCTTTGGCCTGATCCCGGCATGGAGGGTGACGCGCTCCTCGGTCACCGACAGCCTGAAAGAACAGAGCTCGACTTTCTCGGCCGGACTTTCCAACGTGCGTTTACGAAAAACGCTGGTGGCCGGGCAAGTGGCCTTCACGCTTCTGTTGCTGGGCGGAGCCTGTTTCTTCTCACAGACGCTTTGGAACCTCCGCAAGGAGAACCTGGGCTTGAAACCGGAAAACGTGATTACGTTTTCTATCCAGCCGGATTTGAACGGCTACGACGCGCCGCGAGCCATTGCCCTGGTTGATCAGGTGCACGAACGCATTCGTGCGCTCCCTGCAGTTCACAGCGCCGGATCCTCGGATACGCCCACTCTCACGGGCGATGACAACGGCTCTAACATCACTGCAGAAGCGGGGGCAGTCCTTTCTGAAGATGATCAGCATGTGAATTATGAAGCGGTCAGCGCCGGATATTTTTCGACGCTGGGCATTCCGCTGCTTTCGGGGCGCGAGTTTCGAGCGAGCGATGCGGCCATGTCTCCCAAGGTCGCGGTCGTCAGCGAAAAAATGGCCAAGCGATTCTGGCCCGGCAGGGATCCCGTCGGACTGCACTTCGCGTTCGGGGGCGGCTCGAAAGTAAAACCGGACATCGAGATCGTCGGTGTGGTCAAAGATGTGAAGCAGGACCATGTCCGAAGCGAGTTTCGCCCCTACGTGTATGTTCCTTACGCACAACGAACCAAGCTCCAAGCCATGACGTTTTACGTGCGCACGGCGCAAGATCCGATGCTCCTCGCGCCATCCTTACGTCAAATCGTGGGTCAAATCGACGCCAACCTGCCCGTTTTCCAGGTCATGGAATTCGAGCGTGTGGTCGATCAAGATCTGCTAGGGGAGCGAATGGTCGCGGGGCTTTCCGTGAGCTTCGGCGTACTAGCTTCGTTGCTTGCGGGGATGGGTATTTACGGCGTTCTTTCCTACGTTGTGGGGCAGCGGACCCACGAGATTGGCGTCAGGATGGCCTTGGGCGCGGTGCCGAGCCATATCAGGCTCTTGGTCGCCCAAGAAGTTGGGTTGATGATCGCTACTGGAATCGGCGTGGGACTGCCGCTGACCTACGGGCTGGCGCGACTGGGCGAGTCACTGCTCTACGGAGTCAGCGCCCGCGACCCGTTGGTTTATCTTCTGGGTCTGACGCTGGTCGTTTTGGTGGCCCTGGTGGCTTGTTATGTTCCGACAAGGCGCGCGACCCGGGTCGACCCGATCGTAGCTCTTCGTTATGAGTAATGGGGCTTAGCACGGAACGGTCCGGCAAGTGTTCGAATGAAATGAATTCCATAATAGAAGGGCTTCTCAAAGTCAGACCTAATTAGAAAGAGAACAGATGAGCGAAGCAACCGATACGTTGATCAAAATGGAAGGCGTCAAGAAGGTGTTCTTCACCGACGAGGTGGAAACCCACGCACTCTCGGAGATCCACCTTGAAATCAAAAGAGGGACGTACATCTCCATCGCCGGACCTTCGGGTTGCGGCAAGTCGACGCTGCTCTCCATTTTGGGACTGCTCGATTCGCCTACGGATGGCAACTACACGCTGAATGGGCAACCGGTCGCCAAGCTGACGATCAGCGAGCGCACGCGCATCCGCAACCGCGAGATTGGCTTCATCTTTCAGGCGTTCAACCTGATCGGTGACCTCACGGTCTACGAAAACGTCGAACTACCCCTCACCTACCGCGGCACGAGCGCGGCGGAACGGAAACAGAAGGTTCAGAACGCGCTGGAGCGCGTCGGGATGGCCCACCGCCTGCGCCACTATCCTTCGCAACTGTCGGGCGGTCAGCAGCAGCGTGTGGCCGTGGCCCGCGCACTTGTCGGAGATCCCCTGATCCTGATGGCCGACGAACCCACCGGAAACCTCGACTCAAAGAACGGTGAAGCCGTCATGGAGCTGCTCCGAGACTTGCACCGCAACGGCGCGACGATCTGCATGGTGACGCACGACCAGCGCTACGCCAATTTCGCGGAACGCACCATCCATCTTTTCGACGGGCGAATTGTGGAGGAGACGAAGGAGGCCGGCGTCGGAGTCTGATGACAAGCCCCTGCCAGGGCTACCCGAAGAGTAAATAATTTCGCAGGATTCTGATCTTTGCCCGCGGACCCTGGTGAATAAGTTTGGCATCAAGACTTTTGCTTGATCGTGGAGGGTCAGGCCATGAACGTCGTTGAGCGAGCCGACGTATTGTTACCGGGGACGACTCGTTCCCCGGGACCCATTCAAAAGCTTCGGTACCCTGCGGTGAGGGAAGCACAGGCTCATCAACCCTCGCCAGAGTCGCGCTTCATGATGATAGGTTTGGATTTGAGCGTGAGGGTGGCAGAATCAATGGCGGACTGCGAAATTGATTCCGACCTTTAAGGAGCATTCGTGGAACCTTTGATCCAGTTGCGAAATCTGGAAAAAGCCTTCGAAGCCGGCGCCAGTAAGTTTTTCGTCTTGCGCCGCATTACTCTCGATATTCAGCAGGGTGAGTTCGTCACTTTCATGGGTCCTTCCGGTGCGGGGAAGTCCACGCTGCTGAGCATAATTGGCATGCTCGACGGCGCTTGGAGCGGCGAATATTACTTTCTAGGTGAACCGGTCCATAAGCTCAACGTCAAGAAGCGGAATGAGCTGCACAAGGCGAATATCGGATTTGTCTTTCAGAGCTACCACTTGATTGACAATCTGACTGTTTTCGAAAACCTGGAAATCCCGCTCTCCTACAAGAACATCCCCCACAAAGAACGCGTGAGTCTCGTCTGCGACAGCCTTGACCGCTTCAATATTGTCGGAAAGAAGGATCTGTTCCCCAATCAGCTTTCCGGCGGACAGCAACAGCTTGTCGGCGTCGCGCGGGCCGTCATTCAGAAGTCCAAGCTGATCCTTGCTGACGAACCCACCGGCAATCTTCACTCGGCTCAAGGCGAAGAGATCATGGAGCTTTTCAAGAAGCTGAACGAAGCGGGCACAACCATCATCCAGGTCACGCACTCGGAGAAAAATGCTGCCTACGGCCATCGCATCATCCAGCTAAAGGACGGGTGGTTGGTCGGCGAAACCTCGGCAGCCGCAAGGGTTGGTTAACTGACTGCGAATGCAAAAAGCAATAAGATAAAACTCAATCGCTGATCCGAATGAAAAGCCCAACCACGCATCCATATCGGGTCCTTGTAGCCGATGATCAGGCGGATATCCGCGACGCCTTGCGCCTTCTGCTGAGGCGCGAAAGCTACGAAGCGCAAACGGCCGCTTCGCCCGCAGAGGCTCTTGCTGCAATCGAAGCGCGCGAGTTCGACGCCGTCCTCATTGACCTCAACTATGCTCGGGACACTACTTCCGGCCAGGAAGGTTTGGACCTCCTCAGCCGAATACAAGCCGCTGACGCCGCTCTGCCGGTGATCGTGATGACCGCCTGGAGCAGCGTGGAGGTCGCCGTCGAAGCCATGCGTCGCGGCGCCCGCGATTTCATCCAAAAACCCTGGGACAACGCGCGCCTTCTCACCATCCTGCGCACGCAGATCGATCTGCGCAACGCGCTGCGCCAAGCCTCCCGGCTCGAGGCAGAGAATCGTCTGCTGCGCGCCGAATCGCGACCCACACTCATCGCGGAATCCGCCGTAATGCGGCCGGTGCTCGACCTCGTCGGCCGCGTAGGACCGTCAGACGCCAGTATCCTCATCACCGGCGAGCACGGCACGGGCAAGGAAGTCATCGCGCAGACCCTTCACGCTCTCTCCCCACGCGCCAGCAAACCCATGGTGACGGTAAATGCCGGCGGCCTCTCTGAAGGCGTTTTCGAGAGCGAGCTCTTCGGCCATGTGAAAGGGGCATTCACGGACGCACGCACCGATCGGGTCGGCCGCTTCGAGCTTGCGGAAGGCAGCACGCTATTTCTCGATGAAATCGCCAACGTTCCCCTGAACCTGCAAGCAAAGCTGTTGCGAGTGCTCGAGACTGGGGAACTCGAACGAGTTGGCTCCTCAACCACGCGGCGCGTAAACGTGCGCGTCCTGGCCGCCACCAATGCTGATGTCAATGCCGAAGCCAGCCAAGGACGTTTCCGCCAGGATCTCCTCTTTCGCCTCAACACTATTGAGATTCACCTCCCGCCGCTGCGCGAACGCCGCGACGACATCACCCTCCTGGCGCATCACTTCCTCCAAGGATACGCACAACGCTACCGCAAGAATATTTCGGGGTTCGACCCGGCGGCGACACAGCTTCTTCACGAACATCCCTGGCCGGGAAACGTCCGCGAACTGGACCATGCGGTGGAGCGGGGTGTGCTCCTAGCCCAAGGCCCGCTTGTCCGAACGGCCGATCTCGGACTGCGGGCCGCAGCCCTGGCTGGCTTGGCGCGGCTCGAGGAAATGAGTCTCGACGAGGTTGAGCGCCATCTCATCCAGCGCACTCTTTCACGCCATGATGGAAACGTCAGCCAGGCGGCCAAGGCGCTGGGACTCAGCCGGAGCGCGATGTATCGCCGGCTGCAAAAGCACGGCTTGGAATGAGACGCCTCTCTTACGAGCGTCGCATTCAGCTTCTGGCGCTGGCGGCGGGTCTGCCGGGATCTTTCATCGCACTTCTCCTTCTGTGGTACGGCGACTACTCTTCCCGCACGATCTGGACCCTGACATTTCTAGTCGTTTCTCTCTGGCTCGGCTTTGCGCTCTCCTTGCGCCATCGCGTCGTTTTTTCTCTGCAGACACTTTCCAATCTTCTCTCGGCCATGCGTGAGCAAGATTTCTCTTTTCGCGCCCGTGAGGCGCGCAGCGACGACGCACTCGGCGAGGTCATGATCGAAGTCAATGCCTTGAGCGAAACTCTTCGTGAGCAGCGTCTGGGAGCTCTCGAGGCTACCGGGCTGTTGCGGGCCGTGATGGAAGAAATCGACGTCGCCATCTTCACCTTCGATAATTCCACAAAACTGCGTCTGGTAAACCGTGCCGGAGAGCGTCTTCTGGCGCGGCCCAGCGAGCGCCTCCTCGGCTTCACGGCTTCAGAACTTGGCCTCGCGGCCTGTCTTGAGGGCGAACCCGCACGGACCATGGAGCTGAGCTTTCCTGGCGGAACCGGCCGTTGGGGCATGCGCCGCGGATCGTTTCGCCAGGGCGGCCTGCCGCATCATTTGATTGTGCTCAGCGACCTCAGCCGCGCTTTGCGCGACGAAGAGCGCCAGGCGTGGCAGCGCTTGATTCGCGTTCTCGGCCACGAACTCAACAACTCGCTCGCTCCGATTCAATCGGTTGCGCAGAGCCTGGAAAGCGGTCTTCTAGGAGCTTCCGCTGTTCAGGAATTGCAAAGCGGTGCTGCTGCCCCGATCCTTGAAGATATGCGTCACGGTTTGGGAATCATCCGCTCCCGAACCGAAGCGCTTGGACGGTTTATGGCCGCGTACGCGCGTCTCGCTCGGCTGCCCCAGCCGAAGCTCGCACCCGTGGATGTGGCAGAATGGATTTCTCGAGTAGCGAAGCTGGAAGCCCGGGCTAGAATAAAGTTGGTGAACGGACCTGCGCTCAGCATCTCCGCAGATGCCGACCAACTCGAGCAATTGCTGATCAACCTCATCCATAACGCTGCGGACGCGGCGCACGAAACGGGAGGCGGAGTTCAGGTGAAGTGGTCCCGCAACGGCGCTTACCTGGAAGTCTCGGTGCTCGACGAAGGCGCCGGGATCTCCAATACGGCAAACATTTTTGTCCCCTTCTTCACCACCAAGCCCGGCGGCTCCGGCATCGGTTTGGTGCTTAGCCGCCAGATAGCGGAGGCGCACGGCGGCACTCTTACCCTCGAAAACCGCCGCGACGCGCGCGGGTGCGAAGCCAGGCTCCGCCTCCCGATCTGAGGAGCCACCTCAAGCCTCAACCTCTCCCCGCTCGGCCAGCCCGATAGGTTCTCGGTGCTGCACATTGTCCGAATCTAAGCGGTTAGAAGTTGCCAGCCCACGAGTGCGCCGGTGGTGGCCAGCTTTCGGATCGAAGTTGCGCCGATGTGCGCGGCGATCATCCGCCCAAAAAGATCCGGGGACATTTCTAGCGCCCGCAGCAGGCGCTTCCTCATGACGGGCCGGCGGTCCAACAAGAGCATAAGGTTGCCCATAAGCATCGGCCGCCTCGCAATGCGCCGGTGCACTCTCTGGTAGCCGCTCAAATCACCTGCCTCCAGGGAATCAGCTAGCGCCACAGCCTGCCGAAAGCTCAAGCTGAGTCCTTCCCCGGTAATGGCATCCACGCTGCCCGAAGCGTCGCCAATGAGCGCCGTCTTGCCCCCATAGACGCGTTTGAGCCGATGCATGGCCGTGATGGCGCCTCGTTCAGCGCTCGTGCACGCTGCGGAGCCTATGCGGGATTCGAGTTTCGGAAATTCTCGCAAGCTCTCGTTGACCCGCGCCTGCGACCGGCGCGATACGATGACCACGCAAACTTCCTCTTCACCCACCGGCGTGACATACGCTTGCGAATCCTTACCCCAATAAACCTCCATGCAGTCGGTCCATGGCCTCACCTGATAGTGACGCCGGAATGCGAATCGCCCATCGAGCCGGGTATTTTCATCGAGACCGCTCCACCGTCGTAGCCGCGACCGGCTGCCGTCTGCGCCGATGATCCACTGCGCTGATATTTGCTTGCCGCTCACCATAACTCCAGCCGAAGATAAGCCCGTCACCGGCGTGTCCCATAGAAATGAAACGCCACAATCTCGAGCTCGCTCCACCATCCTTTGGTGCAAAACCCTTCGGCGAATGCCAATGCCATGTCCGCCGGGAATGCTTGCCTCGGCAGAGGTAACCTCGTCGTGAAATCGAACTCCCCGAAAGGCGTATCCATCGGATTCGTCTATGACCACTCCTAGGCGGCGAAGCGCTCCCAAGGCGTCCGGCAGCAGACCTTCTCCGCAAGCTTTGTCGATGGGAGGCCTTGCTCCGTCGGCGACAATGACTTGGAAACCTCTCTCTCGGGCCGCAATCGCCGCGGCAAGCCCCGCGGGACCTCCGCCAATCACAAACACGTCCGTTGAAATCCCCATGTAGACCCCCACCATCGTCAAATTGGTCTTGCCCTGGCCGCATTGCAGTGATTTAGAGGTTAGATGTTTCCAAATGGTTGAGGATGCCTGTTCGTCTCGTAATCCTCAAACATCCGGCCAGCCTAATCGCATTTTCATAACATAAACGGCCTTTATTCTAGGAAGCATTACTATTAATTGGACTAATTGACTTCGGCTAGCCGATACTGGTATCTTCATGGCGTCGCTATGTTCGCCGTCGCCATCACGAATGACCGGGACTTTGTGCCTGCCTTCGCTTTGGGCAAAGTACCCCGCGTCGCTGCAGGAATTACCCCTGTCATCGTACGGGGAATCAAAAGCGGATGATGGCGCCCCAGGAAACCATAGCCGGAAGGATTCGGGGCCATCATCTAAGACGGGATGATGGCCCCAAGTTTTTTCGCTTAATCCAAATGCGTGTTTGCCGAGCAGAGAATGACCGAGGGATATCAAAGTGAACGACCCGCTGCCTAAGCCCCGCAGTCACGCCCTGATCGATGGCGCCCATCGAGCGCCGGCTCGCGCTATGCTTCGCGCTTGTGGATTGCGCGATGAGGATTTCTCCAAGCCCCTAGTGGGAGTGGCGAATACTTGGATCGAAATCGGCCCGTGCAACTATCACCTCCGTGAGCTCGCTCAGCACGTCAAAGACGGTATTCGTGCTGCCGGCGGCACCCCGCTCGAGTTCAACACCGTATCCATCTCCGACGGCATCACCATGGGCACGGAAGGCATGCGCACATCGCTCGTTAGCCGCGAAGTCATCGCCGATTCCATCGAGCTTGTCGCGCGCGGAAACCTTTTCGATGCCCTGGTTGTGCTTGTCGGCTGCGACAAAACTATTCCTGGCGGCATCATGGCCCTCGCGCGGTTGGATATTCCGGGCCTCATCCTGTATGGCGGCTCGATTGCCCCTGGCCAATTCGAAGGCCATTCCGTCACCATCCAGGACGTGTTCGAAGCCGTCGGAGCGCATGGTCGTGGCGCAATGACTGCCACTCGGCTCAAGACTCTCGAAGACGCCGCGTGTCCCGGCGCCGGCGCTTGCGGCGGTCAATTTACGGCCAACACCATGGCCCTCGTTTGCGAATTCCTCGGCATTGCGCCGATGGGACTCTCCAGCATTCCTGCTACCGATCCGGCCAAGGCAAAAGCTGGTCAGCGTGCTGGCGAACTCGTCATGGACCTACTGCGCAACGACCTTACGCCGTCGAAGATCATTACCAAAACAGCTATCGAGAATGCTATCGCAGGTGTCGCCGCCACCGGCGGCTCCACGAACGCGGTTTTGCATCTTCTAGCCATCGCCAGTGAAGCGAAAATCCCGCTCACCATCGACGATTTTGATCGCATCAGCGGCCGCGTGCCGATTCTCGCTGATCTGAAGCCCGGCGGGCGCTTTGTCGCCACCGATCTTTACGCCGCTGGTGGGACTGCTCTTGTCGCCAAGCGGCTGCTGGACGCGAAAATCCTCCTTGGCCAGGCCATCACCGTCACTGGCCGCACGCTCGGGGAAGAAGCTGCATCCGCAAAAGAAGCGCCCAATCAGGAGGTCGTTCGCAAACTCGACACGCCGCTTAAGCCCACCGGCGGCCTCGTCATCTTGAAAGGCAATCTTGCTCCGGAAGGCTGCGTCGTGAAAGTGGCCGGCCATAACCTGCAAAACTTTCGGGGACCTGCTCGCGTGTTCGAGAGCGAAGAAGCTGCCTTCGCCGCCGTCGAAAGTGGGCTCATCCGTCCGGGCGACGTCGTCGTGATCCGTTACGAGGGTCCCAAAGGCGGCCCGGGCATGCGGGAAATGCTCGCTGTCACAGCCGCCCTCGTCGGCGCCGGCCTCGGCGACTCTGTTGCTCTTCTCACCGATGGCCGCTTCTCCGGCGCAACGCATGGCTTGATGGCCGGGCACGTCGCGCCGGAAGCCGCAAACCGTGGACCCATCGCCGCCGTCACGGACGGCGACACGATCATATTCGATATTCCGAATCGTCAACTTAATGTGGAAATCAGCGTATCGGAACTTCAGCGGCGGCTTTCACTGTGGCGCCCGCCGGCCCCGAGGTTTTTCAGCGGCGTCATGGCCAAGTACGCGTTGCTGGTTTCGTCTGCGTCTCTCGGCGCTATTACCGCTGTTCCCGCAAGTTTTTTCCCGGCAACTCGCCCCGGATCGAATGCGTCGACTGCTCCGCAGTCGCAGGCAGGAAGGACTCTATGAAGCTCACCGGTGCGGAAATACTCTGCGAGTCGTTGACACGTCTTGGCGTGCGTCACATCTTCGGCTATCCCGGCGGCGCGATTCTTCCGGTCTACGACGCTCTGGGCAAGTCCAAGCTTCACCACATCCTCGTTCGCCACGAACAGGGCGCCACGCACATGGCCGATGGCTACGCGCGTGCCAGTGGCGGCGTTGGAGTGGCCATGGCCACTTCTGGTCCTGGCGCAACCAACATGGTCACCGGCATCGCTACGGCCATGCTCGATTCTTCTCCCGTCGTCTGCATCACCGGCCAGGTCAGCAGTAAATTGCTCGGCTCCGATGCCTTTCAGGAAATCGACATCACTGGCATCACCATGCCCATCACCAAGCACAACGTCGTCGTTTCTCGCGCCGATGATGTTGCGCGCACGGTAAGAGAAGCATTTCTGATTGCCAACTCCGGCCGCCCTGGCCCGGTCCTCGTCGACATCACCAAAGATGCTCAACAGGCCTCGTGTGACTTCGATTGGGATTCTTCTTCGCCCAAACT
>Ga0099828_10001824_pt1 | contig 14515 bp, 14 predicted proteins | sample CZO8metaG_2_FD_79338 | JGI IMG/M metagenome (GOLD analysis project Ga0099828, IMG submission 79338) | Vadose zone soil microbial communities from the Eel River Critical Zone Observatory, Northern California, USA - CZOApr15con2H1.8 metaG | ecosystem: Environmental > Terrestrial > Soil > Vadose...
AAGCGTCTCTGCGAGGCCGTCGCGGGCCTGCCGGGCCTGCGGGTGCGCGGCCTGATGGCGATCCCGCCGGCCGCTCCCACGCCCGAGGAGACGCGGCCGCACTTCCGGACGCTCCGGGAGCTGCGCGACAGCCTGGGGCTCGAGCACCTGTCGATGGGCATGAGCGCCGACTATGAGGTGGCCATCGAGGAGGGCGCGACCATGGTGCGGGTCGGCACCGCGATCTTCGGCCCCCGGGCTTCTGCGCCCCTCTCCCCTCAGGGGAGAGGGCAGGGTGAGGGGAGTCCACGGTGAGCATCAAGGATAAGAAGGTCGGCTTCCTCGGCGCGGGCAATATGGGCGAGGCCATCATCAAGGGCCTGCTCCAGACCGGCCTCGTGCCCGCCTCGTCCATCGCGGCCACCGACGCGCGCGACGACCGGCTCCAGCAGGTGGCCAAGCAGTACGGCATCCGCGCCGCCGCGTCCAACCGGGAGCTGGTGGCGGAGGCGGACGTGGTGATCCTGGCGGTCAAGCCGCAGATCATGAGCGCGGTCCTGAAGGACGTCGCGGGTGCGGTCGATCGCGGCACGCTGCTGATCTCGGTGGCCGCGGGGGTGCCGGTGGCCGCCCTGCGCGAGGCGCTCGGCAAGCCCGCGCGGCTGATCCGCGTGATGCCGAACACCCCCGCGCTGGTGCTGGAAGGCGTCACCGCGATCGCGCGGGCGGACGGGCTCGAGTCCGGCGATCTCGAGATGGCGCAGGAGCTGTTCGGCGCGGTGGGGCGCGTGGTGGTGCTCGACGAGGACCACCTCGACGCGGTCACCGGGCTCTCGGGATCCGGGCCCGCCTACGTGGCCATCGTGATCGAGTCGCTGGCCGACGGCGGCGTGAAGATGGGGCTGGACCGCGCCACCGCGATGATCCTGGCCACGCAGACCGTGCTCGGCTCGGCCAAGCTCATCCTCGAGACCGGGTTGCATCCCGGGCAGCTCAAGGACATGGTGTCTTCCCCGGGCGGCACCACCATCGCCGGCATCGCGGCGCTGGAAGAAGGGGGAGTGCGGCGGACATTCATCAGCGCCGTGGAGCGCGCGACGCAGCGCTCTCGCGAGCTGGGGAAGAGATCCTAGCGTGCTCGACCTGATCTTCATGCTGCTCAGGCTCTACACGTGGGTGATCGTCGCGGCCGCGCTGATCACCTGGGTGAGTCTGGACCCCCGCAATCCCATTGTGAGGATCCTCCGTCAGATCACCGAGCCGGTGCTCGCACCGGCCCGGCGGCTGCTACCACCGTGGAAGACCGGCGGGCTCGACTTCTCTCCGCTGATCGTCATCTTCGCCATCTGGCTAGTGGAGTGGGTGCTTCGGCATCTGCTTCAGGCGCAGTATTGAGGAGGCCGCCGTGCGCATCACCCCCATGGATATCCGCCAGCAGCAGTTCACGGTGCGAATGTTCCGCGGCTTCGACGTCCAGGAAGTGGACACGTTCCTCGAGGACCTGGCGGGTGACTACGAAGCCATGCTGAAGGAGAACACCCTGCTCAAGGAGCATCTCCAGGCGGCGGAGGAGCGCACCCGCGGCCTCGAGCAGCGTGAGCGCATGCTCCAGGAGACCCTCGTCACCACCCAGCGGATGGTCGAGGAGATGAAGGACAATGCCCGGCGCGAGGCCCAGCTCGTGATCAAGGAAGCCGAGATGCAGGGCGAGAAGACCATCGAGGCCGCGCGCACCGCCGAGGCCGCCATCCAGGCCCAGATCAGCCAGCTCAAGCGCACCCGTCGGCAGCTCGCCGAGTCCCTGCGGGCCACCGTGGACATGTACCAGCGCCTGCTCGACCAGGACCTCGAGGCGGATGCGAACCAGGGCGATTGACCTCGGAGGGGGGCTGCGCCCCCCTTCCGACGGTCGTCGCGCGCCTTTCGGCGCGCTCCTTCCTGCCTCCCCCAAAGACGGGTTGCGCGGGCGGAGCCCGCGCTCGAACGGGAACAGTACATCGGGGCAGCTGCTGGAGGTGCGGGTGCAGCCGCGGGCGCGGCGGAACGAGGTCGTGGAGCAGGCGGGCGGCGTGCTGCGGGTGCGGGTGACCGCGGCGCCGGAGGGCGGGGAGGCGAACCGGGCGGTGATCGCCCTGCTGGCCGACGCGCTTGGGGTCGCGCCGTCCCGCATCGCGTTGGTGCGCGGGGCCGCGTCGCGCGACAAGCTGTTCCGGATCGAGCGCGGGTCCCTCACCCTGCCCTCTCCCCGAAGGGGAGAGGGCGATCGCCGGTGATCACGCCGGTTCGCTGGGAAGACGGCCGGCTGGTGCTGCTCGACCAGACGAAGCTGCCCACCGAGGAGGTGGAGCGCGCCTGCGCGTCCTGGCCGGAGGTGGCCGAGGCCATCCGCACCCTCGTGGTCCGCGGGGCCCCCGCCATTGGAGTGGCCGCCGCCTTCGGCGTCGTCCTCGCGGCGCGGGCGAGCGGCGCCACGAATCACGCCGCCCTGCTCGCCGATCTCGAGGAGGCCATCAAGGGGCTCGCCGCGACACGTCCCACCGCGGTCAACCTGTTCTGGGCGCTCGACCGCATGCGGCGTCTTGTCGTGGCCAGCGCGGACCTGCCGCCCGCCCGGCTGCGTGACCGGCTCCTCGAAGAAGCCCAGGCCATCCTGTCCGAGGACCTCGCCGCGAACCGCGCCATGGGCGCGCACGGGGCCGCGCTGGTGCCGGACGGGGCGCGCCTGCTCACCCACTGCAATGCGGGCGCGCTGGCCACCGCGGGCTACGGCACCGCGCTCGGGGTGATCCGCGCCGCGCATGAGCGGGGTAAGCTCGCGCTGGTCTGGGTGGACGAGACTCGCCCGGTCATGCAGGGCTCGCGGCTCACCGCGTGGGAGCTGGCCAAGGAGGGGATCCCCTACCGGCTGATCGCCGACGTGGCGGCGGGCTTCGTGATGAAGCGCGGCGAGGTGGACCTGGTCGTGACCGGCGCGGACCGCATCGCGGCCAACGGTGACACCGCCAACAAGATCGGCACGTACTCCGTGGCGGTGCTGGCCCGCCACCACGGCATCCCGTTCTACGTGGCCGCGCCGTCCTCCACCATCGACCCCTCGATCCCGAGCGGCGACACCATCGTGATCGAGGAGCGCGACGCGGCCGAGGTGCGCGGCGTGGCCGGGCGCCAGACCGCTCCCACGGCGGCCCCTGTGTTCAATCCGGCCTTCGACGTCACGCCCGCCGCGCTGATCAGCGCCATCATCACCGAGCGCGGCGTGTTCCGCCCGCCGTACCACTTCAGCTAGATCCCCTCTCAGGGGAGACCCGTATCTCCGCCAACCGCGACACCACCAGCGCCCGCCAGTACCACGACCGCACCGCGCACTCGCCCGAGTCGGTGCGGCGCAGCGGCCACGTGCTCGACTGGGAGACCAAGCCCCTGCCCTTCAAGGTCTACCCCGCGCTCGAGCAGATCCGGCTACCGACGGATCTCCCCGCGCTGACCGCCGATACGTTCGCCGCGCTCGCGCCCGGCGATCCGCCCGCGCGCCCGGTCCCGCTCGATCTCGAGCGCCTCGCCGCGCTGCTCTTCTTCTCCGCGGGTGTCACGCGGGTCAAGACCTACCCGGGCGGCGCCCAGATCCACTTCCGCGCCGCCGCCTCCACCGGCGCGCTCTACCAGACCGAGGCCTATGTGGTGGCCGGCGCGGTCGCGGGGCTCGAGCCGGGCGTCTACCACTTCAGCCCGGGCGACTTCAGCTTGAGGCGGCTTCGCGCCGGCGACTTCCGGGGCGCGGTGGCGCTGGCCACGGCGGACGACGCGGCGGCCGCCCAGCCGGCCTCGGTGATCCTCTCGGCCATCTACTGGCGCAATACCTGGAAGTACCAGGCGCGCGGCTACCGGCACCTCTTCTGGGATTCGGGCACGCTGCTGGCTCAGCTCTTGGCGGTGGCGCGCGCCCTCGACCTGCCGGCCCGCCTGATCACCGGGTTCGTGGACGCCCAGCTCAATGGCCTGCTCGGCCTCGATGCCGAGAAGGAAGGCGCGCTCGTGGCCGTCCCGCTCGGCGCCGCGGGCCCGGTGGCCGCCGCGTCCCCGGTCATCACCACGCTCGCGCCCGAAGTCATCCCCCTGTCCTCTCGAGAGGTCGACTATCCGCTCCTGCGCGACGCCTACGACAACTCCAGCCTCGACTCCGAAGCCGAAGTCACCGATTGGGGTCAGGTCTTGAATTCCGACATTTCACCGGCGCCCTCGCGCTCAAATGTCGTATTTCAAGACCTGACCCCGCTGCCGGGGCCGCTGGCTGGGGCGGGGCGGTCGCTCGCGGAGACCATCGCCAAGCGCGGGTCGACGCGCGAGTTCTCGGGCGAGGCGATCAGCGTCGAGGCGCTGTCGAGCGCGCTCTACCACGCCACGCGCGGGTTTCCCGCCGACGTGCCCGCCGGCCTGGTGGATCTCTACCTGAACGTCCACGCGGTGACGGGGCTCGAGCCCGGCGCGTACGCGTACGACCGTGCCGCCCACGCGCTCGTCCCCCTCCGGGCAGGGGATGTGCGCGAGGCGTCTGCCTTCCTCTGCCTCGAGCAGGCCCTGGGCGGGACCTCGAGCGCGACCGTCTTCTTCCTCGCCGATCTGGCGCGCGTGCTCGAGCGCGGGGGCAATCGCGGCTACCGGCTGGCGAACCTGGAGGCGGGCCTGATCGGGGGGCGGCTCTACCTGGGCGCCTACGGCCAGCGCTTCGGGGCCAGCGGCCTCACCTTCTTCGACCGCGCGGTGGTGGACTTCTTCTCGCCCCACGCGACAGGCAAGGACGCGATCTTCGTCACCGCGCTTGGCCGCTCCGTCAAATCCTAGAAGTAGGCCAGCAGGCGCCCGCAGGCGATCACGCCGATCCAGCAGACGAGGGACAGCACCCCCGCCAGCCTGGCCCAGGTGGGCGTGCCGGCCGCCACGTCCCAGCGCGCCACCGAGCGGAACGGCCACCGGTGGAACGCGGCGGCATTGAGCAGGGCGGTGGCGATCAGGATCAGCTTGATCCGGAAGGCCGGGTTCACCGCGAACTCGGTGGCGTGCGCGGTGAACATCATGAAGCCGGTGGGCACCACGAGGAGGAAACCGGTCCGCGCCCAGGTGAGCAGATGCACGGCGAGCCCGCTCACCGCGAGCGACCGGCCCCGCCCGAGCAGCCGCAGGTCGAAGAAGAAGGCGCCCCCCACCACGAGCACGAAGCCCAGGATGTGCACGATCTCGACGATGGGGTAGAGCCACTGCCACTGGCGCATCGCCACCGCCAGGGCGGACGTCTCGAGCCAGACGAGCCAGGCGGCCCCCTCGGGCGGGTGCACAGCCTAGCGGAGTTCCGTTGTCTTCCCGCCGACCATGATCCGCTCGGCGCGCAGCTCGTCGGGATCCGTGCGGTTGGGGTAGCCCACCACGGTGGCGGTCGCGCCGGGCCGGAGATCTGCGCGGGGCAGGCCGCGGTTCTCCATCCGCGTGGGCGGGGCCAGTACCACGACCCAGACCTTGCCGCCGGCCTCGAGCCGGATGTATCCGTGCGGGTGCTCGTAGCCGGCCTCGCGGACGGTGCCGGTGAGCGTCATCTCCTTGCTGCTGTCGTAGCCGCTCCAGCCGTGATGCGCCACCGCGGGCGCGCTCGCTAGCGCTAGGAGCGTAAGCGTGAACGGGATCAATACGTGTAGTCTCACCCTGGCACCTCTCTTGTATTCGTTCGGCTCGCCTTCGGCTGCGCCTCGCCCTACTCGGACTAGCTCTCTCACCGTGGTTCAGGTCTTGCCGTGTTCGGGTCTTACCGTGGTCAGGGCGCCGGCAGTTGCCCCGCCACCGAGAAGGTCCCGTTCCCGTGCGGCGTGACAATGACCAGCTCGGCCATGGCCGGGCTCACGCCGACGAAGGCCACGATATTGGCGCCGTGGGTCACCAGGATCGTGTTGCCGCCCGCGCGCTTCTCGCCCGCGAGGTCCCGGAAGGCCCGGGTCTGCTCGACCTGCCGCGTGCGGTCGGCGAAGAGCGAGCTCAACGGCTCCCACGGCTCGGCCGATCCGAACGCCAGCCGCGCGGTCTCGAGACAGCGGCACCACCGGCTCGACAGCACCCGCGCCACCGGGATCGCGCGGGCCTTGAAGGCGGCGCCGATCCGTCGCGACTCCTCACGTTCGGCCTCGGTCAGGTTGCGCTGGGTCACACAGTCGTCCAGTCGAAAGCCGGTTGGGTCCCCGACGCCGGGGGTCGTCGTGGCGTGGCGGAGGAGCACCACCTGGCCGCCCGCCGCGAGCCGGCCCCAGAGGCCCTCGTCGGCGCGCGCGGGGCCGACAAGCGCCGGGGCCGCGAGCAGGAGCAGCGCGGTGACCCCGGCGATCCCTTTCGACGGCGACAGTTGGGGCACGGGGCACATGGTACACGGCTTCACAAGATGGGCGCTCGTTGCAAGGTGTCGCGCGCTTCTGATACCGTGGTCGGGTCAACCTGACCCCCAAGGAGCTTGTAATGAAGAAGTACTACCTGATGGCGCCCGGTCCCACGCCGGTGCCGTCGAACGTGCTGCTGGCGATGGCCCAGCCCATGCTCCACCATCGGACGCCGGAGTACGAGGCGCTCTTCCTGGAGGTCCGGGCGGGGCTCAAGCGGCTCTTCCAGACCAGCCAGGACGTGATCCCGTTCACGTCGTCGGGCACCGGGGCCCTGGAGGCCGCCGTGTGCAACACCCTGTCGGCGGGCGACACGGTGCTGGTGCTCCGCGCGGGCAAATTCGGCGAGCGCTGGGAGGAGATCTGCCGCACCTACGGCGTCACCGTGATCCCGCTGGACGCGCCCTTCGGCCAGACGGTGCCCGCTTCCGCCTTCGCGGAGGCGCTCGGCCGCCACCCGGACGTGAAGGCGGTGCTGATGCAGCACAGTGAGTCGTCCACCGGCGTGCTCCACGACGTCAAGGGCGTCGCCGCGGTCACGCGCGCGACCGGCGCGATCCTGGTCGTCGACGCGGTGTCGAGCCTCGGTATCGCCGACCTGCGCATGGACGAGTGGGGCGTGGACGTGGCGGTCGCGGGCTCCCAGAAGGGGCTGATGCTCCCACCCGGCCTGTCCTTCTGCGCGCTCTCCGAGAAGGCGTGGGGCCACGTGAAGGCCTCGCGGCTGCCGAAGTACTACTTCGACATCGCGACCGAGCGGAAATTCGTCGCGAAGAACGAATGCCGCTTCACCCCGGCCGTCTCCATCTTCGTGGGGCTGCGCGAGGTGCTGAAGATGATCGAGGCCGAGGGCCTGCCGAACGTGTTCCGGCGCCACGAGCGGCTGGCCCGCGCCACCCGCTCCGGGGTGGAGGCGCTGGGGCTCGAGCTGTTCGCCAAGACCGGGCCGAGCCCGGCGCTGACCGCGGTGGTCGCGCCGCGCGGGATCGACAGCGAGGCGGTGCTGTCCACCTACTCGACCTCGCACAACATCACGATCGCGGGCGGGCAGGGGGAGATGAAGGGGCAGGTGTTCCGGCTCGGCCACATGGGCTACGTCGGCGACTTCGACGTGATCACCGCGCTCGCCGCGCTCGAGCAGGTGCTGCAGGAGCTCGGCCACCCCGTCGACTTCGGGGCCGCGGTCCGCGCGGCCCAGAAGGTCCTGGCCGAGCGCTGAGCGCGATGCGCGTGCTGCTGGTCCGTCACGCGGAGACCGACTGGAACCGGGAGCGCCGCTTCCAGGGCTGGCGCGATAGCCCGCTGTCCGCCACCGGCCGCGGGCAGGCCGAGTCCGCGGCGCGGCTCCTGGCCGGCTCGCCGGTGGCCGCGGTCTGGTCGAGCCCGCTCGGGCGGGCGCGGGAGACCGCCGCGATCATCGCGGCGCCCCACCAGCTCGCGGTGCGCGAGGCGGAGGCCTTCAAGGAGATGGGCTTCGGGGAGTGGGAGGGGCTCACGCGGGACGAGGTGCAGGCGCGCTTCCCCGACCCGCTCCGCGCCTGGGCCGAAGCGCCGCACGAGGCCGCGTGGCCCAGGGCGGAGACGCTGGCCGCGGTGCGCGCCCGGGCCCTGGCGGGCCTCGCGGCGATGCGGGAGGCCCACCCGGAGCAGACCGTCTGCCTCGTCTCCCACGGGATCACGGGTCGGGTCCTGATCCTGGAAGCCCTCGGCCTCGGCCTCGACCGGCTCTGGGCGCTCCAGCTCGCCTCCGCCGGCATCTCGGAGCTCGAGTTCCGCGACGACTGGACCACGCTGCACCGGATGAACTCGCTCGTCCACCTGACCGACGTCGCGATCGCCTGAGGCCGCCGTGAGCGTGCCGCGCAAGAGCCAGCCGACTCAACTGCCCCCAAGGCAACTTCCAAAGGGCGCCAAGATCTACCTGCCCGACGAGGCGGCCCGCAAGCGGGCGGTGGAGGAGCGCCTCTTCGAGGTCTTCCGGCGCTGGGGCTATCGCGAAGTGGTGACCAGCGCGTACGAGTACTTCGACGTGCTCTCCCACGGCACCGACGGAGAGCTGCAGGAGCGCATGTTCAAGATGGTGGACCGGGAGAGCGGGCGGCTCCTCGCCCTGCGCGCGGACGTCACACCCCAGATCGCGCGAATCGTCGCCACCCGGATGCGGGACGAGCCCAAGCCGCTGCGCCTGGCCTACGTCACCGACGTGTTCCGCTACGAAGAGCCGCAGGTGGGCCGCTACCGCGAGTTCTACCAGGCGGGCGTGGAGCTGATCGGGCTGCCCAATCCCGAGGGCGACGCCGAGATGATCGCGATGACCGTCGAGGGCCTCCGCGCCTTGGGTCTCGAGCGATTCCAGATCGACGTGGGGCAGACCGAGTTCTTTCGCGGCATCCTGGACGACGTGGCCGCCGACCCCGCCACCGGAAGGGAGCTGCGGTCGGCGCTGGGCCACAAGGACCTCTCGGCCCTCGAGCGCCTGGTGGGCGAGCTCGCCGCGCCCGCGGCGGTGACCGAGCTGCTGCTGGCCCTCCCCACGCTCTACGGGCGCGGCGACGTGCTCGACCGCGCCGAGCGCCTCGTCAAGAACCCGCGGTCGGAGGCCGCGCTCGCCAACCTGGCCGAGATCTACCGGCTGCTGCGCGCCTACGGCCTCGCCGACTCGGTCCTGCTCGACCTGGGCGAAGTGCGTGGCTTCGACTACTACTCGGGCGTACACTTCGAGGCTTACGTGTCGGGTCTGGGCGCCCCGCTGGTGGGGGGCGGGCGCTACGACCAGATGCTGGCCCGGTTCGGCTACGACTGCCCGGCCACCGGCTTTGCCTTCGAGACGGGCCGGGCGCTGCTGGCGATGGCTTCGCAGGGGGCGGAGCCGCGGCTGCCCGGGCCCGACTTTTTCGTGATCGATTTCACGGCGGACAAGACCCGCGCGCTCGCGCTCTCGCGGCGGCTGCGGGACGCGGGGGCGGCGGTGGCGCGCGACATCATCAGCCGGCCGCTGGCCGAATCGCTGGCCTATGCCCGGGGGCAGCGCGCCGCCTGGGCGCTGGTCATCGGCGCCGACGGGGCCGATCCGGACCTCGTGCGGGTCCTGGATCTCCGGGCGGGAGCGGAAGCGGCGGAGGAACGGATGGTGACGTGCGGCGAGCTGCTCGCGGACCCGCGGCCGCACTTCCCGGGTCTTGGAGACGGAGATGCCTAATATCGTGGTGGTGGGTGCGCAGTGGGGCGACGAGGGCAAGGGCAAGATCGTGGACGTGCTTGCGCCCCACGTGGGCGTGGTCGTCCGCTACCAGGGCGGGAACAACGCCGGCCACACGGTGGTGGTGGGCCGGGAGAAGTTCGTGCTCCAGTCCATCCCCTCCGGCATCCTGCATCCGGGCGTCCGCTGCGTCATCGGCTGCGGGGTGGTGATCGACCCGGCCTCGCTGATCGAGGAGATGGAGTCGCTGGTGCAGCGGGGGGTCTCGCTGGACGGCAACCTTTACATATCCAAGAACGCGCACCTGATCATGCCCTATCACCCGGCGCTCGACCGGGCCTCCGAGTCGCAGGCGGGCAAGCGCCGGATCGGCACCACCGGCAAGGGGGTGGGCCCCGCCTACGCCGACAAGGCGGCGCGGATCGGCATCCGCATGGCCGACCTGCTCGACGAGGAGCTCTTCCGGGAGAAGCTCGAGTTCAATATCCAGCAGAAGAACCGGCTGCTCCGGGAGATCTACGACGAGCAGACGTTCACGGTGGACAGCATCCTCGGCACCTACCTCCGCTACGCGGGCTGGCTCGCCCCGTACGTGACCGACACCGCGCTGCTCCTGCATGGGTGGATCGAGGCCGGGCACTCCATCCTGTTCGAGGGTGCCCAGGGGACCATGCTGGACATCGACCACGGAACCTATCCCTTCATCACCTCCTCCAGCACCACCTCGGGCGGCGCCTCCACCGGTACCGGTGTGCCGCCCACCAAGATCAACGGGGTGCTCGGCATCTCCAAGGCCTACTGCACCCGCGTGGGCGGCGGCCCCTTCCCCACCGAGGTGTCGGGGGAGCTGGCCGAGTTGCTCCGCGCGCGCGGCAACGAGTACGGGGCGGTCACGGGCCGGCCCCGCCGCTGCGGCTGGGCGGACGCGGTCGCGCTCCGCTACGCCGCGCGCATCAACGGGCTCGACACCATCGCGCTGACCAAGCTCGACGTGCTCGATAGCTGCGAGACGGTGCGCATCTGCGTGGGCTACCGGTATCGGGGCGAGGTGCTCACCGACTTCCCGGAGGAGGAGCGCATCTGGACCACCGCGGAGCCGGTCTACGAGGAGCTGTCGGGCTGGCAGAGCTCCACCCACGGCCTGCGCGACTACGCGGCGCTGCCGTCCAAGGCGCGCGAGTACGTCGAGCGCCTCGCCGAGCTGATCGGGGTGCCGGTCTCCCTCGTGTCCACCGGCCCGGTGCGCGACGAGACCATCCTGGTGAGCGACTCGGCGCTCACGCGCTGGTTCCCCGCCCTCCGGAGCGCGCTCCCCGCGCACTGAGGGTATGGCGCTCAAGATCCTGATCGTCGACGACGAGGAGCCGGCCCGCCAGGGCCTGACCGCGCTCCTGGCCCGCTGGGGCTATGACGTGGACGAGGCGGGCGATGGCCAGGAGGCGCTCGCCAAAGCCGCGGCGGGACTGCCCTCGGTCGTGCTCTCCGACCTCGTCATGCCCAAGATGGACGGTCTCGAGCTGCTCCGCGCGCTCAAGACCGACGTGCCCTTCGCCTCGGTGATCCTCCTGACCGGGCAGGGGTCGATCGACACCGCGGTGACCGCGATGAGGGAGGGCGCCTACGACTACCTGACCAAGCCGGTGGACGTGGCGCGCCTGCGGCTGCTCATCCCCAAGGCGGCCGAGCGAGGCGAGGCGCTGCGGGAAGTCGCGCTGCTGCGCCGCAGGCTGAGCCAGGTCTGGGGCATGGGGCGCCTGGTGGGCACCAGCGCGGGCATGCAGGAGGTGTATCGGCTCATCGAGGTGGCGGCGCCCACGACGGCGCCGGTGCTGATCAGCGGGGAGAGCGGCACCGGCAAGGAGCTGGTGGCGCGCACGCTGCACGATCTCTCCCCGCGCGCCAAGGGCCCGTTCGTGGCGGTGAACTGCGCGGCGATCCCGGAGACCCTGCTGGAGAGTGAGATCTTCGGCCACGAGAAGGGGGCCTTCACCGGCGCGCTGGAGCGGCGGCCCGGCTGCTTCGAGCTGGCCCACGAGGGCACCATCTTCCTCGACGAGATCGCCGAGATGAACCCGGGGACCCAGGCCAAGTTCCTCCGCATCCTGCAGGACGGCACGGTGCGGCGGCTGGGAGGCCGGACCGAGATCAAGGTGGACGTACGGGTGCTCGCCGCGACCAACAAGGATCCGGTCAAGGCCATCCAGGAGGGCAGCTTCCGCGAGGACCTGTACTATCGGTTGAACGTGGTGAGCCTCGTGATGCCGCCGCTGCGCGACCGCCGGGACGATATCCCGGCGCTGGTGCAGGCGTTCATGGAGGAGTTCAACGCCCGCTACGACAAGCACATCCGCGCGCTGGACGAGAGCGTGCTGAGCGGGCTCGTCGCCCAGTCCTGGCCGGGCAACGTCCGCGAGCTGCGCAACACGCTCGAGCGCGCGATCATCGTCTGCGAGAACGACACCATCCTGCCCAAGCACATTCCCCCGTCGCCGTCCCTGCGGGTGGCCGATCCCGGCGACGGGCCCGACTCGGTGAGCTTCCGGGTGGGGACGAGCCTGGAGGACGCGGAGAAGGCCCTGATCTTGAAGACCCTCGCGGCCAACGGCAACAACAAGACGCGCGCCGCCGACGTGCTCGGCATCAGCCTCAAGACGCTGCACAACAAGCTCAAGACCTACGGCACCTAGCATGCGACGCCTCGGGGTCCGCGGACGGGAGGCGCTGGTCGTCAGCCTGCTCACCCTGCTCGTGGTCTCCACCGCCACCGCCATCCACCTCTCCCAGCTGAGCCGCGTCGTGGTGCAGGAGGCGGTGAAGCAGGCCGAGCTCATCGCCAAGCAGATCTACGCCCAGACCAGCCGCGCGCTGCAGCGCACCCCCGGCGCCGATCCGCTCGCCGCGCTGCGGGACGATCCGGAGCTGCGCAGCTTCCTCGACGCGAGCGTCGGCTACTCGCCGCACCTGCTCTACGCCCTCGTCACCGACCACACCGGCACCGTGCTGCTCCACACCGAGCGCCAGAAGGAGGGCAAGCCGGAGCCGGAGCGGCCGAACCTGGACGGGCTCCTGAAGGTGGACACCCTGAGCCGCTTCTCCGCGCTCTACACCACGGGCCGCACCTACGAGACGGTGCTGCCGATGACGCTCAACGACCGCCTCTTCGGGTCCATTCGTCTGGGCGTGTCGACCACGCTGCTGCGGCGCGAGGTCACGAGCTCGCTCCAGCAGAGCCTAGCCGTGGCCGCGGTCGCGCTGCCCCTGGCCTGGCTCGCCGCGATGGTGCTGGCGCAGCTCACCGTGCGGCCCATCCGCGCCATCGTGGGCCAGGTGGACCGGATCCGCCGGGGTGAGCCGCTGGAGGCCACGCCGGTGGCGCTGGGCGGCGACGAGTTCCAGGAGCTGTCCTCCCAGCTCACGCGCCTGGGGCGCGAGCTCCAGGCGGACCGGCTGTCGACCCTCAGCGAGAAGGCGCACCTCCAGGGGGTGGTCGACCAGCTGGAAGACGGGGTCATCTTCCTCAACCCGGAGCGGCATATCCTGTTCTTCAACCGGGCCGCGGAGACGGTGGTGGGCCTCCCGCTCGAGCGGACGGTCGGCCTGCCCATCCACGAGGTGCTGGACCCCGCGCATCCGCTGCTGCCCTTCGTGGACCAGGTGCTCGTCGGCTCCGCGGGCATCCGCAACGCCACCGTGGTGCTGCCCCACGACGGCCGCGACAAGGAGTTCCTGGTCTCCGCCTTCCACATGGAGGACGCCCACCGGGTGATGGGCGTGGCGGTGCTGCTGAAGGACCTCGAGTCCATCAAGACGGTGCAGTCCCTGGTGAGCTACTCGGCCAAGCTGGCCGCGCTCGGCCGGCTCACCTCGGGGGTGGCCCACGAGGTGAAGAATCCGCTCAACGCGATGATGATCCACGTCGAGCTGCTCAAGGAGCGGCTCGAGGACTCGGGGGTGGACGTCAAGAAGAGCCTGGAGGTCATCGGCGGCGAGATCCGGCGGCTGGATCGCGTGGTGCAGGGCTTCCTCAAGTTCATGCGACCGCAGGAGCTGACGCTGAAGCCGGTGGATCTCAACGCCATGCTCCAGAGCGTGTGCGCGCTGCTGGAAGCGGAGAGCCTGAGCCACGGCGTGCGCTTCGTCCTCGAGCTGGACGCGGCCTTGCCCGCGGTGAGCGCCGACGAGGAGCTGCTGCGCCAGGCCTTCATCAATATCGTGCAGAACGCGGTGCAGGCGATGCCGAGCGGCGGGGCGGTGCGCATCCGCACCCGCCCCGAAGAGGTCGACTGGGTGCGCGTGACGGTGACCGACCAGGGGGTGGGCATCGCGCCGGAGGACGTGGACAAGATCTTCAAGCTCTACTACACGAGCAAGCCGGGGGGCAGCGGCATCGGGCTCTCGGTGGTGTACCGCATCGTGCAGCTCCACGACGGCACGGTCGAGGCGAAGTCCGAGCTGGGGCGGGGGACGGCCGTGATCGTCCGCCTGCCGGTGCGGTGACGCGCGTGCGCGGGCCGATCTGGCTGCTGCTCGCCGCCGCGACGCTGGGCGGCTGCGCGAGCGCCGGCGACTTCCTGGTGCCCGCGCCGTCCATGGCCCCGCCGCGCGCCGCGACCGCCGGCGAGGAGGATCCCGCGGCCCGGCCGGCGCCGGCGGTCAGGGAGCCCGTGCCCGGGCCCGCTCCGCCCCGGCCCGCGCCCGCGGCACCGCTCGCGACGCCGCCCGCGCCCACGCCCCCCGCGCCGGCCCAGCCGCCCCCGCGTAGCGCGGCGATTCCCCGCGAGCCGCCGGTGCTGGCCCCGCAGGCCAGCGCGGAGGAGGAGCAGCGCCTCAAGGCGCAGGCCGAGCGCGGCACGGAGGGCACCGAGAAGCTCGTGCAGCGGATCGATCCCGCGCGCCTGCCCCGCGAGCAGCAGGAGAACTACCGGAC
>Ga0099828_10001826_pt1 | contig 14514 bp, 10 predicted proteins | sample CZO8metaG_2_FD_79338 | JGI IMG/M metagenome (GOLD analysis project Ga0099828, IMG submission 79338) | Vadose zone soil microbial communities from the Eel River Critical Zone Observatory, Northern California, USA - CZOApr15con2H1.8 metaG | ecosystem: Environmental > Terrestrial > Soil > Vadose...
ATCAACAGGACATTCCATAGGGTTGGCGAGACGGTGACCTGTGCCATCGCCCGTCGAACGAAAAGGACCCCTCCTGCGTGAAGCAGCGAGACGATGAGGATGATCGCTGTAAGGAGGGCGAGCCAGAGTGGGACGCTCTGCGCAAGCACGAGTCCGCTAAAAGCTGTGGTGGCGAGGAGGACGGAGCTGAGGGCAAAGGCCTGATCAAAAGGCATGTGTCAATTCTTCGAGTTGTGTGGCATGAAGCACCCGATCGGCTTGCACCGTGTTTGTGGGTGCCGCCTGGTCCGACCAGGGTACGACCGCCACCGTGTAGCCCCGCTCGCCTTCGTGGGTGAGCGGGGGGTGCTCGCCGTGCTGGCCGACTCCACTGGTTTGAGGTGGCTGCTGTTCGCATAACGCCAACAGGCGCAGCATCGCCAAGAGATGAGCGGATCCCGACCCGAGTCGTGAGTCTTCTGTCCCAACGATAAGTCGCACAGGGTAGGCCCGCTCTGTCAGTTGCCAGAGGAGTGATGCCACGAACGTCACGCTTCGTTCGAATAGGGGCTCGCGTTCTTCGGGGGCCACGATTGAGAGGACAACCGTGATGCGTCGTTGATCCTCCGCTTCGGTTTCCCGCACGATCAGCTGAGACGTGCGGGCGGTTGTCATCCAATGGATGGCTCGCGAGTCATCGCCTGGTTGATACAGGCGGAGGTTGTAAAGTTGGCTCCCATGTCCTCGTCGTGGGAGGGACTCCCGTTGCCCTTCGCTGACCAATTCATCCACGAATCGCAAGGTGAGCGGCTTGATGGGAGGACTGACGAGCAGATGGGCTTCCGTGGAGTAGAGCCCTTTCTTGAGAAACAGTCCGAAGGGGAACAGCGTTTGAGCCCGGATGCCTTCGAACCGGATCCAGCCCCGTTTTGTGGCAAGCAGTGGATAGGACAGGAGTACGGAACTCTGCGGGGGGAGGAGGTGAATAGAGAGACCTCGGTCGACATCTTGGCCTTCGACGACATCGAGTAGACGCAGGGAAAAACTTGGCAGGTGCCGGTTCCGGTTGGCGACCGAAAGTGTGAGGGTGGTCGGCTCGTTGGCCATGATGAGATCGGGCACATGCCGACGAAATTCCAATCGCCGAAGACAGTGCTCCGAGAGCAATCCGGAGATCACGATGAGGCTGAGCATCATCGCGAGGAGTAAGTAAAACAGATTGTTGCCGGTGTTGATGGCGGCGAGCCCGATCCCGAATGTGAAGAGAAGAAACCTGGTCCCTTCAGACGTGAGACGAATCGACCGCCGTCGGGACATGCCCCAGACGAAGGAGAAGGCTGAGGAGGCATGGAGGTTGAGGAGTGGGTGCTTCATGCGCGTAGCTCATCCAGTTGGCCGGGGCATCCATCCGTGACTGGCTAGACAGGAACGGGAACGGTCTCGACGATGTCGAGCACCATACGCTCCGCCTGTTCGAAGCTCTGTGTCCGCATGCCATGGGTCCGGTTCAGCATGACGCGGTGGGACAGCACGATCGGCGCCAGTTCCTTGATGTCGTCGGGGAGGCAATAGTCGCGTCCGCGGACGACCGCCAATGCCTTGGTCGCTTTGCTCAGCCCCAGCGCTCCGCGTGTGCTGATCCCCAGGGATAAGAGCTCGCTCTGACGGGTCGCTTGCACGATCGCGAGCAGATAGTCCGTCAAGCTCTCTTCCATGTGGACCTGATCCACGCGGGTCTGCAATGCCAATACTTCGTGGGCTGACAGCACCGCTTCCAGTGTTTCAGCGGGATGCAACGAATGCGGACGGTCGAGCACCTTCCTCTCTTCCTCGGGCGTGGGATATCCAATACAGAGGCGCATCAGAAACCGGTCGAGTTGGGATTCCGGAAGGGGGAACGTCCCGTGATATTCAGCAGGGTTCTGCGTGGCGATGACCATAAAGGGCTGCTCAAGCGGATGCGTCTGATTATCGACAGAAATCTGTGCTTCACTCATCGCTTCCAGGAGACTGCTCTGGGTCTTCGGCGTGGTGCGATTGATCTCGTCGGCCAGCACGATGTTGGCGAAGATCGGACCCGGTATGAACTCAAATCCCTGTTTTTGCCGGTTAAACATGGAGACGCCGACGATGTCGGAAGGCAAGAGATCGCTCGTGAATTGAATGCGCTTGAACGAACAGTCAATCGATCGGGCCAAGCAGTGCGCCAGCGTGGTTTTGCCGACACCAGGAACATCTTCGAGCAGAAGATGGCCACGGGCCAAAAGGCAGACCACCGCCATCTCGATGACATGGGATTTCCCCTTGATGACCAGCGCAATATTGTCCTGGATCGACCGGATGGTGTGAGCTGAACTCATGTTGGGATTTAGTGGTCCTGGTAGTTCAGGAATGCATGGTAATCTGACACGATCGAAGTCTAACAAAGGGTCTGTAGATGGTCAATTTTCACATGAGTTCTTGCATCGACCAGTCTGGAGAGGGCGACTCGTAGGGTTTTGCGCCGGCGGTGCTGTTCCAGTTCGGGTCTAATCTGGCACGAGGATCAGCATCCAAGGAGGGCTTTCTTCGACCATGTCAGAAAACCGTCGGGCGGTACTGCTGGCGGGAATTCCTGGAAAGACGGCTCCACGGCGAATCAGAACGGAACGAAAACGATAGGAGGGGTCCTGCGTCGGGTGAAGGGGGAGGATTCGTGGAATTTGTCTGCGTAACGGGCCGCAGTCTGACAGGTTCAGGGTATCGCCGAGCGCAAGGCGCGAGAGCCGCTCGAAGATCTCGCCGAAAATCGTCGGGAGATTGTCTGATGTGAACGGCTGATTGTCCGGTCGATAGCGGACGTCGTCGAAGAGTTGTGCCAGGATTTCCCAGAATACCTGAGTATCGACGGCTCCGAGGACACAGAGGAGGCCTCGCCGCGCCAACAGGTCGAGCAGGGCGAGGGGGCCTCGAATCTCGAACTTCCATGGCGGAAAGAGGAGTGCACGGTCTCCATGCTGGACCTCCAAGGCCCATTCGCCGGAAAAGTGGGTCTGTCGGAATGTGCCTTTGGTTCGATGGAGCTCTTGAGTGATGATCTGATCGGACAATCGGGTCGGTTCGTAGGCAAACGTGGGTGTCGCGGGAGCCCAACAGGTCGCGATCGTATAGCGGGGTGCAAGCTTCCCAGCCTGATCGAGGTTGCCCAGTTCGAACATGTCCTGATTTCCGTAGAATTGAAACGAGAGCCCAGTCCGAGATCGCAGGCCGTTGAGTCGCTCCCGTTCCGGATGGAGTGGACCACCCAGCTTTGAGCCTGGCTGAAGCCGATCGAGGCTATGAAGAATCAACTCGCGTTGTCGTTGTTGCAGGGGGGCTACGCATAGCTCGACAAGTTCCGTGGCAAACGAAAGGTCGCCGGCTCCCAGATCGAGCAGGGAGGCCACGTCTGCATCGAGCAGCAGGTCAAAGGGATTGGAGTGGGAGTGGGCGAACGCCTCAATCTCTTCGCTCCGCAGGGAGGTCACTGGCCACTGTGACATCGGGCCCTCAACGACGCCGAACCACACACAGAGGGCCCGCACGGCTTTTGTCGGGGGGAGCCCTGTGAGTTCTTTGAGTCGGGGGCCGGGGAGATCCTGAATTCGTGTGGCTTCTGAGTTTCCCAACGCCAGGGTGATGGCATCTCGGATGATGACGGGAAGATCGACGCGGTGGGCTTCTTCGATCAATCGTTTCAAGGTCGAAGTGAGCTGCCTTGCCTCAACAAGTTTGCGTGAGGCCTCCCACTCCTTGTCGCGTTCCTGCAAGAGCTGGGTGACCTGTGAACGAAAGTCTGCAAGGATCTGTGCGGTAGAATTCATGAGTCGGTTGGTGCGAGCCGCGTGGTGGTAGATCTGTCGATGTCAGTTGGTAATTGTGTGGCAGCATAACGACCTGGTCCATGAGCGTCAAGGTTGCCGTCTTGCCCATCCCGAGAGACCTGTGTTAGGTAGAGGCTATGTGCAAGAAACCAGTGCTGCACGCTACACGAGCAATCTTCGTCACATTCAAGGCGCTATTGGTCGTCGGGGCATTGTGGTTTACCGTGGCCTGCATGAGTGGAGGGAGCGCCGGATCTTCTGCCACCTCACAGGACGGGCGTCATGCGCCGTTCAAGGAATGGCAGGTCATTGATACCGCGACGGGCCAGCCGGTCTCGCTCGACCAGTGGACGGCGTTGTTGCTCCAGCAGGACATCATTTATCTGGGCGAGGAACATCACAATCGGTTTCATATCGATGCGGCGATGACGGTGCTGCGGAGGCTGAAGGCGGAGGGGCGTACGCCGGCCTTGGCCATGGAAATGTTCGGCTGGGACGGCCAGGCGGCATTGGATCAATATCTTTTCGGTTCAGAAATGAACCGCCAGGAATTCCTTGAGGCCGCCCGGTGGCAACAGAACTGGGGTGGTTCTTACGAGGATTATGAACCGCTGGTTCGGTTAGCAAAAGAGCAACATTGGGCTGTGGATGCCATGAATCCTCCAAAGCCGTTGGTGAGGATCGTTGCCAAGAACGGCTTGGCTCAGGCGGAGTCTGACCCAATGATGGCACAGTGGGGCATGAAGGACGAAACCATTGTCGATGATCCGATCTATCGGACGCGTATTCTTCAGCAGCTCCAGGCCTGTCATGGTGGGGGGGCTGACAGCCTCTATCAGACGATGTTCGAAGCCTCCATGGTTCGCGATGAAGGGATGGCCAAAACGTTGGTCCATCGCCTCAACCAGATTCGCTCGGGGAGCGATACGATGGCTGGGCCGCTGGTGAGCTATACAGGGGGCGGACACATTCAGTACAACCTTCCGGTTCCGAAGCGAGTGGCCCGCCGCCTGACTGATCAGGTCCGCCAGGTCAGCGTCTATATGACGTCTTTCGAGGTGGGGCGCATCGAGGAATTACAAGACATGATCCGCGAGAAGATTGCGGACTATCTGTGGCTGACACCGGTCAGTACGCAGGGGCCGCCTCGCCGATGTTGAGAAAGCCGTGAGGCTCAGCTTGAGGAGTACAGAAAACTTCTCTGGTGATCGCTGGACGCCTCACCCCTTACGCCTAACGAATGCATGAAGGAGGAATCTAATGCCAGAGATAAGCCGGTGATTGCGCAATGAACGCCATGCATTGTCGAGTGGGTCCAGGCACTGTCTATTTGGTGTCAATGCGGTCGATCGAAAATGCAGCGGTTTGCGATGGATCCCCTACGGGGACGGAGTTCTCGCCGATGGAGATTCACTTTGAAGAAAGGAAACGCGTCGCGTTCTCTGGCTGTAAGCAGACGAAAAAGCCTCCCTTTTGTGATGGGTCTCACTCGCGGATCTAATCATGTGGTGCCGGCAGCGAATCCGCACAGCGAGTACGAGCGACTCGGTGGCTCGCTGGGTGCGTCTCCACGATCCATCCAAACTGGCGCCGTGCAATCAAAGGGTATGCGCTACTTGGTGTCCATGGAAGAGGCCAGCGGTGATGCAATCGCCCGTTGGAAACCGATCAGCCCTTGACAGTTTCCCTGGTCTGTTTCAGACTACGGCACAATAGCAGTTGGAGTTGTTAGCGATTGGGAACGCAGCGCATGCGAAACAAGATCCCCTGTTCCGCTGAGCGGTTAAGCCTCCTGGATCCTCTGATGATCCAGGCTGTGGTTGATCGCAATGCCTTTCACATCGGCAATCAGTACCTCTCTGAAAATCGCGTTCGGATCGTCGAGGCCGATGATGCCCAGATTTCGTCCGCCGTCATCGGGAATTCCGGCCTCTACGAACAGACGATCCGTCTTAAGGAGGGGCATCTCATCTCAAAATGCAGCTGCGCGCTACCGGAAGAGCCGATGTGTCGTCATTGTATTGCGGTCCTGTTGGAATACCATCGCTGGGCACAGCCGAGGAGTGGCCAGCAGAAGAAGGCGAAACCGTCCGCAGCCCCACCGCCTGCACAGGCCTCTCCAATTCGCGAGAGCGCGCCCGCGCCAAGTCCAGCTTCGACGACCGACCTGAAGCTGGGCGAGGTGATGGCATTCGTCGAATGGCTGCAACCGGCGATAAAGGCGTTGGAGCGTGGGCAGCCGTTGCCTGATTCGCCGAAGCTCGGTGGGGATCTCGCGCTCTGGATTCAGGCCATTCGTAATCTGGAGGAGCGCCGCTGCGAGAGTGAAGAAAAACGGATCAACCTGGAATCCGACATGCGGGACCGTGAAGCCTATGTCGGCCGATTGACGCAACAGGTGCAAGCTTCCATGGAGGAGATCAAGGCCACCCAAGCCAGTTCTCAGCAACTGCAGCAGGAACTGACTGCTTGTAAAGAGATACTCGCGAAGGTTTCCGAGGTTTCCTCCGAGGTTGGGAGCTATGACAGTCAACTCAAGTCTATCGCAGGTGAGGTGATGTCAAAGGGATCACAACTCGACAAGCTCGCTCAATCTTTCAAGGAAGTCTCGACGGCATTGAAAGCGCTTGCCAAGACCTCTGCTATCTCCTAGCCTATCCCGCTCAGTTTTACCTCCCAGGCTCCATTCTTATTTCAAAAGCCATTGCGTCTGGTCCGGCAACTTCAGTTTGATGCCGCCCTCGTTTAATCCAATTGATCCTAGGGAAGATTGACCCATGAAGAGGATTTGTGCAGGGGTTGTCGCGGTGGCGGGTACGTTCCTGCTGGCTGGTGTGTCCTACGTTCTAGCGAATGAGCCGAAGGGTGAGGGTCCCCCTGATTATAGTGGGGTCACCGGTATGTATTACACATTGATCGGGCTGATTCTGGCCTATGGCGTCTACGATTCGTTCCTCAAGAAGTCCTAGCAGGATAATGAAAAATTCCGCCGGCAGCGTTCCCTGTCCGCCGTGCCGGGCACGACACGGCAGGTCGCCTCGTTCAGACCCTCCACGTACCGAAGGAGATTCTCGGAGGTCGCAATGGCTGAAGGGGGCTCTCCGATCACCAGGGCCCATTCAACGGGCGATTGGTTCACACGAAGTGCGGTATGTACCTCCTCGGCACCTTTCACTCGCGGCCTGCTTGTGCATGTCCGTACACGGACAGCGGCCTTGTCTGGGACGGGGCGCGTCTCGGCGCGCCGGGGTCGGGCGGGTGAGACCAGCTGCCTTTTTGAGCATCCTGCGCGGTGTTCTTCTCTTGGCCTCGATGTGCGGACCATTGAATTTCTACCGTGCCTAATAGTTTTCCCGCAACCTGCTAGACCCCGCTTGGCTCGTCGCCGCAGGTGGGGGCCGGATGCAGGAGCGCCGCATGTCCGGATCGGTGGAGCGGGTGAGGGGAACCCATTATTCCTACTGCATCAGTTATCGAAAGACGCGGGTGGGCGGCCCACCCCAATGGGCTGGCGTAGTACTGCATGCAGCTCATCGCGATTGTATGGTTTGGTGAGGTAGGAGAATGCGTCGCTGGGCAACGACCTCGCACGGTAGTCCTGTCATGTAAAGGCAGTGAAAACAATCACGGGGAGAGTGAGGGCGCGATTGCCTGGATTGTCCCAAGTACGGCTAGCCCATCTCCATCGGGCAATCCAATATCGAGAAAAACAGCGGAAAAGTCGACAGTCTTCACCTGCGCCAGCGCATCACGACAGGTCGAAATTCCGGTCACGCGAAAGCATTCATGTTCAATGAGATCGTGTAGGGCAGCCAGGATGTCGAGGTCGTTGTCGACGATTCAAGAAGGCCGGATGAGCAGTCTGGAGTTCATCTGCGTCTCTTAACCCGCATTATTCATGACGGTTCGTCGCGAAATCCCGCAGTCGCCAAGCGAGACAGGCGCGCGGAGGCGCGAGGGAGGGAGGCATACTTGAAACAGTATGTTGACCGACCGAACGGCGAGCCCGCCTGCCTGGACGCCGGACCGACCACATCCAGGCTTGTCGCAGCGGCGAATCCGCGATTGCAGCAGAAACGTTCATGAATAATGCGGGTTAAGGAGATAAGAAGGCAGGGCAATTTGGAGCCGGAAATTCAAGAGACAACGAAGAGTATATCTTGGTCAACGGAAGAAGTATCCGCTCGTGTGCCATCACTCGATGGACGGTTGTGAGACAAGGATGGCCTGAGTGATCCCCTCAGCCGGACGGGCTGTCCCAATGCCGGTGAGCCTGGCACGAGGGGACACGTTCATTGTCTGACCGACCAATCGAGGTCTCCCCGCGCGGAGCGCTTTCGTTCGTTTTGGGAAGGGACTCTGACGCAAGGATTCCATCTCTGTCAGGGAATTCCGTAGGGACTGAGCGATCAGCCAAGCGAGCGTCAAACTAGGACTCCAATACACTGCATCGCGCAGACGATCGACAAGATCACTGGGGAGACTGACCGTTAGCCGGACCGTTCGAGGCTGTTGTCGTCCGGCCTTGCTTTGTCTGGAATACGGACTAGCGGCCCCGCGGCGCTCATTCTTGGTCGAGTTACTCGGAGTGGCTTGATCGGTCAGCGACATTGTATACCTCTTCAAGTTGCTCTGAAATAAAGCGGTCCCCCAGACTATGATCTGATCTCATGTCTTAGCTGGCCCCTGTCAGATTGGAGGGCCGCGCCGCTGCTGAGGGGCAGGACGCGGCCCCGATGGCGGAAGCGCATGGCGGTGGGAGGGCTCCGGATGGGCATAATCCAGAGGTAGTCCCACCTGCGTGAGAGGCATTAACCTCTTGAGTGGGGACCCACCGGCGTTTCGCTTCGCCAAGAAACTTCCAGTTTCAGACTATCGGCCTTGTACCTCTTATGTCGGGTGATGAGAGGACTACAGCAGTACAGCAATCCCTGTACCAGAGATTACTCAGTGAAAATATTCCGAGGCCTACGCTGTAAGTCGCTGAGTAAATTTGGTTTGGTGAGTGAGCGGGAAAGATGAGGCTATCGGACTGAGGCGTATCTGATTCGGTACGCTCTTTATCCTAGGAGATACAGGCACAGGGGGAATGCGATAGGTGAATGCTACGGAGAGCCAGAGATGAGCGCGATCTATTGGTGGAGATGTTTCATCGCGGCGGCACAGAGGAGGATGAAGAAGCCGATCCAGAGCGCGGCTCGTTGGAAGGGGATCGCTTCGTAGGATTCTTCTTCGCCTTCTCCTGTGTCATCGGACTTGAAGATCACTGTGTAGAGGAAGAGCGTGAGAAGACAGAGGACGAGAAACAGCTTGATAAAGAAGACGGTCAAGTATTTCGCATGGTGTTGGATCCCGCTTCCGGTTTGCGAGGTGATGACCTGATTGACATAGTGGAAATTGATGCCACCCGTAAACAGCAGGACGACGAGCAGGATCCCCGCGACTTTCTTGTAATGCTGATAGAACGCATCGGTGATCGGCTTGACCTGCTCCTTCGCGACCGCCTTCTTCAGCCCAGGGGTCACGGCCATGACGAGGAACGCGAGTCCGCCGATCCAGATGACCGCCGACACCAAGTGAAGCCAATGATTGATGATCGGGATCAGTGTATTAAGGTCGGTGACGAGGCTTTGAAGCGCGTCCATTCCGATAACCGTTAGGCGTGAAACGTGAGGCGTGAGACGTCCCGATCGCAATCTGAGAAAGTACTTCTTACCACGCCTTACCCCTCACGCCTTACCCCTCACGTCAAAACTTGAAGACCGGCGCTTCGTTGCCGAATCGTTTCTTGCGGAGTTCTTCCATCAACTCAATGGTAATCAGGGGGATGCTATTCTCGCGTGCGTGCTTTTCAACGCCTTTTTTCACCATGGCGCGCAAGAAATAGGGAATTCGGTTGAGTCGTGTTTCTGAGTCCTCATCCCACGCCACGTGGCTTTCTTCCGGCGTATTAAATGCGACTTTGATCTTCTCGCCACCCTTCGGGGTGTAGAGACACCATTGATCCTCGTCCAGCCAGTCGCCGTGATCGACGTAGGGACGCGCACGGCAGCCGCCGCAGATGTCCGTGTATTCGCAATCACCGCATTTACCTTTCAGTTGCGGATAGCGGAAGGAATTGAAGACATCGGACTTTTCCCACAGATCGACGAAGCTTGTCTCGCGGATATTCCCGGCAGATAGCGGCATGTAGGGGCAAGGGGTCAACTCGCCATTAGGGGTCACACGCGCGTAGTTGGTGCCGGCTAGGCAGCCGCCCCCCATATAACCCGTCGCTTTGGTAATAGGGGAATTCGGATCTTTCTCGTACGCGAGCCGTTTGAAATGCGGCGCACAGCGGGCCCGGACGAGCATGCCATTGTAATTATCCTGACAGTTAACCAGGTAGCCAAGCACCTCTTCATACTGGGTCGGGGTGATGTCGGTGAGTTCTTCGCCGCGGCCGGTGCAGACCATGAAAAATACATTGAGTACCTTGGCGCCAAGCTGGTGTGCCCAATCGATCACCGAGGGCAGTTCCTGGTAATTCATGGGCTGTGCGCTGAAGTGCACTTGGAACGCCAACCCGTTCCGCTTGCAGGCCTCGATGCCGGCGAGTGCGGCTTCCCATGCGCCGGGCACGCCACGGAAGCGATTGTGTTTCTGGGGATCGAGCGAATCGATGCTGATACCCATGCCCATCACGCCGATCTCGACCAGTTCCTTCGCCATCCGGTCGTTGATCAACATGCCGTTGGTCCCGAACACCACCATGAACCCGAGTTTTACGGCATGGCGCGCGATGTCGAGGATGTCAGGACGGACGAGCGGTTCGCCGCCTGTGATCACGAGGAGGCAGCCTTTGTTGACCTGGGCAATCTGATCGATGAGTTTGTAGCATTCTTCGGTCGAGAGTTCGTCGTCTCCGCCGGCTGACTTCGTCGTCGCGTCGAGATAGCAATGGTCGCACTTGAGATTGCAGCGCTTCGTGAGGTTCAGGGCGATGAGATAGGGTTTGAAGTCGTCGACGGTCCGGCCATCGTGCGGCGCAGGAACCGTGGGTGACGGAGTAAAGAACTGCGATACCTGTTGCTGGATAGAGCCGAGCGTTCCCGCCAGCGCCGGGAAATTGAGGACCGGCAGCGACCGTCCCATCAGTGGCCGGCCCCGGACTTCGACGAGCCAGTCAGGTTCGAGATCATGTCCTTTAGGTTGCCGGTCTTCATGGCTTCCGCCATGTAGTCCTTGGCTTGTTCGATGCCCTCGTGAGCCACTTCGGCCGTGATGACCATGACGCCGATCTTATCGGCATGTTTTTCGATGAGGGCACGCGTACACTCGCGCATGAACCCCTCAGGAGCCCGTTCGAGCCGTGATTGAGCTTCCGGCGTCCAGGTATAGGGAGAGGCAGAGGCAGATTCCGCCGCGTGGCCGTTCCCGTTCCCACGACCGTTCTCGTGCGAGGCGGTCGCGCCAGTGGTACCGTTCGTCGCAGCGGCAACGGTAGCCTGGGCTTCGGTCGAGGCGCCGGTCCCCTTGTTCGCGAAGATGGGGGTGTAGTCTTCTGAAGCCGCTTCCTGAATCATAGGTGCGGCATACTCCAGCGTGATCGTAGTCATGCCGAGTTTGCGGGCGGTCTTCTCGATTTTGGCCTTGGCGCGCCGGCGTTGAAAGCCGGCTGGGACTGCACGGATTCCTTCCTTGGCGTCCTTTGTCCATTGCATGGGGACGTCATCGTAGGCCAGGTCGGTTTCGAGGGCTCCTTCAGCGTGCGCCGCCGCTTCGAAAATCTTCTTGTCGACCAGTTTGAAGCGGTCGCCTCCGGCGGCGCAGACGGGGCACTTCACGGGCGTCTCGCCCTTGCCGATGTAGCCGCAACCGTCGCAGACGAAGTAATCCTGGGTCATCCGGTCCAAGTAGGCTTGAGTACCTGCACTGACTTTCGGCTTTTCTTCCACGATCTTGGTCATTATGCCGCTGAGCGTCGAGCCCATGAGATCCTTCACCACGGACTCGTCAGCCTGCATCTTGTCGCGGTCGATGCCCGCGGCATCCAAGCTGCCACCCAGTGCGCGCATGGCATCCATCGCGCCCTTGGGAAGGATGTGCCCTATGGCCGTATCGACCACCGTGTTGCTGATGATGGTGTGGCCCTTCTCGATGGCATAGCGGTGGATGGCCGTCTTGGCCACGCCTCTGGCGAATATCGGGATCTTTTCCATCCGGCGGAGGGCTTCTTCAGTCCAGGCGATGGTGTATTCCGCCAGCGTATCGATCGGCGGCACGTACTTCCTGTTCGACACCAGGATATTGCAGGGCGCGGACCGCAAGAGATTTTCCGTGTTGCTGCCGATGTCCATATCCTCGTCGCTGTGCACACCGATCCGTCCGACGATCAGTAATGCCGGGATATCCTTGCGCACGTATTGAATGATCTTTTCGAAGGCCTTGCCGTCCAGCAGGGTCGTCTTGACGTCGGTTTGCTCGGCCTGAGCGATCTCGCGGCAGATGTCCAGGTGCGACTGGTAGATCTTCGCAAGGCCGCTGTCGATGATTTCCTCGTGTAGTTTTTCCTGCTCTTTGAAGCGGAACACCTTGCCGGCTTCCTCGTTGAGGACACCGGAGATGCTGTGAAAGGCGGCATAGTGGAAATAGGGGTCGAAGGCCGAGATGGCTTCGACCGGCATGTTGAAGGCCTTGCCCAGTGCCAGGCCGGTCATGAGTCCGCCGAAGGAATAGGGGCTGCCGTCTACGGCGACCACGATCCTTCCGCCGGTCATGGGCTGGGTTTGCTTGATGATCAGCATGTCCGAATTCCGCACGCGACGAAGCACGCGCTCGGTGTTGCTGCCGATCACGCTGTCCTTCACCGCACCGACACCCAAGGCGCCCATGATCACCAGGTCGTAGGCATTGGTATTGATGTCTTCGGCCAGCACCTTCCAATTCCGGCCTTCGAGCGAGCGACGCTCGATCGGCAGGTTGTTTTCCGCGCATTTCTTATCAACGTAGTCGAGGTAGGAGTCGGTGATGATTTGGAGGCCACGGGTAATCAGCGAATCGTGGATTTGGCGCTGTCGGTCGAGCTCTTTTTCATCGTGGTACTCTTCGGGCAAGCCCGCTTCCATCTGTTTGAAGCGTTTGTCATGCATTTTGGCTGCATAGACGTGGCTGCCCACGATCTTCGAGCCGAAGGCTTTGGCGAAGTGCACACCGACGTCGACGGCTGTGTTGGAATGGTCGGAGTTATCGACCGGGACATAGATCGTCTTATACATCGAGATGTCTCCTCAAGATGCCCTCCAGGCCAGGGCGAACGAGAGTAATTGTCAAAATTTCCAAACGGTTGACGTACTTCCCCAGCCTCAAAGACCGTGTATGCTAGCACCGGTCTGAATTCGAATGCAAGGCATCGACGTGGGTTAGTGGGGCGACGCTAGGATGCCCGGGTTACGACGGATCTTTCGCCCGAATCCTTTGCGGAGCGAATCGATTGTCGGGAGCGGAGGATCTCTTCCAGGGACAGAAGGGCATCGCGTCCAGAGTTCCCTTCGATCCCTCGGATCAAATTCTTGTCGGCATATTGGCTTGATTCTTTTGGGGCCTGGGATAGGGATCCCGTCCATTTCCGTGGGTCCCGGCTTCCCTCTTTCCGTTCCCAGGCTCGGAGGCAGGCCTTGGCGATGAACGAGTTCAACGGCGCCGGGTTATACAGGAGCTTTCTGATACTTGTCGGAGTCAGCATCAGAGGGTTATAGCCGGCCGAGAGGTACCCCTCTTCTAACAGCCGTTGTTCCAGATCGGTGTTCGGCTGAATTCCCAAAAAGAACATGAGGGGGAAGACGCGCTCCTCACCCAAGATCGAGGCGACCACCTTGTAGGACTCCACGCTTTGGAGTAGCGACTCCTCCGTTTCCTTCGGGGAATTCAAAGAATAGTTGAGGATGACCTTCCCTTTGAATCCCGCTTCTGCCAGATAGCGACAGCCATCGTACAGCCGCTCAAGCTTGAATCCCATGTGGAGGTTGTTCAGTACCACTTGGGAGCCTGACGTAATAGCGACCTCGAGATCGCCGACGCCGGACCGGACCATGAGTTTTGCCAACTCCGGGGTGATCAGCGATGTCCGAATATAGCCGGACCACTCGATCTCCAACTTCTCGGCGAGAATCCGTTCAAGGATCTCGGTGCATTGGGGATAGGCTTCTTTCCCGGTAATGAATTGGGCATCCGTGAACCAGAAACGCCTGGCGCCCCATTGATGGTAGTGCTGAGAGATATCCTTGACCACCATGGAGGGTGGCCGATAGCGGACCCGTTTTCCTTCAATATACGGGTAGAGACAGAAGGCGCAGTCGTAGGGGCAGCCTCGCTTCGACTGGACCCCGATGGATTCACCAAGATATTCCCGATACTTCGGGAAGATCGAGGTCAGGTAGGGCAAGTCGACGGTGAGTGCATCGAGCAGGGCGGGCGCGCCCTGCTGGCCCTTTCGAATGGTCTTTCCCTCCCGGAGGATGTAGCGCTCGTTCTCCAGCGACTGGCCTTCAATGACCTTGAGGATGGCGTCTTCACCTTCCCCAAGAATCCCGATGGTGCCTTCCGGGAGTTTCTGGATGAGCTGGTCGGCAAAGGCGGTAAAAGCTCCCCCGCCGATCATAATCTGCGCCTTCGGGAACTCCTTCGCGATCAACCAGGGGTAGGAGAGTGCCGC
>Ga0099828_10001827_pt1 | contig 14511 bp, 10 predicted proteins | sample CZO8metaG_2_FD_79338 | JGI IMG/M metagenome (GOLD analysis project Ga0099828, IMG submission 79338) | Vadose zone soil microbial communities from the Eel River Critical Zone Observatory, Northern California, USA - CZOApr15con2H1.8 metaG | ecosystem: Environmental > Terrestrial > Soil > Vadose...
CCCCTGTTCTCGAAGAGTAGAGGTCCGTTTGTTACCACAGTCAGCGAGGCTTTGATGGTCAAAATCAAAAGCATGAAAGATGAAGGAGCCGTCAGATGCTAGTTGCAGAGAAAACGGTGGGCTTGTCGTGGGTTTCCGTAAGAGACCGACTTCCATTTGATGGACACGAGTGTGCTCTTATCTGCCGTAAGCCGAATTCCGATGCCCTTAAAAGAGCGATTGGGTGTCGGCTTCATGGAAACTGGGAAATTCAGGATCATGCACTGTTGAATTGCGATGTCCGTGCGTGGTTAAAACTTCCTTCAACTCCTTCCAATATGTAGGGGGTTGTATTGTGGAGCCATGATGCTCCGAGCGGAATCCGGGCCATCTTTAACGGAGGTGACGAACCACAGCCGTGAGCTGTACGACTGTGTCTCGCGAAATCAGGCCACGAGCCAGGAAAAAGGTTGACATAATCGCATTATAAAAGCGTTTACACCAGCAACCGGGTTAATGAGTGAAATGGCGATGTATAGCGCCAACTCCTCCAACTCCTCGGCTTTCATTGACTTGCCAGCTCATCCCGCCTAACATGGCCCGACTTCATGATCGGTCAGACCATCTCGCATTACCGCATCATCGAGAGGCTCGGTGGTGGCGGGATGGGTGTGGTCTACAAGGCCGAGGACACCTCGCTCGGGCGGTTTGTCGCCCTGAAATTCCTTCCTGACGATGTGGCGCAGGACCCGCAAGCCCTGGAACGCTTCCGACGCGAAGCCCGTGCTGCCTCCGCCCTCAACCATCCCAATATTTGCACGATCTACGAGATTGGCGAGCACCAGGGCCAGCGCTTCATTGCCATGGAGTTTTTGGATGGTGTGACCCTGAAGCACATGGTTGCGGGCCGTCCCTTGGACAACGAGACGCTGCTTTCACTGGGGATTGAGATTGCCGATGCCCTCGATGCGGCTCACTCTGAAAGGGTCGTCCACCGAGACATCAAGCCCGCAAACATCTTCGTGACCAAGCGCGGGCACGCCAAGATTCTCGATTTTGGGTTGGCGAAGGTCGCGCCCACGGCCAGTTCGTCCAGCCAAGTTGCATCGGCCAACACCATGACGGGCACAATCGGCGAACAGCACCTGACCACTCCGGGAACGATGGTTGGTACGGTGGCTTACATGTCGCCGGAACAGGCGAAAGGTAAGGACCTCGATGCCCGCACCGACCTATTCTCCTTCGGGGCGGTACTGTACGAGATGGCCACCGGTACCTTGCCATTCCGAGGAGACACTTCAGCACTGATCTTCAAAGCCATTCTGGACGCCGGGCCGACGCCCGCGGTTCGCTTGAATCCCGACGTACCCCCCAAGCTGGAAGACATCATCGACAAGGCGTTGGAGAAAGATCGCTCCCTGCGGTACCAGCATGCCTCCGAGATGCGGAGCGATCTGCAGCGCCTGAAGCGGGACACGGACGCGGGGCGGGCGGTATTGCCGTCCGCCGCCGGAGGCGAAGCGGCAAGAGCTGCAACTGGACCTGCAAGTTCTGGTCGGCACGACGCTACCGGTCACGATAGGGCGAGTGCGGGCTTCGGGCAAAAGCGGGCTTACGGGAAAATTACCGTAAAAATCGTTGCCCTGGTTGCCCCCGTTGCGGTCGCAGTCTTCGCTGTTCTTTTTTGGCAGCTCAAGCAACGCGCGGCATCCGGGGTGAGTTCCGCCAACCCAACCACGGTAGCGGTGCTGCCTTTTCAGAACATGAGTCCCGACAAGGACGTTGATTTTCTGCGCCTTGCCCTGCCCGACGAAATAGCGACCACGCTGAGCTACGTGCACTCCCTGTCCATCCGCCCCTTCGCCACCGCCAGCAAATACAACGCTCCCAGCCTCGATCTGGAGCAGGCTGGGCGCGAGATGCGCGTGACGGACATTGTTACCGGTCACTACTTGAAGGAAGGCGACCAGCTTCAGATCACTCTGGAAGCAGTCGATGTTGCGAACAATCGCACCGTGTGGCGGGACACCCTCCACGTCGGGGCTGCGGACATGATTGCCACGCGGGAACAGATCGCAGCCAAGGTCCGCCAAGGCCTGGTTCCGGCGCTTGGCGCCGGCGACAATTCAGCGGAAGCGGGGACTCATCCCAGAAACGAAGAAGCCTACGATCTGTACTTGCGCAGCGTCTCGCTGCCCCATGATGGCGTTCCCAATAAAGAAGCAATCACCATGCTGGAGCGCGCCGTCGGTCTGGATTCCACGTACGCCCCCGCCTGGCGCGCGCTGGGAGAGCGCTACTACTATGACTCGCGCTACTCGAACGGTGGCGAGGCGATGTTCCAGCGCTCGACCGCAGCCTATGAGCGAGCGCTGGCTCTCGATCCGGGCTTCAGTGACGCGGCTGGCCAACTCATCACCAATCGGGTGGAGAGAGGTGAGTTGGCGAAGGCCTACAAGGACGCGAAAGTTCTGGTGGAAAGGCATCCGGAGAATGCGACGGCGCACTTCGCCTTGAGTTACGTCCTGCGGTACGTCGGAATGCTCCAGGAGGCAGCGCAGGAGTGCGACAGTGCTCTGTCGCTTGATCCCGGAAATTATCAATTCCGCTCCTGCTCGCTGGTGTTTGATCTAATGGGCAACACCGAACGGGGGATGGAGTTTCTTCGCCTGGACCTGGGTTCGGGATGGGTCGGGGCGAACCTGCCCCTCCATTTCGAACGCGCCGGCAAACCGGCAGAAGCGCGAGAAAGCGCGAAGAAAATTCCTGCCGACGATCCCGTTAGGGGACTCCTTGTCGCCTGTCTCGATCAAAGCCCGGCCGCGAAGTTAGACACAGAGGTCAGCGCATCCATACCGGTTGTTTTCGCCGATCCTGACGCCGAGAACAGGTACTGGAACGCCACTCTCTTGGCTACCTGCGGAAAGCAGGACATCGCTGTGCGTCTACTCAAGAGCGCCATCGCGGGACACTATTGTGCCTACACTGCCCTCCAGGCCGATTCCTTGCTCGTAAGCCTTCGAGGCACGCCCGAGTTCAGTAAGCTACTCTCCGCCGCGAAAGAGTGTGAGAACAATTTTCTCTCGGAGAGAGCTCAGGTTTCGCACTGAATTGTTTTCTGCGTTCCATGAGGCGCGCACCGACACCACATTCAAGGCTTTAACAAGCTAGGTAGTGTACGGAAAATTGGAGCTGCTGAGAGGGAACAACCCAAGCCATAACATCGGTGGGGCACGACACCAGGACCAGGCGTTTCTCATGAGTAACAGGGACTGGAGGTCAAGCAGGGCTGGCAGGCAGACCATGGTGGTGGCCGGCATAGGGCTTTGTACTGAAGATGCGATTCGATGCGCCCTGCTTGCCCATGATTGCCATGATGTGCCATTTTACCGTGCGGTCTAGAAACCGGAGTTGAAACTGGGCACGGGTTGGATTCGAGGAAGGCAAGGGTGAACATGGCCGACGTGGAGCACAGGGTTTTTCGTATCGAAACCTTGCACGAATTCAGCACTCGTGTGTTCCTTCACTTGGGAGTGCCCAGAGACGATGCGATGCAGGCCGCCGATGTACTCGCCAGCGCGGATCTGCGCGGCATAGATTCGCACGGCGTAGCCCGGCTGCATAGCTACTTCGACATGCTCAGCCTAGGAAGAATCAATCCCAAGCCCGCAATCAAGGTACTGTGCTCGACATTGAGTACGGCGACCGTCGATGGCGACAATGGCCTTGGTCTAGTTGTCGGCCCGCAAGCAAATCGGATCGCTATGGATATGGCGGAGAAGGCCGGCTCTGGTTGGGTTAGCGTGCGGAATACCAACCATTTCGGAATCGCCGGCTACTATGTCCTGGAGGCCCTGGAACGCGATCTGATCGGCTGGGCGATGACAAACTCCAGCAAGATGGTGGCGCCGCTGTGGGGCGCGGAACGCATGCTCGGTACCAACCCCATTGCAGTCTCCTTCCCTGGTAAGGAAGAGCCACCCATCGTCATTGACATGGCTACCTGTGCCGCCGCCTACGGAAAAATTGAAATGGCCCGACGGAGGGCAGAAGCGATCCCCCACGGCTGGGGGATCGACCGGGACGGAATTGTCACCACAAACCCGGATGACATCGTGGCCGGGGGAGCCCTCTTGCCGCTAGGCTCTGATCGCGAACGCGGAGGACATAAAGGCTACGCCCTGGCCATCATGGTGGACATTCTGAGCTGCGTACTCAGTGGAGCGAATTGGGGGCCCTTTGCACCGTCGTTCGCGGTCAATAACGAAACCCCGCAGCGCAGCGTTGGTAAAGGAATCGGTCATTTCTTCGGGGCGATTCGGATCGACGGCTTCATTGACGCCGATTCCTTCAAGCGTCAGGTCGACGACTACATCCGCGTCCTTCGTACCACCAAACCAGCACCCGACACGACCGGCCCGCTGATTCCGGGCGATCCTGAACGGGAAGCAGAAAAATTGCGGCGTGAGAAAGGTGTGCCCGTGATCTTGCCCATCGTCGAGGATCTGCGCGACATCTCCGCGAAAACAGGCATACCCCTCGACTAACGCATTCGATGAGTGACCTTGCCGTCAGCCAGAGTATGGCGAAGCAGTACCGGGATACTAAAGGGCCTAATCGTATCGGAGAGAAGCAAAGCCTCTAGTCTGAAACTCCAATTCGTTCTGTCTTTGAACTCGCCTCGATCATCTCTCGCACCCGCGCACTAGGCTCGAGTTCGCTCTCACGTACGGCGGGCAAGGGGCCATTCACGGTGAAATAGTGCCTTCCGGCAACCAGTAACTCCTCCGCCGGGAAGCGAGTGATGACCTCATGGCCGGTATGGGTAACGACGATTTCCTCCTCGATGCGCGCGGCGCTCCAACCATCGCTGGATGGCCAGAAAGTCTCAAGCGCGAAGACCATGCCGGGCTTGATCTCGCAGGGGTGATCAAGGGAGACCAGGCGGCTGATCACGGGTTTTTCCCAAATTGCCAGTCCCACTCCGTGGCCATATTGCAACGCAAAACTAGCCTCTTCATTGGGAAAGCCAAACTCTTCGGCCTTGGGCCAAACTGAGGCGATCTCGGCTGTAGTCCGGCCCGGGCGCACAAGTTCGATGGCGGCATCCAGATACTCACGGCAGCGCTTGTACGCATCGACCATCGCATGCGAAGCATATCCAATGGTGAAGCAGCGGTAATAGCAAGTACGGTATCCCAGGTAGGAATGCAGAATGTCGTAGTAGACGGGGTCGCCGGGACGAAGCATGCGATCGGAAAAGACGTGCGGATGGGGATTGCAACGCTCGCCGGAGATGGCGTTTACCGCCTCCACGTATTCAGATCCGAGATCGTACAAGACTTTGCTCACCAGCCCGACAGCCTCGTTTTCGCGCATACCCGGCTTCATGGCCCGATACAGCTCGTCGTAGGCGGCATCCACCATGGTTGCCGACATGTTGAGCAGGGTGATTTCATCTTGCGTCTTGATGACGCGCGCCTCCGACATGAGGGCCTGGCCGTCGATGACTTGGATGCCTTCGCGCTGCAGCGCAAACAGGACAGGCGGCTCGATGATGTCAATACCGAGCGGTTCCTTGTGCAAGCCCCGCATTTCGAGCTCGATGCGGATTTTCCGCGCCACGTCTTCGGCACGACCCATCTCCGGCGTCATAGCGCCACGCAGCATGGAAATGCCGGCCCTGGAGCGGCCTTCTCCGAGCCACGGACAGTGCAGCTTATGATGGCGAGCGGCGGATCCAAAATCCCAAAGAATGGGCTCATCGTTCTGTGGCAGGAGCGTGAAGCGGTTGCACTTGTCCTGTGCCCAGGTCCCGATGTGGGTGGCAGTCAAGTAGCGCACATTGTTCATGTCAAAGCAGAGAAGGGCGCCCATTTCGGACTGGGCCATCAATTCTTTCGCGCGCGCCAGGCGTTCCCGGCGCAGCCGGTTAAAGTCCACTCGCGCTTCCCAATCCACTGCCATGGTGCCGTAGGTTGGAAGTACCATGACCCGCCTCCTTAACTACTCACTGTTGGCATTTTTCGCCGCGCTTGGAAGATGAAAACGTGCCCAGTCGAGCCCCTGTCATTCCTGCACTCCCGACATGTGAGCCAAGACCTCAAACACCACCGCGAAATCCTGTTTCTCCCATCCCATGCCGCGCGCAGCCGTGAGGAATTCGTTGGCGACGGCCGTCGTGGGCACGGGAACGTTGAGTCGTCGGCCCAGATCCATTGCGAGCAACATGTCCTTTTGCATCATGTTGACGTCGAACCAGGCTTCGTCAGGCGATTGCAGAACAAACGGTCCGCGGTATTGAATCATGGGGGAGGCCACGGCGCTGTGGACCAGAACGTCCACGGCGACTGCACGCGGAATACCGCTCTTTTCTGCCAGCAGAACTCCTTCGGAAAAAGCCAGCATCTGAACCGCAAGACTCAGGTTCACGGCGATCTTCATCGCCAGGGCAAGGCCGTTGTCACCCACATGGGTAACCTTAGGACCGATATCGAGCAGCAGTGGTTGCAAGCGCTCAAAAGTCTCGCGTTTCCCCCCGACCATCACTGACAACTTTCCCTGCTGCAGCGTGATGACGCTTCCCGAAACCGGCGCGTCGACCATATCGGCGCCCTTGTTTCTGACCTTGGCGGCTAGAGCACGGCTGACGTCAGGGCTGATCGTGCTCATGTCAACCAAGAGCTTGCCGGAACTTAGCCCCGCCAACAGTCCGTCAGGACCATCAGTGATAGCGGCAGTCGCGACCGCGTTGGTGACCATAACAAAGGTGACGTCTGCCGCCGCGGCGACGGCATGGGGCGAGTCCGCCCACCGCATCCCCTTGTCAATAAGCCACTGCGCTTTGGCACGAGTCCGGTTGTAGCCGGTTACGGTGTGCCCTTTTTCGAGCAACCGGTTCACCATCTGGCTGCCCATTACTCCCAGGCCGACAAAACCAAGATTGGCCATCCGCCTTAGCCTCCCGACGCCAAGAACTCGGCAGCCACCGGCTTCTTGCCGCGCGAAGGGCCTAGCGAGTCCTCACGAACTTGCTCCAGATGATCGCGCATCGCCGCACGGGTCTTCTCCGGGTCACGTTGTTCGATCGCTTCGAGGACCCGCTTGTGATGAAACTGTCCTCGCTCCGGCCCGCCATCCACTTCGAAAATCCGCCGTCGTTGCTCCCGCAGCAGGCCCACAATCGAGTCGAGCAACGAAAGGATCAGTGGATTTCCCACCGCTTCTGCCATGGCCAAATGGAAATCGAGGTCCGCCTCGATGTAAGCGTCGGGATCGTGCAAACTGCGATCCATCACGACCACCGCCTCACGCATGGTTGCCAATAGCTGCTCCTCGATGCGGGTCGCGGCTAGGGCCGCAATCTGCGGCTCAAGCATCTGGCGCAGTTCCGACAAGTGCACCGATCCTTCCTGCTGGCCAATCCTGGTCATGAGATCAAGCGACTGTCGAATGACCTGGGAAGTTCCGTCGGTGATGAATGTTCCTCGACCCGAATAGGCTTCGACCAACCCCTTCTCGCGGAGCGCCTTGACCGCTTCGCGAACCGCAGTTCGGCTCACCCCAAAGCGTTGAGCCAGCTCTCGCTCCGCGGGGAGCTGGTCCCCTGGCTTGAGAACGCCTTTCAGGATAGATTCTTCAATTTGCTGAACAATCTGTTCGTAGAGCCGCGATGTCCGGACGGTCTTGTACACGGGCTGACCCGACGCGGTTGCAAGCGATCCATTTCTCATAGCTTGGCCCTAAGACTGAAGGGAAGCGCCGACCATTGGCGGTGTCGTCATACGCTGGTCAAGCTGTCATACCACGTACCACGCACACGCTACCACAAGCGACCCGAAATGGGCAACGTAGCTTTAACCCAGCCCTAGAGAGCCTGGATCGCGGAGGGTTGTGCGAGATTCCGCTGCAGCCCCTCGCGGTCAAGTTCTCTTTCCCAACGTGCCACAACGAGAGTTGCCACGCCATTGCCGATCATGTTGACCAAGGCTCGGAACATGCTCATGAAACGGTCGATACCGAGAATCAAAGCCATGCCCGCCACTGGAATCGTAGGCATGACCGACAGCGTGCCCACCAATGCTACGAACGCTGCACCCTGAACCCCGCTCGCTCCCTTGGATGTCAAGATGGCGACCGCCAGGATGGTGAGTTGTTGCATTAACGTTAAGTGTGTATTGGTGGCTTGGGCAACGAACAGCGCCGCCAGGGTCATGTACAGACTGCTGCCATCGGTGTTGAAGGCGTAGCCGGTAGGCACCACTAATCCAACCAGCGGTTTCGAGCAACCCAGCTTTTCGAGCTTCTCCATCAGCGTGGGAAGTGCAGTCTCTGACGAACTAGTGGCCAACACCAGTAGTATCTCCTCCTTGATATACAGCAGGAATTTGATGATGCTGAACCCTACGGCGCGGGCAATGATGCCCAGCACAACCAGCACGAACAGAATCGAGGTGAGATAGAAGGTGCCGATCAGCTTGCCCAGCGGCCCCAGCGAGACCAGGCCGTACTTGCCGACGGTGAAAGCCATGGCGCCGAAGGCTCCGATAGGAGCAAATCGCATTAGGATATTGACCACGCCGAAGACCGCATGAGTCAGCGCGGCCAACACATCTACCAATGGCTTGCAGCGCGGGCCTGCGGCGGATAGGGCGAAGCCGAACAAAATGGCCACCAGCAAAACCTCAAGGATGTCCCCCCTGGCAAAGGCGTCCACTACCGTGGTTGGGATGATATGCAACAGAAAGTCAGTCACGCTTTGCGCCTTTGCCTGGCCGGCATAGTCCGCCACCGCTTTGACGTCCAGAGTGGCGGAATTCAGGTTGAATCCGTCGCCCGGCCGCACTACGTTGCCCACTACCAGACCGATCATCAACGCCAGCGTCGACACCACCTCAAAGTACAGCAGAGCCTTGCCGCCGACCCGGCCGATTTTCTTCATATCCTGCATTCCGGCGATACCGGAGACCACGGTGCAAAAGACGATCAGGGCGACGATCATCGTGATCAGCTTGATGAAAGCGTCGCCCAGCGGCTTCATGGCGATGGCCCGGGTTGGACTGAAATAACCGAACACGATGGCGGCCCCGACCGCCAACAACACTTGCACCCACAAGTTGGAATAGAAGGGTTTCTTGCGCGGAGGCGGAGGCGAAACGGTGCGGGCTGGGAGCGGCGTGGCGGAAAATCCCATGGTCAGTCCTCACTCTCAGAATTCCGTCAGTGACTTCGCGCCGATCGGATTATTTCAGTGGCTTATTTTGTCGGACTGGACTTCCAGGGTGCGCACCAGCCAGGGAATGATCACCTGCTTAAAGATCGCAGGGTCGGGCCAGACTTTTACCTGTCGCCCCAAATGGCCGCCCTGGGGGTTGATCCACGCATCCTTGGGAACGTCGCCGCTGTTGAGCAGAAGGTAAATGTCCGATATCGGAACCTGGGTATCCAAAACCCCGGCTAGGATCAGCATCGGCGTGCTGGGTTTTCCGAGAAGTTTTTGATTGACCAGAGACATCTTGGAGAGTTCGGTGGCCAGATCGTCGATGGTCTTGACTCCCTCAAAGATGTTCATAAGGGCCGGCACTTGATCGAACAAATATTCTCGATTCCCTAAGAGCGAGTTCATCAGGAAATCTTTCTGAAAGAACTTGTCAACTGGCGGCGACTGAGCGCTAGCTCCTCTCAGGCGCGCACGTTCGACGATAGACATCTTGGTTGCCCAGTAAGCGCCCCAACTCACGCCGTGCATGGCAATTCTTGTCTGGTCCAGTTCTGGCCGGGTTTGAAGGTAGTCGAGTACGCGCGACAACATCCGGTCCGCGTTTTCGCTTACCTTGATCGGAGCCTGACCGGTGCCTGGCCCATCCACCGCGAAAAAACCCACACCGTAGGGCAGGATGGCGGCAAAGCTTTCTGAAAGGTCTTCCTTCCGGCTGTCCAAACCATTGACTGCGATCACCAGCGGTACGGGACCCTTGACGTGGTTGGGAAGCCGCAAATACCCAATGATCTCAGACCCCTCGAAGGGAATGTGAATCACCTGCAAGGGAGGATCCCAGAAGCGGGCATGAGCCAGAAACGCCTCGATCGCCTTGGAATAGGCGCGCTGTTTTCCGGGTGACGCCGGTATCGGCCAGCGACCAAAGGAGTACACCCGCCACGCTCTGATGTAGTCGGCATTGGCCTTTACCGGATCCGTTGCCACTAGCGAATTCCCCTCGGCCATGTAGCGATCGCCAACTGACATGAAGGCCGCGGCCCATTCATCCTTGTCGCGAGTCTTGATGGATGCAAGTGCCTCCCGTAGGTCTGCCGGATCGAGCCCGATCAGGGGGTACATCCCATTTTCTGCACGATGGATCGCCTCCGCCTTGATCTCGTCGATGGTCCGTTCTTGAGGTTCCTGAGCAACGCCAGCAACCGCCATCATGGACGCTGACCCCAACAAGATCAGCGCGAGCCAGAATTGAGGCTTGGATCTCATCTTTCTCCGTTCCTTCGCAGGGGAGTTTCGTACCAGATTATGGCCGAACGGTTTCCCCTCCGGCCCATGCACGCTTAGTTTGTTCCTGGCAGCTATCCGTAGCGATCAGAAAATAAGCTTCAGGCCCAGCTGAACCGCGCGGCTGCCTCCTGATCCCACCACTGGGTTGGCAGCTGCCACGTCAGGCGTGGCACAACCGCAGCCGAAAAACCCGGTTGACGGATCGTTTTGCCCGTAGCCGTTCTGTCCGCCGTAAGGATTGGCGAAGTTGGGATGGTTGAGAATGTTGAAGAATTCCGCGCGAAACTGGGCCCGATATCGCTCGCCGAAATGCCAGTTCTTGGCTAGCGAGAGGTCGAAATTACGGAAACCGGAGTCGGGGAACGTATTTCGGCCCATGTTCCCGAATTGTCCCAAGGGCGGCGGAATCATCATGGAGTTGCCCTTGCCATAGCAGCCAAACAGGTTCAGGGCTGTGGTCGCTGGACCGAGCGAGTTGCCCGCGTCGAGGACCAGGGCCTGGGCGGCGCAGGCTGAGTTAGAGGCTCCAGGAAAGAAGGGAATCGGCGCCGGACCAGACTTGAAGTCCGAAGGCTTCCCGAAGAAGTCCCAGCGGATCGGGCTGGTGGCCGGCGGACTGACGGGCAGAGGCCCAGTGCCGCTGGCATCAGTACCCAGATCAATCGGCCCCCAATATTGCGGAGTCTGGAGGGTTACGATGGAGTTGATTTCCCAGCCCTCCAATGTCTGCGCCCAGCCCTTCCTTCCCGGGATGGCGTAAGTGAGCGAAAGAGTGAGGCGATGCCGGACGTCGAAGTCGCTGCTGGCATATTCGCGTCCAAGATTGTAGGAATCCTGCGGCAGGCCGACTCCGTAGCCAAAGTGCCAATTCGCGCCCACGTCGTCAAGGGCGTGGGAAAAGGTGTAACCAGCCACCATGCCTAGGCCATGGTAATTCCGTGCCGTGAGAGTGGCCTGCAGGCCGTTGTAGTTGGACTTGTAGACGTTTCCCATTTGGAAGACGTTGCTCAGGTAGGGAAACTTCGCATTAAACGGGCGCGGCCCTTGTTCGTCAGCGGGTGCGCAAACGTTAGGATCGTAGCCCGAGGTTGCACAGGCTGTGACTAGCGCTGTCGGCCAGCCCGAACCCACCGGCGGCTGGTTGATGTCACGAATTCCAGTCAGATTGGTACCGTGGTTCCCGACGTAGGCAAGTTCCAGGGAGAGGTTCGGGGTGAACGCGTGCTGCACATTGAGCGTCCAGTTCCAGACGTAAGGAGTGGTCAGGTTGCGATCCACGCCCATGATGCCGCACGGATTTGCGTTTACCGGGTCACATGTAATCGTCTTGGTGAGATCACCAAAAATGGGTCCGTTGTCCCAAGGATTCGTCGGGGACGGACTAAGATTGCCGGCCGTAATCGTGCCTCCAGCCGTATCTCCAGCGGCATCGATAATGGCCCCGGTGGGAACGCTGGGAAGACCAAAGCTGTTGTTGAAGGCCAGGAAAGATTGCCAGTTGATTGTTTCGTAAACCAGGCCCCCGCCGCCGCGAACCACGGTGTTCCCTTTGCCGCTGACATCCCAGGCGAAGCCGAAACGCGGCGCGAAATTCTTGTGATCGGGGTTGTAAGGAGCATTGATCTGTTTGCCCACTTGCACCAGTCCGAGATTGGGATCAAAGTTCCCCAGCAGGTTGTGGGCCTCCTTGACCACCGAGTTGAACTCATAGCGGAGGCCGAAATTTACGGTCAGGTTCCTACTAACCCGCCAATCGTCCTGGAAGAAGCCGGCGTAAGCCCAATTGTGCAAATGCCGCGTCGGGTCTCCGGAAAGCACAGAGGCCAGCGTGGGCCAGCCGGCAAAAAAATCCTCCAGTTGCGACGATGGTACGCCGGTAGGGCCGGTGAAAGTGCCGTCCAGAAAATTGATGCTGCCCCGGGCGTTACCAAACGCACCGCCAGTCACACCGTTGCGATGCAGTTCGCCACCAAACTTGAGAGCGTGCTTGCCCGCAATATAGGAAATGTGGTCAATGAATTGGACGATCGTGTCAGGTCCCTGGAACTTTGGCCACTTGAACCCACCCAGGCCGGGAAAGAAATACCCGCCGAAACCGATGCGGGGCAACCCCCCAGTCAATGCACCCACTGCCACCCCTGTATCAAGACCATAACTCGACGCTGGAGTCCCAAGATCGCCGGGCAAGGTGGGCTGGTAAAGGCGGTTGTACCCGAATCTGGCTTCATTCACCCAACGCGTACTTGGGATCCATACCCAACTGGCTCCGAACACCTGGGCCCGGGTGTGAATGTGCGACCGCCACTTCGACTGCAGCTCGGGAAAATCCTCGACCGTGCCCGAGTTGTTACCGAAAAAATACATGCCGCTGACGGTGCTGCGCTCATTCACATGGACGTCAACTTTGCCCAGCCCATTGTTGACATTTACCACATTGGGAAATCCGTTGACGATGTTGATGGAGGGGTTGTTGTTAGTGGGGAACCCGGTGCCATCGCACGCCACCGCACCCGATACCCCGAAGGTGCAACCGGAAACCTTCAGGCTGGCCGGGCTGACGTCGTTGGGAATTACTCCGGCAAGAAAAGCGGCATGCACGTCGGCAATCGTATCGGGGATGCTGTTGGCACAGTCGCCGGTGATGAGGACTAGACAGTTTCCCGCGTCAGGCATCGAGACCATGGACGGGCTGGTCACGCCCCCAAACTGGTTTCCCACGTCATAGCGCTGGCCCTCGTAGGCGCCGAAGAAGAAAGCTTTGTCCTTGATGATGGGCCCACCCACGCTCCCGCCGAACTGCTCGAGCGTCCGGGGATTTTTCGGGCTCGGGGACTGCCCGACCGCGCAGGGATTATTGGCGCAGTTGAAGTAGTTGCGCGCGTCCATGGCTCCATGGCGGCCAAAAATAAAGGCTGTGCCGTGCAACCCATTGGTGCCCGACTTCAAGCCTACGTTGACCACGGCGCCGGGCTTCCAGCCATATTCGGCCGACGGATTCTCCTGCAGGTTGAATTCCTGAATGGAGTCGATGGGCAAGATGGTTGCCGAATCTCCCGCAATACCCGCCCCATTGATTATGCCCTGACCAGAATAGGGTTCACTGTTGAACAAGCCGTCAATGATGTAGCCGTTGTCTTCGGCACGAAGTCCGTTGGTGCTGGTAGTCGAGAATCCTCCGCCCGGATAGCGCGTCACGCCGGGGCGTAACTGAAGCAGATTCTCGTAGTTGCGGCCGTTCAGAGGCAGGTCGTTGATCTGCTGATTGCTGAGCGTCCCGCCCAGAGTCGAAGAGGTCGTGTTGAGCAGCGGGATCTCTTCGTTCACCACGATGGTCTCAGAGACCTGTCCCGGCTGAAGCGCGAAGTCGATGCGCAAATCTTTCGCAACTTCCAGTTCGAGGTTGACGCGTTCAACACTTCTGAATCCCTTGGCCTCGGCACGGACCTTGTATGTGCCTGGAATCAAATCCGGAGCCAGGTAGTCGCCCGCTTCATCCGTGGACAAGGCTCGCGTAGTACCGCGCTCGACGTCCAGTATGGTCAGGGACGCGCCCGGCAGGGAGGCGCCGCTCTGATCGGTGACCGTACCTAAGATCCGACCGGTCGTGGTCTGCGAGAAAAGCGGAGGGCAACATAGTAAGACGCCAAGGATGAAACCAAAAGGCCGACTTGCTCTTATCAGGAACCGCATCCGCTGCCTCCCAAAAGGGTTATGGACGGGCGATGGTGATCGACGACAAGGCGTGGTCCAACAGCCTTACCGCTTTGGTCCGACAGCTTTACCACTCATCCAAAGCAAGAGTCAAGCAATATCAGCACTGGGCGTTGCACGAAGGGATTCGGGGCCGGGATGGGACGCAGTTACCGTAATGGGGCTCACGGGAGTCCCTATCTCGCTGTCTTCTCGTCACCGTTTAGCAGGCGAATGCTGTGCGCGGAGGCCGGTCTAGGCAGCGACTTCAAGAACGCGTAGATATTGGCTAATTCTGCGTCCGAAATTACCTTGCTAGTGTACGGCGGCATTTGTCC
>Ga0099828_10001829_pt1 | contig 14507 bp, 9 predicted proteins | sample CZO8metaG_2_FD_79338 | JGI IMG/M metagenome (GOLD analysis project Ga0099828, IMG submission 79338) | Vadose zone soil microbial communities from the Eel River Critical Zone Observatory, Northern California, USA - CZOApr15con2H1.8 metaG | ecosystem: Environmental > Terrestrial > Soil > Vadose...
CGCTGCTGATGGCGCCCGCGGTGAGCGCTGGAGTGACCAGAGTGATGAGGACCATCTGGAAGACGACCAGGTACTTGAACAGGGTTTGGCCGTAATTGGGCACCGAGCCCGAGAAACCGCTGTTCGAGCGCGCCATCGAGGAGAACATCGCGTACCCGAGACCGGCGATGAGCACGACGTAGACCATCATCGCGAGCGGCGATCGCCAGGTCCGCATTCGCGAGCGATACTCCTTGGCGACAATCGGATTCCAGAATGCGGCGGCGACCCTGCTCATCCGACTTCCTCCGATGTCGCGCGCATGAACGCCTCTTCGAGTCCGCCGTCGACCTGGCTGAAAGCCGAGACCCTGATCCCTTCCGCGGTCAAGGCATGAAGAATCTCGGCGGCCGTGGAGTCGTCACCTTCATAGGTGGCCTCGATCGCGCCATCGGCGGTTTCAACCCGGCGGACGGTCGCCAGCGGCTCGAGGATCGCCACCGCCCGCTCCTGGTCTCCGACAATCGTGATGCGGACCCGGCGATCAGCAGACAGCTTCCGGATGACCTCGTGGACCGGACCGGTGGCGCGCATGCGGCCGTGGTCGATGATCCCGATCATAGTGCACAGCTCGGTCAGCTCCGGAAGGATGTGACTCGAGATGACGATCGTCTTGCCCATCCTGCGCAGCTCTTTGAGGATCTCGCGCATCTCGACGCGCGCGCGAGGATCGAGACCGGACGCAGGCTCGTCAAGCAACAGCACGACCGGATCGTGGACCAGCGCCCGGGCGAGGCACAGACGCTGCTTGAGGCCTCGGGACAGCGTGTCGACCTGTTGGTCGCGCCGCTCCGACAAGCCGACGAGGTCGAGCAGGTCGTTCACGATCTTTACCCGACGCTGCTTGGGCTGGCGGTAACAGGCGGCGTAAAAGTCCAGGTACTCCCCCACGGTGAGCTGGTCGTAGACGCCGAAGAAGTCGGGCATGTACCCGATACTGCTGTGGACCTGCTGCGGCTGTCTGGTCACATCGGCGCCGCCGATCGAAGCGCGGCCGGCGGTCGGTTCCAGCAGGGCGGCGAGGATGCGCAGGGTCGTCGTCTTGCCGGCGCCGTTGGGCCCGACGAAGCCGAAGATCTCCCCCTCGGGCACCTCGAATGAGACGTTGTCCAGCGCGGTCCTTTGGCCATAGACCTTGGTCAAGTTTTCTGCGGTGATCACTGGACCGTCCCCGTCAGCGAGATCGCTCCTAAGATCGCCTGTCCGTTGACAGTGATCCGGACCCGCACCTCGCCCGACGATGGATTGACTGCCCCGGCAGGCAGGGTGGTGGTGCCGAGGGGTGTATAAGCCACATGCACCCAGGCCGATTGCGACCAATCCCAGGCCTCGGCCGAGAGGCTCTGGCCGGGAAACGCGCCACCCTTGGGGCTCTGACTGGTCGAGTCCAGGGTGGCACCAGTCAGGTGCGTGCCCGGTACGAGCTGGGGCGTGAAGTCGTAAGTCGCCGTTCCGCTCTGCATGAACACGGCGCCGGGCGGTCCGTTCTGGGTCGTGCCATCGATGTCGGTGAAACGGCTTACCACCAGGCCCGCCGGCAGTGACCCGGCCCCGATCGCACCGATTGCCATCGGGATGACCACGGCCGATTCTGCAGTCGATCGGGGGTGGGCGCCAGCCACTGTGATTTGCTCGTAGGGTTGCTCGGTCCAGGCCACGACCATCGGGGCGATGGTCGAGCTGAGGCCGTTGAAACCTCCGCCGGCGACCAGCGAAAGGATCGAGGACTTCTCCATGGCCTGGCGATCCGCGTCGGTGATCTGGCTGGGCGGGGGCCCGTTGAAATAGTTGCCGTAGATGGTCATGTATGCAGGTGGCCCCGCATACGGATTCGAAGGCTTGGGGGTCACGCTGAACGTCGCGCCCGCGCCCGGCACCAAACCTGAAATCACCTGGTAACCGTCGCCCGCCAGGACCACGAGGTCCGTGAACCGCAGGTTGGAGTTGTTCTGGATGGTGCCGGTCAGCTTGCCATTGACGAGCTTCGCCGTCGCGACCAGTTGGGGAGCGTCGACCACCCGCTCAGTGGCAAATCCGCGCAGGACGAAAGCGGTCATGCCCGGCATCAGGATCGAATTGTTGTCGGCGTTGACCCGGATGACGGCCGTGCTCGGGCCATACCCGTTGCTGAATGAGCTGATGGGTCCAACCCACGGGCGGGCGCCGGCCACGTTGACCTGATAGTCACCGCGCGTCGGTGCCAGAACACCCGTATAGGACTCCGCGTAGGCGCGGTCCCAGCCGGCCTGCAGATGGATGATCGAGACCTGGTTGGTCTGGACCGACTGCCCCTTCGTGAAGAGCCCGGCGCCGAACGCACCGACCGACGCGAGGATTGCGATCAGCGGCAAGGTGACCCAGGCCAGGGCGCGCCGATGGAGTGCCCGAAGGGCGAGGTAGTTGACCGGACCGACCAACAGCACGTAGGCGACCACCAGCAGCCCGATCAACAGCAGCGAGGGCAGGTCCAGTGCCGGCAGGTTGCCGAGCACCTGCGAGAGAGAAGTGCTTCGCAAACTGATCGATCCGCCATATGATCCGAACCCGCCATTGAATCCCGACGTTTGAGCCGACCCTGAGGAGAACAGGGTGCGTACGAGGATCTGTCGGAGCAGCACGTTGGCGCCGCTCCAGCCCGCAACTGGTTCCTGGTTCCAGTCGAACGTTGCCAGCGTCACCATACCGCCACCCACGAACCTCTCCGCGAGCAAGGGCTTGCCGCCCTCAGCCAGCCAGGCGCTCGCGCCGGCGTTGAGGGCGCCGCTTGCGACCTCCACGCGCGACAGCTGTCCGAGCGCCGCCACGGAGTTGAGGGTGGCGGTGCCGTCGATCGTCATCGGCATCAGGGTCGAAGAGACCCCCGCCAGCGTCTTGCGCCACGAAGCGCCGGTGCCGAGGACGAGCGAGCCGCCGTTGTGCACGTAGTCCGTGATGGCGCCGCGCTGCGCCGCTGTCAGCGTGTCGGTGGCGAAGTCGTCGATCGCGAGCAGGTCGAATGCGCGCAGGAGAAGCGCCGACTCGCCCATGTCTTCGAGGGACAGGTGGACGACAGTGGCGGAGATGCTGCCCGGATGCACGGCCGCGAAGCTGTCCAGCGCGGTCGGCTGGTCAGACAGGACGCCGATCAGCGGCGTCGCCGCCGAGCCCCCCGCGCGGCCGCCCGTTGCCACCACCTGCCCGTTTACAACGAGGCGGACCGAAACCGACGAGGGTGCTTGGTCCTCGATCACGTAGGTCTTCAGATGTTTGGTCGCCCCGGACGCCAGGCTCAGATGGGTCGTGTAGATCGCCGGGCCGATGGGCGGCCCGTTCGCAAAGGCAGTCGTGCTGACCTCCAGGGTGCCATCGACATCCGGGCCCGTGTTGGTGAGGTCGATGGCCACGGGCATCCACTGCTCGGGCTTCACGAAACCCGAGTAACCGACCTTGACTGAGATCGATACCGGCTCCGTGGCCGCCTCCGCCGTCGAGGCGGCAAGGGAGGACAGCGCCGCCGCCAACAGGGCGAGGGCCGCGAAGGAGACGCATCGGCAGCCGGCTGGCATCTCTACTCCTCTATTACGCCCCCGTCAGGCGAATAGTAACGGTCCGCTTAACGCCTTCGGCTGCCGGCTGGTCAGGACTCCAGGGCGCTCCGCTGGTCCAGCGTGTAGAGCAGAAGCAACGACGGGACCACGAGCACGAGCGCGACCACGGTGATGACCAGTAGCAGCGCCTCGATCGCGGGCGCTCCCGCAGCCTGCTCAATGGTCAATCGCCCCGGCAGCACATAAGGGACCTGGCCGAAGCCCCAGGCGAACACGAACGATCCGACCCCCACCACCGTCAGCACCCGGTACCGGCGGAAGACGCGCCGCCACATCAGTGCGGCGACTGCGAGAACCGCAAGCACCGCCGTGATCGCGAACGGCAGGCCCAACCCGGCCACCATTCCGTGGAAAACCGTTGGGCTCTCGGCTGCGATCAGCACCAGCACGACCAGGGAAACCACCAGCAAAGCGATCGCCGCCACGATTGTGCGCGTGCGGAAGTACTCGACCAGATCCGGGCCCGTCTCATGGGCGGCGCGATAGCGCCGCGCGTCGCCGACCAGGAACGAGGCGCCACTGAACGCAGTCGCAGTCAGCGCAACGAGGCCGAATGCGATGGCCAATGGATCAAGACACGCCTGCCACACCGGCACCACCGGGCCTCCGACACCAACCTTTCCGGAGGCAATCGCCCCCAGCGCCGCCGCAAAGCTGAACGGCGCCAGCAGCGACGAAATGCCGAACACGCGGGATGCCAGCAGCCTGCTGCTCGAGGAGGTGGCGACCTTGCGAAATGCGAAGAAAGCTCCTCGGAGGATCAAAGCCAGCAGCGCGAGTGCAAAGAGTGGATACAGGCTGAGAAAGACCGACTCATAAAGGAGGGGGAAGCCGGTCCAGCAGATGACGGCTGAGAAGACGAGCCACACGTTGTTGGCTTCCCAGACCGGGGCCATCGCATGATCGATGAGCGCTCGCACCTCGGTGGTGTGCCGGAAACGCCCCGCCAGCAGGTCCCAGATGCCGGCGCCGTAGTCGGTGCCTCCTGCGGTGCTGTACGCGGTGACGGCCAGCAGCAATGCGCCGGCGACGCCGTAGCTCACGAGCGTGTTCATGCCGGTCGCGGCCCGTAAGGCGCGGCTTCCTCCGGGGCCAGGTCGATTTCACCGCGCCGGCCCTCGTCGTCCAGGCGCCAACGCGCCGAGAGCCGGAGGAGGAGGCTCACGAAGAAAAACGCAATCACCGCATACACGACCAGGAGCGCTCCGAACATGATCCAGATGTAGACGGGATCGACCGGGTTCACCGCGTCGGTCACGCGCATGAGGTTGTAGACGATCCACGGCTGGCGGCCGACCTCGGTGGTGATCCAGCCGGCCTCGATCGCGATGTAGGACCCCACCCCGGCGAGCGCCGCCCCGCGGAAGAACCACTTCGATCGCGGCAGGTCCCGGTAACGGATCCAGGCGACCGCGTACCACAGCGTTAGCAAGACTGCGATCGAGCCGAGTCCGACCATCACGTCGAATGCCAGGTGCACGAAGTTGGCGTCGACGACGCTGGGGCGATCGCTGGGGTTGAAGCTGGTGAGCCCCTTGACGACAGTGCTCGGTGAGAAGCCGGCGAGCAGCGAATCCAGGGACGGGATCGGCAGCCCGAGCACCACGGTGCCATCGGCGCGCATCACCCCTCCCACCCACTCGGGGTTGTGGCTCTGGGTCTTCCAGGTGAGCTCCATCGCCGCGAACTTGGCCGGCTGGCCATCAAAGACGGCCCGGGTGGCGATGTCGCCGATGACCCATTGGATGGGGGCCAGGACCGCGCCGATTGTGAAGGGGACGGTGAAGCCGAGCCGGTGGTAGCGATCGCGACGGCCGCGCAGCCACCCAACCGCGTAGACCGAGGCGACCATGAAACCAGCTGTCATGTACAGCGCCACGATCAGGTGCCAGAACTCATAGCCGAGCGCGGGAGTGAAGATCGCGCCCATCACATCGACGTTGATCGGCCTGCCGTCCGGTCCGAGCTGAAATCCAGCCGGCGTGTTCATCCAGGAGTTGGCGATGATCACGCCGAACGCGCCCAACACGCCGGCGGGCGGCAGGACCCAGCCCAGCCGGTAGTGCACCTTGGGCGGCAGCCGCTTCCACCCATACAGGTAGATGCCGATGAAGATCGCCTCCAGGAAGAAAGCCCAGCCTTCGATGCCGAAGCCGATTCCAAAGACGTCGCCGAAGCGGCCCATCATCCGCGGCCACAGGATCCCGAACTCGAACGAGAGGATGGTGCCGGTAACCGCGCCCACCGCAAATTGCACGGCCATCACCACCGACCACCGGCGCGCCAGCCTCAGGGCCACGGGATCGTTTCGGCGCAGGCCGATCCCCTCCATCACGACCGTCAGCAGCGGGAACGCCACCCCGAGCGGAACCAGGATGATGTGGTAGGCCAGCGTGAACGCCATCTGGATCCGGCTGGGCAGCAACGCAGCCGGCGCGCTCGCGGCGAGGAAGTCCAACGGAGTCACGGCTGGCACGCAATATAGTCGCGCGCGTCACGAGTGACCCGGACCTCGTGCGGGCGGTGCCGGATAATTCGCCTTGATGTCCAACGTCTCCGACTTCCGCCTCGGCGCGGATGTCGTCGCGAGCGACGGCAAGAAAGTCGGATCACTTGTCAGCGTCATCGTGGATGAGCAGGGGTTCGACCCGCGGGCCCTGGTCGTGAAGGACGAGGAATCGTTGGCGGGCCGCCTGCGCGGCGATTCGAAGCTCTTCACCACCGACGAGGTTGTGATCCCGATCACGGCAGTCGAGTCCGCCACGCATGATCTCGTCCGTCTCTCGATGTCGGAGCCCGACGTCCGCCGGCAGCCGCTCTACCTCAGCTATCGGCCCAAGCCCCTGACGGTGGAGGAGGCGGCTCTCGAAGACGCTGACGTCCTGACCGGTAGCGTCGGTTTGTCGCCAAAGCAGGAAATTGCCAACAAGCCGGCAGGCCAGATCGAGATCGACCGGGGTGAGAACGTGATGCTCGGCAAAACCGGGCACCGGCTGGGCCGGGTCCAGGATGTGCTGTTCGACCATGGCGAGTTGATCGGGGTCGTCATAAGGCCCGATGGCCTCTTCACGAGAGACGTGGTGCTGCCTAGAGAATTCATCGACCGCGCCGACGACATGGCGCTGTTCGTGGGCCTCGACGAATCGGACATCGACCAGCTGAAGCCGTTCATCGACGGGGAATGAGCGCGGCGCTCCGCGCTACGACTGGTTTCGGTGCTTCTCGACCTCGGCTTCGGCCGTCTCGTGATCCGGGTACGGGCCGTCGAGACGCACGCCTCTAGCCGTGCCCGCATCATCGAGGTCGGCGCTGAGCACGTACCACCGCTTGCCGAGGTGCAAGACGCCGTGATGGCGCTCTCCGGTCCAGCTCTTCGGGGTGATGCCGACTCTTTCTGTTTCGGACATGTCTGCGGTTCGAAGTCTCTCACAGGCCCGGTGTCAATGGGCTTGAGTGTCCCGTAGCCAGGCTACGGAGAAAAGATCGATAGGCACGGCCCGTGGATTCGGGTATTGTCAGCAGTGGCCCCGAGGGACACGTTCAAGGGATTCGGAGTTGGTCGCAAGACCGGTTCCGAAGCCGGAGAGGCGATCCGTCGGGGTCACTTGTTTTTGGGTGGTCCGCTACTATCGAGCGGCTACTAAAGATTGTGCGTGCACTGCGATCAAAGAGGTGTAACGTGCCCTTCAGCGGACCGCTCCCCAGCCCGTTACATCTTTGAGCTGAAATGGCGGAAGTGCCGAGCGGCCCGCTTGCTTCAGTTGGCGACTGGCACGACGCCGCTGATTCGCGTGCCCTCACCTCCATCTGATTCCACGCGCAGCGTCCCGCCCACCGCGCCCAGCCGGTCCCGCATGTTCGTGAGGCCTGCGCCCTCGGCCTGCCCGCCGGCTTCAAAGCCGGCGCCGTCATCGGAGACCTCGAAGAGCAGATCCCCTGCCTCCTCCCAGATCCGGACGCGCGCAGAGGCGCCCTCGCCGGCGTATTTGGCGGCGTTCTGAAGAGCCTCGAGGCAGCAGAAATAAACGGCCGCCTCGATCTCGGGCGAATGCCTGCGGACGCCGTCAGCTTCGACGCTCGCGGCAAGGGGAGCCCGGCGGCAGGCGGCGGCCATGGCCTCGCCAAGGCCCGAGCTCGAGAGCAGTGGAGGGTAGATGCCATGCGCCAGCGAGCGCAGCTCCTCGATGGCCGATTTGACGTCCCCCTGGAGCTGATCCATCAACGACCTGGCGCGCTCGGGGTCGCGTTCGGCGAGCTGCTCGACCAGGCGCAGCTTGACTGACAGGGCGACCAGATGCTGCTGCGCGCCGTCGTGCAGGTTGCGTTCGATGCGCCTCCGCTCGGCGTCCGCCACGGCCACGAGTCGACCGCGTGAAGCCTGCAGCTCGGCCGCCTGCTTGCGCAGCCGGTCCAGCGATTCCTGGAGCGCTGAATCCAGGCGGGCCTTGTTGACGGCGACGCCGACTTCGCGCGCAACCTCCTCCAGCGTCTCATCCGCTTCGCCCGCCAGGTTTTCTCCCCTACGCGAGCGCTCGGCGACGATCAACCCAAACAGCTGGGCGCTGTGGCTGACCGGCGCGACGCGAAGATACGTCTCAGCCCGGTCGCGCAGGAGGTCGGGAAGCCATACCTTCGCCCACGCCGCGCCCGACACGCGCGCGTTGACCGCGATCGATTCCTCTGCGGGTGTGATCGGGATGGGCGCGCGTTCCCGCTTCGGCTCCGAAGCAGTCAATCGCAGGAGCCCGCCCTCATTCAGCCAGAGCTCTGCCGCATCCAGCTTGAAGGAGTCGCGCATCGCCTCCACCATCTGGAGCAGCAAGTCGGCCATCGGTACGCCATGGCTCAGCTGCGTCGCGAACGAGCTGCGCGCGAAGTCGATCGCCGAGAGGCTGCCGCCATCCTTGCGGCGGCGGGTGCTCGAAGCGATCAAGCCGTAGACCGCCCCGAGGGCCAGCATCGCCGCCAGCAGCCCGACCAATATCAGAGCGGACGAGTCCAACCTCAGCCCATCACGCGCAGCGCCTCGGCGGGTCGCAACCGCGCCGCCCGCAAGGCCGGCAGCACTGTCACCAGAAGAACAGCCGCGTATACCACAGCGATCGTGAGCGCAAGGCTGCCGACGTCTGGGCTGAACCGACTCCTGTTAACGGCTGTCGCGATGAACGTAGGCCCAAGCGCATATGCGACAGCCAGTCCGACAGCCATGCCGGCGGTGGCCAAGGCCGCCGTCTCGGTTAGCATCCCGACCAGCACCTGGCCGGGCTGATATCCCATCGCGCGCAGCACCCCGATCGGGCGGCGCCGCTCGATCACCGCGCGCAATGCCACAGCGCCCAGGCTCAAGACTCCCACCGTCAAGCCGATGCGCAAGAGCCACGTGATGAACCCGGCCGCACCGCCGCCCGCCGCGTCGTCCTGTTCCACGAGCGACTGCGTGGTGCTCACGTCGACACCTAGAGACAGGGTCGCTCGTTGGAGGTCCTTTGCCAACGCGCCAGCGCTCGTGCCCGGCGCAGCCTTGAGGAGCAACATGGCACCGGGCGCGGAGCTGCCGAGCTCAGCCAGTGCCTGGCGCGAAGCGATTACACCCGGAATAACGCTCGAGAGACTGGTGGTCATGTTCGTGGGTGGGATGGTGGCGACGACGCGGAACGAAACCGTGCCGTTACCAGTCTCCAGATGTAGGACGGATCCAACTGAAGCGGTTGACGCGACCAGGTTGGGATCGCGGGCGATGGCGGCCCAATCTGCCGGGTTGCCAAATCCCATCCCTGACTCGAGTTGTTGAGGGCTGAGCCCGAACACCGTTACGGGCTCCTGGTGCCAGCCCGAGGTTCCGCGGAAGTCGGTGTAAACCCAGTTGACCGGGCCCAAGAAAGTGCGGCTTGGAAACTCTGACTGCTGTGCGACCTCGGACTGAAGCGAATCTGGCACCGCGAGCTGATCGGTGCCGGAGACGATGGCCTGCACCTCCCACCCGCCTGAGAAGACGCGATAGTCGTGCGGCACGGCCAGCAGGCTCTGGATCAGCGTCAGCACGGCCATCACCACCGCGATGGCGGCGATGACGAGGCCCGAGCGAAGCGGCCGTCGAGACGCGTAAGCCAATGTCGGCCGCAGAGTCGCGCGCAGGCGTCCCGAAGCGTGCCCAGCCAACCCGACGGCCGTGTCGAGCAACGGCAAATTGGCGGCCACAAGAATCGAGAGCGCGGGCACCGAAACTACCACCGCGAAAGTGAAGGGCAGCGATGTGCCGACCTTGGCGACGATGAACTGGAAATCGACGACCGCCCAGACCAAAGCTGCCGCTCCGGCTGCGGAATAACGCCAGCGGTCGGATATGCGACCCCGGAGGAACCCCGCGGCCGCGCCAATGATCAATGCCCCGCCCAGCAGCCCGTATTCCAGATGTCCCGACAGCATCGCGGCGACACCAGCCAGAGCGAGCCCGGCCAAGAAGACCGAGCGCTTCCACGATGGGCGCTTGGTTTCAGGGGGCTCAGGCAGGTCGCGAATGGCCGAAGAGATCGCCATTCTCGTGGTCCGGAGCGAAGCCAGCAGCACCGTGACCAGGTTGAGCAAGGCAGCCGCTGCCACCGCGCCAAGCAGCGACTCAGGGTGCACCGCGAACATGTTGGAGGCGCCCGCCGACCGTGGGGCGCCGCGGATGAGTATGTATACGATCGCAAGGCCGATCGGAAGCCCGGCGACCGCGCCCAGCAGGCTGTAAATCGCGCCTTCGGTGACGGCGAGCTGGACGAGTCCCGTGCGCGTAAGACCCATCGCCCGGAGGACAGCCAGGCGCGGGCGTCGCTCCTCCGAGAGCATGACCGCGAGGTTCGCGACCAGGGCGGTCGCGGCCAACGCGATGATCACACCGAACGAGGTCACGAACGACCTTCCGGATGCGGACGCCTTGTCCACGATTTCAAGGGCGCCACGCTTGACCTCGAGCACCTGCATGCTCAGATGGTTGGCTGCGAGGAATCCCCGGATCTCGTCTGCCAGGCCACGCGCTCCCGCCACCTCTGCATCGCCGCTGCCACGCGCGGAGACGCGGACGAGATTGACCCCGTCGCCACCTTCCACCTGCTGCAGCGTTTTCAGCGACGCGAACATCGAGAGTTCAAACCCGTAGGCGCCGGCACCCTCCCGCCGCACGATCCCAGCGACCATCAGATCGACACTGCTCGCCCCGCCGGCGGATACACGCACGCGGTCGCCGCGTTGAGCGCCGAGCGCGTCGGCCAGCGGCTGAGTCACGAAGACATCACCCGAGTTGAGCTCGTCACCAAACGTGGATCGGCCATCAGCTAAGACGAAGGCACCAAAACGCCGTTCCGCCGCGATGTCGAGGCCGCTGATCTGAACGTTCGGCCTGCCGGCCTCGCGGGTGACGTCGACGACCGACCCGCTCGTAACAATCGCGTTCTGGATGCCGGCGATGCAGGAGCACACCGCACGATCGGTCGTGATCCGTTGAGCCATCGCGCCATCGAAATAAGCGCCGCCGGCCGAGACCTCGATGTCATCCCGACCCCAGTTTCGGAGCACCTGGGCGCGGTTCGTCTCGTACATGCTGTCGAAGACGACCTGCACGGAGAAGATCGCCGCGCCCGCGATCATCAGCCCGAGCACCAGAACTGCCGTCTGACCTGGCCTCCGGCTGGCTTCGCGGACAGCGATGCGTCCGACCAGCGGCCGGCGCACCACGGCCGCACCGATCGTCAGGTAGGTCAGCACGAACAGGCCGAGCAGGATGGCCAGAAAAGTCATTGCGCCGCCTCCGCCGCGGGGCGGCCGCTCTGGTCCGAGCGTTCGATCCGGCCGTCGCGCATGCGCACTTCAGTCCACAAGCCGAAGCGCGTCGGCGGTCGGGATGCGGGCGGCGCGCAGCGCCGGCGCCAGGGTGGCGACGACGGCCGCGGCGTAGACCAGCAGCACCGGTGTCGCGATCAGCCCCCAGTCGACCCGGGGCGTGAGCCGATGGGCAAATGGCGCGCCGGCCATAAAGAGGCCGCCGAGGGGGAGTCCAAGGGCCAAGCCGCCCGCGATGCCGATCGTCGCCGTCAACAGGGTCTCGACGAAGAAGGCCACCAGAACGTTTCGGGGCTGATAGCCCAGTGCGCGCAGAACCCCAATCGCGCGCCGCCGCTCGACGACCGCCCGCAGGGCGAGGAGGGCGAGGGCGAGGACGCCGACGACTAGCCCGAACTGGAAAAGGTCGGTGAAGATGGTCACGAACCAGGTGAGAGATCGCCGCGATAGGTCCTGGAACTCCTGTACGGTCACCGCATCCACCCCTTCGGCGAACATCTGGCGGCGGACGTCGAGAGCGAAGGCGGCCGGATTTTGGCCGGCTTGGAGGCGGACGAGGATTGTGGTACCCAGTGTCGGGGAGGGGATGGCGGCCATCGCTCGCCGCGAGGCCAAGCACCAATTGCCAGTAATCTCAGGGAAGGGGCTGGCTGGAACGCCGGCCACGTGAAAGCGGGACGGGATGTCGGAGCGACCCAGGTAGAGCTCGTCGCTGCTCGCGCCACCCGGGCAGATCACCAGGCCAGGATCATCCGCCAGCGCCCGGTAGACGGCCGCCTCGTCAGGGTACCGGCGCTCCCAGCCACCGAGTGTTAGAGGCTGCCGGGCGAGCTGCTCATCGGTGAGCAGATAGAAGGTTCTTTGGGCCTGATGCCAGCCACTGGTATTCCCAGAGTTGGTAGTGCTCGTTACTCTGAGCGGCCCGAAGTAGGTGGCGGTGAGCATCTGAGTCTGCTCCGCCGTCCGGCCCTGCAATTCCGCGGGCAGGGCCAGGGAGGGGTTGGCAGTGGAGGTGACCACGACGTCCCAACCGGCGGTCTTCTCAATAAGCGTGACAAAGGAGCCCAGCAGGAGGCCAAAGGCCGCGATCGCTGCCAGGAGTAGGCCGAAGGTCCCGATGCTGAGGCCCGTCCGGATCGGTCTCCTGGTCATGTATGCGAGGGGAGGCCGGGTGGTGGCGCCCAAGCGGGTGGACCCTGCGGCCAGGAGGTGCTCCACCAGCCTGAGGTTGGCCGCCGCCAGGACCGAGAAGCCGAAGACGGTGACGACCAGGGTGACGAGCCAGGTGGTCGCCTGCAAGCTGAGGTCAACGCTGACGGCGGCGAGGTCGAGAGCGAGGGCCCAAAGCAGGATGCCGCCCCCAGCGAGCGTGGCTCGGGCCCGCTCGGGCAGCCGCCCCCGAAGCGCAGCCGCAGACGCAACGATGAAAGCGGCGCCGCCAAGCTCCCGGATCGGAATGCTGCCGGCGACGACCGCCGCCAAGCCAGCCAGCCCAAGCGCGGTTATCCACACCGCGCGAAACCACGTTGTGCGGTCTGACCGAGTCGGCTCAGGCAGGTTCTTGATCGCGGAGGCTATCGACATCCGGGAGGTCCGGACGCCCACCGCCAACACAGTGGCGAGGGTGACGAAGGTGCCCAGGCAAACAGCGAGCACCAATGAGTCGGACGCGACCGTGAACTGCCGGCCGAAGCCGGATAACGCGAAGCCCGGCAGTGGCTTGAGTACCGCTTCGTAATAGGCATAGGCGAGGCCGGGCGCGACCCCGAGGACGGCCCCCGCCAGCGCGTAGAAAGATGCCTCCATCACGGTCATGAGCACGATCCCGCTACGGGAAAGGCCGAGCGCGCGGACAACCGCGATCCGCGGACGCCGTTCCTCGGCGAGTGCCAGCATCATGTTGACGACCAGGGCAACCGCTCCCAGGACGACCAGCATGCTGAGCACGACGAAAGCAGGCTTGATGGTTCCGATCCCTGAGCGCTCGTTCTCGCGTAGGTCGTCCCGCTTGACCTCCCTCAGCTCCAGGCCCGCCGCCTCCGGCATTCCGGTCAAGACTTCGCGGACTAGGGGTACGGCGCCGTGCGCGGCGGTTACCTCGTCCAGACCGGTGCCGGGGGCCGAGAGCCGGACGACGTTGAGCCGGTTGGTGTGGAGGGCCTCTTGGAGCGTCGCCAAGGGGATGAACATTGCCGGCAGCAGCCCGTAGCCGCCGGCGTCTTGGTCCTGCACGGCGGTGCCTGCCAGGCGCAGTTCCAGGCGGACGACCTGCTGGCCGTGCCCAAGGAGGACCAGGAGTCGATCGCCCGGGCGAGCCTGGAGGCGGTCCGCCACCGGTTGGGCGAGGACCGTCTCACCGGGCTTGAGCTGGGGGGCACTGAGGCGGCGGCCGTCGGTCAGGTTGAAGACGCCGAAGGCGGCCCTGGAAGCAGGATCGAAGCCGATCGCCGGTACGGTGGGAACGCTGAGCTCGCGGTCGAGGTCGGCGACCGAGCCGGCCAGGTCCAGCCCGCCGGCCACGCCGGACAGCTTCCCGGTCAGGCTGGGGTCGGACGCCAGTCGGGCGGCGACGGCGGAGTCGAACAGTTGGCCGCCTGCGGTCACGGTCAGGTCGGTGTGACCCCACCGGGCGTAAACCTGTTGGGTGAAGTAGAGGTTGAGTGTGTCGACCCCTCCGGCCATGCCCAGGACGGCGGTAGTCGAGAACATCATCCCGGCTACCAGTAAGGCCGACTGCCATCGCCGCCGGGCAATCTGCCGGTAGGCGATTCGGGCCAGCAGCGGCCGCCGCACGGCCACAACGGCGAGAGCCAGGTAGGTCAGGACCACGAACCCGGCGACAACCGCCGCCACCACTGTCATCGGGAAGCCTGCCCGGGCGGCCCGGCCTGCCGCTCGATACGGCCGTCGCGCATGTGGAGCGTTCGCGCTGCGCGCTCGGCCACCTGCGGGTTGTGGGTGACCAGCACGATCGTCTGGCCATCCTTGTTCATGCGCACCAGCAGCTCCACGATCACCTGCGTCACCTCGGTGTCGAGGTTCCCGGTCGGCTCGTCCGCC
>Ga0099828_10001831_pt1 | contig 14506 bp, 10 predicted proteins | sample CZO8metaG_2_FD_79338 | JGI IMG/M metagenome (GOLD analysis project Ga0099828, IMG submission 79338) | Vadose zone soil microbial communities from the Eel River Critical Zone Observatory, Northern California, USA - CZOApr15con2H1.8 metaG | ecosystem: Environmental > Terrestrial > Soil > Vadose...
CACCCGGCGGGCGCCCCGCCCCTCGCCACCCGGCGGGCGCCCCGCCCCTCGCCACCCGGCGGGCGCCCCGCCCCTCGCCACCCGGCGGGCGCCCCGCCCCTGGCCGGGCCGGCGGCGCCCCGGCCCTGCCCTCACGAGCGACGGCTACAGGGCGACGCCGAGCAGTGCATCTGCCAGGTCCCTGACCAGCGAGGCGCCGGGTGCGGCTGAACCAGTAAGCACGGCGTCGGCCCAGCGGTCAACGACGGCAAGCGCACCCGGAGCGTCCAGGTCGTCAGCCATCCGCTCGCGCACGCCGGCCAGCACCGCCTCGCCGGCCGGCTCCGGCTCCGGCCCCGTCCCTGGCCCTGGCCCGGCCGAATCGCCACCGCCGACGGCCACGGCACGGCGCCAGCGCGCCAGCCTGTCCGCCGCGGCGGCCAGCCCTGCATCCGTCCAGTCCCAGTCCCCCCGGTAGTGATGAGCCAGGACCGAGAGCCTGATGGCCATCGGGTCGATACCGGCCGACCGCAGCGCGGACACGAACACCAGGTTGCCCAGCGACTTCGACATTTTCTCGCCGTCGAGCCGCACCATCCCGGCGTGCGCGAACCTGCGGGCGAACATCGGGCCCCCCCCGCCGGCCACCCTGGCATGCGAGGCGCTCAGCTCGTGATGCGGGAACACCAGGTCGGAGCCGCCGGCCTGGACGTCGAACACGGCACCGAGATACTCCGTGGCGATCGCCGCGCACTCGACATGCCAGCCGGGCCGGCCCCGGCCCAGCTCCGAGTCCCAGGCCGGCTCCCCCGGCCTGGCCGCGAGCCAGACCAGGGCGTCCAGCGGGTCTTTCTTCCCCGGCCTGGCCGGGTCGCCGCCGCGCTCCGCGGACAGCTCGATCATCGTCGCCGGATCAAGCCCGGACACCGTGCCGAACGCCGGATCGGAGGACCGGGCAAAATACGTGTCGCCGTCCAGGTCATACAGCGCGCCGTGGTCGGCCAGCAACTGGTTGAACCGCTCGATGATGCCCAGTGCCTCGACAGCCCCGACGAGGCTGGCCGGGGCGAGCAGGCGCAGCGCCGTCATGTCGGCGCGGTACAGGTCGATCTCGCGCCGGGCTAGCTCCCGCCAGTCCTCGCCGTCCCTGGTCGCGCGCTCCAGCAGCGGATCATCGACATCCGTGACGTTCTGCACGTAGATGACCTCGTGACCGGAATCTCGCCAGGCGCGCACCAGCAGGTCCCAGGCGATGAAGGTCGCCGCATGCCCGATATGGGTAGCGTCATAGGGCGTGATCCCGCAGGCATAGAGAGTCGCCGCGCGGCCGGCCGCCGCGACGGCCAGCTCACCGCTCGCCGTGTCCCTGATCCGCAGCTCTGGAGCGCGTCCGGGCAGTTCGGGAACGCTCGCGGAGCGCCAGGATTCCATGAGCGCCAGGCTACCGAGCCTTGGCCTGGCCGGCGTCCCCGGCCCGTCTGGCCTGCTCGAAGGCGTACGCCAGGGCGAGCAGCCGCGGCTCGCTCCATGGCGCCCCCATGAAAGAGACTCCAACAGGAAGACCAGCGACAAAACCGGCAGGAACGGAGATAGCGGGGTAACCGGCAACGGCAGCAGGCCCCGACGTGCCGAAAATGTGATGATCGCCGAGCACGTGATCCGTGAGCCAGGCGGGACTGTTGCTCAGCGCGACGACCGCGTCGAGGCGGTGCGACTGCAGCGCCCCGTCCAGCGCCCTAGTGGCCAGCCTGCTCGCATCGCCCCGCGCCGTCAGGTAAGTGTCGTCGGCCATGTCACCGCTGGTGGCCTCCGCCTGCTCGAACAGTTCCTGGCCGAAGACAGTGAGCACGGTGGCTGCGTAATTCCTGTTAAAGGTGATCAGCTCGGCAAGTGTCCTGGGGTGGGCGCCGGGCAGCGCGCCGAGGTAGGCGTTCAGGTAATGCTTGAACTCGTGCAGCAGGGCGGCGAACTCCGGTTCCTCGATCTTGTCGGCGTCGGGGAACTCTACTGGATCGATGACCTCGGCGCCGCAAGAGCGGAGCATGGCCACCGCGGCGTCGAGCAGCGTGACCGTAGCCGGGCCTGCAGCGGCCGATCCGTCACGCCAGACGCCGAACCGGGCGCCGTCCAGCGCGCCCGCATCGAGGAAGCCCGTATAGTCGCCCGGCTGGCCAGCCGCCCGGCCGGTCGCAGCGTCGGCGGAGTCCGGGCCGGCCAGCGCGCCGAGCAACGCGGCCGCGTCGGCGACCGAGCGGGCCATCGGGCCCGCGGTGTCCTGGACCGGCGAGATCGGCACGATCCCGGTCCGGCTGACCAGCCCGAGTGTCGGCTTCAGTCCGACCACCCCGCAGACGCTAGCCGGGCTGATGATCGAGCCGTCTGTCTCCGTACCCACGGCCAGCGGAGCAAGGGCTGCGGCCAGCGCCACCGCCGAGCCCGAGCTGGACCCGGACGGGTTGCGGCCGGTCCCGTGGGGGTTCACGGCCTGGCCGCCGATGGTGCTCCAGCCACTGCTGGAGCTGGTGGAGCGGAAGTTCGCCCACTCGGAGAGGTTGGCCTTGCCGATGATCACCGCGCCCGCCTCCCGCAGCCTGCTGACCAGGAAGGCATCGTCAGACGCGGCGCCCAGCAGCGCGGGAGAACCCGCAGTGGCAGGCATTCCGCGCGCCGCGATGTTGTCCTTGACCAGAACCGGAATGCCCTCCAGCGGCCCGCGCACCTGCCCGGCTGCCCTGGCGCCATCGCTGGCGCGCGCCTCCTCGTCGGCGTCGGGGCTGACCGTGATGACCGCATGCAGCTCCGGGTTGAGCCGCTCGATCCGGGCCAGGTAGAACGCGGTCAGATCGGCGGACGACAGGGACTCGGACGACATCGCCTGCTGCAGCCCCGCAACCGTGGCGCTGCGGGCGTCGATGCCCGACCCGCCGATCTGCTCGCCCAGGGATTCAGATACCGACATGATCGAAGAATAGGGGAGCCGACGAATCCGGTACGAGGGCCCCGCTCGGGCCGCGACCAAAGGGCGGTGGCCTGGCTGGACCCGGCGGACTGAGCCGAGATCATGGGACAGCGGGGGCGGGCGAAGTATCACGAGCGACGGTTTACAGAGAGCCGGAGACTCCAGGTCCACATGGCTTCTCACGTGCGGCTAGATCTCCAGGCGGCCAGGCATCCTCTGCGGCGTTTCGCCATGGTTGCGGGAGACGAGGCCGCGTCGTCCGGCTCAGGCGTAGCTGGGTCGTGCGGAGCACGCGTGCGCTTCGGTTAGCCAAGTCGGCAGATGCTATCCACTCCTCTTGCCGGAGACTTCCAGCGACCAGTGCGCTCCTCCGTCGCTGGTGGCATACAGGGCAAGCGTCTCTGTGTCCAGCCGCTCACACTTGAATCCGGCGCACTTAAATGTGTCGGTCATGACCCATCCGGCTCCGGTGCTGGTGAATGAGGCATGGCCGATACCCGAATCCGGCGGCAGGCCGACAGGGGTTACAGACGCCTTCGCGGCCCCGTCCTGGGTGACGTCTGTGATGCTGGCCCCTTCGACCGCGACCGCCACCCAGTGCGTTGCCGAGTCCACGGCCGCGGAGGGGCTCACGTCACCCGCCGGGTTCCCGGCCGGGACGGTGGCCTTGAGCTGCCAGCTCGCGCCGTTGTCATTGGTCTGGTAGAAGCCTGCGGCCGAGCTGGTGCCATTGTCGAAGGCCGCCAGCACGACGTCGGCAGGCGAGGTGAATGCCGGGATGGTGTAGGTGGCCTGATCCCGGGTGAACCCGGCGGGAGGCGTTGCCGTCTCGGCGGTCCACTGCCGGCCGCCGTCGGTGGTGACGTAGATCTTTTCCGTGAAGGTGGTGCCCTGCTGCCCGGCGGACGTGAGCCATCCGGTGGTGGGGCTGACGAATTCTACCGGCCCGCCGATGGCCGTGGAAGCTGCTGCCAGGTCGTGCCGCCGTCAGAGGTCTGGAAGAGATAGCCGGCGTCCGAGGCAGCGACCAGCAACATAACCCAGCCGTGCCGCCCGTCGACGAAGTCGATGTAGGCAGGCGCTGAGGTCGAGTCGCCGAAGTCAACGACCGGGCCACCGAGATCCGATGTCGACCATGAGGTACCGCCGTCGGCGGTGGCGCTGATCTGAAGCTGCGCCGGGTTGCCGGCCGAGGAAGACACAGCCCACCCGTGCTGATTGTCCATGAAATACATCCGTCTCGACGGCGTTCGCCAGCTGGTGGTATCACTCGGGCCGGTACAGGCGCCTGCCACAGATGATTCGCTTTGTGAAAATGGGCGTTAGCCGCCCGTAACGGGCGTATAGTGAGCAGCCGGTTATCCAGTCACAATGCCGATGCCCCGGACGCTGTGACGCAAGTCGGGTGGTCGGCTGCACGGAGGGGCCGGAGTTCGTGCACAGTCTTTTGCTGCTCGCCCTGGTGGCCTGCCTGCTTGCGGTTCCGGGAATCGCAGCGTCTCTTGCAGCATTCCCGCCGGGTGAGGTGTCGATTGTTACCCGGTCGGCGGCCGCGTTCGGCCTTGGCTACGCCGCGTCCGGCAGCGTCGCCTTCCTTCTAGCGGCGGTCCATGCTTTCCGGCTGAGTTTATTTATCCCTTTGTGGGTTGCCGTATCAGCAGTCTTGTGGGTGCTCGCTCTACGCCGCGCATCACTACGCGACCACGCTCACGCGCTCGTTGATGACATTGACAAGAATCGTCTCCCGCTGCTGCTGGGAGCGCTGGTCATCGCCGCCTACCTCATTCTCCATCTCAAGTTCCTCCACCTGCTGGGCGCGTCGCGGTACGTGTACTACCTGAGTGGCATCGAGATCGCTAACAGCGGCGGGGTACCCTCATCCACGATGGAATTTGGCCAGTCATGGCCGCCGGCGACTGACAAGGCCTTCCTCGATGCTTTCACCGGTGTGCTCGTCCTACTCGACCGCAACGTTGCCATCGGGCCCGGGGTGTTGCTGTTGGTCTCGACCCTTGGATCCGCTCTTGGCCTGTGGGCCACGGCGTGGCAACTCGGTCTTCGCCGCACGAGCGCCCTGCTGCCCTTGCTGGTGCTGAGTAATCAGGCGATTTTCAATACGGTCAATGTCTCTGGCCATGGCGAGCTCACGCAGCGGATTGAGCGGGTGAGCACTGATTTCACCGAATACCATGCGGAGGCTTTCGGGTACGCGGTGGCTTTTTGCGCGCTGGCACTCGGCATCTGTGCGATCCGGCAACGAAGATGGGGCCCGGCCGTCACCGCCGGCGTGGTGCTGGCGGCGGCGAGTGGCACTCACCTGGTTCCGGTCGTCGTGGTCGTGATTGCTCTTTGCTTCGCCGGGGCTGCTGAACTCCTCCGCGATGAGGGCAACCGTGCCCGCCTCATGACGTTGCGCCAGGGAGTTGTGCTCGCCGCTGTCTCCGTATTTCTCGGGTTCCTCATCCGGGCGTTTGCCGGCGGCTCGTTCGGCTTGGGAGGCGCCATCAATCCTTCCGGCTATGCCGCTATTCACACGAGCTTCGATCCGACTTCTTACCTCTTCACCGGCAAGTTCCTGCCGCGGGGTGCAGCAGGGAGCGGGCACTGGTACGTCCCGCCTGTCCGGGTCGTTGACGACATCATGGCCGGAAGCGGGATCCTCTGGCCAGCGTGGGGCCTGTTGCTCCTGTACACGGGATTCGTGCTGGCAGCAATCCTGCTGTTCCTGTACGTCCGGACAGACCTCCGGACCATCGGCGTGATCGGGGCCGGGATTCTCGCTGGACTCATCGGCACCGCGCTGTTCTTCTCCTACCACTACCAGGTCTACATCGATGGGACCTTTGGCGTGCGCAGGCTGATGGACTTCTCGTCGCTGGGACCTATCCTGCTTGCCCTTGGCGTGCTCGAGGCACTGCTCCTCTATTTGGGCCGCAGCCGGCCCCGGGTCTCGGCCGGGGTTGCCGTGGCCATCGTCGCCGCCTTGAGCGCGTGGCTGCTCCCCATAGGTGCCGCCTCGCAGAAGCTCGATCGGGTCAGTCATGAGCGGATCGTGCTGGTTGATTGGCTGCGCACCTATACCCCCTGCGACGCGCGGTTTCTGGTGAACCAGCGGACCGAGGGAGCCCTCACCGCACTCACCGGACGGTTCGCTCTCCTTGAGGGCATGGGGCCGTTCCTGCGTGTGGACAAGCTGCCCTACGTCATCAATCTCTTTTTGGACGCAAGGCACTTCTTCAAGTCCCCGCTTTCCAGCGAGGCGTTCCTGCGTCAGCACGACATCTCATACGTGGTGGTGGCGCAGCACGGTCAGTTGCTTGGCTACCAGGGCCCGACGGGGAAGACGAACTTCCGCGACATGCAGGCCGCGCCCTTCCTGCACCGAGTTCTGACCAAGGGGTTCGTCACCGTCTACCAAGTGCAGGGGGCGCGCACAGCCCCCGTCACACCGCTGCTGAAGGGCCCGTACCTGCACTGCATCACAGCCCCCGTTCACTTCTGAACGCGCTGCTGCGCTAGCCCTACCCCGGGATGCGAGGCCCTGCTTTCTGGCGCGCTCCCGGCACGCCGCGAGCCGGGCAATTCTGTTACAGCGTGCTGATACCGTGCGTCTTCTTCGGTATCATCGCCTGGCTGCGGGCCCGCAGCCAGGCGACGTATGCGGCGGTGGCCAGTGATTGCGGACATGATCCGCGCTTTCTTTGCGGCGGCAGCCGTTGCCGTCCTGCCGGGATATTTCTGGGCCACCGTGCTGCGTCCCGCCACCGGGCTGGGAGAACGGCTGGCCTATTCGACCGTGATCTCGATGGCGTCGGTCCCCGTGATCGCGATAGCGGGCGCCCGGATCGCTGGGACGGGAATCTCGCTATGGGTGGCTCTGGCGTCGGTGGCTGTCGTATTCGCCAGCGGCGCACTCGTCTTCATGCTCAAAGGACCGGCGCCCGGGCTTGCGTCGGCGGCGCTGCCGCGGCCTGACCCAGTCCGCAACTCCGCCACTATGGCGCTGATCGCGGCAATCTTTGCGCTGGCGTTCGCTACCGCGCTGTCCAGCCACCCACCAGGCTGGCTGCTGCTTGCGACCGGGGCCGGAGTCGCGGCTGCCGGCGCCCTGGCGGCATGGCCCGCGCCGGCAACTCCGCGCGGCAAGGTCGTCGAACCCAATCCGATGACCATGCCCACCACCGTGATTCGTCCTGCCCCCACGGGCCCGGCTGGCGCTCCCCGTTCCGTCGCGGGACCGTCCCCCGCAGCGGAGTCTGCCCGGGCCGGGCTGCCTGGCCCCGGCACGGTATCGGCTCCCGCCGGCAATCTAGCGGTGCCGGGCAGCATCGCCGGCCGGTCTGACCAGCCCAATCCGGTCCAAACGCTGCTTGCTCTGTGGCCAGCCGGCGCGCAACGCGGCTGGCTGCGGGAAGGCGCGCTGGCGGCCGTGCTGGTCCTTACCGCCGTCCGTGCGTATGACGGGGTCATCCGCTTCGACTGGCCGTTTCTGCGCGGTGGCGACCAGTTCTCGCACGCGGTGATGGCCGAGCAGATGCTCTCCCACGGCTCCTACGGCAGCTACCTGGTCTATCCGCCTGGCTTCTCGGCCCTTACCGCGGTCATCTGCCGGGTCGCCAGCCTGTCGCCCCTGGCGCTCTTCCCCGTCCTCGCCCCGGCCCTGCTGATCCTTCCCGCGCTGGCCGCGTATGCGCTGGCCACAAGGCTATGGGGGTGGGGGTACGGGATCGCCGCGGCCGCGCTTAACGGGCTGGTGCTCAGTGGCGCCTACGCCGGCTTCGCCGATGGCCGGTACCCCGACCTTGTCTCGGCCTACTTTCTGCTCGGGATGACTGTCGCCGCGCTCATCCCGCTGTACACATCCCCGTCACTGAGGTCCGGATTGCTTGTGACCATTGTCGCCAGCTCAGTGGTGCTTTATCACTCGGTGGTGACTCTGTACCTGGCTGTACTTTTGGCCTCAGTCGCGGTCATCGGCCTCCCCTACCTGGTGTTCGCTGGCCGGCGGCGCGAGGCGCGCGCACTGGTGCTGACGCTGGCCGCGGTGGCCGTGGTGTCAGCGGGCTACGCCGCCTACATCTACAACCTGCCGAAGGTCCTGGGCGGCCACGCGTCCTCCTCGACCGCGGTGTCCATCGCCCTCGGCAGCCAGCCTCCGCAGTCCCCGCGCCATCTGCTCGTGGAACTGACCCCCGCAGTTGTCTGGCTGGGGGCGTTCGGCGTGGTTCTGCTGATTGTTGGCCTCCGCCATCTCGCCCAGCCACCGCAAATGCTCGCAGCGGGCACGGTGCTGCTCTGGTGCCTGCTCATGTACGCAGGCAGCCGGACCGCGCTTGACGGATTCCCGCGGCGGTTCGAGCGTGACCTCGGTGCGCCGCTCTCGGTGACGGGCGGGCTCGGCCTCGGGCTGATCGCCCGCTCACTGTGGAACTGGCGGGCGGGCACCCGCCTCGTGGTGGCGGTGACCGCAGTGGCGGCGGCCATCACCGCGGCCATGGTCACCATGCAGGCAATGAAAGACCTCCGACATGAGGCCCGGCCGGCGCACCAGGTGCTCACCCAGCAGGTTGCCGTAGCCGGACAATGGCTGGCGCGTCACAACACCGGCGGGAACATCATCTCCACGTCGTACATGAACCCGGGCGTCTCCAACCGGGCGGTCCTGGCCATGGGCGGTTACACCGGCCTTCAGTCCTACTCTCCGCGCCGGATCGCCCACCCGCGCTCACTGCCAACCGCCGGGCGCCAGCCACTGCTGGACTCACGCGAGGTGCTGCTCCACCCCGGGACATGCCAGGCGGCCAGCATCATCGACCATGACGATATCCGTTACGTCGTGCTCTACAAATTCGGGCCCGGTGCGGACCTGGCTGCCTTCCATGCCAACCGGTCCCGTTACCACCCGGTGTTCGAGAACCGTTCAGTGATCATCTATGGCACCGCGCACACTCCATGCAGGGCCACGAGTTAGCCCTCAGCGGGCACGGCGGGGTGTTACGCGTCACTCGCTATGATCACCGGACGTCACTCCAGGGTGGATATAGGACATCGGACAAGGCCTAGCCGAAACTGTCCGGCGATGTTCACGATGACGCGGCGATGCTCGTGGTGACGACTCCGGTCAATCAAGATCAGCCTGCGAGAGGCACGGTGGAGAGCTGCCCTGAGATGGTCCTTTTCGTTACGTGACGTGACCAACCTGATGATGGAGTCCGCGCACAGTGCCGCCGTTCTGAGCGGTCGTCGATTCAGACTCGATCAAGGCAAGCGCTCTCCAGATCTGGCTGTTCTGCGCTCCCATGAGGTAGGTCGGTTACTACGCCGAACCTGATGATCGTGATGACCGCCGGCCGTCTCGGCAGCGAATCATGGGAGGCCGGCGGGTTACCCAGGGAGGAGTCCGATTGCAGCCAGCCGTTGAAGGCTGACCTTGGCCACGGCACTGCTGCCGGCGCCGCCACCGCAGCGCGGGGGCACTGCCAGGACGCCCGCCGCCGCGAGCCGGCCCCGCCCGGCCGGCTATGCGGCCAGGTATGCCGGCGTCCCGGTACCGGGGCAGGCCTTCCCGGACGGCACCGTCTGCGAGAGATGCTGGACGGGTGGTTGGATGGGTTGCCAGGTTCAGGCTGAGGCGGTGCGGTTCAACGTGGCGCGGGCGGCAGGCAGGCCTTCGCTGGCAAAGCGCCGCCGGCTCTGGAGCTTCCTGCCGGCAGGTGACGTGACTGGTGAGCGGCGCCTGCGCGGCCAGGCCGGCCTGCGAAGCCTGCGCTAACCGGACCGCAAGGAGGCACAATGCCATCGGCCACCACGCTCAGCCCTTCCGGGGACATTACGGGAGCGACCGACACGGCCGCGATCAACGCTGCTCTGGGCGGCGCGGGCGCTGGCGGGAGCGTGCTGCTCGGCCCGGGGGACTGGTACACCGGCGCGCCGCTGAGGATCCCCGCCGGGGTCGAGCTGGCAGGTATCAAGGGCGGGATCAACGGGAAGACCTCGACCACGCCCGCGGGGTCGGTGATCCATCCCGTTGCCGCATTCAGCGCGACCGGGGGCGTCCTCGATCTGGCGGGCGTCGCCGGTGCCAGGATCAGGGACCTGGCCATCCTCAACGACCTCGGTTCACCCGCCGGCGTGGACGGGATCTCCTGTCACGGCAACGTCAAGGGCCTGGAGGTTCTGCACGTGTCAGTCGCCCTGGTGAGCGGGTACGGCCTGGCCTGCTACCAGGACGCCGAGGGCATCGACGGCGACGGCTTATGGATGAGCCGGTGCATGTTCCAGCGCACCGGCAAGTCAGCGGTTCACCGGCCGGTCAGCGATTCCAGCATCCACAACGTTCACGCCCAGTTCGCCGGCCATGTCGCCGGAGCCTCCGATGGCCACGGGTTCTTCACCACCCCGGGCTCGTCGGGGAACATCGTCTATATCGGCTGCCGGGCAGATCTGTGCGCGGGCAGCGGCTGGTTTATCGACCACAGGGGCCGCTTCGGGGACGCCACCAAGCTGATCGGCTGCTCGACCGAGCGCAACTTCCAGGATGGCGTCCTGATCACCAACAGCTCCCCGGCGGGCACCGACTGGCGAGGCCCGGTCATCATCAGCGGCTGCTGCTTCGAGGGCGACGGGATGAACAACGGCGCCGGGGGCGAGTACGCCGGCATCCGGGTCCAGGGAAATAACCGGGTGTTCATCGATGGCACCACCGTCATGGTCAACAATCTCGACGTGTCAGCCGGAGCCCCGAAGTACTCGCTGGGTATCAACGTGACCGGGTCGGCCCCTGGCCAGCCGGAGACGATCGAGTGGGCCAGCGGGCGGATGAACTACTCCACCAGGCAGGGCGGGCAGGCTATCCAGAATCACACGCTGGCCGATCATCTGGTTATCGGCCCGACCGTCACCCAGGCCGGCGGGTACGAGAGCACGACCATCTCGCCGCGGACGGGGAAGGTAGCGCTCTCGGGCGGGACGGCCACGGTATCGAGCCCGTGGGCCTTCCCGGGCAGCCTGATCTATCTCACCAACATCAGCCCCTCCGGCACGGTGGGGACGCCGTATGTCTCCTCGCGCGGTACCGGGTCATTCACGATCGAGTCCACCAGCAGCTCCGATTCCGGCACCATCGCCTGGATGATCATGTAGGAGATTGCGCCGGGTGAACCGGCCGAAGCAATGGCTCAGGGAACAATGCAGGTAACCGCGATGATAGCGGCGCGGTGAACGGCGGCAGTCACCGGCAAGGGCCGCGAGCACGGCAATTCCCGCTCACTACCGCTGACCAGGCCGCTGTCACTGACCACAGACCCGCTGCTGACTTCCATGATCCGCGGCGACCGGCCGGAAACGTGGTACCTGCCGGGTGCCTCCTTCCGCGGCCGATATCGGCGCGGGGAACGAGAACGGCCCCGTAGCCGATGTCGGACGACGCATTCACCCGGTGGTTGGACGTCCCGGGGAAGAACGTGAACGGCCTGGCGGCGCTGGTCCGCACGTCGACCGCATAGGCGGAATAGCGGCCGTTCAGCGCAAACACCTGGCAGGCCTGGACCGTCAGGTCACCGGGACCGACGAGATTGCGCTGTCGCCAGTGGTGTTATCGGCCATGACGTGCCTCGTTCCTCTTCTGCTGGGCGAGCAGGTCGAGCAGCCGTTGCAGCTCGCCGGCGCCGGCGCGCAGGTGGGCTGTCAGCTGGGCCATGGCCTGCGCCCGGTTGCCGCACAGCGCATCGAGCAGCTGCCGGTGATCGTCTGCGGTGCGGCCGAGTTCGCGGCTGGAGCGCTCGGCAAGTGACAGGGCTAGGCGCTGCTCTTGCTGGAGCTGGGCGTGGAACCGCTGCAGCCGGGGGCTGCCGGTGGCGGCGACGAGGGTGGCGTGGAAGAGCCGGTCACCGTCGAGGACGGCTGCGATGTCGCCGCGCCCGAAGGCGTGTTCTATCTGATCGACCAGGCCGGCCAGCTTCCCGTAAACGGCGGTGTCCCGGTGCGCTATGAGGGCTTCCACTCCGGCCATCTCCAGGGCAGCGCGGGCGGCGTAGATGTCGCCGACATCCCGCCCGGTGATGTCCGCGACGACGATGCCGCGGTTCATCTCGTGGCGGACCAGGGCCTCGCTGCCAAGGATCCGCGCGGCCTCGCGGATGGTGTTGCGGGAGACGCCGAGCTCGGCCGCGAGGGCGGCTTCGCGCAACGGGGTGCCGGGCAGCAGGCGACCGGACAGGATGGCCTGCCGGACGGCTTCGGCAACCTGCTCGGTGGTGCTCTGCCGCTGGATGGTCACGCCGAGGCCGGTGATCGGGCTCGCCATGATCACGATTCTCCCAGCGCGACGTCCCGGCCAGCGCAGCGCTGGTCGGCGAGCCGGGCTGTGAGGGTGGCTACCGCAGCGTCCTGGATGCCCATGCCGGTCAGGTCGGCCACGGTCAGCTCATCATCGGCGGTCCGGCCGGCCAGCCTGCCCGAAGCCACGGCAGTGAGCTCGCCATATACGGAGCCGACATCGAAGACGCCAGCCTCGAGGGCGTGGTGCAGCTCACCAGATGTTGCGGCGGTCTCGATGCTGTCGGGCACGTACTTGCCCGCTGCCGCCAGGACCCGCGGGTCCAGTTCCTGCTTGTGCGGCATGTCCGAGCCGACCGCGGTCACGTGCGCGCCGCGGGCCAGCCAGCCGGCTTCCACCAGTGGCGCGGTGCTGCTGGTCGCGGTGATGACTACGTCGGCGCCCTCGACCGCCTGGCGGACCGTGGCGGCGAGCGATACTGGCACCCCGGCCGCGGCCATGTCGCGGCGGTACTGTTCGGCGGCTTCCGGCCTGCGGCCCCAGACCGTCACATGCTCTATGGGGCGCACCTCCAGCAATGCCTGCAGCTGGTAGCGGGCCTGCCCGCCGGTGCCGATCACCGCCGCCGTCCGCGCGCCAGGCCTGGCAAGCAGGTCAGCGGCAAGCGCACCGGCCGCTGCTGTCCGCAGTTCGGTGAGCAGCCCGCCGTCGGTGATCAGCACTCGCAGCCTGCCCGTTGTGGCGTCGTACACCAGGGTCATCCCACCGCTGACGGGAAGCCCCAGCCGGGCATTGCGGTAGAAGCCGGTCGCGGTCTTGACCGCGAACACCGGGGCGCCTTTCAGATATGCACCCTTCACATGCAGCTCACCGTCGACGTCGGGCAGGTGCAGCTCGAACGGCGCCGGCATCACCGCCTGGCCCCGGTCTGCCGCTGCGAAGGCTTCGCGCACTGCCGTGATCGCGCCTGCCATGCTGACAAGCCGCTGAACGTCATCACGGTCAAGGACCCGGACCACCGAACCGCCCTCCCCTTGAAGCCTGGCCTGCTGTGAACTAGATTGCCATATTGTTGAACAATCCAGCAAGGCGATAGGAGTCTGTCATGTCCGTGCCCGGGCTGCGCCGCGAGGACTTCCCCGCCCTGGACCGGCTCACCTACCTCAACACCGCCTCCGCGGGCCTGGTGCCCGCCTCAGTGATAACGCCCGCGCACGAGTTCGAGTTCGAGCTGGCACAGGCCGGAACCACCGGCATGGACGAGGACACCGAGGTCGGCATCCTGGAGGACGCCCGTCAGGGCGCCGCGGGGCTGCTCGGCGCTGACCCGGACACGATCGCGATCGGCACCAGCTTCACCGAGGCGCTGGGCCAGGTGGCCTGGTGGCTCCGGCCCGGCAAAGGCCAGAACGTCGTGTCATCGGAGGTGGACTTCCCCAGTGTCACCTACCCATGGCACCGCATCGCCGAGGACACCGGCTGCGAGGTCCGGCTCGTCAGCGTACTGGATGACCCGGAGAGCTTCGACGTGAACAAGATCGCCGATCAGGTGGACCAGTCCACCGCGGCCGTCTGCATCAGCCACGTCCAGTACCTCACCGGCCACCTGCTTGACCTGGGCGAGCTCGCGGCGCTGGCGCACGACAACGGCGCGGTCCTGATCGTGGATGCGACCCAGTCAGCTGGCCAGGTGCCGATCGACGTCTCGGCATCCGGCGTAGACGTCCTCATTTCCGGTTCCTACAAGTGGCTGTGCAGCACGTTCGGTGCTGCGGTCTGCTACCTCAGCCCCAGGGTGCTGGAAACGTTCCGGCCGCCGTTTGTCGGCTGGCGCAGCACCGAGCATCCCTACTCCCTCGACGCGCGGTGGCTGCCGCTGGCCGCCACCGCGCGGCGGATGGAGTACTCCACCATGTCCTACGCCGCAGCGATCGCGCTCGGCCGCGCCATCCGCTACATCCGCGGCCTATCCCTGGGCGAGATAGCCGAGCACAACGCCCGCCTCGCCGCCCAGCTGGCCGACGGGCTGGCCCAGCGCGGCGCGCACCTGCTCACCCCGCATGACCCGCGGCGCCGGGCCGGCACGGTCACCGCGCGCTTCCCCGGACGCGACGGCGAGGCCATCGCCGCCGAGCTGACTCAGCGCGCCGTGATCGTCTCCCCCCGCGTCGGCTCCACCCGCTTCTCCATGCATTTCTACAACAGCAGCGATGACGTCGACCGTGCCCTCAGTATTCTCGATGAGGTCCTGCGGTGACCATCGCGGGCATTACGGGCGAGCGCTGGGGGCC
>Ga0099828_10001833_pt1 | contig 14503 bp, 11 predicted proteins | sample CZO8metaG_2_FD_79338 | JGI IMG/M metagenome (GOLD analysis project Ga0099828, IMG submission 79338) | Vadose zone soil microbial communities from the Eel River Critical Zone Observatory, Northern California, USA - CZOApr15con2H1.8 metaG | ecosystem: Environmental > Terrestrial > Soil > Vadose...
ATTGCGCGTGGTCAGCGAGTTTTGCAGGCTTTCGCCGGTGACATACTCCCGTACGAGAGACGTCGCCGCTTGCTCCGCTAGCAGCGGGGACGGGAGAGAGGCATGGTGTGTTGTCCTCGTACCAGGCTGAGCAGGCCCTATCGCTACAAGCGCTTGAGTCGTGCGCCCCGGCGATTGGGGGGTCAGGTCACCGGTGGTACGGGCAACGTAGCGCGACCCATCGAGCAGGCGGTGCTGCATAGCACCATCAAGAGCATTCTGGGACTCAAAGACCCGGAGATTGGCTTTGCGCGCCCATTCTCGTAGCCTTTCGTTTTCGGGCATGAGCAAGAACAGAGCAATACCCAGGTCCCGTTTGAGATGTTTAAGCGCAATAAAATCTTCCGGGCGCTTAAACGCCTCCGACTTTTGACCAGCTACCTCCAGTAGAACTGGCTGCTTCAGGACACTTGTCGAGTCACGGATGTCTCCTATGAGCTGCTCCAGTGTCGTTGTTGGCCTGACAATAAGCTTGTGTAGGGTCGTGTTGGGAGCTGAGCCATTTGACGGCGTAATCATGAGCCTGACGTGCGGCTGCGCTTGCTGCGCCGCTCCTCCTTTCCGTTCTGTCATCACGTCGTTCCTGCGAGTACCGGGCTCCCTCCTGGTTAGGGAAGCGTGAGGTGCCCGCGGAGAGAGAAGATGAATACAAAGACAAGGTGCCAGGCAATCAATCCGCACGTCAGCAGCGCGAGTACAGCATGGATGCTGCGCCAGGAGTGGATGATACCACGATAGAAGAACACGCGATATTCGGCCCGCATGGCAGCTCGAATGGACGGTGACTGCACTCCCCGGCCTTGGCGTTCGAGGCTCGAATGTGCTGCTCTAGGACGGACAGACAGTGCCCGGTCGATCTCCATCGTTATCAGTCGTGGGAGAACATGGTCCAGAAGGCGGCCAACTCCACCACTTCCTATCGTCACCAGCAGCCCATAGAGAGCGTAGGTTCCGGACAGATGAGGATCGAGATGGCCAAACGAGTGCATCAAGAGCAGTGCCAGGCCGATGGTGGCAAGACTGCCATGCCAAAGCATCCGCGTATGAAGCTGGCCAGGGCGCAGGCGGTGTCTCCCTCTGCGATACAGGCGATAAGCGAGCAGTGCATACAGGAAGCTTCCTGTGCCCAAAGTCGCATAGAGCAAGCCAAGCCAACCTGCCGGCCCGGCCAGCGCTCCAGACCTCCGGTACCACAGGTAGACGACCACCGACATCATCACTGCTGTACCAGTGATCAGGAGGCTCATCCATGTGTGCCGGGAAGCGAACAGCCAGGGATAGCCCTCCTCCTGAAGCCTCGCTGAAATGCGCGCTGGCTGACGACCGGCGGGCAGGGGGACCGGCTGCGAACCGCCACGCCCTTGCGGTTGCGATGGGTGGGAGCGTCCGTTGGTCATGAGCCCTTCTCCCCTCTTCCCGAACGGAGCAACCGTACCTTGAGCCATACCATCATGGCATCACGATGTAGCCCAACAGGACAGACCCGCGCAGTGGCACAGACGCCACACTGGTAGCACGAGCGTGCAAAGCGGGCGATGGGTTCCGATATCGATCCCGCCGTCATGGTCTCTTCATTCAAGTCTCTGATATGGATCGGGCTGTCCAGGGCAGGACAGACGAGCAAACACTCGTTGCAACAGATGCATGCGGCGAGTTCTGCGGCCACCTGCTGCTCTAGATGGAGTAAAGAAGAGCCAGGGTGCATCAAGTCCTTCACACGCCTCCCTCCATCCAGGCTATTCTGGGCGCAGGTCTCCGTATCAGCCTGTTGTCCTGCAGGAGATCCAGGGTACTCCTGTGGACCGACCTGCCGGTGTCGATAATCTGCTTGATGGCCAGCACATCGGGCAGCGAAGGCCCGAGCGAGAGATATCCCACCAGGCGATCACCGGCGACCGCCACGCGCCGGTAGCCGCCTTTTGTGCGTGCTGTTCTGATCTCGCACTCACCCCTGGTGTCGAGTGGGTCCCCTGCCAGGAGCAACGCGAGTTCCCCCAGGTGTGTCACAAGGAGCCGCGCACCGGTGTCTTCCGAGGCAGGCCTCATCTTTTTGTTCAGCATGTGCTGTGCGGCCAGCCGCCCGAGTGCCGCTGCCGCGTGCCACTGGGCACGCGGGGCATAGGCGCGGGCGTGCGGATCCCAGAGCGCGGCAACGTCCCCAGCAGCGTAGATGCCGGGGATGCTGGTGCCCAGGGAGGAATTCACCACGATGCCCTGCTGCAGTGTGAGCGGGGGTGAGCAGGCCTGGGCCAGTTTGGTCGCAGGAATCATCCCCGTACAGGCCAGCACCAGTTGGCAGGCGATCTCATGCCCTGCACGCGTTCCAACCCCGGCGACGACTCCGATATGGCCGAGGATCTGCGTCACCTCCGCTCGGCAGGCGACCTCGACACCTGCCGCCCTGGCCTGTGCCAGGACCAGGTCCGAGGCATTGGCATCGAGCAAGTGGGCCAGTGGCCTCTCACCACGAATGAGCCAATGGATCCGCAGCGGCCTGCGCAGGCACGCGAGCGCCATCACCGTTTCTGCAGCGTGTATGCCGCCGCCGATCACCACCACGTCCTCCACCTCTGGCAGGCGGCGGCGCAGGTCGAGGTAATCGCGGAGGCGGTGGAGGATGATTACCCCATCGTAATCTCGCCCTGGCAGCTCTACGGGCAGTCCTACTGCATGACTTCCGGTGGTCAGGAGAAGGAACCGGTAGCGGATGGGGTATCCCCCTGCAAGGTGTACCACGCGTTTGCTCGCATCAATTGCCTCCACCTGTGCACGCATCACGTGCAGCCCTACCTCTTGCTCCGTTCCCGCGGGAAAGGCCAGCAGGTCGGCTCTCCTCACTCTCCCCAGCAGATAGTGCTTGAGCGCCGGGGCAATGATCGTGGAGTGATTGTGCTGCGTGAGCAGCACAATGGGCAGCCGAGAGTCAAGGCGCCGCGCTTCTACGGCAGCCGACATCCCGGCGATGCCATTGCCGACAATCACCAGGTCTGCGTAGGTGGGCGGCTTCCACTGTGTTGGTGGAGACTGCCTGGTGGCTATTGCTGCTTCGTTGTTATTGCCCATGACGATCAACTCTGTTCTCTGCTACCAGTTGCTTTCTCCTGCTCTTCTGTTCAGCCCCAAAGCCCGGCAAGGAGAGCATTCCTGCACCGCTCTATGCTTAGCGTACCTGATCAACTGGACAGAAAAAAGAACAGGAGAGATCAGTTAGCCATCAGTTTTTAGCATCACCTTCTCGCACTGGATAGGACATGACCCCTTCTCTGCACGGGGAATGTGCTTGGTGCCCTGTGTCATGTGTGACTTTGCGAGTCGGCCAGTGTGGGGTGCCCAGGAACAGATGCGAGAGCGATTGGCTCGGGGACAATATACGACCAAAAACTGATGGCTAACTGTTCTGTCCTGTTCTTTGTGCAAGACCGCTTCTTTCTGCATACTATCTAGTGATACAGGGACAACGAGCAGAGCACACCCTGTCATCTTCTGCACAAGGGCCACAGAGATGACTTCGGTCGGGAAAAAAGCGAGGAACTACGATGCAACAGGCAGATATCGCAGAGCACATCCGCGTTATCAACATGGAACCGACAGATACACGTGAAAAAGTGATGGAGGCGATAGGCGAGAGGCGTGAGCCGATCGTGATTGTCTTCCCATCACAGCTCCAGGTTCGCTGGCGTCCCGATGATTTCCTCGTGTTCAAGCATCTCAAACGGCAACGGAACATGGTAATTCTGTTTGTGATCCCGACGAGCGAGAATCTTTCCAGGTGGGCACGGGAGAGGGGCTTTCACAACGCCGTCTTCCCGACGCTTGAGCAAGCCATTCCAACACCACAGGCGGTCGTTGCTGCACCTGCTTCCGTTATCCCTCCCCTTCTTCACACGGCCCCTGTTCCTTCCACATCGACACAGGAGCAATCAGGTGCCTTTGCTGCGATTGCTCCTGCGCCTTCCTCCCCCAGGCAACCTCCTTCAGCTGCCCTGAGGCACCTGATCGTCCCGCACAAAAGCGAGCCAGCTGATCTGCCTCGCGCTTGGCAGAACCACAGGGTGCTGCCCAGACTAACGCCGTTTGGGGGGCGTATAACTGCGGGACTGCTGGCCTGTGTTGTTCTCGGTGGCCTGGTCCTCGGACTGCGCCTTCTAAGGAATAGTAGCACGCCAGCTTGGCTCGCCCAGCCGGCCACCTTAGGCCAGGTCTATTTTGAGAGTAGCAGCCAGTTTGATAGCAACAATACCACCGGCTTTAACGATCAACTTGTGCTCTCGCTTTCCCACCTGGCCCCACCTGCTCCTGGAGAGGCCTATTATGCCTGGTTGTTAGGTGGTGCAAAGGTTGCAGAGCCAGCCTACGTCTATGTGGGAAAACTCTCTGTCCAGGGTGGCAGCGCTCTGTTAAGGTATCACGATCCACACCACACCAATCTGTTGGCAACCTTCAGCCGCCTGCTCATCACCGAGCAGTTGGCAAACATCACGCCAAGCAGGTATTCTCTGCACAAGGCGCTCTGGCGGTATTACGGAGCGATCTCCTCTGTGCCTAACCCTGCAGATTCCGTCGATCATTTCAGCTTGCTCGATCACCTCCGGCACTTGTTGGCGGCAGACCCGAAACTCCGCTCGGTCGGGCTTGCCGGTGGCCTGGATATCTGGCTCTATCGCAACACCAAAAAAATCGCCGAATGGACGAGCGCTGCGCAGGGGGACGGAGCCGATCCTGATGCGCTCCATCGGATGCTCATCAGGATTTTGTTATATTTGGATGGGACGTCCGTCGTGCCAGAGGATCTCCCGCCGGGCATGCCTTTCTCTGGCCTGGTCGATCCAGAGGCGGCCCGTGTCGGCTTGCTCGAATTCAATCCAGCCACGGATAATCCACCCGGGTACATCTATCATATAGGCCTGCACTTGTCTTCTGTGGTGATTTCGCCAGGCGTCACCGCAAGACAGGTTGAACTTGCCCATCAGATCGTGGCCGCACTTGCATACGTTAAGCAGGAGCTGGAAGCAGTGCGCAAGGACGTCCTTCAACTCGTCGCACTCAATGACCAGCAGTTGCAAGAGGATAGCACATTGCCCGTCCTAGATGACATGGACCGGCAGGCTACTCTTGCCGTTAATGGATCGTTTGCAGACCCGAGAACAGGAGAAGAGCACGAAGGTGTGTACTGGATAAACGGTGCCATGCAGAATCTAGCGACCTTTGATATGTCGGTCTATCGTGATTCTGTAGAAAAGAAATGAAGGTGCCCCGTGTGGAATAAGGTTGTCCCTTGTAAAAGCGAGAGCAGGAGGCATCAAAACCAGTTGGAAACCGAAAGCACTGGCAATGCTGTTTGATTGTCTCAACAGTGTGCGCTCCATGTTGCTAGCGAAGGGACACCTTCATTCCGTACCTCAGAAAGTTTTCAGGAGGCGATACAAGCCTAAAAAAGAGTTGAATAACTTGAACAAGAGGGTGAGATTATCAATTTCAAGGCATAACTTCATTCCACATAGCAGGACCACTTACTTCCGCTTCTACAGATTCTGCTTATTGAAAGCGAGCGCGCATGGAAAAGAGAGTACCCATCGTTCTCCCACGCTATCGCACACTCCGGCGGATACCGCCCTCCTGCCGATCTATCTTGCCATTGCGGGTGATGAAGCGGTATCAGTGCCTGGTCGTCGGTGCTGCTCACAAGACGCTCACCGTGGCCATCACCGATCAGCACCACAGAGCCATCCTTCCGCTATTAAGGATGCTCACGGGACGGACTATTTTCACCGTTTTCGTTGATCCTGCCAGGATGCAGCTGCTCCTTCGCCGTCTCGAACGCAGCACAGCATCTGGTGCCACGAGAGGCGCCTCTCGCATGTTAGTGCACCACCTCTGCTCATGTATCCTGGTGCTTGTAGACAAGAACAGAGGGCGAAGGCGGTGAGCAGCGAAGAAACCTTCGCTGCTGGCTACAAGGGAGCGGTCAGGCTGTGACGGTACAAGAAAGAGAGACATCTTGCGGTATGCGTTGCAAAAAGTCTCGCACCACAGGTGCAAGTGCATGGCCCATCGCTTCAAACATGGCAAGGCATCGTGCCGCATACGTGCGTGCTGCTATCATTCTGCCCTGGGCAGCCACAATGCGTGCCAGGGCGTATTGCCTGCATGCCGATAGCTTCTGACTTTCAGGAAGATGGCGCGTCATCTCCTCAAGAGCCCCTTCCGCCTCAGCAATCCGCCCTTGGCCGAGGAGCGCTTCCCCCCAGCTACACAGCAATTCGCACAGTGTGGTACAGTTACCAACTCCACGTGCCTTTTTGACACCCACCACAAGCACTTGCTCCGCCTCCTGGAACCTTCCCTGCTTGAGGAGCAATACTCCTCGTCCCCGGAGGAGTCGGCTTTCAATGTCACGCTGTGCGAGCTGTCGGGCAAGGGCCAGGCCTTCTTGCAGGTACGCTTCTGCCTGCGCATAGTTCCCCTGACTGGTAGCGGTGAGCCCCAAAGTCAGCAGGAGGGCGCCGATGCGGTCGCGGTATCCCATCTGCCGGGCAGACGCCAGGCCTTCCAGAGTGTACGCATCCGCCTGTTCGTATTTCCCCTGCTCATAAGCCATCTCCCCTAGATTGGAGAGCAGAACGGTAATCAGTTCGCCGTGGCCCAAGGCTCGGGCAAGGGCGAGCGCCTCCTCATCGTAGCGTTTCGCACGGGCATAATCCCCACGCTCATCCTCCAGCACACCTAGGTTCAGGAGGATAATCGCGATGCGCTCGCGATAGTCGATCTGGCGGGCGAGCGCCAGCCCTTCTTGCAGATACGCTTCGGCCTGCGCGTAGTCGCCGCGCAGGTCCGCCATGATACCGAGGCCTGTCAGCGTGACACTGACGCGCTCGTGTTGAGCCATCTGGCGCGCCAGCCCAAGTCCCTCCTGGAAGTAGCTTTCGGCCTGCGCGTAGTCGCCAAGAGAAATGGCCAGGGCTCCCAGGCTCATGAGCAAGGTACACAGATGTTCGGGCTGTGCCCCGTTCCTGGCCAGGCGAAGTCCTTCCTGCAAATGGATCTCGGCCTGCGTGTAGTTGCCCTTGCTGCTTTCCACCCACCCGAGCGTTGCGAGCAGGGGTGTAATCAATTCACTTTGGCCGATTGCTCGCGCCAGCCCGAGTCCCTCCTGGCAGTAGGTGATCGCCTCTTCATACCGTCCCTGCTTCTGGGCGATCTCTCCCAGCTGCAGCAGGATGCGTGAAAGCGTCGCTGGTTCATCCACTGCTCGCGCGGCAGATTCTGCACGCAGGAGATATTCCTGCGCCGAGGCATACAATCCTCGAGTAAGTAAATAAGGGTAAAAGCTCGTGATGAGCCGGATCACGGCTGCTGGCTGTTCCACCGCGATGTCATTCGCGATATGCAGGGCAGCCAGGATATTGGCGCTTTCTTGCTCCAATGCCTCGTAATCACGGGCGTGCCCCTCGACGTAGTCGGTAAAATAGGCGACCATGCGGCTTCTTGCCGTCTTGCCTTTCCCTTCTCTCATGAGGATGTGCAGGGCGTAGTCGGCGATCGTCTGGTGGAGACACAGACGATCGTGGCCACGCTCCTCGAGGAGTCCCGCGTCAACAAGTGTATCGAGGGTGTCGATTTCTGCCCCGCTGTCCTCACCGACGGCGAGTGCCGCTTCTTCTGAAAATGAGTTCGGCTTCGGAGGAAAGACAGCGAGTGCAGCCAGCGCCTGGTGTGCGCCATCGCCGAGGGTGGCAGAGCTTGCCCCAATGACGGCCTGCAAGGAAAGTGCGGCGCCCGGGGCAAGAGAGGTGTGGGTGTCAAGCATCCCTTGGGGATGAGTGATGTGCAGGCGCTGCTGTGCATCCAGTAACTTCAGCAGCGCTGTTTCGATGCGGCGTGGCCGACTCCCCTGCTTACGCAGGTATTTCCCCATCAGCGTCAGTGCGAGCGGCAGACCTCCTACTGCCTGCACCAGCTTCTTGCACGCCTGCCAGTGATGTTTCACGGCCATGGGCGCCAGTTCGGCGAGCAGGTCCATCCCTTCCTCTGCCGACAGTTCGGCTACCGACATGGCTCCATCCCATCCAGCGAACTGCGTGGCGAGGTCGCTAAAGCGGGTGGTGAGCAGATAACTACATTGGGGCCCGCCCACGCGGAAGGTCAGTGCGTCCTTGTAGGTCCACGCGTCATCGATGACCAGCAGAACACGCCGCTGCCAGAGGGCTTCGCGCAGCGCCAGCGACCACTCTCCCAGGCGCTCGCGCGTCGCTCGCCCTTGCAACGACACACCGAGGAGCGCCCCCCAGCGCGCGAGTTGGCCCATGATGTCGGGGGTCGGTCCCAGGCCTACCCAGAGAATCCCGTCCGCGAAATGCTCCCGGATCTGCGGGTCGTGGGCCAGCGCCACCGCCAGTGTGGTCTTGCCCACTCCAGGTAGCCCGGAGAGTGCCAGAAAGAGCAGTGGAGAGGAACCTCCGGTGAGCTGCCCCTTGAGGTCACGCAGCATCTCCGCTCGCCCCACCAGGTTGGCGGGCGAGTTTCTGCCCAGCAACGGGACCGCCGGGTCCGAGAGCACTGTCTGTTCCTTGCCACAAGAAAGGCCCAGTTCCTGCGCGGTTTTCCCGAATACCTGGCACAGCTTCCGGCGATAAAAGGGGCTAGGAAGCGTTACGCCACGCTCCCACCGGCCGATTGTGACCTGCGTCACGTCCAGACGGCTGGCTAGCTCCTGCTGCGTCAAGTTGCGGTCCAATCGCGCTTGGACGAGCTTGGTATTAGGGATGGAGACGGTTTGATCAGCCTGCAACGCGTTTACTCCTGTGTAGGCCGACAGTGTAGAGAAAAAGGTTCCACCCGCCACTGTAAGAACAAATGCAACGGAATGGGAGCCAGGATGAACATTTACCGTTTCTCTCCAGTCTTGAGCAGAATCCCGAGCAACGGTGATTCAACAACGTTACGAATGCACACAACAGATCCTACATTCCTCACCTTCCGGTGAAATCTCCTTCCTGATATTTTTCAGTATTCAGTCTCTACTGTACCTGATTTTCTTCAGTCAATGTGCCGCCAGGTAACCCTCTTTTTGTGGAAGAATCCCCGACTTTTTGGGGAAGTTTTCGCCCACCGATGGGCTGTGTCTGACTCGCTCGTAGGGCAAGATATTCTTCCATCGATGGATGAGATGACGGGCCTGGTGTGAGGGTTTTAACGTTGAGATGTGAAATGGCGGTTTTAACGGTTTTCCTGGAGGAAGGTCTTGTCATCCTCCTTTTCGGGGGCTGCTATCATCGGCTGGCGAAAGCAGGAGGACATGGCCACGCGGGCCTCGCAGTGGTGGGAGCGAGGTGATGTATCAAGTAAATGGTTATGCGCAGGCAGCACATCGAGGTGATAGCCCTGACCATAGATGGCGTAGATGCCCAGTCCAAACTGGTGTAGGCCTGCTGTCATACGTTCAATGGCACGGTAAACAGGTCGTAAATTGTCTCTCCACGCTGCTTCGTCTTGTTTGGGGGAGAGGTAGACTTTCTGCTCGGGATACAATGCGGCCAACAAATCCCAGTGCGAGCAAAACTTGGGGTGAACATCAAGCACCCTTTGGAGGACCAGAAACGCATAGTATGGGAACCGATATTGTGCGAGAATTGGATTGTTTGAGGCAGAAAAACTAAAAAGCGTCATGACCCGCAGGGCTGGCTCCACGACGAGGAGCTGCCCTGCAGGGAGCAGATCAGGTAATGTAACGTAAAGGAAGCTGGTGTCTGCATGCTCATAGCACTGTTCCTGTGAAATAGGCATGCCCTTCCTCACCTTTCATCTGTGCCGCGATGAGTTCCTCGCCGGGCAAACGATAACCGGGCAAGAGAAGGAGGTTCGCCTAACGACAGAGACGAGCGTGCAGGCCCGATCTTGTAACCCATACTACGGACAGAGTGGAGCTCTAGACCGAAGCTGAGCAAGCCTTCTGTGGCTTTTCGGGCAGCCTTATAGACAGGCCGCATTAATTGAACCCAGCTTTTGCTTCCCTCTGCAACATGTCCCTGGAGTAGGTGTTGTGCGAGAGCAGGGGAGAGGCTTTGCAAGATCTCTTCAAATGAGCAACACTGTGGGAAGGCATCAAGGGCACGTTGAAACAGCAGAAACGCCTGGGGTGAGAACTGGACCATAGCCACGAATGGTTGCTCACTTTCGGCTTGATAGAGTACCGCTATTCGTAGTGCTTGGTTGAGAGCCAGGACCTGCCCAGGTGGAAGGAGCCCTGGCGGTGAGAAATACGCGATGGCATTACGAGGCTTCTCGATCATCAAAACGCGGCATGGAAATCCACCCCTATCTCACGGGGTGGAAGGAAATGCCGCTCTCCTTTCCACTAGCAAGGCCGAAGCCTTCTGGACCATTGCCAATTTTTTGTAATTCGCGCTGGCACTCACTTTTGTCCCATTGAGGGTGCGTAGATCAAAATAGCCCGAACTGCGCCTCCCAAAGACAAAGCAGCGCTGGTCTTGATACTGCACGCAATCAAACAAGCGGAAGCCATGGACATACTTAGGCGCTGTATTGCTCTGCCTCTTGCCACCTTTTCTCACCGTGGCTTTGTGCAGTTGGCGGTTGTTTCTCCTGACATAGTCCTCTTCCAGCAGACGGAAAAACATAAGGCAACCAGAACAATATATATTTTCTTCAAGCCAAAACAAATTGCCCTCGTTTCCTTCACGATTATAGCATGTCAAATGAAAATAGTCTAATGATATTAACATTATTACCTATCCGCTAAATAACGTTAATATCATTTCCAGGAGAAGTGCTGTAATGCCGGTGAGAGTGTCAGCATGCGAGAAGAATCTCAGAGTTGGAAGGAGCGAAAACATGCTCTGTCCGTTCACTCAAGGCCTCATAGGCCCACATCAAACTTCGTCCGAAGGCGGTGCAGCAGAGATGACCGTTCCCTCTTCGGGAAGGCGAGAGAGGGTGATCGGCAGCACACCGCCTCGAGGCCGCAGGGCTGGAAACACTCCAGGTTTCACCGGGTGGTCCAACACGCGTACGTGATAGTGTTGTGCCACCGTTGCCAGAATCAGCTGGCCTTCCAGGAGAGCGAAGCCCTCTCCAATGCAGCGGTGCTCTCCTCCTCCAAAGGGGAAGTAGGCGGAGCGTGGATGAGGAGCAAGGCTTTTCGCGAAGCGTTCAGGGCGAAACTGCATCGGCTCGTCCCAATACATGGGATCATAATGGGTGACCCATGGACTGAGAAACACGATGGCATGCTGTGGAAGACGAAAGCCCGCCACTACATCTTCTTTTTCTACCCTCCGGCTCACTAACCAGGCAGGAGGATACATCCGCAGCGTTTCCTTGAACACCATCAAAGGATAGGTGAGTCGAGGCAGGTCATCCACCGAGGGTGATCGCTCACCCAGGACCTCACGGAGTTCGTGCCGAAGACGTTGTGCCACTTCTGGATGCTCAGAGAGCAAGCACCATGCCCAAACTAAGGCGCTGGCAGTCGTTTCGTGACCGGCCAGCAGGATGGTGAGAATCTCATCGCGGATCTGCTCCCGCGTCAGAGGTAATTGCAACAGGTAGGAAAGGAATCCGTTGTGGGAAGAATCCTGGTCGTGTTGCTGCAGCGAGAGACACCTGGCAATCTCACTGTGAAGCAAGCGTTTGGCATGCCACAAACGTCGGTTGCGCCTTGTCGGAAGAAACGATGGCAGGTCGAGGGGAGAGGAAAACTGTTCCGTCAGATAGGTTTCAAGCGTTCTGATGGACATGGCGAGCCGATCACTGACGAAATCGAGCCCGAACAAGGCTTCCCCAACGATGCGTAACGTCAGATTCAGCATGGCATCAACGAGATCGAGTGTGAGTCCAGGCCTCCACGCCTGAATCATGGCTTCAGTCGCCTGTGTGATGATGGGGCCCAACAACGCCTGAATGCGCTGGTGATGAAAAGCTGGCTGGAGCAAACGACGGCGAGATCGGTGAACGGTCCCCTCGCTGGTCACGAGACCTTCCCCCAAGATGGAGCGGAAGAGGTGAAAATCCCTGGTATTTCTGCTGTAGGCAGCAGAGGTGAGGATGTGCTGAATCATGCCGGGATGATTGATGAAATAGCAGTCGGTGGTCAGAACACGGAAACGCACCACCTTCCCCAGCATGGCCAGCTCACGGAAAAAGCGCAAGGGAGTACGCGAGAGCTCGGGAAAATTTCCAAGCAGCCAGTGCCCTCTCTGTTCAGGCGTCACGTCCAGTGCTCACTTTCTCGGCCGCCGGAGTTCTGCCCCACACACTGAGGAGGTAGAGTATCCCACAAAAATCTTCTGATTGCAGATCCTTCAAGCCCTCTTCGAGCATGGCTTTGATGTGATCCCCTGCCTCTTCTCCCCTCGCATTCACAATAAAGGGATAGGTCAGGCGGCTCAGCATGATCCAGTCTTCAGAGAAGCCTTGATGCCACTCGGATCCAGAGGAACAGTCAAATGCATAAGGCTTATGCTGGATCTCCTGACACTGAGCCTCAAGGAGCAGTCGCCGCAGCATGGGAGTGATTCCGATATGTTGTCCATTGGAGGAGAAACTCCTGCCTAATTGCGCCGTGACCTCGGCAAAGATGCGGTAGGTCTCATCCACAGGAGACGAGTTGGTAATGGCCACTTCGTACTCCAGCAGGCGGATGATCCCGCCTGGTCGGGTGACGCGCACGAACTCCTGTAAGGCCGTCGGCCAGGCTGCTGGGGGCATGAAGGATTGAATAAAATTGGCGTTGACGAGATCGAAGGAGTGATCAGGAAAGTCCAGGGGTCTGGTGGCATCCATGATGTGAAAGCTGGCGTTCGCAAGACCTTCTACCTCTGCGAGCAGACGGGCGTGATCAATCATCGTGGGGCTGATGTCAAAGCCAATCACCTCCACGTCGGGGTAGTGGCCGGCCACATCAAGGGCCCATCCTCCGGGTCCACAGGCGACATCAAGAATCCGGTGCAACTGCGCTGGGTCGATGCTCTCAGGGAATAATTCTCCCATGTTTTTCACGATCAGCTGCGACTGATACAGCAGCCGTGCTACCTCGGGCGCATTCTTCTCCGTAGTAATAAAATAGGTATTCGCCTTGTGCATCATCTCCTCCAGACTGTGTTGTTGTTTGCAGTGTAGCCGATTGAATGTTCATTTGTCAAGTTGAATAACGAATGTCTTCAATCATGTTTTTCGTCCTGTACAATGAGATGATCCTGCTGTATAATCTCATTAGGCATGAGCATGGAAAAGTTGGAGGAATAGGGATGACTGCATCTGCCGATCTTGTTGAGGTGGCACCGCTCTCGGAAAGCATGGCCAGACACCTGCTTTCACACCAAAGCAAACAACACAAACCGCCCATGGTGCTAGCAGCCACCCTTGAGCAGGAATTGGAAGAAGCGAAACAGCGGTATCAGACAGAGTGGTCTGCACTGCATGACAAGGTGCGCATCTACCGCCCGAAAGTCTATACCCTGCTGTCTCCGCTGATCCAACCAAGTGGGGGACAACTCTCAACCGACTGGATCCTTCACGCCTTAAAGGAATACACGCATCGGAGCGTCACGCCCCAAACGCTTTCTCGTTGGCGGGAGCATGGACTTCTTCGTTACCATCAAAAAGATCAGCCTGATGCCGATAGTACTGCCGCCTTACTCATTTCAGGAATGATCGATGACCGTGCGCGTGGGTGGCTTCCTCCAGCACAGGCAGAAGACGAGCCGCTGTGGTGGTGCTGGAGGCAAGATTCGCCTCGCGCAAGTGCGATTCCTTGCCAGTTCCCGCTACCCGATCTTCCTCCGAGTACGCTACTCTGGACCCCCTGGACGGGTGCAGCCTGGAACGTCACCTGGCTCAATGTGGGAACGTTTGGTGCCATTCGCTGGGCCGGAACAATGAGAGTCGGAGAGAAGCTCTTGTGGCAGGTGACGTGCCGCGATCTGGAGCAATGGGTCCCAGAGGTGATCTCCCTGGGTGAGGGATTAGACATCACCCCTGAGATCACCCATACATTAGCAAATGTTGCGTTATTACACTTAGCTCGTACCCGGCTGGGTCCGCTGGCGTTTGCAAAGAACTAGAGCCAGGGAATTTCTCAGTGAACCAAGAGACCATTCCAGAATGGGGGCAAACAGCTCGCTTGGTGAAAGAGCATGGCCGTGCTGAAGTAGTCGATGGAGATGCTATGCTTCCAGCAAGCACTCAGTTTGCCCCCATTCTGGAATGGTCTCACCATCTAGGCCCCCTACTACGTAAGCTGACACCTGGTGTATGACTTTCGATCCTCATGACCCCAGCTGTTTCCCCAAGTCGTAGACCAGCAAACGAGCAGGAAGGAAGAAGGAGTGGTTTTTCACCAGGATAACGTGGGCCAAGGCGAACCATTGCACGAAAAAAGGAGGAGTGGGTTGATGGAATGAGCGTTTTGAGTCACCAGGTGTATTTTGGACCTTTGTGGAGGGTA
>Ga0099828_10001834_pt1 | contig 14502 bp, 10 predicted proteins | sample CZO8metaG_2_FD_79338 | JGI IMG/M metagenome (GOLD analysis project Ga0099828, IMG submission 79338) | Vadose zone soil microbial communities from the Eel River Critical Zone Observatory, Northern California, USA - CZOApr15con2H1.8 metaG | ecosystem: Environmental > Terrestrial > Soil > Vadose...
GCACGGCCTGGCTCCGAAAGGGGGATCAGCGCCTGCATATCGGGGGGATGAAGCGCTGGTGGATTCTACCCATGTTGTATCAAGCCACATCGACCGCGGGAGTTGCCGCCAACCTGGCGCGGGGAAAGTGAATAACTACGGATCGGCAAGGGGGCGCGACAACAGGCGCGGTGGTTTGCAGGAATACTTCAGTCCGTGATCCCGCTCCAGGGCCTGAAAGCGCGGCTTGGGTCCAAAAAGAAAAGGGCGGCCAAACGCGGCCGCCCAGAAAATTGAATCAGTTTGCCGGGGACTAGAAGCCAGGCGCGGTCGGGCTCGCCATGGCGCGCCAAATTCCAATGCCTGTCCCGGCGCCCGCGCCGATCATTACGAGAAGGAGGAAATGGTTCCGGGCAGTGTGAAGCGGCCCACCGCCCCCTTGAGGGCCCGGCGCGCTGGCTTCCGACTCGACTTCCATCCGGTAGGAACGGCCGGGCTCGACCGTCCTGACTTCCTCGCCCATCGAAACCAGCAAGGCGCCGCGAGTGCTCGTCAGCAGCAGTTCGTTCGCATTGACCAAGGTCACTTGCGCCACGACTGGCTGGGCGCCCGCAGGCCGAATTGCCGCGCCATCGGCCAGCAACTCAAACGTGTTGGACGCCTCGGAGGAAATCACCACTGTCCCGTGCTTGAGAGTGGCCGAAAAGCCGTTTTCGAGAGATTGCACTTGCGCAGCCGTGTTCGAGCGCAGGTAAACTTGAGGGCCGCCCAGCCGGGCGCGCAGTGTGCCCGATTCATTGGTTTCCAGGGTATCGCCGGCGTAGACCGTCGCCCCGGTCGCGATCACGTCCGTGCCTACGATAGCGTGATCGGCTTGCAACACCACCCCAAGGGGAGCGGTTGCCGGATGCGGCGTGGCCGCCAACAAGGGGATTCCCGCTAATGAAGCGGTCATAATTGCGAGGAGAATTGCTTTGCTTACTGTCCGCACAAGAGCCTCCAAAATGTTTCAAAAAAAGCATAAGGGTGCGGCCATACCCTGTCAATGCAGAATTGAGTTTGTTGCGCTGAGATGTGCACCCTTTCGGCACAGGGCAGTTCTAGCGCAAGCGTACTACCGGCGGGCCACCGCTCAGCACTTTGAGGCTCCCTCAGGGCTCGCTTCCCGAGGAGCGCAAGGAGTTATCACGGATCGCTTTGAATTCGGCTCCCGGCCGCCATTCTGGCATTCGGGCATCGCTCGCTATGCGAAAGCCGACTTGAAAATACAGTTGGCAGTCCTCGACGGCGCCACTCAAGTCCCAGTCCGGCTTGATCGTGTCGGAAGGCTTGTGGTAGTACTCGGCGGTGTACTTGCGCCGTGTCTCGAGACCATAGCCTTCCGGCTTGCCGATGAAATCGATCCCCCCGTTCGGATCGAATGCCGGGACGCCCTTCTTTGCAAACTCAAAATGATCTGAGCGGTAGTAAAAGCCCTTTTCCGGCTCGGCGTCGGGTTTCACCACGCGGCCTTGGTCGCGCGCCGCGGCCTCGATAATTTCGTCGAGGGTCGAAGCGCCCCGGCCGATCTCCACGATGTCCCGCGTGCGGCCGTGAACATTCATCCCGTCCATATTGATCTCGGCTACGGTACGCGCCAACGGGTAGAGGGGATGCTCCACGTAGAATTGCGAGCCCAACAAACCTTGCTCCTCCGCGGTAACGGACAGAAGCAGGATGGTGCGGCGCGGCGGAGTCCCTAGCTGTTTGTAGGCTCGCGCCACCTCCAGCAGGGCCGCCGTGCCTGAGGCGTTGTCCACGGCGCCGTGATAGATCTTGTCGCCATTGACCTCGGGGCCGATCCCAAAATGGTCCCAGTGGGCCGTGTACACAACGTGGGTGTTCTTCAACTGCGGGTCGCTGCCGGTCAGCTTCGCGATGACGTTGTGTGACTCGATCATCTGGAGCGAATTGTGAATCTCCAGCTTCGCGTGCATGCCAAGTGGAACGGGCTTGAAATCGCGGCGGGCGGCGGCTGCGATCAACTTGTCGAGATCGAGTCCGGCCGTCTGGAATAATTTGGTGGCGAAGGCAGAAGTGATCCAGCTTTCCACGGCCAGGCGCCCCATGTTCTTGTCCGGGGCTGCAAGGTCAAACTGGATCCCACTCCAGCTATCGCGCACGACCTCCCACGGATAGCCAGCGCGATCGGTCTGATGGATGATGACGCATCCAGCCGCGCCCAACTGAGCCGCCTTCTCAAACTTGTAGGTCCATCGGCCGTAGTAAGTCATGGCCGTGCCCCCGAAAGTCTTCGGGTCGAGTTTCGCGGGGTCGGAAGCGTCCGGGACAGGTGGATCGTTGATGAGGACGACGAGCACTTTGCCCTTGACGTCTGTTCCCTTGAAATCGTCCCAGTTGAACTCCGGCGCCTGGACGCCATAGCCAACGAAAATCATGTCGGCATCGATCCGAGAGGTGTCCACAACCCGCTTGGACCAAGCGACAAACTCGTCCTGAAATTTGGGCCCGAGCGTGCGGCCATGACCGGAAAGCGCGAACTTCATTTTGGCGTCCGGAGTGATGCCCACCAGAGGCACATTCTGCAAATAGGTGCCGTCCGGATTTCCGGGCTCGAGACCCTGCGAACGGAACTGGTCTTCGACATACTTGATGGTGAGCTGCTCGCCCTTCGTCCCCGGCCCGCGGCCTTCAAATTCGTCCGAGGAAAGAGTTTTGATATGGGCGAGCAAGCGATCAGAGGAAAAGGAGCGGAGACCGGGGTCCACGGCACTCGATGAGCGGCCGCATCCGAATGAGCAAACAAGACTTAACGCAATGATACCGAATCCCAACAATCCTGGGCGAAGCCGCGGGCTGTGCATTGGCATCTCCGTCGCAACGCACGGGTCCCCCCACGTGCGTGCGATTGCATAGTATCTCGCTCGACTCGGGCTGGCAATCCGCGCTTTTCCCGGTGAGAACGCTTTCAGTTTTTCACCCTTTTCCATGTTGTCCGCGGGGCGGGACTTCTCCGCCTTGCAGCGTGCCCCGGCGAAGGGCGCGTTCCTTCATCAACGCGAAGAAAACGGGCACCAAGATCAGCACATGGATCGTGGAAGTGATCATGCCCCCGACAATTGGCGCGGCAATTGGTTTCATCACGTCGGAGCCAATCCCGGTCCCCCATAAGATTGGGACGAGGCTTGCCAGGACAACACTGACCGTCATCAGCTTCGGCCGCAGACGCTGGTCGGCGCCTTCGATGACGGCGGCTTCGATATCTTCATGGCGTAGGGGAACGCCGCTGGCCAGACGGTGATCCAGCGCCTCGTGCAGATACACGACCATGACGACGCCCGTCTCGACCGCGATGCCAAACAGCGCGATGTAGCCCACCCAAACGGCCACACTGAAGTTGTATCCGAGCAACTCTTGCAGGATCAAACCGCCCGTCAGCGCATAGATCGTGGGAAAAATCAGGACTGCTGCCTCGGCTGCGGAGTGAAACACCATGTAAAGCAGAAGGAAGATGAGGAAAAAGACCACCGGCAGGATCACCTTTAGCCGCTCTTTCGCCCGCAACTCGAATTCATATTCACCGGACCACTTGTACGTGAAATCCAGCGGCAGCTTGAGCTTCTGCCGGAATAGGCCATCGGCGCTCGCCACAAAGCCCCCGTAGTCCTTGGTGTTCAGGTCGATGTACACGTAGCCGGTGAGCGCGCCCTCCTCGTCCCGGATCATCGCGGGGCCGCGTGAAAACCAAATCTTGGCGACTTGCGCGATGGGAATCTGCGCGCCGGCCGGCGTGGCGAGCAGGACGCGCTGCAAGTCCTCGACGTTGTCCCGGAAATCGCGGCTGTAGCGGACGTTGACTGGATAGCGCTCCCGCCCTTCGATATTTTCCGTCACAGCTTCGCCGCCGATGCCCGAAGTCACGGCTTGCTGTACGTCCGCCACGGTCAGCCCGTACCGCGCTGCTTCTCCTCGATTCACTTCAATGTTGAGGTAAAAGCCCTGCGAGACGCGCTCCGCAAAGACCGACCGCACATCCGGGAGGCTCGTCAATACCTGCTGGATTTGCGCAGCGACTTGTTGAATGCCATCCAGGTTTGGTCCTTGGATTTTCAGGCCGAGCGGCGTTTTGATCCCGGTGAGCTCCATGTCCAAGCGATTTTCGACCGGCATCGTCCAGGTGTTGGACAACCCGGGAAACTGGAGCTTGCCATCCATCTCCGCAATCAGCCTTTCGTAAGTCATCCCAGGCCGCCATTGGCTGCGCGGCTTCAACATGATGGTGGTGTCGTACATGTCCAATGGAGCGTTGTCGGTGGCGCTGTCCGAGCGCCCGACGACCCCGAAGACAGTTTCGACTTCTGGGAACGAGCGAATGATCCGGTCCTGCTCCTGGAGCAACTGCGACGCCTGGCGGATGGATATCCCGGGCAAGGCCGTCGGCATGTAGAGAGCCGATCCCTCGAACAGCGGGGGCATGAATTGGCTGCCAATCTTGAAAGCCAACGGAAGAGTCAGGGCCAGAAAGACTAGGTTCACGAGCAAGGTAGTCTTGCGAAAGCGGAGGCCCAAACGTAGGACCGGCAAATACAACGCCTGGGTAAGGCGAGAGATGGGATTCCGCGATTCAGGCCGCAGGTGTCCGCGGATGAAAAGAGTCATCAGGACCGGGACGAGCGTTATCGCCAACACGGAGGCGAAACCCACGGCCAGCGTCTTCGTCCATGCCAGCGGCCGGAACATCCTCCCTTCCTGGGCCTCCAGCAGGAACACCGGCAGAAACGAGACGACGATGATGATGAGGGAAATGAAGATGGCAGGCCCGACTTGCTTGGTGGAGTCAAGCAGGATGCGAAGCCTCTGTGGGCCGGGAAGGGGCGCCGCTTCGCCTGCCTGACGTTCGGCAAGATGCCGGTAGCCGTTCTCGACCATCACGACGGCCGCGTCCACGAGCACACCGATGGCAAGAGCTAGCCCGCCCAGCGACATGATGTTCGAACTGACATGCAGGTAGTACATGGGGATAAACGACGCGACGACGGCGATGGGAAGCGTCAGGATCAGAATCAAAGCCGAGCGGAAATGGAAGAGGAAAATGACAATGACGACGCTAACGATGATGGCCTCTTCGACCAAGTCGCGCTGCAGGGTTTCAATGGAGGCTTGAATCAACCCAGAGCGGTCATATCCGGCAGCGACTTCAATGCCGGCTGGCAAGGAGGGCCGAATTTCCTGGAGCTTCTGCTTGATGCCATTGATGACGTTCAGGGCGTTCATGCCGTCGCGCATCACGACGATCCCGCCCACGGTTTCTCCTTCGCCCTGCCACTCGGCGACTCCTTCGCGGATGTCCGGCCCGAAGCTGGTGGTTCCCAAGTCGCGGACGACGACCGGTGTGCCATTTTTCGTGGCCACAGGCACCGTTTCCAGGTCGCTCAGGGAGCGCAGATAGCCCAGGCCACGAATCATGTATTCGGCGCCGCCCATTTCCAGCACGCGCCCGCCGACCTCGTTCGTGCTGGCTCGAACCTTATCAATCACGGTAGACAGCGGGATACCGAACGCGCGCAGCTTGTCGGGATCGAGGTTGACCTGATACTGGCGGACAAAACCGCCGATGGTGGCGATCTCCGCCACGCCGGGAACGGTTGCGAGCTGGTAGCGCAGGTACCAATCTTGGAGGCTGCGCAAATCGGCCAGGCTGTGCTGGTGGGTGTGGTCCACGAGAACGTATTCATAGACCCACCCCGCGCCGGTCGCGTCCGGTCCGATAATGGCGTGGGCTCCCAGCGGCAAGCGCGCGCCGACTTGCTGCATGTATTCCAGTACACGCGAGCGCGCCCAGTAGAGATCCGTCCCATCCTCAAATACGACAAAAACGTAGGAGTCGCCGAGCATCGTCTGCGCCCGCACGGCTTTGACGTGAGGCGCTGCGAGCAGCGTGGTGACGATCGGATACGTAACCTGGTCTTCGATAATACTCGGAGGCTCGCCCATCCACGCGGTGTGGATGATGACCTCGACGTCCGAAATGTCCGGTAATGCGTCTAGGGGGATCCGGCGCAAAGACCAGATTCCGGCAAGCACCAGAAGCAAAGTCCCCATGAAGACGAGGAAGCGGTTCCGCGCGCACCAGTCAATCCAGCGGCCGATCATGTTACATCCCTCCCGTCGAGGTCATGCTCAGTTGCTTGCTGAGGATGGTTTGCCCGCTTTTCTTGGCCTGGATCGTGACCTGCCACGTCCCAATGCTTCCCAACTCGCCGGAGCCTTCGTAGACCCCTTTGCCTGTGTCGCTGAGAGCGACCGGGGTGCGCATCGCCGCCATTCCCATCTGCGGCATGGCGGGCATGAAGAATGTCACCGAAACTTCCGCGCCGGAAATGGGAGCACCCTTCGCATCCGTCAGCTTCACCCGGAAGGTATTTCTTCCCGTGTGCGGCGGGTTCGGGTCGGAGGTCATCTCAGCGTTGGCCTGAGCAGCGTTGATCGCGGAGGCTGCGCCGGCCCCGGGTGGCGGTGGAACGAAAGAACCAAGCGCCGCCTGAAGCTGGCTCTCCGAATCAATCAGGAAATTGGCGGACGTGATGATCTACTCGCCCGCTTTCAACCCTTTCAGCACAATGACCTCGTCGCCCAAGTGGGCGCCCAGCTCCACCTCGCGGGGTTCGAGATACCCGTCGCTACGTAGAACAAAAGCAATCTGGCGATCGCCCGATTGCAAAACCCCACTGGCAGGGATGACGAGTTCGCGGCCCAGCGGGACCTTCAGCGCCACGTTGACGAACATGCCCGGTTTGAGCTGCAGGTCCGGGTTGGAGAAGACGACGCGCACACGGGCGGTGCGCGTTTCCATGTCCACCTGCGGATAGATGAAGTCCACGCGGCCCTGGAAGCTCCGGCCAGGAAATGTATCCACGGTAAGGGCGGCAGGGGCGCCGATCTTGATGCGTCCCAAATCGTTCTGAAAGACTTGGGCCAGGACCCACACCGTCGAAAGATCGGCGACGGTGTAGAGGCGCATCTCCGGCTGGACGGCGACACTGGGCAGAGCATTCCGCTCGGTAATGAAGCCGGAAACCGGGGAATCCACTTCAAGTGCCTGCTGCACTTGGAGGCTGGATTCGAGCCTGTCCAATTCCTGTTGCGGAACACCCCACTGACGCAGCCGCTGCACCGCCGCATCGAGAAGCGAAGCTGCTCCGCTGGAAACACCGGGCACGCTGCTTTGGGCCACGTGTTGCTGGTTCTGCTTTGCCAGCACGTACTCGCGTTCAGTGGCCGCCAGATCCGGACTGTAGATGGTGAACAGGGGCTGGCCCTTTCGGATGTACTGGTAGGTGGCGTCTGCAAAGACTTTTTCAATATAGCCAGGGAACCGCACCTGCACATACGACATCCGTGTTTCATCCACAGCGACGTTGCCCGTGGCGCGAATCTCATCCTCGACCGGCTTTCGTTGGACTATGCCTGTCTTCACGCCGATGCTCTGCAGGCGTTGCGGGGAGATTTGCATCGGCGCCAGAGGCGTAGCCGCCGGAGGAGGAGGCACGTTCGCCGGAACCTCCGCGGAGGGAGAGGGGGAGACGCCCGCCACTGAGCGCAGCCCATTCCAGCTCACGAGCCATGTCCCTCGCGAGTGTATCCAGAATCCGGCGAGTATCGCCGCAAGGACAATGTTGCCAGCTAATGCCAGCAGAAACCCCGTCCGAAACGTTTTCATTTCTTCTCCTCTTGCACTCGCAACGACAATCCGGTGAGTTCTTCGATCTGAGCCAAGACGGTCTCGCGCTCGGCGACGCTCTGCCAGTACTCTTCGTCCAGATGGAGGACGTCGAGAAATGAGGCCAGCACCGCTTGAAATACTTGCCGGTTGTTCTGGTAGGCTGCAACGCCCGACTCGAATGCAGCGCGCGCTTGCGGGAGCAAGCCTTCCCGGTAAATCTGGAGCAGCTCGGCCGTCTTTTGAGCCGTATCGTATTTCGTCCGCAGCTCGGAGGCGACCCTCGCGGTCTGGGCCTCCAACTCGCTGCGGGACAGGCTCAGGACGGCCTCCGCCTGAGCCAGTTCCGGGCGCTGCTTCCGGCCGCGGTAGATCGGGAGCCGCGCGGTGAAGCTGAGCATGTAATTGGCGCGGAACTGCGTGGGATCGGTGCGCTGCCACATGTACTGGAGGTTGAAGTCCGGTTGGAAATCCTTGCGCGCCAGGTCCACTTGCAGGTTCTGCTTTTCGATCAGCTTCTGCGCGCCGGCAATCTCCTGGTTCTGGGCCTTCGCGGCAGAGAGTAATTCCTCGAAGGTAAGCGCAAGCGGCGTCTCCGGCAAGTCCGCGGGCTCGATTTCGGGGGAGGATTGTGGGCGGTTGAGAAGCTGCTTCAGGAGCGCCTCCTGTTTGGCGACCTCGAGGTGATGCATGGTGATTTCCCGGAGAAGCTTGGTTTGCTCGAGTTGCGCTTGGAGCAGGTCTTGCTGATTTCCCATGCCAGAGCGGTAGCGCGCGTCCGCCGCTTTCTCCACCTGGCCCAGAAGTTGCCCGTCGCTCTCCAGGATTGCCAGCGTCTTGGAGAGATAGGCCAGTTGAAAGTACTCCGCCTTGACGTTGGCGAGGACGGAGCGGCGCACTGCTTCGAATTGTAGTTGGGCGGATTCGGCGTCGCGTTTCGCGATTTCACCTCGGAGGCGCAGCTTGCCTGGGTAAGGAAAATCTTGCGAAAAGCCGAGGCCCAAATAGGCGAAGTCACTGTTGGTGTATCCCGCGAAGGGCCGGGGGCTGCCGACATTGACCTGTTGCACGGTAATCTGGGGATCGGGACGGGTGGAGACTTGTGACGGGATTTCCTTCGCCGCCTCCCACGCCTGCCGCGCGGCTTGAATCTGCGGATTATTTTGGCTTGCCTCGGCCAACAATTCGGGCAACGCGGTCGCCGTGTGTGAGTGCTCGTCTTCAGGACTCCCCGGCGCAGAGTCTTGGCCAAATGCTCTTGGCCCCTGCGCGACCCACACGAAGATGAGCACTACCACCAGATTGAGATTGCCCAGGCGGCAAACTCCGAGCCTTGGTTTTCCGCAGCGAATTCGCGACATGGATTTGCCTCCCGAAAATGATTACACCGGCCACAATCCGTATCGAAAAGAGCGGGTCGTGTTCCGATAGATACACATCAGCCGTTTCAACTGTTGGCCTGGGATTCAGACGACAAGCGGCGCGCAGAATGCACGCATTTTGGAGGTTCTAAATCAGAAAGGACGAGTGAAGCGTATAGAGGTCAGGGGGTGAAAACAGTTGGATTGCAGCAACCACGGGGCGCTCCGTCTTGGGACGCGCAATCTGGAGCGATGAGACCCGCCCGATAATTTTAGGGATGGGTGCGGTCATCGAGGCGCGCGCCTTTACCATGACGCTGGGCGCGTGGGCCGTAAGAGGCGTCTTGCAGCAGCTCTCCATCTTGGTTGCCGGGGAGCATTGCATCGAGGCGCAGCACTGTGCAGCTTGCTCGCCGGGGGTCGCCATCGGCATGCAATCCGCAAACAGGAGCAGCAGCATGGCCCCTGCTGCCAGCACGAAAAAGAAACACCTTACTCCCATCCTGGCTCGAATCTAGAGGAATTGAAGGTGGCAGTCAAGAGACTGTGGCTACCAAGACACTTAGTTGGTTCCAGGATGGTTCGGCCGGTATGTCTTGTGCGGCAGCCCGACGGGCCTTGCATGGCCATTCCGGACTTCGCTTGGGTTAAGATAGGAAGGCGGAGGGTTTTCGGCCCCGCGCATGAGGTTTCTGTGATCCACCGCATGGTCTTCCATAACGACCGCATCATACCCATCGAACAGGTGCGCCTCTCGCCCGGGCAAGCGGGCCTGCTGAGCGGCTGGGGACTGTTCACCACGTTGCGAATTTTCCAGGGCGAGGCGTTCGCTTACGAGCGCCACTGGCGGCGGCTCGAAAGGGATGCGGGGCGGACACGGGTTCCCCTTCCATTTGACGCCGAGCAGGTGCGGCGGCATCTTGGCGATCTGCTCCGCGCGAACCATGTGGCGGAAGGCACAGCCCGCATCTACATGGTCTACAACCGCGTGGGATTTTGGCAGAGCGAGGAGCCCATGCCGCAGGTGGATTTGATTCTGTACACGGCGGGCTTGCCCGCCCACCCGGAGCCGGCCCGCCTGGGCATGTCCGAGCACGGTCGCCACGCGGGCTCCCCTCTGGCCGGAGTGAAAGTGACGTCGTGGCTGAACAATGTCTGGCACCTTGCTGAGGCTCAAAAGCAGGGCTGGAGCGAAGTCGTTCTTCTGAATGAGCGCGGGGAAGTGGCCGAGTGCACGGCCGCAAATATCTTCAGCGTCAAGGATGGAAAAGTGCTGACGCCACCGCTCTCGTCGGGCTGCCTCGAAGGGGTGACGCGTGGGGTACTGCTGGAGATTGCGCCTCGTGCCGGGGTCCCGGCCGTCGAGCAAACCCTTCGGCCGGAGGAACTCCGCGCGGCCGAGGAAGTCTTCATCACATCGACCAATCGCGGTTTGCTCGGCGTAAGCGAAATCGCCGGACAGATTTACGCCGCTGCCCCTGGCTCGATCACGAAAAAGCTTGAGCGCGCCTTCGACGCCGCCATGCGCGAGTACGTCGCTCAACGCACTGCCAGCGCCCGCACGTGAGGACTCGCATCCCCGCCACTGCCTCGCGACTCACGCCTCTCGAGAACGCCATATACTCCTCGATCCGACCGCCCAAAGAGGAACTTTTCGACCGCCCCAGGGTTGAGAAAAGTAGAGAACAAGCGTAAGTATTCGTGGAGAGGAATTGTGCTTTCTACTCGGATGCGGCGTCGCGCGTCGTCAGCACCCCGCCGCCCTGCGACCCGCTGGGTCGAGACGATCCTCGCAGGGCTGCTGTCTGCCTCGGTGTTTGTCGCTTTCGCGTGGGCGGAGCCACGAAAGCGAACAGAAGAACCCTTTGCTGCGCCAGACCCTGCAAGCCCTGAAGCTTCAGCGGCCCCGAAGGGGAACGCCCACCCGCAATTTGCGGGCAAACTCCCCATCAGCGAATTGAACGAGCAGGAAGCCATTCTGCACGCACTGAATCGCCTTGGATTTGGGCCCTGGCCGGGCGAAGTCGAGCAAATAGAAAAGACCGGACTGGAAAACTGGGTTCAGGCGCAGCTCCATCCCGAAACACTGCGGGATGCTACCGTCGAGGCCCGCCTCGCCGCGTACTCCGCGCGCAACCTTTCGGCCGCAAATCTCCTGGACCAATATCCCCAGCAGGACGTCGCCGCGAAGCGCTTGCATATGACTCAAGAGGAGTATCGCGAGCACATCGAGGAATTGGCGAAACAGCCCCAGGGAACCAATTCGCTGCCGTTCAAAGATCCCCAGGCGATCGCCAACAACCTGATGGAGATGAAGCTGCTCCGCGCCGTGTACAGCGAGCGCCAACTGAGCGAGCAGCTCTCGGATTTCTGGTTCAACCACTTCAACATTTTCATCTACAAGGACCTCGACCGCTGGTACATGATCCCCTATGAGCGTGACGCGATTCGCCCGCATGTGCTGGGAAAATTTCGCGACCTGCTCGAAGCGACCGCGAAAAGCCCCGCCATGCTGTTTTACCTGGACAACTACGTGAGCGCGGACCCGCACGCGTTCGACCGGCTCAAGAAGCATCCGCAACAGGCGCGCCCCGGCGCAAAACTTCCCCCCGTTGGCCCCAAGCGCGGCCTGAATGAAAATTACGGGCGCGAACTGCTGGAGCTGCACACCCTCGGCGTAGATGGCGGCTACACCCAACACGACGTGATCGAAGTCGCGCGCAGCTTCACGGGCTGGACCATCGAGTCGCCGCGTGAGAACCCGGCATTTTATTTCGACGACCGCCTGCACGATCCCGACCCCAAGCGCGTGCTCGGCAAGAAAATTCACGCTGGTGGAAGGAAAGATGCCGAGCAGGTGCTGGACCTGCTGGCGAAGAATCCGCACACCGCGCGCCACATCTCCAAGGAACTGGCGCAGCGGTTCGTCTCCGACAACCCGCCCGACGCGCTCGTCCAACGCATGGCTAAAGCGTACGACAAATCCAAGGGCGACATCCGCGCCGTGATGACGGCGATGATTTATTCGCCCGAGTTTTGGTCGCGTGCGGCGTTTCGCGCGAAAGTGAAGACGCCGTTTGAGCTGGTGGCGTCCACCGTGCGCGCGGTGGGCGCCGACCTGGACCAGCCGTTGCCCCTCGCCCAGTGGATTGGCCGCATCGGCGAGCCCCTCTATCAATGCCAGTCCCCCGACGGCTACCCAGATAAAGCGTCGGCGTGGGTCAGCACCGGCTCGCTGCTCAACCGCATGAACTTCGCCGTCACCTTGTTGAGCAACCGGGTTCGCGGCGCGCAAGTGGATCTGGTTTCCCTGATTGGCTCTGATGTAAAAACCGACCCGAAGCAGGCGCTGGACCGCATCGAAGCCGAGTTTCTGGCGGGCCAAGTTTCAGACTCGACGCGTGCGACCCTCGAAAAAGAGACTGCTGATCCGCAAATTCTCGGCGCCACGCTCGATGACCCGGTGCGACAGGTCAATCTCGGCCTGATTGCGGGCTTGGTTTTGGGATCCCCGGAGTTTCAAAAACGATAAACGTGGCAAGCCGCGCGGCGGCGGCTCTGGTAGAATGCCCCTCATGTCGTTGCCAACCGCCTCGCGGTATCGCCATATTCCACTTGCACTGTTCCTTTCGGGCATCCTTATCTGGATGGCGCTCGCCTCAATGGTCCATGCCAGGCAGCAGCCGAACGCCGCCGCGCCGCAGAAGGCCGAGCCGAAGTTGGACACGAGCAAGCTCGTCGTCGCGCCAAACCTCGCGGCTCAAGTGGCTAAGTTTCAGCGCGTGCAGATGCCGTTTGATTCCGCAAAGCTTTCCCCTCGCGAGCGTGAACTCGTCGGGAAGCTCGTTGAGGCTTGCCAATTTCTGGAGGACATTTACTGGCGGCAGAGCGACCCTGAGGGTCTCGCATTCTATCGCGCGCTCGAGGGCAGCACAGCGCCGCGCGACGTTTTGTTGCGGCGATTTTTGATCATCAACGGCAGCCGGTTCGACTTAATCCGCAACGATGAGCCATTTGTCGGCACAGCGCCACGGCCGCCCGGCCGAGGATTTTTCCCGGCCGACCTCACGCGCGAGGAACTCGATGGCTACATCGCCGGGCATCCCAGCCAGAAAGGGGCGCTCTACGATCCGTACACCGTCGTGCGCCGGAGGGGCAGCACGCTGGGCAGAACGCTCCAAACAATTCCCTACCGCGTCGAGTACCGCGAGTGGCTCGACCCCGCGGCCAAAGCGCTGCAGGAAGCGGCGGCGTTTTCGGACGATCCTGATTTCGCGAAGTTTCTGCGGCTGCGCGCCGATGCCCTTCTCCACGACAATTTTTTCGAGAGCGATCTGGCGTGGCTGGACCTCAAGAATCCGAAATTCGACGCCATTTTCGCGCCCTATGAAACCTACCTCGATGACCTCCTCGGCGTGAAAACCTCCTACGGCGCCGCCGTGTTGGTCCGCAATGACGCCGAAAGCCGCAAGCTCGACGCGTTCCAGAAGTACGTAGCCGACATTCAGGAAACGCTGCCTCTCGCGCCCCAGGACCGCCCGTCTCTGCGCGGGAACGTCTCGCCCATGGAAGTGATGGACACACCGTTTCGCGCCGGGGATCTCCGGCACGGCTACCAAGCTGTTGCCGACAATTTGCCGAACGACCCGCGCATCCACCAGCAGAAAGGCTCGAAGCATATTTTCTTCAAGAATTACATGGACGCGCGGGTGAACTACGTCATTCTGCCGGTGGCCAAGCTCCTGCTGCGGACCGATCAGGCGGCGCTGGCCTCCGCCGATGGCTATCTGGCCACGACGATGATGCACGAGATCGCACACGGCCAAGGTCCGGCGTTTGCCCGCACCGGTGCAGGCCAGCGCGACATCCGCGAAGCGATTGGGCCTTCGTATTCGGGACTCGAAGAGGCGAAAGCCGATATCGTCGGACTCTACGGCCTCAAATGGCTGGTGGACCGCGGCGTCCTGCCGAAGGAAAACCTTCGCGGGTACTACGCCTCCGAGGTCGCTGGGATTTTCCGCACCGTGAGGTTTGGAGTCGCGGAGGCGCACGGCCGCGCTGAAATGATGGAGTTCAACTATTTCTCCGAGCGAGGCGTCATCGCTCGCGAGGCCGCTTCAGGACGATATGTCATCGATCTCGACCGCATGCCGGAGGCCGTGGCCGCGCTGGCCAAAGAGTTGCTCGAGCAGGAAGCCACCGGGAACCGCGCCCGAGTCGAAGCGTGGTTCGCGAAATACGCCTCGATGCCGCCGGCCCTCGCAAAGGCGCTCGAAGCCGCTTCCGGTGTGCCGGTGGATATCGATCCCGTTTCCGCGTTTCCCGAACCCATGCAGTAATCTGGGATTTTTTCCCGACCGTCGGCCGAGCGATAACATTCCAAATTGTGCCGATGCGCAGTCCTGTAACCTAATTTTGTCTTATGGCAAGGGGTCCGTGGAC
>Ga0099828_10001835_pt1 | contig 14497 bp, 10 predicted proteins | sample CZO8metaG_2_FD_79338 | JGI IMG/M metagenome (GOLD analysis project Ga0099828, IMG submission 79338) | Vadose zone soil microbial communities from the Eel River Critical Zone Observatory, Northern California, USA - CZOApr15con2H1.8 metaG | ecosystem: Environmental > Terrestrial > Soil > Vadose...
CCAGGCTCCTGCCATTCCAGGCTCCTGCCATTCCAGGCTCCTGCCATTCCAGGCTCCTGCCGTTCCCGGTTCCTGCCGTTCCCGGTTCCTGCCGTTCCCGGTTCCTGCCGTTCCCGGCACCTCCCTGGCACCTCCCTGGCACCAAACTGCCCGCGCGGTCGCATCGCATCCCGGCGGCCCGGGTAGGACTCAGCCATGAGCTGCAGCCACGCCCGCCCGCCGGGCGGCCGGCGGTGAAGGGCGACCGTGTCGAGATCGTGGTCGATACCGGCGGCGAGACAAGGAACTACGAGGTGACGGCGACCAGGGCCGGGCGCCGCGTCGAGGTCGTCATCAGGCGCGGGCTTGTCGAGGTCAGCGAGCTGACCAGGGGGGGCACGGTCGTGCGGACGGCCAGGTTCATGACCAGCCGGGTGCTGGCGCTGGTCGAGCACCCGGCGCCGCGGCGTCCGGGTACCGATCCGCGGCGTCCGGGCACCGATCCTCCTGGCGGGTCCCGCGTCGGGTAAGCGGCTATTCCGGCCGAAAGCCGATCCTGGAGCCACCGGATCGCCCGCGATGTCGGGCGGTGCCTGCCGGACGACCGGGCATCGCGCTACCATCACCGCGCGATGAGATAGATCAGGGTGGCGCCAGATGACAACGATCAGGGTGGCACTGGCCGAGGACCATGTTCTCCTGCGCGAGGGCATTTCCCGGCTGGTCGCCGCAAACGACGACTTCGAGCTCGTGGGTGTTGCGTCCGACCTGCCGGAGCTGCTCGCCGTCGTCGGCGAGCAGATTCCCGACGTGGTAGTCACCGATATCCGGATGCCGCCGACCGGCACCAACGAGGGCATCGAGGCGGCGGCCTGGATCCGGCAGCATCATCCCCGGGTGGGCGTGGTCGTGCTGAGCCAGTACACCGCTCCCGGGTATGCGGTGGCCCTGCTTGAGCATGGCTCATCCGGCCGGGCCTACCTGCTCAAGGAGCGGGTGGGCAGCGTTGATGAGCTGGCGCGGGCCATCCGTGCCGTCGCGGACGGGGGGTCGGTGATCGACCCCATGGTGGTTGACGACCTGGTGCGGGCGCGCTCGCAAGAGCGCATGTCGGGCCTGTCGTCGCTGACGACGCGGGAGTCGGAGATCCTCGCCGAGATGGCCCAGGGCAAGAGCAACTCCGCGATCGCCGCTGCCCTGTTCGTCACCGAGCGAGCCGTCGAGAAGCACACCAACTCGATCTTCGCGAAGCTGGGACTGTCGGAGGAGAAAGACCTCAACCGCAGGGTCAAGGCGGTGCTCGTGTTCCTCAGCCAGCGAGAGGCCAGCTGAGGAGTACGCAGCGCGGGGAAGGTGACCACACCAGGCTCCGGATGGCAGCACCCTCGGCCGCGGCGCGGACTCGTGCGAAGCTGGATCCGTGACCAGCCCGCGTTCCGTACTCGTAGTGGATGACCAGGCGCCCTTCCGCTCGGCCGCCCGGGCGGTTCTGCGGCGGCTTGAAGGCTTCGAGTTCGCGGGCGAGGCATCGAGCGGGCCGGAGGCGATCGAGCTCGTCGACCGGCTGCACCCGGCGCTGGTCCTGATGGACATCAACATGCCGGAAATGAGCGGTATCGAGGCGACTCGGCGGATCGTGTCCACCCATCCCGAGGTGGTGGTGATCCTCTGCTCGACTTACGACGCTGCCGACCTTCCCCCCGGGGCAGCGGCCAGCGGGGCGACCGCCTACGTGAACAAGGAACGGCTCGCCGCCGACACGCTCCGCCTGCTGTGGGACGAGCGGGGCTCTGGCGAGTTCATCTCCCGCTGACCGGACCGCACAGAAAGCAGCGAGCTGGATGTCAGCCCAGTTGCTGATTTTCATTTCGTCGGGGTAGGCGTTTGCCTTGCCCCCAGCCAGCTCGGGGCAGCCAGCACGGGGCAGCCAGCACGGGGCAGCCAGCACGGGGCAGCCAGCTCAGAGCAGCGGTACCGAGCCCAGGACCCGGGAGGAATGTCCTGGCTGCGACTCCCAGCGCACCGTCCCGCCGATGGCGCCCAGCCTGTCGGCCATGTTGACGAAGCCGTGGCCGCCTCGGGCAGCTTCGGCGTCGAAGCCAGGGCCGTCGTCGGCGACGGAGAACAGCAGTCCGCCAGACTCCTCCCAGAGCCGCACCTGCACGCGTGCCTGCGGCGCGTGCTTGGCGGCGTTCTGCAGGGCCTCCAGGCAGCAGAAGTAGACCGCTGCCTCGATCTCGGGCGTGTACCGGCCAATCCCCTCGGCGGACACGGCGACCGGCAGCGGGCTGCGGTTGCCGGCCGCCCGCATCGCCTCACCGAGCCCGCTGTCGGCAAGCAGCGGGGGGTAGATGCCATGGGCCAGCTCGCGCAGCTCCCGGATGGTGTCCTTGACATCATCGGCCAGCTGGTCGAGCATCTCGGCCGCTGCCGGGGGATCGTCGGCGATGATGTCGCGCGCAATGCGCAGGTTCACCGCCATCGCCACCAGGTGCTGCTGGGCTCCGTCGTGCAGGTTGCGCTCCACCCGGCGGCGCTCGGCATCGCCGCTGGCGACAATGCGGGCCCGTGACCGGCGCAGCTCATCAGCCTGCCGGCGCAGCTCGTCCAGGCTGGTCTGCAGTGCAGTGTCGAGCCGCGCGTTATGGACGGCGAGCCCCACCTGCCGGGCCAGTTCGGTAAGCACCCGGTCATCGTCATCGGCGAAGGCGTCAGCCGCGGCCGGCCGCTCGACGACGATCAGCCCGAGCAGCTCGCCGGCATGACTGACCGGGGCCACCCGCAGCTGCACGTGCTCGCGGCCGTCGAGCAGCGCAGGCAGCCACACGGATGCCCAGGCGCTGCCTGACACCCCGGCTCTGGTCACGACCGGCCGCTCGCGCGCCGTGACGATGACTGAGCGGGGTCCGGCGTCCGGCACCGATACCACGCGCTCCAGCACCTCCCCGGTCCCGCTGTAGACCTCGGCACTGGTCAGCCCCATCGTCTTGCGCAGCGACTCGGCCAGCTGCAGCAGCAGCTCGTCCATCGGGATGGCGCGGGTCAGGCGACTGCCGAAGGTGCGCAGCGCCTCGTCGGGCGCCTCGCGGGCCCCGTAGACGAAGCGCTTGGCCGCGGCGACAAGCCGGTCCCTGGCCGGCAGGTACCCGATCGCTGCCACCGCCGCGGCCAGCATCGAGAGCCCGAGGATCTCACGGCCCCCCGAGTCGCGGGGCGCAGTTCCGATGCCGAACACGATCACCAGGTAGATGGCCGCGACCACCACGGTGAACCCCGCTATCGACAGCACCTGGACAAGGACGCGGCCGCCGTAGGGCCCGAGCCCGCGCAGTCCCCCCGCCATCATGCCGAGCGGCAGGAAGATCGCGCAGCCCGCTGCCACGGCGGCGACCGCCCCCGGCCACATGACGAGCACATGCAGAACACCGGCGACCAGCGCCGTGTCGGCCGCCAGCATGGCGCCGACCGCCATCCACTGCATCCGCTGCTTGTCGCGTCCCTCGGCTGCCTGGTAGCGGAGCCGAACCGCGGGGAGAGCACACGCCGTGGCCAGCGGCCAGGCCACCGCCGCTGCCGCGGACGGGAACGGCCGGCCGGCGATCACCAGCACCACCCCGGTGCTCGCGGCAGCGGCATATGCCAGGCCCGCGCCTGCCTGCCTGCCTCGCCCGGCCAGCCGGCCATCGGGCAGCGCGAGCAGCAGATGGACGGAAATCGCGATGACGAACGGCACGGCCAGCGTGGCGACGGAACGCGCAGCCTGGTGCTGCGCGCCGGAAACCTCGTCGCCGATCCGCGCGGTAGTCAGTGCGACCGACGCCGCAAGCGCCCCGAACACCACCTGCCATTGCGCAACCCGCTGCGGGGCGCGAGCGAGGACGGCGCCGGACAATGCGCCTGCCAGGACAAGGCCGAAGGCGACGGCCTGCACGGCAGGCAGGCTGCCGGGGACGTGGACCCGGAGGCCGGCCACCGCGATCGCGGCGGCGATCGCGGGCAGCAGCATTCCGGCCAGGACGCGTCGCCCGGCGCTGCCACCCGGGGGCGGGTTCCCGGCCGCCCGATCGTCGAGGGTTGTCTTCATCGTCACTCCGGTGTCCATCGTCACTCCGCTCGCAGAATGGCAGCCGCCGGCGTTCGCGCGGCGCGCCTGGCGGGAAGCGCGGCGATCACGTTGGCTAGCAGGAGCGCGGCCAGCCCGGCCAGGGCGATCGAGCCGGCCGGGATCGTCGGGTCGGGCACCGCCGAGAGCTCGCGGGCGAACAGCAGCCACAGCCAGCGGCCTCCCGCGATCCCGAGCGGCACGCCGACCACGAGTCCAGCCGCGGCAATCACCGAGGACTGCCAGGCGACGGCCGCCGCCAGCTGGCGGCGGGTGAAGCCGAGCGTCTTGAGCAGCGCGAAGTCGCGGCGTCGGCGGCGCACCGACGCCACCAGCGTCAGCCCCAGGGCAGCCACCGCGCCTGCCGCTAGCCCGCCGGCCAGGACCGCCGGCATGGCGCTCATGGTCCGGTAGTTCACAATCTCGGCCGGCCGCTGGGCCGGCAGGAGATCGATGATGTCCGCAAACGAGGAACCGCCGCTGGCGGCCACCACCCGCGGCGAGTTCAGCACCTTCGTGAGCTGTCGGCTGATTGCCTGCAGCGATCGCAGGCCGGCCGCCTGGCTAGTGCCGGGCCGCAGCCGCACGAGGATGGCGTTCGGACCGGAAGCGAGGGGACCGAAAATCGCGAAGGCTCCCGCCGGGAGAACCGCCGTGGAGAACAGCACCCCGGTGCTCATCGAGGGATGGACGCTCAGCACGCCGCCGATCGTCGGCATGGTGGCCGTGCCCGCGATCCGCAGCCGAACGTGGAAGCTACCGCTGGCCACTGTCACGATGCTGCCGACTCGCTGGTGCAGCTGGGCCAGGGTGGCCGGGCCGAGCACGATCTGGTGGCTGCCGTCGAGTCCGTGCCCGGACAGGATGTGCGGGCCCACTGCCGGGTGGGTGGGTGCCACCATGGCCGGGACGGTCTGGCCGTTGACCTGGACCGTCGGGAAGTATACGCCGGTGGTTGCGGCCACCAGCCGGTCGCGGGCCAGCAGCGGGCCGGCCCACTTGGCGGGCACCGGCCCCCAGCCCTGGACCGCGTAGAAGGCGTAGCTGAAGTTCCACCCGTACAGCGCCGGATGTGAGACCAGCGTGGTCAGGCTGGCACCGAAGGTGAGGGTGGTGGTGACCACCGTCATGGCCAGCACCGCCCCCGCGATGACAGAGCGGGCCGGCACCGCGGTGCGCCCCGGCCCCGGCTCAAGGGCAAGCCGCAGGCCCTCCACCCCCGACGCCGGCAGCCTGCTGGCGAGCATCACCCGGACCGAACCCGGCCTGCGCCCACCGGCCTGCTCGCGGGTGGCCGCCCGGTGCGGCACCTGCCGGTAGGCGACCACGGCTGCCACCCCGCCGAGCACCACAGCCAGCCCAAGCGCGCCAAGCCCGAGTACGGTCCAGTCGAGGTAGATCCCGCGGCCTGGGTCAACCAGGCGCACCGGGCCGAACAGCGAAAACGGCGACAACCCGGCCGCCACCGCCGCGGCAAGCAGCGCCCCGGCGACAACCGCCGCCACCATGCCAAGCAGCCCGTCGGCCATGATCGCCACCGGCCCGGCGCCGAGCGCGCGCAGCACCCCGGTGTCATCTGCGGCGGCCCGCAGCTGCCGGGAGATGAACTGAGTCCCGATGATCAGCGCGGCAAGCCCCGCGATCACTGCGAACACGCCGAGGGCGATTGCCTCGGGCCGGATGGCCCGCTGCGCTTCGGCTTCGATAGCGGAGGTGATATAGACGTAGAGTTCCGATCCGCCAGGTGAGATGTAGGAACTGGTGGCCACCAGATGCTGGTACTCCTGGCCGACGGTCGTGTCGTACCGGCTGCCGCCGTCCAGCCGCAGCCCGGCGTCCATGCCGCTGGCACAGCAGGAGGCGAACTCCCGGGCGAGCGCCGGAGTGCCGAGCAGCAAACCAGTCCGGCCGGAGTCGATACCGTCCTGGAGAACCTGGGTGTTGAACACCCCGATCCCGACGACCGTGAGGTCCACTCGCCGGTTGCGGGGGATGCCGGTGACCTGCTGGGAGCTGCTGATAAGCCCGACCCGTACGTCTGACCCCACGTGCAGGTGGAGCAGGGCGGCGGCATCCGGGCTGGCCACCACCTCGTCCGGCCGCGCCGGATCGGCCCTGCGTCCGCGCACGATCGTCAGCCGGTCCTGGTCAGAGTAGAGGCCGTGGGGGCCGGCGACGGTGGCGGCCAGCTGCACATGCGCCAGGAGGACGGTGCCGAGTTTCCCGCCCGGCGTGAGGGTTGCCGAGTTGAACGGCACCGCGACCGCGACCCCATTCACGTGCGGCAGCCGGGCCAGCTGGCGGACGAAGCCGGGCGAGTACGCCGGCCTGGTGAACGGCTGCACGACGAGGTCTGACGGGTTGGTGCTGGCCAGGAACCTCGGGTACGACGCATAGGTTCGGCGGGCGGCGATCAGGGCGCCCATCGCGACCCCGCCGATCAGCCCGATCAGCACGGCCAGCACCAGGTAGCTGCCCCACCGGTGGCGGAACGTGGCCCGGAGCCGGTACCACGCCACCCGCAGCACCGGCCCGTTCACGTCGCTCCCCGCATTGGCATCGGCATCACTCGGACCTCAGCACCAGCGCGGCGCGGGTGCGGGCGGCCGCGTGGCCGGGGATGGCGGCGACGAGGTTGGCCAGGATCAGGGCGGCCAGGGCGGCCAGGGCGATGGAGGCGGCCGGGATGACGGGGTCGGGGACGGCGGACAGCTCGCGGGCGAACAGCAGCCACAGCCAGCGGCCTCCCGCGATCCCGAGTGGCACGCCGATAATGAGCCCCGCAGCGGCGATCACGGTCGACTGCCAGGCGACCGCTCCGGCGAGCTGCCTGCGAGTGAACCCGAGTGTCTTCAGCAGCGCGAAGTCGCGGCGGCGGCGCCGTACTGAAGCGACCAATGTCAGCCCGAGGGCTGTCACCGCGCCGGCCGCCAGCCCGCCGGCCAGGATCGCGGGCATCGCGCCCATCGACCGGTAGTTCACGATCTCGGCAGGCCGCTGGGTCGGCAGCACGTTGGCCACGAGTTCCAGCGCCTGCGGGCCGGCCCTGCCCACGATCTGCGGAGAGTGCGCGAACTGGTTGTACGCGCTGGCGATCCGCTGCAGCGATCGCAGCCCGGCCGTCTGGCTCACGCCGGGCCGCAGCCGCACGAAGATGGCATTCGGGCCGGCGTACGGGCCGCCCTCGTGCAGCGCCGCCGGCGCAACAACACTGATCGGCAGGATGGCGCCGGTGGACATCGAAGGGTGGATGCTGAGGGTGTCGCCGACCGTAGGGAGGGCGGCGGTGCCGGCGATCCGCAGCCTCGCAGCACGGATCACCGGCCCCAGCCGCACCGTAACCTCATCGCCGACCCGCTTGTGCAGCTGGGCGAGGGTGTCCGGGCCGAGCACGACCTGGCCAGGGCCGTCCAGCCCGTGGCCGGAAAGGGAGCGCGGGGCCACCGCTGGATGCGTGGGGGAGAGGATGGCCGGCACCGTCTGGCCGTCGATCTGGACGGTCAGGAAGTAGACCCCGGTCGTGGCGGCCACCAGCCGGTCGCGGTGCAGCTGAGGGCTGGTCAGGGCGGGCGGGAACGTCCCCCACCCGTCGGTCGAGTACAGCGCGTAGCTGAAGTTCCAGCCGTACAACGCGGGATGCGAGACGAGGCTGTTGAGGCTGGCACCGAAGGTGGCGGTGGCGGCGCTGACCACGACGGCGAGCACCGCCCCGGCGATCACCGAGCGGACCGGCACCGCCGTCCTTCCCCGCCCAGGCTCCAGTGCGAACCGCAGCCCGGCGACGGCCGCGGCCGGGAGCCCCGCGGCCAGCGCCGCCCGGACGACCGCGGAACGGCGCTGGGGAGCCTGCCCGCGGGCGGCGGTCCGGTGCGGCGCCTGCCGGTAGCAGATCACGGCCGCCACGCCGCCCAGGACGCAGACGAGCACTCCCGCGCCGAGCCCGAGCACCGCCGCGTCGAGGTAGATGCCGCGCCCCGGTTCCACCTGGCGGACTGGTCCGAACAGGGAGAACGGCGACAAGCTGACGGCGACACCGGCCGCGAGCAGCGCCCCGGCGGTGACCGCGCCCAGGATCCCGAGCAGGCCCTCCGCCGCGCTGGCCGCCGGGCCGGCGCCCAGCGCACGCAGTATCTCCGCATCACCGGACCCGGCCTGCAGCTGCCGGGAGACAGCCTGGGCGCCGATGATGAGCGCAGCCAGCCCGGCGATCACCCCGAACACCGCGAGCGCGATCGCCTCCGGGCGGATCGCGCGCTGCGCCTCCGCCTCGATCGCCGAGGTGTCGTAGAGCTGCAGGACCTGCAGCACCTGGCCGGTTGAGGCTGCGTAGAACGAGCTGGTGGTCTGCAGGTTCACGAATTCCTGGCCGACGGCAGCGTCGTAGCGGCCACCGCCTGCCAGCCGCAGCCCGATGTAAGACGTGCCGACGCAGCAGGGGACGAGCTCACGGTCCAGGGCGGGCGTGCCGATCAGGAACCCGGTCCGGTCGGCGTCAATGTCGTCCTGCACGACCTGGGTGCTGACCGCGCCGATCCCGGACACGGTCAAGTCGAGCTTCCGGTAGAACGGGGGAAGTCCCGGCTTAACGGTCGACTCCCAGATTCCCACCGGCAGCCGTGACCCCACGTGCAGGTGCAGCAGGGCGGCGGCGCGGCTGGTCGCCACCACCTCGTCCGGCCGGACCGCGCGGCGCCCCCGCACGATCGTCAGCCTGTCCTGGCGCGAGAACATGCCGTCGGGGCTGGCGACCAGTTGCACCTGGGTGAAGAGGACGGTGCCGAAGCCGCCGCCCGGCCTGAGCGTGGCGGCGTTGAAGGCGTCGGCGGTCGCCAGCGCCCGCACATGGGGAAGGTGGCGGATCTGAGTGAGCAGATGCTGGTAAAGCCGGTATACCTGGGCGGTGGTCGTCGCCTTGCTGAAGCTGGAGTTCGGCTGGACGATGAGGTCGGACGGGTTGGTACTGGCCAGATAGTCGGGGTAGGAGGAATCGGTCCGCCGCGCGGCGACAAGCGAGGCCATGGCGATGCCGCCGACCAGGCCGGTCAGCAGGGCCAGCGCAAGGTAGCCGCCCAGCCGGCGGCGGAACGTGATCCGGAATCGGTACCACAGCACTCGCGTGGCGGTTCGGTTCACGATCACCGGGCCGTGGCGGGGATGCTCTCGTCGCGGCCCGGCTCGCCTCCTGCCGACGGCGGCACGATGCGCCCGTCGAGCATGCGCACGATGCGCTGGGCGGCCGCGGCTACCTGGGCGTCGTGGGTGACCAGGACGATGGTCTGGCCGCTGCTGTGCAGCCGGCTCAGCAGTTCGATGACTTCCTGGCCGCCGTCGGAGTCGAGCGCTCCGGTCGGCTCGTCGGCGAGCAGCAGGGTCGGCTCGTTCGCCAGCGCCCTGGCGATCGCCAGCCGCTGGCGCTGGCCGCCGGACAGCACGCCAGGCGCCGCGGCCGCCTTGTCGCCGATGCCGAGCAGGTCGAGCAGGTCACGGGCCCTCGTCTCGGCCATCCGCCGCTTGCGGCCGGCGATCACCGCGGGGAGTGCGACGTTCTCCAGCACCGTCATCCCCTCCAGCAGGTTGAAGAACTGGAAGATGATGCCGATGTGCTTGCGGCGCAGCCGCGCAAGGTCATCCTCGCCGCGGCCGGTCACTTCCTCGTCGGCGACGGTGATGCGGCCCTCGTCAGGTAGCTCGAGCCCGGCCACGAGGTTGAGCAGCGTCGACTTGCCGCACCCCGATGGGCCCATCAGGGCGACGAACTCACCCGTAGCGACGGTGAGGTCGACGCCGCGGAGCGCCCGCACCGGCGCGTTCTCAGCCTCAAATGTCTTGCGCACCCCGCGTGCTGTCAGAGCCGGCAGGTTGTCGTTCATCGGGCCCCCCCGGGCGGTCATCGGGTCGTCATCGGTTCATCGGGAACGTCAGTCAGCCCGGCGGGTGCGGGGGCGCCGGGCTGCGCGAGCTTGTAGGCGACTATCGGCGTATCGCGGCCCTTGACCAGCTGGGCGGGCAGCATGATGGTCGGCAATGACACGGTCATGGCCTTGCTGGTGGCCTCGGACAGCACAGTCTCGCCCGCAGCGGCGAGCTGCTGCAGCCGCTGAGACAGGTTGACGGTGTCACCGACGAGCGTGTACTCCAGCCGTTCCTCGGAGCCAAGCAGCGCCGCCGCGGCCTCGCCGGTCGAAAGCCCTACGCCAAGGCCGAAGGCGGGCAGCGCGTCGGCCGCCCACCGGATGTTGATCTCGGCCTGCAGGAAGTGCATGGCCGCCGCGGCGGCGGCCGCGCGATCGGCGTGATCCGGCTGCGGGAACGGGGCGCCGAAGACCGCCATGACCGCGTCGCCCACGAACTGCATCACCGTGCCCCCCTCACCGAGGATCGCACGGTTCATTGCCGCACGGTGAGTGTTGAGCTGCCCGGCCAGCTGGCTCGGGTCGGCATGCTCGGCGATGGTCGAGTAGGACCTGATGTCGCTCATCAGCACGGTCACCACCACGCGCTCGGTCTCGCCGATGCGCTGCGCTCCGCCGCGGAGCTTCTCGGCGAGCCCGCCGGGCAGCAGCCGGGACAGCGTCTCACCCTGCTCCTCGCGGTCCACGATGGCCTGATGCAGCAGCCGGAGCCGGTTCAGCGCACCCTGCTCGCCGGTAGAGACGCCCGCGGCCAGCTTGACGAACACCGCCTCGACCTCGGCATCGATCGCTTCCGGCGGAACTCGCCTGGCCGCGGCGATCGCCTTGATCGTCCTGCCCTCGGCGACCATGCCAAGCAGCTCCTCCTCGGCGGGCAGCAGCCCGCCCGGGGAGATGACCGGCCGGACCAGCGCCTCGACGATGGCGGGGTCCAGCGCGGTGCCGCCGGTGGCCACGCAGCGAATCGCGTCAGCAAGCTGATTGCCCTCGGCGATCCGGTCCTTCAGCAGGTAGCCGTAGCCGGCCGAGCCCTCGGCCAGCAGTGAGATGGCGTACTCAGGGTCGTCATATTGCGACAGCACCACGACCCCGGTCCCGGGGTGGCGCTTGCGCACTTCCTTCGCCGCATCAATGCCCTCGCGATGGAACGACGGCGGCATCCGGACATCGGTGACCAGGACCTGTGGTTCGGTGGCGGCGGCACCGGCCACGACCTCGTCATAGTCGGCCGCAACCCCGACGACCCTGAGGTCAGGGTGGCGCTCGATGAGCGCGCGGACACCCTCGCGCACGATCAGGTTGTCGTCCGCGAGAAAGACATCGATCGTGCGGGCCGCGAGACCATTGCCGGGCTGAGCCATTCACCCAGTCTCCGGACATCACTGCAGGTCCGCCAGTGAGCAACCTTGCCGGGGTGCGGTGGTGCTAGCACGCCGCGACCACGCCAGGCAGCATCCTCACCACACCACCCTCGGCATGGAACGCGTCATCCACATCGTGAAGTAACCCAGCCCCTCGACGGCAAGCACCGCAGCGGCCCGGTCCCCAGGGAGCGGGCCGCTCCGGCGTTGCCAGCTTGCCGTGCCGGCACCAGCCGCCTGCTGGCGCTGGTACCCGCCTGCTCGTGGTGGTAGGCACACGTGAAGAGGCCGGGCAGCACCATGGTTGACGCCGCTAGCGCAGGCAAGCATGACGGCATGCGCTACGAGAGCTCAGTGACATCACTGTCGTGGATCCCGTCAGAGGCGATCGAGGGCGGAACCCGGCTGGCGTTCGATGCAGGATTCACCCATTACGACGATCCGCCCCCGGCCGAGCTTGGCGATCTTGAGGAGCTCCGCGCCGCCGACCGATTCCGGTTCGGCAACGTGTTGCGGGCCTGGATCGAGGTCGATAGCTCCGGCGGGATAACCGATTGCGGTTACGCCGGCGGCGGCATGATCGGCTGCACGACGGTCCGCCTCGGCGGGCTGCAGCACTCCTTCCAGGCCGTCCAGCTGCCTGACCTCCAGCGCGATCCCGAGCGCGGGGACGGATGGGCGCGTTTCGTGCAGGTTTGCGGGGGCCGGACCGGCCTGCCCGCCCCGCGCCGGGTCCGCCGGCGCCCGTATGTCCAGTGGCAGGCGCCGCTGGTCTGGACGACTCTGTCGCTTACCCTGCGCGCTGACGGCAGCGCGGGCGCCGGGCTGACCGGGGCCAGTTCCTTCCCGCGGCACTGGGTCTACGACAGTCAGGGGCGGCTGTCGCACAAATCGGGCCTCACCGACTTCCGTGACTGGTATCGCAAATCATTCGGCCGCCACAGTCCCTGGGGTGACGAGGATTCCCCGGTGCTGGTCACCGCGGTCGAGACCGCGCTGGAGCGATCGCTGTCCGTGCAGCTGATGCACGGTGGCGCCAAGCCCAGGATCGAGCGGTTCCCGGCCGCCGCGGCCCTGGTCGGCCAGGGAGACCGGGGAACCGATGTCTACCTGGTCCTCGACGGGGTTATCCGGGTCGAGCGGGATGGCGAGCGGCTGGCCGAGTACGGGCCCGGAGCGCTGCTCGGCGAGCGGGCTCATCTCGGGGGCGGCCTGCGCACCTCCTCGCTCGTCGCGGTCACTCCCTGCCGGGTCGCGGCCGTTGATGCCAGCCAGCTCGACCGCTCAGCCCTGGAGGAACTCTCCGGCGGGCACAGGCGCGAAGACGTCACCGGGGTCTGACCAGTGCGGATTCATCTCTGCGGCGCACGCGGTTCGACGCCGGCACCGGGACCGGAGTTCGTCCGTTACGGGGGCCACACATCCTGTGTGGCCCTCGTCCATGACGGCGATGTGGTGCCGACGCTCATTCTCGACGCCGGGACCGGCCTGCGCCAGGTCACCCCGCTGATGAAAGGCCAGCCGTACGCGGGTGTCATCCTGCTGTCGCACCTGCACTGGGACCATGTCCACGGGTTGCCCTTCTTCCGGGCCGGCGACACCGAAGGCGCCCGGGTGACCTTGCTGCTGCCCGAGCAGGGGGATGGCGCGTGCGCCGAGTCGGTGCTTGCCCGCGGAATGTCGCCGCCGCATTTCCCGATCCGGCCGCGTGACCTGCGGGGCATCTGGGAGTTCCGCACGGTCGCTGCGGGCTGCCTGAAGGCAGGCCGGTTCTCGGTCGAAGCGCGGGAGGTCCCGCACAAGGGCGGCAGGACGTTCGGGTACCGGGTGAGCGACGGGCGATCGGTGATCGCCTACATCCCCGACCACTGCCCCACCAGCCTCGGGCCCGGGCCCGACGGCTGGGGCGAGTATCACGCCGCGGCGCTGGAGCTGGCCGACGGCGCCGACGTGCTGGTGCACGATGCGTACCTGCTGCCCGCTGAGCTTGCGGCGGAAGCGTCCTTCGGCCACGCGGCCGCCGACTATGCGGTCGGCCTGGCCGCCCGTGCCGGGGCACGGTCGGTCCTGCTTTTTCATCACCGGCCGGAGCGCACCGATGCCGAGCTCGACGAGCTCGGCCGGCGGCTGGCTCACGCACCCGTGCCCGTCACCGTGGCGGCCGAGCAGGGGATACTCAGCCTGTGAGGGCACCAGACGCGGTCGTCGTTGGCTCGGGCCCGAATGGCCTGGCGGCGGCGCTGACACTTGCCCGCGCCGGGCTCGCGGTAGATGTCTCCGAGGGTGCCGGGAGCCCGGGCGGCGGATGCCGGACCGAGCAGCTGACCCTCCCCGGTTTCCGCCATGATGTCTGCTCGGCAGTGCATCCGCTGGCCGCCGCGTCGCCGTTCTTCCTGGGCACGGACCTGGCCTCCCGCGGGGTCAGGCTGCTGACCCCCAAGGTCGCCTTCGCGCACCCCCTCGATGGCGGCCGGGCCGCCGCCGTCAGCGGCTCGGTCGACGAGACAGCAGGCGGGCTAGGTGCGGACGCGAGCGCCTACCGGCGGCTGATGGCACCCCTGGTCCGGGATTCCGGCGCCATCGTGCCCGCCGTGCTCGCGCCGCTGCGGTCCCTCCCCGAGCACGCCGTCGCCGTCTCCCGGTTCGGCCTGCGCGGGCTGCTGCCCGCGTCCGTGCTGGCCCGGCGATTCGAGACCGACGAGGCGAAAGCGTTGCTGGCCGGCGTGGCCGCGCACGCCATGCAGCCGCTGACGGCCCCGCTCACGGGCGGATTCGGGCTGCTGCTCACGGTGCTGGCGCACTCGGCCGGATGGCCGGTGGTCGAGGGCGGGAGCGCCCGGCTCGTCGCCGCCCTGACCGGCGAGCTCGCATCGCTCGACGGCCAGGTCGTGACAGGACGCTGGATCCGGCGGCTTGACGAGCTTCCGCCGGCCCGGCTGGTGCTGCTCGACATATCGCCACGCCAGTTCGTTCAGCTCGCCGGGGACCGGCTGCCTGCCGGGTACCGCAGGGCACTGGGGAGATTCAGGTACGGGCCAGGGGTATGCAAGGTCGACTGGGCACTGGATGGCCCGGTTCCGTGGACCGCGGCGGCCTGCCGGGAGGCCGGCACCCTGCATCTGGGCGGCACCCTGGCCGAGATC
>Ga0099828_10001840_pt1 | contig 14488 bp, 8 predicted proteins | sample CZO8metaG_2_FD_79338 | JGI IMG/M metagenome (GOLD analysis project Ga0099828, IMG submission 79338) | Vadose zone soil microbial communities from the Eel River Critical Zone Observatory, Northern California, USA - CZOApr15con2H1.8 metaG | ecosystem: Environmental > Terrestrial > Soil > Vadose...
AACCGGAGGGACGCCAGCGCTGCCTCGACGCCGCCTTCGACGTGAAGGGAGAGCTTTACGGCCTCGTCGCCCTCACCGGGGACGCCGCGCGGGTGAAGCCGCAGGAGCTGGACGGGGCCGCGCTCGAGGCCTCCTTCGCCGCCAACTACGAAGCGCCGGTCCTGCTGGCGCGGGCGGCCGCGGAGCGGATGGCGGCCAAGGAAACCCACGGCGCCATCGTGCTCTTCTCGAGCATGCAAGGAGTGCATCCCTTCGAGGGCAGCCTCGCGTACGCGGGCCCCAAGGCCGCGCTCATCCACGCGGCGCGGATCCTGGCCAAGGAGTACGGCGGCGAGACCGACATCCGCGTCAACGTGGTGGCGCCCGGCGCGACCACCGCCGGCATGGCTCGCGCCTCGATCGACTCCGGCAAGTACGACCGGTACGTGGAGCGCGGCGTGATCCCCCGCTTCGGCCGGCCGGAGGACGTGGCGAAGGTCGTCCGGCTCCTCCTCGAGCCCGACAACTACATCACGGGCCAGGTCATCACCGTCGACGGCGGTCTGACCCTCCGTAGGGACGCACTGCCGAGTGGCTGATCGCCGCCGGCCCTTCAACGCGGAGGGCGCGAAGAACGAACGAAGAGGTCGCGGGATTCAGGGAAGCGTCAGCCGCGCCTATTTCTCTTCTCCGCGTTCTCTCCTTTCTTTCTCCCCGTTCTCCGCGTTGAAAGGCCCTTCGCCAGCCCTTGCCGCGGTTAACGGCTCACCAGCTGCTCCCCGCCGTCGTCGAGAGACTCCACGTCGAGCCACTGCCGGCGCGCGGCGCGCCCGCGCGCACGGACGAGGTTCGCGTGGTAGCTCGCGCGGTGAGGCTCGGCCCGCACCGCCGCGGCGTAGAGGCCTGCCGCCACCGCCCAATCCCCCGCCCGGGCCCGCTCGAGCGCCTGCTCTGCGGCGGCCCGTCCTGCGGCGGGCCGCTCCGGCTCGTCGGGCCCGTAGAGGAACACCTCCCACACGCCGAGCGGCGGTCCCGCGTCCTGGAAGATCAGCCGGACCTCGGCCGCGCGGCGATCGCCGAGAGGCGCCGCGAGCAGGGCCTGCCTGCCCGCCCGGGGCACCCCCCCGACCCACTGCAGTCCGTAACGGGCGGGTCCCCGGGCCACGACCTCACCGTCGATCGTGCAGACCCACGGCACCGCCAGCGGCGAAGGTGACAGGTCGATGCCGAGAACGAGCGCCGAGAGCCGGCGCGGCTCGGTGACGCGGACGGCGAGGCCGGTCCCGCGAGCGATGCCGAGCGGCGAGCGCCACTCGGTGGACGCGTTGCGGTCGAGCACGCCCGCGGAGACAGGGACGCCGTCGAGCGTTCCCACCCAGACCGCCTCCTCCGGCACCGGCCGCATCTCGTCGTAGGGAGGAACGAAGCGCCGGAACACGACGAAGTCGCCGGGAGCGTCTTCCTTCCACGTTCCTCCGATCTGCTGCAGCAGATCGCGGAAGCCATCGGCGCGCGGCATCCCGCGCGACAGATGACGAGAGAGCACCCAGGCGGCACGCGGGTCGAGGTCGACCTCGTCCCGGAAGCGGAGGGGATCGCTGGGGATGCGCTCGTTCCAGGCCTGGCTGGCGATCACGCGCTCATCCGACTCGAGGGCCAGCCGCCCCGCGAACTGGAGGCTCGCGTAGACGCCGCGCACGCCGGCGCGATCGAGCGTCGAAAGCACCGGCCCGAGCGGCGGCACCTGCCACGCCTTCACGGCGTGCTCCGGGTCGCGCCAGGTCCTCACCAGGACCGCGTGGCCGAGACACCACGGCACCACGACCGCGGCGGCGAGGACGCCGGCCGCGCGGCGGCGTGTCCAGAGCGAGGCGAAGCCCGCTCCGGCGAGGGTGAGCACGGGGACCACGAGGCCGAAGAGGTACCGGATCTCGTCGGGGCCCGTCCGGCGGCTGAGCGCGAAGGCGCCCGTCAGGGCCGCGGCCCAGCCGACGAGCGGCCACGATTGACGCGAGCGGCTCCCCGCCGCGAGCATGACGACCAGACCCAGCCCGAGGGCGATGACGGCCACGAACGGAAGCGACGCCCGCTCCGGCCCGTCCACGACGAGCGGGACCTGGAGCCCGAGCAACCCTTGCGCGGCGCGCGCGAGGGCGCCGGCGCCGTCCGCCCACAGCCAGCGCGGGCGCAGCGCGGTAACGGGACTGGCGCCCGAGGCGCCGACGAGCCGCGCCAGGAGCAGGGGGCTCACGCCGAGCCCGAAGCCGGCTGCGAAGACGCCGGCGCCGGCGAGCCGCGGCCGCAGACCCGCAATGAAGAGACCCCCGCCGACGCCGGCGAGCGCGGGCAAGGCGAGGGCCGAGTCCCAGACCGCGAGGCCGCTCACCATACCCAACGCGGCCACGACTCCGAGCGGCACGCGCCGCCCGGCGAGGCGGCCCAGGCCGAACAGGAGCGGAACGGCCACCAGCAACGGAACGAGGAAGTTGGGAGTGGGACCGGTGGCCGCCATGAGCGCCATGTACGGGGTGCCCACCGCGGCGAGGAAGGCCGCCGACCAGCCGGCCGCTTCGCCGGCGACACGCCGCGCGAGCAAGGCGACGACAGCCACGAGGGCCAGGCCGCACGCCGCTTCGTAGGCCCTGAACACGGCGTGAGAAGAGGCCACGAGCAGACCCGGAGCCAGGAGGTACGCGTCCAGCGTCCCGTTGTAGGGCTGGTTCCAGAGGATCGTCGCCAGCTCACCCACCAGGATGTGGCGGGCGATCAGGAGCGGGATGGCGTCGTCGTTGGACACGGGCAACGCATGGGTGACGAGGTGCAGGGGACCGCGCACGAGGAGCAAGAGGGCGGCCACGCCCAACGCGAAGATCACCCGGCGGCGGGTGGTCATCTCACGCTCCATGGCCGCCCAGTCTGCCCGAAGCGGCAACGGGTGTACATCGACATCACGAGAATTGGCTCTCAGGCGGCTCACAAGCGGGACAAGAAATGTTCAGAAGTGTCATACTCCGGGCGACGAGCCGGGACGAGAACCCCTGCTCGCGATACGGGAAGTCTGCGCCGCCGAAGGAGGACGATGAAGGATGCTGCCGCCCCTTGGTGCCCGCCCAACGCCGGGGTCATCCTCGGCTTTGGCACGGCGCGCGCCATCCCGGTGGCGGTCGGGGCCGAGGTCCTCCTGCGGAAGTGCCCATGACCAGCCCCGCGCCGGCCGGCCGGGTGCGCATCCTCCACCTCGAAGATGACGACATGGACGCCGAGCTGATCGAGGCGACGCTGGGCGCCGGCGTCGACTGCGAGCTGCGCCGGGTGGTGACGCGCGCGGAATACCTGGCGGCGCTCGAAGACGGCGGCTTCGACGTCATCCTCGCCGACTACGCGCTTCCGTCCTTCAGCGGGCCCGCCGCCCTCACCGCGGCCCGGGCCCGGCGGCCCGAGCTGCCGTTCATCTTCCTGTCCGGAACGCTGGGCGACGAGCGGGCGGTGGACACGCTCAAGGCGGGGGCCACCGACTACGTGCTGAAGGACCACCTCTCGCGCCTGGTGCCGGTCGTTCGGCGCGCGCTGGACGAGGCCGCCGAACGCGCGGCCCGCCGGCAGGCTGAAGACGCCCTCGCCAGCAGCCAGAGGTTCCTCCAGCGCATGATCGACGCCACTCCCCATGTGATCTTCGTCTTCGACCTCCCCGCGCGGAGGGTCCTCTACGTCAACCGCCAGGTGGGCAGCATGCTGGGGTACACGCCGCGGGAGCTGCAGGAGCTGGGGTCGGACGTGCTGTCGACCGTCACCCACCCCGACGATGCGGGCCGGGTGGACGACCTGCTCGCCCGGCTCGGCGCGGCCCACGACGACGAGGTGATCGCCTACGAGCTGCGGGTCAAGGACTCGAAGGGGAGCTGGCGTTCGCTGCAGTTCCGCGACGTGGTCTTCAGCCGGGCCGCCGACGCTTCGGTCGCGCAGATCCTGGGCGTGGTCGAGGACGTCACCGACCGCCGGCACGGAGAGGAGCGGCTGCGCGAGCAGGCCGCGCTGCTCGACCTGACCCAGGAGGCCATCTTCGTCCAGGACATGTCGTATCGCGTCCGGTACTGGAACCGGGGGGCGGAGAAGCTCTACGCCTGGCCGGCGGGAGAGGCCGTGGGGCAGGACGTCACGCACCTGCTCGACGTCGGGAACCGTGGTGACCTCTCGGAGGCGCGCAGCGCGGTCCTGCAGGACGGCGTCTGGACCGGCATCCTTCAGCAGCGGACGCGGGACGGCCGCGACCTGGTCGTCCAGAGCAGCTGGACGCTGGTTCGGGACGAGGGGCGCCCGCCGCGGTCGATCCTCGTCGTCAACACCGACGTGACCGAGATGCGGAAGCTGGAGGCCAAGTTCCTCCGCTCGCAGCGCATGGAGAGCATCGGGACCCTGGCCGGCGGCATCGCCCACGACCTCAACAACGTGCTCTCCCCCATCCTCATGGCGGTCGGACTACTGAGACGGCAGATCAACGACGCCCGCGGACGGCGCATCCTGGAGACCCTCGACACGAGCGCCCAGCGTGGGGCGGACATGATCCGCCAGATCCTGACGTTCGCCCGCGGGGCGGAGGGCGAGCGCGTCCCCCTCCAGCCCGCGCATCTCATCAGGGAAATGCAGAAGATTGCGGAGGAGACCTTCCCCAAGTCGATTTCGGTCCGCGCGGACCTGGCCGAGGGGCTCTGGGTCGTGTCCGGCCAGGCGACGCCCCTTCAGCAGGTACTGATGAACCTCTGCGTCAATGCCCGCGACGCGATGCCCCAGGGCGGCACCCTGTCCCTCGCCGCCGAGAACGTGACGCTCGACGAGCGGGCCGCGCGCAACAACCCCAAGGCCCGCCCGGGCCCCTACGTCCTGCTCAAGGTGGCCGACACCGGCTCGGGGATCCCCCCCGACGTCATGGACCGCATGTTCGATCCTTTCTTCACCACCAAGGGCCTCGGGCACGGGACGGGGCTGGGCCTGTCGACCACGCTGTCCATCGTCGAGAGCCACGGCGGGTTCGTCGACGTCTACAGCGAGGTCGGCCGGGGCACCGCATTCAACGTGTACCTCCCCGCCCTTCCCGCGGGAGCCGCGCAGCGCGCGGCGGAGGCAGCGGAGACGGTCCCTACCGGCTCCGGCGAGCTGGTGCTGGTGGTGGACGACGAGCCGTCGATCCTGGAGATCACGCGAGAGACGCTGCAGGACAACGGCTACCGGGTCCTGACGGCCGCCAACGGACGGGCGGCCCTGGCCGCCTACGAGCGCCACCGCGGCCAGGTGAGGGTCGTGCTGACGGACATGTCGATGCCGTTGATGGACGGGCCCACGACGATCAAGGCCCTCCTCGCCCTCGACCCGGCCGTCAAGATCATCGCCTGCAGCGGGCTGCGCTCGGACCCGGGCGCCGAGCAGGCCCAAAGCCTCATGGTGAAGGCCTTCCTCACCAAGCCCTACACGGCGGCGACGCTGCTGGCCGCGCTGCAGAAGGTCCTCGCGGATTGACGCCGCACGTCGGGGCCGCTACGCTCGTTGGATGACACGCCGTCTCATGTCCTCGACGTGCCTTCTCGTCCTCCTGGGGGCGGCCGGCTGTGCCCGCTCGCGGGCCGCTTCGCTCCCTGCCGCCACCGACGATCCTCGGAAGGTGGTCGCCCAGGTCGGAGGGGCCTCGATCACGCTGGAGGAGGTGGACCGTCGAGCGGCCGGCAAGCTGCAGCGCCTCCGCAACGAGGAGTACGATGCGCGCCGGCAGGCCCTCGACGAGATGATCGTCGAGCGGCTCTTCCAGAAGGAGGCCGCGGAGCGGGGCGTCACGCAGGACGCCCTGCTGAAGGCCGAGGTCGACGCAAAGGTGACCCCTCCCACCGCCGGGGATGTGAAGGCGCTCTACGAGCAGAACAGGGCCGCGGCCGGCGCGCGCACGCTCCACGAGCTGACCCCCGTCATCGAGCGCTCGCTGCGCGAGCATCGCCTGGCCGAGCGCGCGGCGCAGTTCCGGGACGAGCTGAAGGCCAAGACGGGCGTGAAGGTGATTCTCGACGCGCCCCGGGTTGCCCTGACGGTCCCCGCCGACGCTCCCGCCCTGGGTCCCGCCCGCGCGCCCGTCACGATCGTCGAGTACCTGGACTATCAGTGCCCGTTTTGCCACCGGGCCCAGGGCGTCGTCGACGAGATCCTGAACCGCTACCCGGGCAAGGTCCGCTTCGTCCACCGCGACTTCCTGCTCGGCAAGCCCCGCTCGCTTCCGGCCGCGCGGGCCGCCCGCTGCGCCGGCGACCAGGGCAAGTTCTGGGAGTACCACCGGGACCTGCTCGTCGGCTCCGGGGACATGAGCGACGAGGACCTGCGGAACCGGGCGGCGGCGATGGGGCTGGACGCCGGGAAGTTCTCCGCCTGCGTCGCGTCCGACCGCTTCGACGCCGACATCAAGCGATCCACGGAATCGGGCAACTCGCTGGGCATCGACGCCACGCCGACCTTCTTCGTCAACGGCCGCCGTCTGACCGGTGCGCTGCCCGCCGACCAGTTCGCCGAGGTGATTGACAGCGAGCTCGGAAAACCCGGAGGTTAAATGACCCCCGCGGTTTTTCTGTGGACTTCCCCTCCCACCGCGCTACAATTTCCATTCGTGCGAGTGCGCAGGAGGTGCGAGGAGCGTTGCAGACAGAGCTGAGGGCCTGGACCGTCAAGGACTCCCTCGAGCTGTACAACGTCAACGGCTGGGGACGCGACTTCTTCACCGTCAACGAGGCCGGCCACGTCGAAGTGACGCCGGCCGGCCCCGGCTCCGCGCGCATCGACCTCCGGGAGCTGGTCGACGACCTCCGCAGCCGCGGCCTCAACCTGCCGCTCCTCATCCGGTTCTCCGACATCCTGCGCACGCGCGTCGAGCAGCTGTGCGGCTCGTTCCAGCAGGCCATCGCCGAGAACGACTACAAGGGCGTGTACCGGGGCGTCTACCCCATCAAGGTCAACCAGCAGCGCCACGTCGTCGAGGAGCTGACCGAGTACGGCCGGCCCTTCAACCTCGGCCTCGAGGCCGGGTCCAAGCCCGAGCTGCTGGTGGCGCTCGCGCTCCAGGACAACCCGGACGCCCTCATCCTCTGCAACGGCTACAAGGACAAGGCGTACATCGAGACGGCGCTGCTCGCCCAGAAGCTCGGCCGCAAGGTCGTCATCACCATGGACCGGATGGCCGAGATCGACACGATCCTCGCCGCCTCCCGCGAGCTGGACATCCGCCCCGTCATGGGCATGCGGGCCCGCCTGGTCACGAAGGGCGCGGGCAAGTGGGTGGAATCGACCGGGGACCGTTCCAAGTTCGGCCTCACCACGAGCGAGATGGTGGCCACCGTGGAGCGCCTGCGCGCCGAGGGGATGCTGGACTGCCTGCAGCTCCTCCACTTCCACATCGGCTCCCAGATCACCGCCATCCGGGCGATCAAGGACGCGCTGCGGGAGGCCAGCCGCATCTTCGTCGAGCTGCACGCGCTCGGGGCGAGCATGAAGTACCTGGACTGCGGGGGCGGCCTGGGGGTGGACTACGACGGCAGCCAGACGAACTTCCACTCCTCGGTGAACTACACGCTGCAGGAGTACGCGGCCGACGTCGTCAGCCAGATCGCGGAGATCTGCAGCGCCAAGGGCGTGCCCCATCCGGACATCATCACGGAGTCGGGCCGGGCGCTCGTCGCCCACCACTCCGTCCTCGTCTTCAACGTGCTGGGAACGAACGAGATGCTGCTGGGCCAGATTCCCGACACGCTGGGCCGGGACGAGCCGCCCGTGATCCGGCAGCTCTACGAGACGTACCAGGGCGTGTCGGGCAAGAACTTCCAGGAGTCCTATCACGACGCCCTGCAGTTCAAGGAGGAGGCCATCACCGCCTTCAACCTGGGCGTGCTGGATCTCAAGGCGCGCGCCCGCGTGGAGCAGCTCTTCTACGCGGTCTGCGAGAAGATCCTGAAGATCGTCCGCGACCTGGCCTACGTTCCCGACGAGCTGGAGGGGCTCGAGAAGCAGCTCTCCGACACCTACTACTGCAACTTCTCCCTCTTCCAGTCCCTGCCCGACCACTGGGCGGTCCGCCAGCTCTTCCCCACCATGCCCATCGACCGCCTCAACCGGGTCCCCACGAGGCGGGCCGTGCTCGCCGACCTCACGTGCGACAGCGACGGCAAGATCGACCAGTTCATCGACCTCCGGGACGTGAAGAACTTCCTGGAGCTGCACCCGGTCAACGGCGAGCCCTACTACATCGCCACCTTCCTCGTCGGGGCCTACCAGGAGATCCTCGGCGACCTCCACAACCTGTTCGGCGACACCGACGCCGTCCACGTCAAGCTCGATGGCGACGACTACCGGGTGGAGCACGTCGTGGAGGGCGACTCGGTGGCGGAGGTCCTCACCTACGTCCAGTACTCCAAGGACGACCTCATGTCCCGCGTGCGGCGGGCCGTCGAGGTGGCCCTGCGGGACAAGCGCATCACCCCCGCCGAGTCGGGCCGGCTCATGCGCCGCTACGAGGAAGGGCTCGAAGGCTATACGTACCTGACTGTCAACGACTGACACGCTGGCAACGGATCGGACCTAATTCAATTCGGGGGGGTACAGAGCCGAAGCACCCCCCCGCGCGCATTCGCGCTCCCCCCCATGTCGCTCGCTCGCGAGTGAATCGCTCGCTCGCTGCTGATTGGCTGGTTACTGCGGGCGCACCGGCAACCGGACCGTCCTTCCTGTGCGCGCGGATTCCCGCGCCGCCTCCAGGATCTCGGTCACCACCAGATTGTTCTCGAGCGAGGAGAGGCCGGACGGTTTCCGCCCGCGAACAACCGCGGCCAGGTAGGAGAGGGAATCACGCTCGTCGGCGGGAAGCTCTGCCGGCGTCACCGCCTCCTCCTCCGCCTGCCCCGGCCGGCGCACACGCAGCACGCTCCCGCCGACGGCGCGGGCGTACCCGCTCTCGCCATAGACGTCGAGGTCCTTGCGGCTGAAGGGCCAGTTCCAAGACGCCTGGATGATCCCCTGCGCCTTGGGGTACTCGACGAGGACGGTCGCCTCGTCGTCCACGCGCGGGTAGACGTGGGGCTTGATGCGCTGCGTCATCGCGGTGACCGCCAGGGGTCGCTGGCCGTCCATGAGCCACGTCATGAGGTTGGCGCCGTAGCAGCCGAAGTCGTAGAGCGCACCGGCCCCGTTCTTCACCGGGTCGGTCAGCCAGCCAAAGAACTCGTCCTGCACGCCGATCTCCTTCGGCCCCTGGTGCCCGTCCATCGCCACCATCTTCCGGATCTCGCCTCCGGCCCGCTCCTCCTTCATGAGCCGCCACAGCGCGCCGTGGCTCCGGTACCAGGTGGTCTCGTAGTTCACTATCACCTGGATGCCGCCGCTCTGCGCGGCGCGCTGGATGGACTGCGCGTGCTCGACGCTCACGGCGAGGGGCTTCTCCATCATCACGGGCATGCGGCGGCGCGCGCAGGCCTCCACGACCCGCGGGTGGTCGTACGTGCTCGTGAACGAGGCGACGGCCTCGGGCTTCACGCGATCCAACATCGCTTCCAGGTCGGTGAAGAAAATCGCGTCCGGCAGCCCGTGGCGCTGCGCGTACTTGCGATGGAGGCCGGGGTCGGGGTCGGCGATCCCCACGATGGCGACGCCGGGGCGGGCGTTGGCCGCACGCAAGAAGCCGTCGACGTGCCCGTGGACGAGCCCGGCGATGGCCAGACGAAGCGGCCTCTCGTCCGCGCCCTCGGCCGATCCGGCCTCGGGCGAGAGCAGCGCGAGGAGGCCCATCGAAGCCAGCACGCAGATCGCGGCGCGCATGAGAATCGTGGCCGCAATCATATCGCTTACAATCACCGGCCTGCCTCTCCCACGCGCAAAGATCCTCGCCGTCCCTCCCGGGGCGTGCCTCGCCGCGCTGATCGCCGCCGCTCCCGCCACCGCCGAGCACGGCCAGCCCGTCGTCCAGGCCGAACGGACGCGAGCGCCGATCGCAGTGGACGGCCGACTCGACGAGGAGGCCTGGGGACATGCGCCGGTCCAGAGCGCGTTCCGCCAGCGCGACCCCAACGAGGGCGAGCCGGCGACCGAGCTGACGGAGCTGCGCATCCTTTATGACGACGATGCCCTCTACGTCGGCGTCCGGCTCCACGACGGCGAGGCCCGCCGGATCGTCCGCCAGCTCTCCCGCCGCGACGTGGTCGCCGAGGCCGACAGCTTCTCCCTGTTCCTCGATCCCCACCACGACCACCTGACGGGCGTCGAGTTCCAGGTGAGCGCCGCGGGCGTGCAGCGCGACTCCATCATCTACGACGACAACTTCGAGGACGACTCCTGGGACGCGGTATGGGAATCGGCGGTGACGGTGGACTCCGGGGGATGGACGGTGGAGATGCGGATCCCCTTCTCGCAGCTACGCTTCCCGTCCGCGCCCCGCCCCACGTGGGGCATCAACGCCCGGCGCATCGTGCAGCGCAAGAACGAGGAGTCGTGGCTGGCGCTGGTGCCGAAGAACGAGAGCGGCCTCGCCTCTCGCATGGCGCACCTGGCGGGCATCGAAGGGATCGCACCCGTCAAGCACCTGGAGCTGCTCCCGTACGCTTCGGCGCGGGAGGAGTACGTGGCCCCGGCGCGGGCCGGCGATCCCTTCAACGACGGCTCGCGAGCCTTCGGCAGCGCCGGCCTCGACCTCAAGTACGGCCTCGCGACGAACATGTCGCTCGTAGCCGCGTTCAACCCCGACTTCGGCCAGGTGGAGGTGGACCCGGCGGTCGTCAACCTGACCGCCAACGAGACTTTCTTCGAGGAGAAACGTCCGTTCTTCATCGAGGGGGCCCAGGTTTTCTCGCACTTCGCGCACAGCGGAGCGAGCGAGTACCCGTACTTCTTCTACTTCGAGCCCCAGATCTTCTACTCGCGACGGATCGGGCGCACGCCCCAGGGACTGCCAGCCGCCCTCTACGTCGACGTTCCCGATGCGACGACGATCCTGGGCGCGACCAAGCTCACCGGCCGCACGCGCGGTGGCTGGACAGTGGGGGCGCTGGAGGCGGTGACCGGCACCGAGTACGCGCGCGTCTCGGACGGGCTGTCGCGGGGGCGGATCGACGTGGAGCCGCTCACGAACTACTTCGTGGCCCGAACTCGCCGTGAGCTGGGACGCCGTGCGGCAATCGGGTTCTTGGCCACCGCAGTCAACCGGCGACTGCGCACGCCGGAGCTGGAGAGCCTGCTCGTCGAACGAGCCTACGCCGGCGGCATCGACGGCCACGTCTTCATCGACTCCAAGCGAGATTGGGTCGTCTCCGGAGGTATCGCCGGCAGCAACGTCTCGGGCTCGCGCGCGGCCGTTCTGCGGCTGCAGCGGGGCGCCCTGAGGTACTATCAGCGGCCCGACGCGCCGCACGTGCACGTCGACCCCGCCGCCACGTCGCTCTCCGGATGGAGCGGCAGCCTGAGCGTCAACAAGAACAGCGGCAACGTCACCGCCAACGCCGGGATATGGGGCATCAACCCTGGCTTCGAGCCCAACGATCTCGGCTTCGCCACCCAGGCCGACCGCGGCGGCGCCCACGGCCTCGTGCAGTTCCGCAAGCTCACCCCCGACCGCTGGACCCGCAGCCGCACGATCTGGTTCGCGAAATGGTGGACGTTCAACTATGGCCGGGAATCGCAAGGCGACGGTGTGCAGTCCACGGCCAACGTGCAGCTGCTGAACTATTGGCGGCTCATCCTCAACCTGCAGCGGTCGTGGGCCACGCTCGACGACAGGCTGACGCGCGGCGGCCCTACCGTCGTCCGCCCCGGGATCCAGAGCGCGAACCTGACGGTCACGACCGACAGCCGGCGCCGGTTCTGGGTGAGCGCGAACGGCATCCTGCAGAAGCGGGACTTCGGGAACTCGAGCCGGCAGGTCAGCGCGCAGCTCAATTTCAAGCCGTGGGCGGCGCTCACGCTCTCGGCGACACCGTCGCTGCTGCGGGTGCGCTCGGTGGCCCAGTACCTCGCGACGGTGCCGGACGCCACGGCCACGTCGACCTTCGGCGCGCGCTACGTCTTCGGCAACCTCGGCCAGACCGAGGTCGCGGTGCCGCTGCGCGCGAACCTGGTCCTGTCGCCGAAGCTCTCGCTGCAGCTCTACACGCAGGCCTTGCTCTCGGCCGGCCACTACCGCGCGATCGAGGAGCTGGCGGCGCCGCGGACGTACCACTTCCCCGCCTACGGGTCCGACGTGGGCACGCTCACCTACGATCCCGCCGGGTCGGCGTACCTGATCGATCCCGACGGCGCGGGGCCGGCCGCCAGCTTCCGCCTCGCCGACCCCAACTTCAACTTCAAGTCGCTGAGGGTGAACGCGGTCGGGCGATGGGAGTTCCGGCCCGGCTCGAGCCTGTACGTCGTCTGGACCCAGCGCCGGCAGGATCAGGCGTATCCCGGCGACTTCTCCTTCGGCCGCGACGCCGCGCGGCTCTTCCGGGCGCCCTCCGACGACGTGTTCCTGGTCAAGGTCGCCTGGTGGCTAGGGCGGTGACGCGACCGACTCCGAACTGGTCGCCGGCGCGGACGGGAACGTCGCCCGCGAAGTCGACCTCGAGCAGCTTCTCGCTCTGCACCTGGCGGCCCTGCTCGTCCGCGAGGTGGGCGATGATCTTCCGCGTCTTCGTGTCGATGACCTCGCCCGTCGAAGGGTAGGCGTAGGCGCCGTCCAGGCTGAACGTCACCCAGCCGGGCTGGTCCACGTGCAGCTCGATGCTGGTCACGTACGCCGGCGGCATCACGGTCGCGTCGAAGACGTGGAGCCGCTGGTTGAACCCGTCCACCACCCACAGCTCCTTCTCGTCCGGCGTCAGGCCGACGCCGTGGCTGGGGCAGCCGTGGCGCTTGAGCGGCCCCTGCTTGTAGCCGGGCACCTCCACGCGCGCGAGCATCTTCCCGGCCCGCACGTCGCCCACCTCGAAGCCGAGCAGGCCGTTCACGTTCACGAAGGCCAGCGTGCCCGCGCCGTTCACGGTGTACGGCCGGATGGGCGCGCTGAACGGGCCGACGCGCTCGACGACCTCGTGGGTCGCGGGATCCGCGGCGAGGAGCGTGGGGGATCTCAGGTCCGCCATGAATACTCGCCGGCCGCCCGGCAGGCACAGCGTGTTGTGAGCGCCCGTGCCCGTCGCGAGCTTGCGCACGACCGCGCCCGTCGCGCCGTCGACGACGTTCCAGTGCGGCCCTTCGAGGGACGGCACGTACAGGACCTTGCCGTCGGGTGTGATCGACAACCGGTCGCAGCCTCCCGGCAGGGCCACGACCCACAGCGGGCGCTCCGTCACGAGGTCGACGCAGGCCAGGCGCGAGAGGCTCGTGACGTACAGCCGCCGCGTCGCGGCGCTGGCGCAGATGCCCTTGATGTTCTCGACCTTGCCGCCGAGATCGTCGAACGGCGAAGGGATGCGCTTCACGAGGGCGTGGCCACGGTCGATGTCGTAGACGAGGACGCCCTTGCCTCCCCATTCGACGTAGTTGCGAATGCCGGGCGAGGCCACGTAGAGCCGCCGCTGCTCGGCGGGGACGGTGGGGGCGGTGGCGACCCCGGCCAGGGAGGCCGCCGCCAGTAGCGCGGCAAGGCATTTCATGTTCCTTCTCGTCCTCCAACGCGCTCCGCCGCCACCCGAGGCAGCTCGTGGTCGCGGAAGCGCTCGCGCAGCGCCTTCTTGTCGAACTTCCCCACCGACGTCTTCGGCACCTGGTCGATGAAGACCACGTCGTCGGGCAGCCACCACTTCGCCACCTTCGGGCGCAAATGGTCGAGCACGCCCTCGCGCGTCAAGCGCTCGCGCGCCTCGGGCCGGGCCACGACACACGCCAGGGGCCGCTCGCACCAGCGCGGATGCGGAACCGCGATGACCGCCGCTTCCGCCACGTCGGGATGAGCCATGATGATCCCTTCCAGCGCGACGCTGGAGATCCATTCGCCCCCGGACTTGATCAGGTCCTTCGTGCGGTCCGCGATGCGGATGTACCCGTCAGGGTCCATGGAGGCCACGTCGCCCGTCCGCAGCCACCCGTCGTGGAAGCGCTCGCCCGACGGGTCGCGGTAGTAGGCGGACGCGATCCAGTTGCCGCGCACCTCGATCTCTCCCACCGCCTTGCCGTCCCACGGCAGCTCGGCGCCGTCCTCTCCCACGACCCGCACGTCCACGCCGAAGACCGGCCGGCCCTGAGTCGCCAGCAGCGCGTCCAGCTCGTCCTCGGGCAGCCCCTGCCGAGCGGCGGTCGCCCGGCACACCGAGCCCATCGGGCTCGTCTCCGTCATCCCCCACGCATGCGTGATCCGGATGCCCAGGTCGCGGTGGAACGCCTTCTGCAGCGAGGGCGGCACCGCCGACCCGCCGCAGATGATGTACCGGAGCCGGTCCAGGCGCTCGCGCGCCTGCCTCATCGGCGCCAGCATGGCCTGCCAGATCGTGGGCACGCCGGCGGCGAAGGTCACGCCGCGCTCGACGAGGAG
>Ga0099828_10001845_pt1 | contig 14450 bp, 12 predicted proteins | sample CZO8metaG_2_FD_79338 | JGI IMG/M metagenome (GOLD analysis project Ga0099828, IMG submission 79338) | Vadose zone soil microbial communities from the Eel River Critical Zone Observatory, Northern California, USA - CZOApr15con2H1.8 metaG | ecosystem: Environmental > Terrestrial > Soil > Vadose...
GGCTGCGGAAGTAGCCAAAGAACAACTTGACGAAAAAGCCTTTTAGCTTTGACCAATGAACTCGGATCGATCCAGGGGTGGCAAGAAATACGTACGACGACCCGCGAGCTGAGTCGGGGTCTCTGTCACGCCCGATTTTCGCTTCACAGGGTGATCAGCTGTCCGGCCCAGCGCAGCTCGGCTCCACTGCACGATACAATCGCCTCATGCTGCGCATGATGTGCATCACCGCACACCCCGATGATGAAGCCGGCGGCTTCGGCGGCTCTCTGCGTCTTTACTGCGACCGCGGAGTGGAAACCTCCGTTATCTGCCTCACTCCCGGACAGGCTGCCAGTCACCGCGGCGGCGCCAAAACTGATCAGGAGTTAGCCGCCCTGCGTCGCAAAGAGTTCGCTGCCTCCTGCGAGATCCTGCAAGTCGGGCGGGGGATTGTTCTCGACTATCCCGACGGGCAACTCCATCGTCTAGACCTGTACAAGGTGGTCTATGAGCTCACATTATGCATCCGCGAATACCGCCCCCACATTCTGCTGACCTTCGCTTCCGAGGGTGGCGTCACCGGCCACATGGACCACTCCATGGCATCCGTCTTTGCCACGCTCGCTTATCACTGGGCCGGACGTAACAACCGCTATCCCGACCAACTCAAGGACGGCCTCACACCGCATCGCGTCCAGAAACTCTATTATGGGACGGCCAATTTCACCCTCCCCGATCGCCCGGCGATTTCTCTTTCGCCAGCAACCACCATCATCGAAATCGGCGAGTACCTGGACATCAAGATCCAGGCGTTCCGCGCCCACGCCAGCCAGGCACCGCTATTTCCGCTTTTTGAAGGGCACGTTGCTCGCCGTGGCCGGCAGGAATTGTTCCACCTCGCCGCTACCATGGATCCAAGCACGATGACCCAAGAGACCGATCTCTTCGTCGGGGTGAAGGAGAAGTGAGGGTCAAAAACTGTTGCTGGAAAAGGGGACGACTTCCAGCCGCGCGCCCCTCCCCCAACGGGTTTCGAATTTCCTACGCATTGTTCCGGTCGCTTGCAGAAGCCAAGCGGATCGCTGCAATAAGCCCAAAGGATTCTCCCTTCGCGCCCTTTGCGTTCTGTGGCCAAATGCTAAAGAGAATCACCGCGGCTTAATAATTTCCCCCAGCACGTCAGACTTGGATTCATCGCGCACCAGATGCGGATACTTCTCCCCGCTGTGATAATCGAGCTTGAACGTCTTGTAGTAGTCGGTGTTCTCGACGATCAATTCGAGCGGCGCCGAGCCATTCGTTCCCGCCTTCAGAGCGTCGCGCAAAACATCGTCTGAGAAGCGGCGCCCATTCACCGCCACGACTTTCATGCCGGGACCGATGCCGGCCTTCGCCGCAGGCATGCCCTCAATGGTGTCAACGATGCCGCCGTCACCGCGGAGCAACAGGCCAATTGAGTAACTTGCGTCTAGTTCCGTGTGGTCCTGTTCCCACGCTTTCATCTGCTCCGATCGAGTGTCATCGTAGACCAGTTTCCAGCCACTGCCCGCGATCCCATCCAATGGACCGCCCGGCCCGTGATTCGTAAGCCGTTCTGTCCAAAAGCCACGCCAGTCATGAGGTGCGACTTGATTCAGCGCGTTTACCACATCGTCGAAGGTGTAAGTCTTCACCGCAGCCGTCCCACTCTGTCCGCCGTGAAAAAGATGACAGAAGTCGTCCATCGATTTCTTGTTCTGTGTCTGCTGCCGAATGATCACATCCACCCACAGCCAGTTCAGGACATCTTCATCGTAGTAATCCAGCGGCCGGCGCCATGATTCCCACTGGTGCGGCGCTCCCTGCATTGCGGGCACGCCGTCCGCCGTATCCTGCAGATTGCGCCAGATGCGTCCTGGACGATGGTCGAGCTCCGCCGCAATCACTGCGAGCGTATCGCGAAACTGCTCCGGGGTCCTCACTCCGCTGCGCGCACTCAGGAGATCCCCCAGGTAGGACGTCAATCCCTCGTACACCCAGAGCAGGTCGGTCTGCATGGGCTTCTCGTAATCAGGCGTGGTCAAGTCCGCCGGACGTCGATATTTGCCGTTCCACGAATGCACATACTCGTGCGTCAGCAGTCCGGCCTCCAGCAGCCGTTTCACCGGGTCAATCATGGTGCGCTCATCCACCCGGCTGTCATTCGATTCGTGATGTTCCAGTCCGAAATGCGCTACGTGATCGCTTAGGCTATAGAGGAAGTGGTACTCACGGAAATGCTGTGCGCCGAAAAGCCGCTTGGCCTGCTCGGTCAGGCTCTTGTAATGGTCAAGCATCTCCTGTGGCGCGTCCAAGGCAGCTGCGCTGTCGGCCGCAATGTCCATCTCCTGGTGTGGATTCTCTGCTAGCGGCACCACGCGCAGGTATTCGCCTGCGATTACCGGAGAGTCCACCAGCGTGGTCAGCGATGCCGGCTTGAACTTGATCTCGGCACCCGACTGTGAGGCTACTGGTAGCGGCGTGCCGAACTTCCACCCCGCGGGCAGCCGCAGGCTGGCTTCGTAAGTGAGATCATCAGACGTCGGACCCGCGGGATAGATCAGCATGGTGTTCCAACTCACCACTATCATCTTGTCAGTGGCCGAGGCGCCGCCGGTGTAGATGCCTCCGGGACCCGCAGGCGAGATGAAATCCAGCGACGCGTCGACACTCGAAGCCCCGGCTGGAACTTCCACGTGGATCGTCCAGCCGTCCAGCAGGTCGCGCCGCCATTTCAAAGTCTGGCCATTAGCGGTGAACTTGAGTCCCGCCAGATCCTCGACTGGCCCCGTGGGCCCGTGTTCGCCCGGAATCCACTTCGGGTAGTAGAGCGTGAGCGTGCCTGGGCTCGCCGGGATCTTGAGTTGAGCGTGAAAGATCTTTCGTGGCGCTTCGCTGGCATCGACCACCAGGCTGATTGTCGGCGTATGCGTCTGCGGCCACGCGGCACTTGAAAGCAGAAATATGAAAGCGAGACAGAACAGCACACGAAAACGGGAGGGATTCATCTAGGCTCCTTGCCGTACTGCAGGACTCCGGCCGTAGCCGGGAAACTCACGAATATAGCAGCCCGATATGGAAGCGTCACGTGGGACGCCACCGAGGTCCCTTAGAACTGAGCGCGACGGCTGAGTTGACGACTGAGAGCTACCCCTCTGCTATGATTTTTCTCGTGTCCACCCAATCGCATCGCGGCCGCTTGATCACCTTCGAAGGCCTTGATGGTTGCGGCAAGAGCACGCAACTGGAGAAACTCGCCAAAGCGCTGCGTGCTGACGGCTTCCCGATTACCGTCACCCGCGAACCCGGCGGCACCGCCATGGGGGAAAAAATACGTAACCTGCTGCTCGATAGCGCAACTGCCGGTCTTTCGCCAATGGCCGAACTGGCACTCATGTTCGCTTCGCGAGCCCAGCACCTTAAGGAGGTCGTTCAGCCTGCACTCACTGAAGGACGTATCGTGCTCTGTGACCGGTTCACTGATTCCACTGAGGCATACCAGGGCGGAGGCCGCAAAATCGGCATCGAGCCAGTGCTGGCGTTACACATGATTGTCTGCGGAAACCTGCAACCGGATCTCACCATCCTCATGGACTCGGACGTCAACGCGAGCGTGGAGCGCGCCCGCCGCCGCAACGTGGCACGCGCTTCGGGCAGCAGTCGTGAGAAACATGACGAAAACCGATTCGAGCAGGAAAGCCGCGCCTTCTTCGGCCGCGTGCGACAAGCGTATCTGGCAATCGCGGCCCGTGAACCTGAACGCGTGTTCCTCGTAGACGCCCGCGGCACGCCGGAAGAGACACATGCGAGCATCGTGGAGATCGTCAGGCGCAAGCTGAAGTCGGCAGCGAAGACTGGCTGATTTCATCACAAAGGCACGGAGCGGTAAGCTTTTCATTTCCGGGTGCGCTAACGTCGGGATCCGATTCTCTCTGTGTTTCCTAACAACTGCTTGAAGAACCGTGGAAGGGTGCTTGAAGAATCTTCCAGAGGCGAATGCCAAGGGCTAACTGCGCGGAGGTCAAGTAAGATAATTACTCCGTACCTCTATGTCTCCGCGGTAAATAAGAACATGGGCTTCTCTGATTTTCACGGTAACTCCGAGGTCGTCCATCGCATGCGCGACATGCTGGCGCGCCAGCGGCTTCCACACGCCGTGATCCTTGCCGGTCCACGCGGCTCGGGCAAGTATACGTTGGCTCTCATGCTGGCTAAGGCGATGAACTGCCTTGCGCCCACAACGACAAACGGCCTGCCAGATTTCTGCGGCCAATGTTCCAACTGCATCCGCATCGCCCAATCGGAAGATCTCGAATCCCGCTGTGCCGAAGCGGTAGACACCCGCGAGCATTTGCGCGAAACGGATAAGAAAGAAACGCGCATCCTTGTCCAGACCCATCCCGACGTGCTCGTTATCCCGCCTGACCCGCCGCAGATGATGATCAAGGTTGACCAGGTCCGACGCGTCATCGAGAGCATTTACTTCCGGCCCGGCGAAGCCAAAGAGCGGGTTTACATCTTCACCGATTCGGCTTTCATGAAAGAGGCCGCCAACTCTCTCCTCAAGGTGCTAGAGGAGCCTCCTGAGTTCGCGACTATTTTCCTGCTGGCCGAAAATCCCGGCGAATTGCTGGCTACGATTCGCTCGCGTTCCATGACGTTTTGCCTCGGAGCACTTACTACCGAGGAGATCGAGCGCTATTTAGCCAGGCGCCGGCCTGACTGGGATGCCAAACAGCGCTCGCTGGTGGCACGACTCTGCGAAGGTGCCGTGGGACGCGCTCGGGGCTTCGATCTCACTGCTTACATCGCCGCCCGAGATCACGCCCTGACGATCCTTGCCTCCTCCCTGCGCGGCAGCGATCACAGCCAACTTTTCAAAGTGACAGAAACTTATCGTTCTGGAGCCGAAGGCCGCGAGAAGATCGAGGCGTTGCTGCGGACCCTCTATTCCCTCCTCCAAGACATCATGTTTCTGAACTCCGGCACGCCCGAGTTGGTCCGCAACACTGATATTCAAGACGAGCTGAAAAAGCTTTCCGAATCCGCCGACTTCGCCTGGATTGCATTTGCGGCCGACCGTCTCTCCGAGGTCGAGCGTGGCATCCGCCGCAACCTGCTGCGTTCGCTGTCGCTGGATGCTTTCGCCACCGCGCTGGAGCGGGGTTGAAACAGCTAGTAGGATTTGGCGGTTAGCAGGATTTGCCCGCAGTGCCACAAAACCCAAAAATGGCTAAATGCCAAGGCTGACTGCCAAAGGCTTGCCTTTGTCCCAAAAGTCATTGCCGCAGCATCACTTAGGCATTGTGCGTCTCCCGCCGGTGTGGTAGGGTATTTGAAATTCACACCTCAGTGCCCACAATCTCAGCGGCTCAGTATTGTGGAATTCCGCGCGAACAGTGCGAATAGGTGGTGCGACCATGAAAGATACAATCGATTCCATACCAGCCGAGCGGCCTGTCGAGCAGGAAGCATTTGCCAACCGTAAACTGATTCGCCCCATGCTCAATCGTAACGACCACAACCACACGCAGACTTCCATCGACCGGCGCGAACGCCCCGAGCGTTCACCCCTTGCGGGCAAGAAGATTCCACCGCCGGAAATCACCAACGCGGAAAATTTCTATTACCAGAAGCAGATGCAGTCGAAGACTCCGATGGTCATCGTGCTCCGCGATGGGGAGCAGCTCCACGGCTACATCGAGTGGTACGACAGGAATTGCATCAAGGTGAACCGCAACGGCCAGCCCAACCTGATGATCTACAAACCCGCAATCAAATACATGTATAAGAAAGGCGAGGACGGTAGGAACGGGTAGGGTTCGGGTCGCCGATAGCGCGGGTTCCCAGGTCGCAGGTCTGTACGCAGTACTCAGCTCCTTACAGTTACTTCGCTGCAACAGAAACCTTCAGGATTGCCATTCCGACGTGAACCGCAGCTTTCAGCGAAGCGGAAGAATTTACTTTGAGAAGCTAATGACTTGCCACCTGCACCGCTGCGTTGGAGCTACAGTTTCGGCAGCACAATCCCTTTCTGTGCCTGGTATTTCCCCTTGCGATCGCGGTAGCTGATCTCGCAGACCTCGTCTGACTGGAAGAAGATAATCTGGCAGAGGCCCTCGTTGGCGTAGATCTTTGCGGGCAACGGCGTCGTGTTTGAGATTTCGAGGGTCACGAATCCTTCCCACTCCGGCTCGAATGGTGTGACGTTCACGATAATCCCGCACCGCGCGTAGGTACTTTTCCCCACGCAAATGGTCAGCACGTCGCGTGGAATCCTGAAGTACTCCACTGACCGCGCCAGCGCAAAAGAATTGGGCGGGATGATGGCGCAATCGGAGCGCACGGTCACAAACGAGCGCTCGTCGAAATTCTTTGGATCTACGACAGCGCAATTCACGTTGGTGAAAATTTTGAACTCATCAGCCACGCGCAGGTCATAGCCGTAGGAAGAGAGCCCGTAGGACACCACGCCTTCCCTTACCTGCTTTTCCGAAAACGGGTTGATCATGTCGTGTTCCAGGGCCATCCTACGAATCCAACGGTCGCTCTTCAGCATGCTTCTCCTTCGTCAATTTGTATTTAGCGTTTTGCAATTTGGTAGTTTGACGGTCCTTTGCCACGGCGCTGCTCTCCAATTACCAAATTACCCGATTACCAAATTATTCAATGAGTTCCGCGCGGCTGGCAAAAAGCGTTCAAAATCGGTGCAATTGAGGGTGCAGCCATCTTACGGGAGAGAAGGTACCGTTGACAATCTACCTTATCTCTCTTAGCATCAAGCACTTGGTGCTTTGACTGCACTCTCGAACCGGGAGCCGCTCGTGATCAAGCTCGACATTATTAATGAAGTGGTTAACAAAACAGGAATCACCAAGACCAAAGCTGAGCTGGCGGTCGAAACCGTCTTCGAAAGCATGAAGAAGGCGCTCACCAAAGGCGATCGCATTGAATTGCGGGGATTTGGTGTATTCAATGTCCGGCCGCGCAAGACCGGCATCGGTCGCAATCCGCGCACCGGCGCCGAGGTGTCGATCCCACCCGGCAAGGCCGTGCGCTTTAAGCCAGGCAAGGAGTTGCAGTCCATCGATTAAGCTCGGCCGATGAATAAGTGGCGCGAGGCATTTTCGGTCGCGCTCAGGACAGGCCCGCCGGCTGCGCACTCGACATGCTCGGGGCAGGCTTTATGGCGTCCCGCACGTAACCGGGGCCGCTGGAGTAAGGTTAGCGTAAAGGCCCAAACAAGCATGTCGGATCCCACTCCTCCGCTGACTTCTACCACCGAGTACTATCGCCCGGTACAAGTTTGGGTCGTGCATCCGCCCAAACAGCGCTACTGGTTGCATGCCCTGCTGCTCGTATTAACTGTCTTTACCACACTCGTGGTCGGCGCTCGCATGCAATATAACTTCCTGCACAACCAGCCGGTGTTCTCTATCAACGATGACGCGCTCCCGTTTTTCCCTGTGCGCTGGGCATTATCGCAGCCATCACGCTTATTGCTCGGGATTCCCTTTGCGGGCACGCTGATGCTCATCCTGCTGGCCCACGAGATGGGGCACTATCTCTATTGCAAGCGCTACGGCGTTTACGCCACGCTTCCCTTCTTCATTCCCGCGCCGACCCTGATTGGAACTCTGGGCGCGTTTATCCGCATCCGCTCACCGATTCGCTCACGTACGGCGCTCTTCGACATCGGAATTGCCGGGCCGATCGCGGGATTCGTCGTCGCCGTCATCGTGCTGATCGTTTCGCTCGGGCTTTCGAAGCCGCTGCCGCCCGGACTAGCGCCCTCAGACATCGAACTCGGATACCCGCTGATTTTCCACCTGATGCATCGCCTGCTGGCTTCGTCAGCCCCGGCGCATACCGCCGCCGCACTGCCGCTGGCACGTGTGTATCTGCATCCCACCGCAGTTGCAGCCTGGGTTGGAATGTTCGCGACTGCGCTTAATCTTTTGCCCGGCGGGCAACTCGACGGCGGACACATAGTTTTCTCGATCGCCCCGCGCGCGCACAGAGTCGTTTCTCGCCTGACCATCCTGATTCTGATTCCGATGGCAGTTTACTTCTGGGCAGGTTGGTTAATCTGGGCGATCCTGCTGGAGATCAGCAGCCTGCGGCACCCTCAGGTTGCCGACTGGCCCCGTGTGTCGGGGTTCCGCGCTTGGCTCGCCGTCTTTGGGCTGATCATGCTGATACTGACGCTGACGCCGGCGCCGTTCGCACATAGTTCGTTGCGAGAAGTCGTGCGGGAGTTCAGGACAGGAAGATAGGAGCACCTGTTGTGTCTCGGTGTGAAAGCCAAGACCTCTATTCGTAACGCAGGCAGACGATGGGATCGAGGTTGGCCGCCAGATTGGCGGGATAGTAACCGAAGAACAAGCCCACGCCGACGGAGATCGCGAACCCAATCGAGACCCATAAGTACGACAGCGTGGCGGGAATTGAAGGCACGAAAGTGCGCACTAGGGTGGACACGCAGGCCCCGATCAGAATGCCGATAGTGCCGCCGACCAGCGTGAGGACCACCGCTTCAAGCAAGAACTGCAGACGAACATCCGCTCGCCGGGCGCCGATGGCCTTGCGCACGCCAATTTCCTGCGTGCGCTCGGTCACGGAAATGAGCATGATATTCATCACGCCGATGCCGCCCACCAGCAGCCCTACCGAACTGATCACGGTTGTGAGGATGACCAGTGCGCCCGTGAGTTGATTCCACAAATTGCTGATGAAATCCGGCGAGCTCACCTCGAAATCATTTTCGCTAGCGGCAGGGACACGGCGCAGGCGACGCATCGCCTGAATGACCTCGTCCTGCGCCTTTTCAATTTTGACGTTCTCCGGCACCGTGAAGGCCATTATCAGTTCTTTGGCCTCCGGGTATCGCTTCTTGAAGTTGCTGAGCGGGATGATGGCGAATACGTCCACCCCTGGACCGATGAACAGACCCTGGTCATGCTCAAAGACGCCGATGACTTCGTAGAGCCCGCCATTGAGGCGCACCGTTTTGCCGACGGCATCCGTGTAGGGGAATAGCGATTCGCTAATGGCCGCGCCCAATACGACGGGACGCGCGTGCTCCTGATCGAACGCGCTGATGAAGCGGCCGCGCTCGACGGCGAATAACGGAATCGCTTCCGTGTACTGTGGTTCAGCGCCGCGCACGATGACCTTCTCGACGCTATGGTCGCCGCTGGTGATCAGGTTGGTGTCCCCGAAGAAAAAGCCGCGCGTGCCGATTGTGGTGACGATCTGCACGTCGGGAGCGGCCCGGCGGATGAAGTCGGCGTAGTCATATTCAAAATACTTGCGGGTGCGAATGCGTTGCGGCCAGCGGGAAGGGTCGGTGCCCGGCGGAAATCGCGAGATGAAGTAAGTGCGCGAACCCAGGGATTCCACTTTGTCCTGTACGAACTTATTTAGACCCTGAATGATTGACGCCATGGAAATCACCGAGGACACTCCGATGACAATGCCGATCACGGTCAATGCGGAGCGTACCTTGCTGGTGCGCAGCGTTTCCATCGCTGAGTAGAAGTTTTCCCGGGCTTGAGACGGTTTCATGATCGCCATCACTCAGACCTCAAAGCGACGATCGGGTCCAGCCGTGACGCGCGCACCGCAGGATAGATTCCAAAAAACAATCCGACCGCGGAACTCAGGAACACTCCCAATACTGCCACCCAGGTCTGCACTGAGGCGGGAAAGGGAGTATAGGTTCGCAGGCCCAGAGCGACCAGAAATCCGAGCGTGATGCCCACGAGCCCTCCGACCATACATTGCATGACGCTTTCCGTCATGAACTGCCGCAGGATGTCAAGCTTGGTCGCGCCCACCGCGCGCCTGACGCCGATCTCCCTCCGCCGTCCGGTCACACTCACCAGCATGACGTTCATGATCACGATGCCGCCGACGACAATCGAGATCGCGCTCACCATAATGAACACGGCGAAAAATGCCGAGCTGATGCTGCGCCACAATGCCATGTAACTTTCCTTGGTACCGATGAAGAAGTCGTCGTCCATTTTGCCGGTGAGGTGGCGCCGTCCGCGCAAGATAAGCTGTGCCTGGTCCTGGGCCCGCACAAAGTTCTCGGTGCTCGTCTTGACGTTGATAATGAGGCTGGTGTGTACGCCTCGCATGCGCAAGAAAACCGAGAGCGGCACCATGACGAAATTGTCCTGATCCTGGCCGAGAACGCTGCCGACCTTCTCCACGGTACCGACCACCCTGAACTCGTCGCTGCCGACGCGAATGGTCTTCCCGATGGGGTCCACGCCAAGAAACAACCGCTGCACGAGCGTGTCGCCAATCAGGCAGACACTGGCGCTGTGTTCGGCTTCGGCTGGGGTGAAGTAACGGCCGAGCTCGACGGTGCGCGTGTCAATGTCGGCCATGGTTGCGGTTTGACCGGAGAGGTTCACGTCCTGCACCTCGTTATCGCCATATCGTGCGCGGACGGTAGTGCTGGCGCTGGCCCCGACCTGTTCGCATGCGGCGCATTTATCGGCTATGGCGCGCATGTCGCCGAGCTCAATCTTCTTGTACTTCAGCGCCTTGATGATGATGTTGAAGTCGGTCACCGCGAAGGGAGTGCGCGCGAGCTGAAAGACATTGGTGCCGAGGTTGGCGATCTTCTGTTCCACATAAACATTCGCGCCCTGCACGATGGTCATGACTGTGATGAGGGTGGCAACACCCATCGTCAGCCCCAGCATAGTGAGTGAGGCGCGCATTTTGTGCGCGCGCAATGCGCTGAAGCATTGGGCAAGATTGTCGCGGACGGCAAGCATCGGCAGAGAAGGCGACTCCAGTTAGGTTAGCAAATTTTTGGGCGATTATCGCCGAAGCGAAGCAGTAGTCGAACCCTCGGGCTTGGTCCTGTTGCTTGTGCCAAAAACCTCTCCCATTCTTTGGCCGCTCGGCGGTTTTGTTTCAGTCCGAATGGAAATGGTGTGCCGAAACTACACCGTTTTCACACGCTAGATCCTCAATTTCACTGGAAGCCCGTCCATCTTTCCCTGTCTGGCGGTTACTTCGAGCTAGTATTCAGGGTTCCTGTCAAAATTTGCTCGCGGGCACTGAAATCGATCAAATGCGTGGTTAGAAAAACACGCTTCAGCAACATTCGTCATCATTATTATTGCGGCAGGCCGATGCGGCGCAGAAGTTCGCCGAAGCGAGGGTCGGAGCGCGACGGTTCGAGCCGGGGCTCAACCGCCAAAGTACCAATCCAGTAATCGCGTTCGTCGCAAGCTTTGCCCAGCCACCGGAATGCCTGGTCATTGTGACCGAGTCCGGCATGGAGCAGAGCAATATCGAATGCGGTTACGAGCGGGAGCTTCTGGAGCTGCTGAAGAATCTTAGCGGCCTCGGTCTTTTGACCGGACACAGCGTAAGCGTGGCCCAAGGCAGTCAAGAAGGTCGAGTTGCCTGCGCTGAGTGAAATTGCTTTCTGAAATTCTACGATTGCCTCGGGATAGCGTCGCCTCTGCTCATAGGCAAGTCCGATCCACCAATGGCCCGCCGACCAGCCGGGATCCAGGTTAACGCCCTGCGGCCTTGGTCAATTGCTTTGTCGTTTTGATTCGAGAGACTGAGGATTCTGCCTTGAACTGCGTTGATCTGCAGGGACAGGGGGTCAAGCTGGCGAGCCCGTTCGATCTCGGCCAGGGCTTCCCCCTGGCGTCCCATACGTATCAGCAAGTCCTCCGCGTACCAGTGGTGCGCTGTTGCGTAGCTGGGATTCAGCTCGATGGCTCGCCGAAACTCCTGCTCTGCGCCTGACCAATCCCAGTCATAAATTGCTTTCAACGTGGCCAGCGAAGTGTGCGCTTCCGCGAGCGTGCCGTCGATTTGGATTGCCTTGGATGCCATCTCCTTGGCTCGCGGATAAGCCCGGCCCGGTGCGGCGATGTTGAAATTTGCGAACAGAATGTAAGTGTCGGCCAGCCCGGCATACGCCGGCGCATAATTCGGGTCTTTCTGAATTGCTTCCTGGAAATATTGTTCGGCCTTCCTGAGTCCGTCTTTTGAACGCTTATTCCAGTGGTAGCGGCCTTTCAGGTACGCCTCGAAGGCTTCGGAATTCACGCTGTGCGCACGGCCAATGTGGCCCTGCTCTGTAGAAGTGAGCTCGATCCTTACCTCACTCGCTATTTCCCGCGCGGCCTGGTCTTGCCAGGCCAGTACATCGTGCAGGTCGCGATCGTAACTCGCCGCCCAGAGGTGCTGATCGGTGGCCGCATCCACGAGCTGCGCGGTAATTCGCACGCGGTCTCCGGAGCGCACGACTGATCCCTCCAGCACCGCATCGACATTCAGTTCGCGGCCAATCTGCGGCAGTGTTTTCTTTGTGCCTTTGTACTGCATGATGGAAGTCCGCGAAATCACACGCACACTGCGCAGCTGCGCCAGGTTGGTGATCAGTTCGTCGGTCATGCCATCAGCAAAGTAGTCCTGCCCCGGATCACCGGAAAGATTTTCCAGTGGCAGCACAGCGATGGAGCGGATCGGGCGATTGCTATAGCGCCGCAGCCACCCGCGCGCACCGCCGATATCGAAACCCAGGTAGACTCCCAACAGCAGCGCGCCACCGAACAGTCCCGCTAAGACACTAATGAGAAATCGGCGTACGCGATTTTCGGTTTTCGAGATTCCTTGTTCTACTCGCAGATCGGGTTCTGCAATCCCCGCGTTTTCCGTCAACGGAGCGCTTTCGGTAACTGGAGCAACGAAGCGGTAACCACGGCGGGCAAGAGTCTCGATGAAGCGAGGGCTGTCGGACGAGTCACCCAAGGCGTCGCGCAAGCGGGCCATCGCGCTGTAAAGCCCCTGGTCGAATTCGACAAAGGTGTTCGCCGACCGCACCCGGGCACGCAGCTCGTCCCGAGTCACAATCTGACCGGGCTTTTCCAGAAGAATCTGCAGCACCTTGCAGGGCTGATCTTGGAGTTTGACCTTCACGCCGTGCTTGCGCAACTCGGCGGCGTCCGTGTCGAGTTCAAAGACGCCGAATTGGACTAGTCTGCGGGCAGGAACAGCCGGATGCATGGCACGGCGCGCAAGTGTAGCACGGCCTGCAATCCCGCGCCAGACAAGGCCGTAAGCCACTGTGAGCACGCGGCTTGAAGCGTCAGGGACAGGTTAGTTGACGGCAGCCAAGGGTCCGACTAAATTTCGCCGCGTTCGCAACGAATTGAATAGGAGAACCCTTATGAATAAGAGGAGAAAACCAATGAGACGCCACCTTCCAGTGATGGCTAAAACGGTCCCGATCATCATGGCCGCGCTGTGTCTTGTTCTTGCCCCCGCTGCTAATGCCTGTCCCACGCAGTCGGCCGCCGCGCGCCTGAACGCGTTGAGGATGTCGGCCATGCTGCGCCCCGCGCCGGCGCAGGATGCCGCAACACAAGCCACCGACAACAACAATGGCGGCACCCACACCCAGCCATCGTCGGAATGTGGGAAGTTACGCTTTTTTCCGGAGGCGCGGTTTTCGACCATGCTTTCCAACAACTCCATGCCGATGGCCTCGAAATGCAGAACAGCGGCATTGTCCCTCCGCTTTTTTGACAATGTCTGCTGGGGATTGTGGCGGCAGATTGATGCAAAGACTTTCAAGCTGAAGCACTTTGGATGGACCTTCGACGCTGATGGCAACAACGTAGGAACGTTCTTGCTGACCGCAACTATCACGGTGGGTAGCGGCGGGAACAGTTACAGTGGAACCTATGTGGCCGACATCGTGCTTCCTTCGGGCCAAATTGATCCTAGCCAGCACGTCACCGGCCCCATATTGGCAACGCGCCTCACGCTCGATTGACTAGGCTTGAGAAAAGAGGTCTCTCGGATCAGAGCTGAAAAGCTCCAGCGCCGGACCTCGCGCAGTACAGTGCTGGCAGAGCTGAAATGAATTACCTACCGCATAGGAGGCGCCAAACGATGAAGGGTAATACTCTCGTTACGCTAATGCTGGTGATCGCCGCCGCCATGCTGGCGATAGGCCTCTTCATAGCTGGCTCGATCTGGAGAGGCCGAGTTTCCCCAGGGCAGTCAGTCTCGGGCAAGCCGCAGCGATCTTCTCTCTGGGAAACGCGCCTCTCACCGGCAGCACGAGTTTTGTGCGCATCAGCTAACGCCCGCCCGAGCTGAGACCGAAACTGTCATTCGGCCGGGCAGCCCCCAAGCTCGGGTACTTCCATTGCTTTCGGCATCTGGAGGTATGGCATGGGGTGAGCCGCAAACAGATGTTGACACGGTTTTGCCAGCCACCGCGCCCAGCGCGCAGACCAGGCGATGCGGGCACTGTCGGTCGCAATTCCCGTATCGGCATACATCTGGCGATAAATCTTCGAAATCAGCAGGAATGCCAGGCGGGCCCGCATTGACTTAATGAACCGGGAACGCTTCCAGATGGATTTCCAGCTGTAAAAACTGTCCCACAC
>Ga0099828_10001850_pt1 | contig 14434 bp, 10 predicted proteins | sample CZO8metaG_2_FD_79338 | JGI IMG/M metagenome (GOLD analysis project Ga0099828, IMG submission 79338) | Vadose zone soil microbial communities from the Eel River Critical Zone Observatory, Northern California, USA - CZOApr15con2H1.8 metaG | ecosystem: Environmental > Terrestrial > Soil > Vadose...
CAGCTGGTGACCACGCCGGTCGACATTGAGGCCTACAACCTGATGTTCGAGCACGGCAACATCATGGGCATTGGCCACGTCCTGTCACAGGAGGGCAATTTGCGCCCCATCCCGCCGCTGGCCAACTACCGCACGCCAATTGCCGGCTTGTACCTGACCGCGGCCTGCACCTTCCCGGGCGGCAGCATCTGCGGCGCGCCCGGCCATAACTGCGCCCAGGCCGTGCTGGCCGATCTAGCCAGCCAATAGGGCGAAAATCCGCTCCGGCGTGATCGGCAGGTCCAGCACCTCCGCACCGAGCGCATCTGCCAGAGCGTTGGCGATGACCGCCGGCGCGCCCACCGTCCCGCCTTCACCCAGACCCTTGATGCCGAGTGGATGCACGGGGCTGGGCGATTCGATGTGCAGCACATCGATGTCCGGAGCCTCCACAGCGCCGGGCACCAGGTAGTCCATCAGGCTGACGGTCAGCGGCTGGCCGTCCGAGTCGTACACGAACTCCTCCAGCATGGCGCCGCCCAGACCCTGCGCCACGCCGCCGACCACCTGACCATCGGCCAACACCGGCGTCACAATCCGCCCCGCGTCGTGGCAGACGATGTAGCGCTCGATGGTCACGGCTGCCGTTTCGGAATCGACCTCCACCACCGCCAGGTGCGCAGCGCTGGCCCACTCCTGCTGCTCCGGCGCGTAGTAGGCGGTGGCTTGCGGGCCGGCCTCATCGGACCCCACCCGGCCCCAGCCTGGGCCGGTGGCCTGGACCACCTGCGCCAGAGGGATAGCGCGCGCCGGATCGCCTCGCACTTCTAAGCGGCAGCCGTTGAGATCCAGGTCGAGGTCAGCCGGGTTGGCCTCCAGCAGCCCGGCGGCGACGCGCCGAAGCTTGTCCTGCAGCCGGCTGGTGGCTTCCACGGCCGCCGCCGAGACCAATTGCAGCGTGCGGCTGGCATAGGTCCCGGCGCCGTATGGAATCCGCCCCGTGTCGCCCAGCAGCACCGTCACTCGATCCGCCGGGACGCGCCACAGCTCGCCCACGATCTGGGCCAGCGACGTCTCGTGGCCCTGGCCCTGGGAGCATGCGCCGGTTGTTAGCACCAGGCTGCCGGCGCCGTCGATAGCCACTGTGGCGCCCTCGAACGGCCCCGTGCCTGTCGCCTCAACGTAGATGGCCAAGCCAATCCCGAGGAGCCGGCCCTCCCGGCGCAGGTCGGCCTGGCGGCGCCGCAGGCCCTTGTAATCGGCCGCCTCCAGCACCTGCCGCAGCAGCTCGGCAAAGTCACCGCTGTCGTAGACCACGTCGGCGCCGTCCCGGAACGGAATGGTGGCGTTGTAGGGCATGCTGCCGCGGGCGATCAGGTTCCGGCGCCGGACCTCGGCCGGATCGAGCTTCAGCTCGCGGGCTACCAAGTCGACCAGCGTTTCCATGATGAATGTGGCCTCCGGCCGGCCCGCGCCGCGGTACGGCGCGTTCGGCGCCTTGTTCGTAGCCACCGATCGCCCGCTGAAGGCCATGTGCGGCACGTCGTATGGCCCCAGCAGATGGGTGGCCGTCTGGTAGGTGACCACCGGCCCCAGGGGATGGTAGGCGCCGCTGTCCAGCCATTGCTCGGCCTCAACGGCCAGGATGCGGCCGCTGCCGTCAAACGCAACGGTAGCGTCGACAATCTGGTCTCGCGCCTGGTTCATAGCCAGTAGGTTCTCGCGCCGGTCCTCGACCCACTTCACGGGCCGGCCCAGCCGGCGAGCCAGGTAGGTCACCAGCACGTCCTCGGGATAGGCGCCGTTTTTCCCACCAAACCCGCCGCCCACGTCGGGAACCACGATGCGCACCATGCTCTCGGTGATTCCCAGGCAGAAAGCGATCACGCGGCGCAGAAGGTGGGGCTGCTGGCAGCCGGAGTACAGCGTCAGCGCGCCGGTGCGGACGTCCGGGATGGCCAGCGCGCCGCGGCCCTCCATCGGCACGGCGGCGTTGCGGCGGCTGCGAAAGCGTCGCTTCAGACGGTGGGGCGCTTCGGGAGCCTCGCCTTTCTGGAGGCGGAACTCGAACAGCAGGTTGTCTGACAGCTCTTCGTGGGCCAGCGCTGCCCCTGGAGCGGCTGATTCCAGCAGATCGAACGCTGCCGGCAGCGGCTCGTACTCAATCTCCATGACGTCGAGTGCGTCCTCGGCGGCATAGCGATCGTGGGCCACCGCCACTGCTACCGTTTGGCCGACATAATGCACCTCGTCCAGCGCCAAAGCCCGCTGGCGGGGGTACTGCAGCCGGGGCTTGACCCGGCTGAGCCAGCGTTGAGTGCTGTTGGCGCTGGCGTCCGGCAGAGGAAGCACCTCGGCCAGATCGCCGCCGCTGAGCGCTAGGAGCACGCCGGGGCAAGCGCGAGCCGCGCTGAGATCGGCCGATCGGATGCGGGCGTGGGCGTGCGGGCTGCGCAGGATCGCCGCCACCAGCAGCCCGGGTGCGTTTAGGTCGCTCACGTACTGCCCGCCGCCGGTCAGCAGCCGGGCATCCTCGCGGCGCAGCATGGCCACCAGCGTACACCGCTAGGTAGTACTTCTGCGTCCGACAAACGGGCCAGTATCAGGCGCAGGCTGGCAGGTTGGTCCCAGATCGCGTACGCTTGGGCCGGCATGGACGGGGCCCTGCTGCGGACGCGCCAGGCGGATGACGTCGCTCAGCGCGAGAAGGTCTATTCGGCCGAGAAGAACAGCGCTGGAATTCGGCTGGCTATCGTCGTGTTCAACAGCCTGGCGTACCCCACCGTCCTGAGCCACGTTGGGCACGTGGTGTGGCTGGCGTATACGCTCGTCGGCGTCGCGCTGGCGTATAGCTTGTTCGTGGTGGTGGCGCAGCCCTACCGCCGTTTCCCGGCGATGCTCCACGCCTGCTTCACGTCTTCACTGGATGCGGTGCTGATCGCGCTGTGGGTGTACGCCACCGGTGGCTGGGACTCGCCCTTCTTCGTGCTGTGGTACGTCTCGATCGTCGCTGTCGCCTTTCGCTACAGCTACCGCTGGGCTATGGTCACAGCCGGCTTGTACTCGGCGGCTTACGCCGGCCTCATCGTGCTGCTGGGCCAGCTTCCGGGACACGAAGGCGACCTGCTGGTCCGGATCGCGTACATCTTCTTCGCAGGCGCGGCCGGCGGCGTCGTTTCGACGGAAGCCTTCCAGCAGGCCCGCTCCAAGCTCGAGATGCGCGACATGAATGCTGAGCTGGAGCGGATGGTGGCCGATCGGACAACGCAGCTGCAGGTGGCTAACCAGGAGCTGGAGGCCTTGAGCTACTCCGTGTCGCACGATCTTCGGGCGCCGCTGCGCAGTGTCGACGGCTTCAGCCAGGTGCTGATAGAGGATTTCAGCGCGACGCTTGCCCCCGAAGCTCGCAGCTATCTGCAGCGGATTCGAGGCGCTTCACAGCGCATGTCGCAGCTGATTGACGACATGCTGCAGCTGTCGCGGCTGACGCGGGCCGACATGCGCCGGGGGTCGGTCGATCTCAGCGCCATGGCCGAGGAGATCCTGGCCGACCTGTGTCAGCACGAGCCGAGCCGGGCGATCACCCAAGTGATCGCCGAAGGCGTGGTGGCCGATGCTGACCCGCAGCTCATTCGGATCGTGCTGGCTAACTTGCTGGGCAATGCCTGGAAGTTCACATCCAAGCACGACAACGCCCGGATCAAGTTCGGAGCCAGCATGGACGAGGGCATGCCAACCTACTACGTCCGCGACGATGGCGCGGGCTTCGACATGGCCTATGCCGCCAAGCTGTTCGGCGTCTTTCAGCGGCTCCACAACCTGGCGGAGTTTGAGGGCAACGGCGTGGGGCTGGCCACGGTCCAGAGGATCGTGCGGCGCCACGGCGGGAAGGCCTGGGCGGAGGGCGCGCCCGAGCAGGGCGCCACCTTCTATTTCACATTGGGCGAATCAGCGCCGCGTGCGGACGTCGCGCCCTCCGCGACGGAGCGCGATCAGGCGCTGCAGCTTGCTGAGGCAGTTACGTGACAGGGTGTTAGGAGTGACCGGCGTGGGAACTAAAGTGATTTTGCTAGTCGAGGACAATCCGGACGACGAGGCGCTGACGCTGCGCGCGCTGCGCAAGCACAACGTCACGAACCAGATCGTGGTGGCCCGCGACGGTGCCGAAGCCCTCGACTGGCTGTTTGCCAAGGGCGCACATGCCGGCCGGCCCAAAGATCTCATTCCGCAGGTCATCCTGCTGGATCTGAAGCTGCCCAAGGTCGACGGCCTGGAGGTTCTGAGGCGCATCCGGTCGGACGATCGGACCAACCTGCTCCCCGTCGTCATCCTGACCTCGTCCAAGGAAGAGGAGGACATCCTCACCGGCTACCGCCTGGGCGCGAACAGCTACGTCCGCAAGCCGGTCGACTTCGTGGAGTTTACGGATGCCGTGCGGCAGCTGGGACTGTTCTGGCTGCTGCTGAACGAGCCGCCCACGCAGGCCGGGCCGTGACCACGAGCCCGCGACGCCTGCGGGTCCTCATTGTCGAGGACTCCGAAGACGACGCCGAGCTGCTGCTGATCGAGATTCGCCGCGCTGGCTATGAGCCGGAGTACCGGCTGGTGCAAACGCGCGATGACATGTCCGCGGCGCTGGACCAGCAGGGGTGGGACGTCATCCTGTCCGACTACAACATGCCCCATTTCAGCGCGCTTGGCGCATTAGGCCTGCTGCACGACCGCAACCTGGATATCCCATTTCTCATTCTGTCGGGCGCCATTGGTGAGGAGACTGCCGTCGGCCATGAAGGCGGGCGCGCACGACTACGTTATGAAGGGCAACCTGGCGCGGCTGCTGCCGGCCATCGAGCGCGAGCTGCGCGAGGCGGGCGAGCGCGCTGCCCGGCGCCTGGCCGAACGAGCCCTGGCTGACAGCGAAGCGCGCTACCGCACCATCGTCGACACGGCCAACGATGCCATCGTGGCCGTCGACGCGGAGGGGCGGATCACGTACTTGAATCAGCGCGCACCAGAAATGCTGGGCTGCGACGCCAGCGATCTCCTGGGGCAGCCATTCACCGGCATCCTGCAGGAGCCGGATCGGGTCGATTGGGAGCGCCGGCTGGCCAACCTCGAGGAGGGCACCCGGATGCTGTACGACGTCCGGCTGCGGCGGTGCGATGGCGAGGAGCTGTGGGCGCTGAACTCGTGCAGTCCGCTGCTGAGCGAGACCGGCCAGTTCGCAGGCGCCATCGCCATGCTCAAGGACGTCACTGAGCGCAAGCAGGCCGAGGCAGCCTTGGCCCACCAGGCGCTCCACGATTCGCTCACGGGCCTGCCCAATCGCAACCTCCTGCACGACCGTCTGGAGCAGGCCATTCTCACTGGCCGTCGCGAGGATCGGCGGCTCGCGTTGCTGCTCATCGATCTCGATCGCTTCAAAGAGGTCAACGACACGTTTGGCCACCATTACGGGGACCTGCTGCTCAAGCAAGTCGGTCCGCGTTTGCGAGGCGCGCTGCGGGAGTCGGACACTGTGGCTCGGCTTGGTGGCGATGAATTCGCCGTCCTACTGCCGACCTGCACGGACGTCGAGGCCGCGCAGCTGGCGGCGACCAAGCTGTTGGAGGCGCTGCAGGAGCCGTTCGTGGTGGAAGGCCAATCGCTGTCGATCTCGGGCAGCATGGGCATCGTCCTCTACCCCGACCACGGCGAGGACGTGCAGACTGTCATGCGCCGGGCGGACGTGGCCATGTACGCCGCTAAACGGGATGGTGAAGGCTTCAGTGTCTACGCCATGGAGCTGGACCAGCACAGTGCCAGCCGCCTAACGCTGAGCAGCCAGCTGCGACAAAGTATCGAAGCCAACGAGCTGGTGATGCACTACCAGCCCAAGATCAGCCTGCGAAGTCAGCAGCTGATTGACGTCGAGGCCTTGGTTCGCTGGCAGCATCGCGACCATGGGCTGATGGGCGCGGACCATTTTGTGCCGCTGGCGGAGCAGACCGGCCTGATCAAGGCGCTCAGCCAGTGGGTGCTGAAGGCCGTGCTGGAGCAGAGCCAGGTGTGGCGCGCCGCGGGGCTGAAGATCGGCGTGGCCGTGAACCTGTCCATGCGCAATCTGCACGACCCCCAGCTGCCGGACCAGATCGCCGAGCTGCTGCAGCGTTGGCAACTGCCGGCCGACATGCTGCGCCTGGAGATCACCGAGACCGCCCTGATGACCAATCCCGCCCGAACGATGGACGTCGTGACCCGCCTAAGCGAGCTTGGCACGCACCTCAGCATCGATGACTTCGGCACCGGCTACTCGTCCTTGGCCTATCTCAAGCGCTTGCCCGTCCGAGAAATCAAGATCGACAAGTCGTTCGTGCGGGATATGGCCACGAACGAGAACGACGCCGTCATCGTTCGCTCGACCATCGACCTCGGCCATAATCTGGGGCTGGAGGTCGTGGCCGAAGGGGTGGAGACACAGGACGCCTGGGAGCAGCTCGTGGATCTCGGTTGCGACCTGGCGCAGGGCTACTACATGGCCGTGCCGATGTCCGTCGCCGACCTCGAAATCTGGCTCAAGCAATCGAGCTACGGGTTGCCTGGTGGCAATGGCAAGAGCAATGGCTCGCATGGCAAACCGCAACACATAGCCCGAACGGTCTAGTCCTTCCCTAGACCCCTGACACTTTTTGGCGGGAGGCCCGTTGTACCCGACGCAAGCAGATGGCAACCAGAGTGGCTGCGCCGATGGTGGCGCGCGAGGTCTGCCGCCATCTTGGGATGGCGGGCGATGCGCAGCGCCATGAGGACTACCCTTCACCGGTCCACCGCTGCCACCTGTGGTCCCTGCGCGACCAGATCGATGTGGCCCATCAGCGCCACTACTGCCTGACCGACGCCCACCGCCGCTGCCCCTGGCTGTCGGTGCCGCCACCTGGCTTTAAGCCGGCCGATCGCAGCATCCCCAAAGGCAGGATGGCCGCCAGCGGCGGCATCGCGGCCATGCTGTGCGGCGTCGCCGCGATGGCGACCACGGGCTGGTCTGGCGGCCTGGGGGGGCTGGGCTTTGGCGGGCCGCAAGCCCCCGTCCGGGCTGTTACACTGGCCGCCAGAGCCACGCTGGACGCCGCCGGCGAGGCTCGGGACCCGACTCCGCGGGCCAACTCCATCGTCCGGCCCTTCGGCGCGCTCAGTCCAACGCTGCTCACCTCCGGAAATCCAGAGACCGTGACGGCCGCCTTGGACCCCGTCGCCGGCGGCACGATCCTGGCCGGTAACGTGGGCCTGTCCTTCTCTCCCAAGGCGCTGTCCGAGGCCGGCAGCGATGTGACGGTGCATCTCGAGGCTCAGCCCAAGGCCAACGTGCCTGGCGGCCCGGCGCAGTTCAGCCCCAACGGGACGATCGTAGACATCACCGTCCGCGACAGGGACGGCAAGCTGGTAACCACCTTCCCTGAGCCGGTGGACATCGTGTTCAAGTACAACTCCGCCGACCTGGCCATGGCGCGCGGCGACGCCAGCGTGCTGTCCGCCGCCTACGTGCTGGACCACGACTCGCCCGAGCTGGAGAACCCGCTGCATTTCCCTGTCAACACCTGGGTGTTCTTCCCGCCCAGCAACGTAAAGCTCGATGCCGATGCCGGCACGATCTCGGTGAAGACTCAGGCTATCGGCTCGATCATGAGCGTGGTGGCCATTGGGGTGGGCTGGGGGCAGACTTTGCGGCCGGACGTGCAGCTGCACTCCAGCTTCGACCCGGCTACGTCGACGGTGTTCGGCACCGCCAAGCAGTTCAGCTATTTGCGCGTGCTGAACCCCCAGATCGGCAGCCGCTTGTTTGTCCTGAATCCCGAGACTGACAAGTACGCGTACGTCAACGCGCGAGACCTTGGTCCGTCCGGCCCTCCCCCGCCCGGTCACTCCACCAAGTAGCGCTAAACTTTTCCAAACAGTGGTTGCTCGCCTGCCTTCGGGCCGGATCCATTACGCCTGGATCATTACCGGCGTCACGTTCTTAGTCCTGCTGGTTACGTCGGGTATCCGCTCCACGCCCGGCCTGCTGATCCTGCCGCTCGAACAGGAGTTCGGCTGGACGCGCATCACCGTCTCAACGGCCGTCTCGATCAACCTGCTGCTGTACGGCCTGGTGGGACCGTTCGCGGCCAGCCTGATGGACCGCTTTGGAGTGCGCCGCGTAATCATCTGGTCGGTGGCGGGGCTGGCCATGGCCCAGCTGCTGATGACGTTGATTCGCCACGATTGGCAGCTAGACGTACTTTGGGGCGTTGTCGTGGCGGTGTCTGCCGGCGCCACTGCCATCGTGCTGGCAGCCACGATCGCCAGCCGCTGGTTTGTCAGGCGCCGCGGCCTGGTGATGGGCATTCTCAGCTCGGCGAATGCAACCGGGCAGATGCTTTTCCTGCCGCCCCTGGCTCTTCTGGCCGGCCTCGCGGGCTGGCGAGCGGTGATGCTGGTGATGGCGGCCGTGGCGATTCTGCTCATCCCTGCCATCGCCTTGCTGATGCGCGATCAGCCTTCGGACGCGGGGCTCGCACGCTACGGAGCTGATGCCGCCGCCATTGGCGACATGCCTCCTGCCTCGCTGGGGCCGCTGCAGGCGCTTGCCTTGGGCGTGCGCTCCGGCGATTTCTGGTTCCTGTCGATCAGCTATTTCATTTGCGGCGCCAGCACGCTGGGCCTAATCGGCACGCATTTCATCCCCGCTTCCGTGGAGCACGGCATCTCGGAGGTAACCGCCGCCAGCGTCCTGGGGCTTATGGCCATCTTCAACGTGGTCGGCACGACCTGTTCGGGGTTCCTGAGCGATCGCTTCGATAACCGACTGCTGCTGTGCGTCTACTACCTTTCCCGCGGGCTGTCGCTGCTGTTTCTGCCGTACGCCTTTGGGTTGGGCATGTTCGGCCTGCTCGGATTCATGATCTTCTATGGCTTGGATTGGATAGCGACCGTGCCGCCGACCGTGGGCCTGGTGGGCAAGATATTTGGCCAGCGCAACGCGCCGGTCATCTTCGGCTGGATTGCGGCCGTGCACATGCTTGGCTCGGCCTTTGCCGCCTTTGGCGCGGGCGCGCTGCGCACCTGGCTGGGCGATTACCAGGTCGCGTTCATGAGCTCGGGCTTGCTGTGCCTCATCGCAGCTGGGGTGGTCATTCGTATCGGCCGCGGATCGAGCCAACCGGCGCTCCCAGTGCAGCCCCTCGGCGCTAGCGCCGCTGCCTAAGCTCCTTCCCACGCTCGCGTTGCTGGCCGCGCTGTGGCCCGCATCCGCCCTCGCCCACGCCAGCTTCGTCCGCTCGGACCCGCCCGACCTCTGTGGTCCCCTGGCGCAGCCGCGAGTGGCAACGAACGATCCCCGCTGCCAGACCGGCGTGGTCCTGGACCAGGCCCCAGGCAGCGTGCGCATCACCTTCTCCGAGCCGGTGCAGCTCGCTGGCCGTGGGATCCGCGTCCTCTCGCCGAGCGGCAAGCCCGTCCAGCAGGGCAAGGCGCTGGTTGAAGGCGAGCAGGCCACCGTCCATGTGCAAGCCGATGGGCAGGGCACGTACATCGTCGACTGGCAGGTACTCTCCGCCGACACGCATCCGGCGCGCGGACGCTTCGCCTTCAGTGTGGGCCAGCCATCGGCACTGGCTGGTACCGGCGTATCCGATGTAGGCCAGGTCGCACCGCTCGGGCTCGCCCTCCAAACACTGGCGCGCTGGCTGCATTTCGCCGGCTACGCGCTGGCGTTTGGCACCCTGGGAGTGGCCCTGCTGACGCGTTCGTTTGCCGGGGGCGCGCAGTGGCGCTTCACGAACGCCGGCGTCGTACTGCTGCTCCTCGCGGAGCCGCTGGCCCTGGTGGGTCAGACCGCCAGCCTGGGCGTCGATCAAGCGCTCGACGGCGATGCGCTCACCGACGCGCTAGCTTCGCCCTTCGGCCGGCTGCTGGCGTTCCGCCTGGCCGCCGCTCTGCTGCTGTGGGTGGCCAGCGGCAGCCTGCAAGGGGGACCGGATGACGTCCGCCCAAACCGAAAGCTGTCCGTGGGCATAGCTGTAGGGCTGGGAGCGACGCTGGCGGCCATCGATGGCTTGGGCCAGCATGCCGCCAGCTTCCAGCCGCAAGGTCTCGGCCTGGCGGTCCATGGCCTGCACCTCATGGCAATGGCGGTCTGGCTGGGAGGGGTCGTCCTGTTTGCCGTCGAACGCGAGCGACGCAGCGGCATCGGGAAGATCGTCGGTGTCGCGCTGGCGGTGGTCGCGGTTACCGGCCTGGCCATGGCCCTCGTGCACATCCGTCAGCCGGACGATGTCATCGCCACCGTCTATGGTCAGGTGCTGGCCGGAAAACAGGTGCTGCTGCTGGCCGCCGCTGTGCTGGGCTGGCTGGCGCTGCGCCGTCCTAAGTGGCGACCGTGGCTTGGAGAGCTCAGCGCGCTCGTGCTGTTGATCGGGCTGGCGGGGCTGCTCGTGTCGCTGCCCCCGCCGCGCTAAGTATCATCGCCACCATGCGCCTGGAGCCGCGGAACTTTTACGTCGATCCGGACATCGCCGCCGCCCGGACGTTGCCGCCGCAGGCGTTTACCGATCCGGCGTTCCTGGAATTTGAGCTGGCAACCATCTTCGCCCGGAGCTGGCTGCTCGTGCCACAGCGAAGCGCGGCTGAGCTGCGCGCCGATAGCCGCTCGCTGGCCGATCTGGTCAGCCTGCGCGGCTCACATGCGCCGATCACGCTGCCGGACCGGCCGCTGTTCCTGACGCGTGACTGGAAGGAGCGGCTCCACTGCTTTCCCAACGTGTGCACGCACGCCTGGTATCCGCTGGTCCACGGCCCGAGCCGGGAACGGACGATCGTCTGTCGCCAGCATGGCCGTCGCTTCGACACCGAAGGCCGCTGCCTGGGCCAGCCCGGCTTTGAGGGCGTCCAGTTCGGAGAAGCGGACAATCTGCGCGAGCTGCCCGTCGCCGAGTGGCAGCAGCTCCTGTTCGTCGCCCTAGGCGAGCCATCGCTGAGCTTCGCTGACGTCACGGCCGAGGTGCAGGGCTCGCTTGCCTGCCTGCCCGTGGGCGAGCTGCGGCGTCGCCCCCAGCCCGACGAGATCCGTGAGGTAGATGGCAACTGGAAGCAGCACGCCTGGAACTACATGGACGTATTCCATCTCAGCTACATCCACCGCGCGCCGGGCGGGCTAGCCGACGCCATCGACCTCGACTCCTACCGCACCGAGCTGTACGCCCAGGCGGCGCTGCAGTGGGCTTACGCCGCTAACCCGGAACATGGCTTTGAGCCCGACCTGCTGCCCACGCGCTTTGCGCATCCGACTAAGCGTGTCTTTGCGCTGTGGTGGTTCGTGTTCCCCAACCTGACGCTCAACTTCTATCCCTGGGGGCTGTCGGTCAACGCCTACATGCCAGTTCCGGGCAAGCCCGATCGCACGCTGTTCCTGTGGTACCACTACGTGCTCGACGAGGCCAAGTACGAGCAGCGCGACAGCATCTGGCTGAACCGCCAGGTCGACGCTGAGGACGTCGACGCCATGAGCCAGGTCTTGCGGGGTGTCCGCTCCGGCCTCGCTCCTCGAGGCCGCTTCGCCCCCGTCCAGGAAGCCGGACCGCACTGGTTCCACCGCTTGGTGTATACCAGTGCCTTCGGCGGCTAGACCTCCGGCACGACGTGGACGCGGGCCGGGTTGACCAGCACGGAAACCTGCCCGCCAACTTCCGGGCAGCCGCCGGGATCGGGCACGTCCACCAACCAGTCGCGGTCGCCCACGGCCACGGTGTAGCGCATGACCGCGCCCAGGAACGTGCGCTGGCGCACGCTGCCCGCCAGCGCGCACAGCCCTCCTGCCGGTCCTTCGCCCAGCTGCAGCGTCTCCGGCCGGATGCACAGCAATACCGTCCCTCTCTCATCGCGGTGGGGGTGGCTAGGTGAGGGCACCTCAAGGTCGTGGCCCTCAAGTCGCACCCGCAGCTGCTCGCCGTCCTGGCCGATCACCTCTGCCGGCACGAGGTTGACGGCGCCCACGAATTCAGCCATAAAGGCCGTTCTGGGCTGGTAATACACCTCCCAGGGAGTGCCCCATTGGATGACTCGGCCCTGGTTCATGACTGCGATCCAGTCGCTCATCGCGAGGGCTTCGTCCTGGTCGTGGGTGACGTAGATCGTGGTGAGACCAAGCTGGCGTTGGATGCCGGTCAGCTCAGCGCGCACCTGCACCCGCAGCTTCGCATCGAGGTTCGACAGCGGCTCGTCCAGCAGCAGCACTTCCGGCTTCATGACCAGCGCCCGAGCCAGCGCCACACGCTGCTGCTGCCCGCCGCTGAGCTGGTTGGGCATGCGCTTGCCCAGGCGCTCCAACCCCAGGAATCCGAGCGTGTCGTTCACCCGCTCCCGCGCTTCTTCTTTGGGCATGCGCGCCAGCCGCAGGCCGTAGCCGACGTTCTCCTCGACCGACATGTGCGGGAAGAGCGCGTAATCCTGAAACACCATGGCCGTGTTTCGGCGATGCGCGGGCACAGCGTTGATGCGCCGGCCACTGAGCAGGATGTCGCCCTGGTCAGGCTCATAAAAGCCGGCGATCATCCGCAGCGTGGTCGTCTTCCCGCAGCCGGACGGACCCAGGATGGTAGTGAAGCTGCCGCGCGGCACGTCCAGCGAGATGCCATCCACGGCGGCCGCTTCTGACGAGAAGCTCTTGCTGATGTTGACCAGCCGCAGATGAGCTTCAGCCACCAGCAGCCTCCTGCAGGCGCAGTCCGCGGCCGCCAATGCCCCAGATCAGCAGGAGCACCGCGACGGCCATGGCAATCACCGACACCGTGAAAGCCGTCGCACCGCCCCAGTTGAAGTCGTTGACGAGCTGAAAGATGGTGATAGTAGCCACCGTGGTCGACGGCGTGAACAGAAAGATGACGACCGACAGAGTCGTGATCGCGCGCACGAACGCCGTCACCAGCCCGGTGAGGTACGGCCCACGCAGCATCGGGAACAGCACGTCACGAAACGCTCGCAGGCTGCCGGCGCCTAGGCTCGTAGCGGCTTCGTCGATCGAGCGGTCGATCTGCTGCAGCCCGGCGATGCCGGCACGATAGCCGACCGGGATGTTCCAGAAGATGAGGCTGAGCGTGATCAGCGCGCTCCGGTTCAGCCAGTCCAGCCATTTCTGGTTGAACGCCGTGGCGTAGCCGATCCCGAAGAAAATGCCCGGCACGGCCGCCGGGACAATCGCCAGGAAGTCCACCACGCCGCGGCCGGGCCAACGCTTGCGCTGCACGATATAGGCCAGCAGGATGGCGAACAGCGAGCAGCCGATAGCAGCGGCGCTGGCGTCGATCAGGCTGTTGCGCAGCGACGTGAAATGCGCGCCGACGTAGCCGAAGTGCTCCAGTGTGGGCGTGAAGTTGAATGGGTAAGACTTGACGAGAGCGCTCAGCACCAGCACGCCATATACCAGCAGGATGAGCCCCGCCAGCACCAGGCAAGCCCCGAAGCAGCTCCAGGTGACTATCGGCGCCACCGGCGGGCGCGGCATGGCGCTGCCGCGCCCGGTCACGGTCACCACGCTGCCCCGACCCTCGAGCCGCAGCCTGGCCAGGTACAGCGCCATGGCGAGCAACACCAGGATCGTGCTGACCACGGCTGCCCCGGCAAAATCGCCAAAGCCGCTGATGAGGCCATAGGCCAGTGTCGGCAGGACGGTGTAGCGGCCGCCGATCAGCGCCGGGTTGCCGAAGTCCTCGAGGATGTAGATGGCCACCAGCAGCACGGCGCCAATCAGGCCCGGCCGCGCCAGGGGTAGGGTCACGCTCCGGAAGAGCTGCCAAGGTGTCGCGCCGAGGTTGCGTGCAGCCTGCTCCAACCGAGGCTCACTGCGCGCCAGCACGTCGGCGATCAGCTGGTAGGCGAACGGGAAGTAGGCAATGGTCTGCACGCCCCACAGCCCGTACAAGCCCAGGATGTTGGGGCTGGTCCCAAACACGCCGTACGTGATCAGCCCGCGCGGCCCGAACAGCAGGATGTAGCTGGCGGCCACGACGAAGGGCGGCGACAGCAGCGGCAGGATGGCGATCAACCGGAAGAAGGGCTTCCAGGGCATGTTGCTGGAAACCATCGCGTAGGCGTACACGAACCCCAGCAACACCGCCGTGGTGGTCCCCAGGACCATGGTGATGAGGCTGTTCTGCGTCGCCCGGACCCAGTTCGGCCCCTCGCGGAAAAACGCCGCGTAGCCGTCCAACCCGGGCACCGCGAACACCTGTACCTGCGGCATGACGATGAACAGCACCATCAGCCCAACCATCCCGGCCGTCACCACCCCCAACCACGGCTCCCGCCGAAAGGTGGTCAAGCCGATGTCATCCTGAGGAGCGCGGCGACGAAGAACCTTCCTCGCTAGGCCAGCCGTCGGACAGATCGCGCCAGAGAGGGTTACGGGTCCTGATCAGCGAATCCTTCGCCCGTGTCCAGCCCTTGA
>Ga0099828_10001852_pt1 | contig 14432 bp, 9 predicted proteins | sample CZO8metaG_2_FD_79338 | JGI IMG/M metagenome (GOLD analysis project Ga0099828, IMG submission 79338) | Vadose zone soil microbial communities from the Eel River Critical Zone Observatory, Northern California, USA - CZOApr15con2H1.8 metaG | ecosystem: Environmental > Terrestrial > Soil > Vadose...
ACCTGCAACCTTGTGTTGGAGACTGTCCACCAGGAAAGGCCTCGTATGGTCCGCAGTGTGCCAGTGTTTGGAGTCGGAGGCAAATACTTCCTTCCCCTCAATTCGGATGAGCCGTGCAATGACCTGTCTTCACAACGACAGCCAGAACAGCTTCATACGAGTCCGCTCGTTGGTCGCATCCATTCCCACTAGCCCCCCAAAGAGATCCCAGGAGGTTCCCCTCTCCGTCTCATGTCGGTACCGGTACAGTGGGATGATCGGGTTGAATTCAAAGACCGACTCTCTGGGCGAGGTCATGCGCCGGACCAAGGCCATCTTTGAGGCTCCAAGGAAATGGAAGTCGGAATGGTCCGTATCCGGATGGTCGTAAGAGGCCAGCCACCACAACACACTGGCCGATGTGACGACGCCCTGACGGCTCTTGTAATCGACCAGCGGCCACAAGAATGAAAACTCCGCGTCGCCGGTTTCACGCGTGGACGCGTACTTATATATGGGGGAAAGACGATCGGTCGTGCCCGTTGACGTGGCATGGTGCTCGAAGAGCGACCATGTTCCGATTCCCAGCACATTGAAGCGAGTCTCGTCCTGATTGTGGCCACGCTCATAACGCCAGAACGGGATCAAAGTATCGGTGCTTCGCGACGGTGTGCGCTCATGCTCGTAGGCCAGCAGGATACTCGTTCGTGCGACGTCCTGGGCCAAGTCGTGGCTATAACTATAAATGGGGAACAGACGATGGCTGTGGAGGGTCGAAGAGTCTTCCTGACGGTAGAGCGATGCATAGGACAGCCCTCCAATAGACAAGGTGGTCTGGTCCTGTTCCCTGCGGTAGTCGTAGAGGGGGACAAACAGACCGCGTGCCGAGTCCTGTGTCCAGCTGTGCCTGATCCAGCTGATGGGGAGGGCGGGATCGAGTCCGATCATTGACCAGCTTCTTTCACCCGTGGCCTCATCGGTTGACAGGCTCGCGATGGGGAAGAGGCTTGTCTTGCTGACGGTCGGCGACACCGTCCGCCAGAATATCCAGAGCGCGGAGTATGAGGTGGTGTCGGTTGTGTCGTCGGCACGGTAGCTATAGAGCGGAAACAACCGATCGTGCACGGCAGAAGGCGTGGCTTCGTGCGCGTAGAGTGACAAGGCAGGCATGCCGCCGATTGCGGGGAGACCGATGGCCGAAAGGCGGTGGGCGTCACCGGTTTGTTGGTAACCGTAGAGCGGGAAGGCATGGTGAGCGCTCTGTGTGGGGCTGCTTTGAGATCGGAGGAGACTCACCGGTTCGACTCCAAGCAGATTGATCGTGGTCTGCCCTGTTTCTTCATCGTGAGCATATCGATAGAGCGGGAATATACGGTTTGTCACGCTAGTCGGAGTCGCCTCGTGGTGAATGAGGGAGGCGGATCCCATCCCCAGCATGTCGAATGCGGACGCCTGCTGTGCTGTATCCTTTCTGTAATGGTAGAGGGGGAAGAAACGGTCGCTCATCTGTGTTGAGGAGTCGTCATGCTCGTAGAGAGACCAGGCAGCAAGCTGGCCAAATGGTGGTAGTCCCAACGCGCTGAACCGAGTCCCGCCGTCATGCTCGCTGCGATAGCCGTAGAAGGGGAACAGGTGGTCCAACGTACGAATCTCATTGGTGTCGTGGCGATAGAGCGCCATCGACTCAATCCCGAGAAGGCTGACACGCCAGTCAGCCTTGGTGGTCGCTCCGGCATAGTCCCAGAAGGGGAGCAGTCGATCGGCCGTCTGGACCGGTGTAGTCAGATGGCGATACAGGAACAACGCGTCGAATTCGGTTTCGTCCTTTACAAGATTGTGCCGGTATTGATAGAGCGGAAACAGGCGATGTCGGAACAGAGACGGACTCGATTCCTGGCGATACAAGGCGATTTCGGATAGGCCGAGAAGCGAGAAGGAGCGGTTGTCACCGTCACGGAAGTAGTCGTGTAGAGGCACGAGCCGATCTTCGGTCAGATCGTCCTGGCTCCGGTGGAGATAGAGAGACAAGCGGCGATAGCCAATGGCAGAGAGCTGTGAAGATCCATCCTGGCCGCGATCGTAGTTGTAGAGGCCGAAGATCCGGTGTTGAGTCCTGTCCGGATTGTCTTGATAGCGAAACCATGAGGCTTCGCGATAGCCCAACAAATCGAATTCATGGGTCTGGCTGTCGGCATTGCCCTCGTATCGATACAACGGAAAGAATCGATCGATGGTGCCGGATGGTGCAGTCTGATGACGGTACAGGAGGAGCGCGTCGAAGGTGCTGCTGTCATCCGCGCCTGAGACATAGCTGTAAAGCGGAAATATCCGATGACTCGTCTTGTCGGCCGTCGTCACGTGCTCGAAGAGCGCTAAGGAAGGTATCGCGGAAAATCCTTTAGCTGGAGGCAAGCCAAGTATGGCGAGCCGCTTGACCTGGGCCGAGGTGTTGTCGGCATAGCCGTAGAATGGGAAAAGGAAATGGTAGTGTTGGGATTGGTCGTCAGAGGAGCCGTAGAACGGCAGGATATAGCGATAGGCGTCTCCCTTCGATCGGTCTTCGCCCGACCAATAGAGGGGAAATAGCCAACTGTTCGACGAGTTCAGATCCTGTCGATAGTGAAAGAAGGGAAAGAGCAGATCCCATTGAGATAAGTCAGTGCGGGTGTCGCTCGTCGTGACCAATAACGGACCGAGCACAAAGTTTCTTGCGTAGTACTCACCTATGACATGGCGACTGAACAAGGGAAAGAGATGGTGCCATGCGCTGTCTCCGTGGATCGACTTCAGATAGAACGGGACGGTGAAGGTCCACTCTTGGCCTGGCCGTTCCGAGTGCCAGTAGAGCGGAACGACATGGGCCCAGGTCTGGTCTCCTCTGCGTTCGTAGGTTCCCAACGGCCAAAGAATGCTGCGTCGCAACAGATTTTTCGTCGGATCTTGCTCCATGGAATACAGCGGCCGCACAGTTAGCCGAGAATAGCTGCCTCGCTCCTCAGCCGAATAGAGCCACAACAGGCCATCGACGGATGTTCCATCCGCAGACCGTTCTGTGCACCACAGTAATCCTATGCAATGGCGACGAACCTCCTGCTGTCCGCCACCCTCGTTGATTGATGCTTTCCCTTGGGCGAAGGGCCAGAAGATGAGAACCGTTCCTAGTACCAGTGTGAGCAATCGGGTCCTTGTCATAGCGCTCCTCCTTCCCTCGAGTCGGTCATTGATGACCGCTACAACAGCAAAGGTCATGCCCTCTCGTCTCGCGAATCGACAGCGAGGCTAAGTAGGCTGTTGGTCGAGCGATTTCAGGAAATGCTTAGTATTCTGAGGTTCAAGTGAGGCGAATGAGAAATCGCAGCGGGAAAGAACTATGAACGACGGTTCAGAGGCCCGAAACGGTTGTTCATGGTAGGAAAGGGTGGGAGACCACAAGTCACCGACACAAAGAGGTCAGCTCCTATGGATAGTTGGAAGGACGTTGTCGGCTATTTGGACGTGTGATATCAGAAGAGCTGCTGGAAGACTGTCTTTATCCGGGGAAACGGGAGAAGGTTACTTGCGCTTATCGAGGGTATTTGAAGGAGATTTGGGTTCAGTCATCTCGCTCTCCAGTTTGCGCAACCAGCGATAGGTGCGGCCGAAGGCGCGGGCGGCGCGGCTCTTGTTGTCACCGTCTATGGCGGAGCAAGCTATTTCTACCGCAAGCCTCAAGGGAGGCTGAAGCGGAGACCGATGAGAATCTGGTGGGTGGTGAGGCTGGTGTCAGTTGTGTTTACTGTTATGGCGTCACGGGGAACTGCACGACATGGCTGCGGCGGTGGTAGGCATTGCTCATCAAAAGTGCCTGCACTGAAGGAGGTAAATCGATATTCCCCGAAGACCCCAATGTGTCTATGAAACTTCCACAGGAGACCAGCTCTCGCGTCTGCGCCCAAAGTTGTAAACGAACCGTCTTGTGTTTTCGTCAGCGGGGAAACGTCTATTGAGGAATTCCCGGCGACGAGGCTTGGGCCGAAACCTATGTACGGTTGGAGCTTGCCGGTGGGATGCTCCTCGCTCGCGAGCAAAGGCCAACGGAGCATGAGCAGCAAGGACATGGGCACTGCGCTGATGCTAGCTCCCTCCGCGTTGCGGGAAAAGTAGGACAGGTCTCCAGCCACGCCGAGCCACGGGAATCGGGCAAACCAGTAACCGGCCCGGAGTCCGAGTATGGGCCCTGCCCCGAAATCCAACTGCCGGGTCAGGTTCGCTGCCGCTGGTTGCGTCTGTGTGTGGCTAGCTGCTGCATGCCCTGGGAGCGTGGCGCCGCCATAGAGGTCCCCGAAGAACTCTGCGCACGCAAGAGCTGGCGCCAGCAGGAGCCACGAAAGTAGCAGTACAGTACACGCAAGCACTTGTAAGGAGTATGGGATAGGCATTGGAGGCACCCCCGAGGTTATAGGTCGCGTCTCGCGACTCCTCGATTCGCAGGTGTCATGCCAGCGAGAAATGTATGGCGATTGTTTGTGTGGAATCGAGCAAGAGGGGGCCAACAATCAAGAGCTTCTTGAAGAATGCGTCGTCTAAATGGATTGGCAAGATAGCAGTGATCAGTACGGAAAGGGGACATCAACTCATGAACGGTGGTTCATGGTGTTGGAACGGCTATTCACAACGGGGAAATGACGCCGGAACGAAAGCTAGATGCACCACGTGAGCGACCAGATGAAGGTGAGAAAATTGATCGCTGTTCGCTGCCGGAGTCAAGTCAGAAAGCGGATGAGCATCACGAATATCTGTTGGGCAAGTTCGAGTGCCAGCCTAGTTAGTTGGGCCTGGTAACGCCGGTGTCATAAGCTTGTAGTAAAGTTCATTCGACACCGCGGAAGAAGACCTCCACAGGAATATAGTCGGCAATCGTTATGTCTGATTGGCTGGTTAACGGTTCAAGGCTTGTGACGCAGGAGTTTGCACATCATTCTCGGAGTGAGTGTCGAAGATGAGTTCTTTGACGACTTGCTGTGCGAGGCGTTGGGAAGCCTGGGTGACTTCTTCACGAAATGCTTGATTGTTCAGGTTGGTCCATGTCGCCAGCGACCACGCGACGTTCGAGTCAGCGCCGATCAAGGTGCCATCGGTGATCGCACGTTTATCGAGGAGCGCGCCATCCGATGTCCGGATCAGGCGAGCACGTGCGTCGATCACCAACATGCGACGTGGATTGACGGCGATTTCGCTGGGACGGAGATGGACAGCCAGTTCAGTGAGTTCAAGAACAGCATCTATGCCCTTACTGGCGAGTGCACGGTACGCAGCTTTCTCGTCCTTGGAAGAAGGATCTTCGTTTTCCACTCGGATAACTCTGTAGGGAGTCTGGCTTCGGGCAAACTCAACGATATGGTCTGGAACTCTTTGCTGTATTTTAAGATCGGAAAGGATACCCTTGAAGGCCGACTCAGCTTGCTCCCATTCCGAGGCAGGTTCGGCTGCCACAGCACCATATAGGGCTCCGCCGATGACTCCAACCGTGGCAAAGGCAGGTACACAAAGAAAGAGCCCATAACCGCAATAAATCCCGAATCCTCCTATCACAGATCCACTCATTGCTCCTCGGCCGGTATTGCTGAGCCAACCCTTCCCGGGTATCTGAAGTTCCACATCCGGATCTGTAGGTCGCACAACCACTCCGATGGTTGGCGTCTCGGCCAAGAGGGCTTCTGGTATTGTTGCTCGCTTGGACGCGCATCCCGGTGCGCCAATAAGACCAGCTAGAAGGATCAGGTTGATGACGTTTCGGGCTCTGCATGGGTTAATCATGGCTCAACCTCCTGAGTTCTTAGGGTATGTATGATGGCTCGTCATGATTCACCTGCGTGAGCATTTCACATGCCAATGATGGCCGTCTCAGATCGTACTCTTGTCGACCGGGACGTAAGGCCTTAAAGAGTCTGTGAAGTGGCCTGCTCAGGAGGGTGAACCCCTGGCGAGGAAGGATAGTTCCGGGTTATCGGAGGCGAGAAAATTATGAACGAGCATTCACAGTGGCGGAACCGTCGTTCATCCCTGGGGAATGGAATCGACTGCTGATCTGGGAATCAGGAATGTGAGTCGAGATTGGAGGGTGGAGACTCTCGATGAGTCATTTCCGTCTCGAGTTTCCGTAACCAGCGGTAGGTACGCCCGAGGACCTTTGCAGCGCGGCTCTTGTTGCCGCCATACTCAGCGACGGCGCGGCGGGTAATGGTCCATTCTAGGTAGTTCAAGAGCCCCGTGAGCGATCCTCGCGTCTCTAGGGTTTTAAGCAGCGCACTCCAGTCAACACGGTCCACCAACTCGGCAAGATCGAGCGAGGGCGCCGATTCCGTGGTGGCGCGCAAGTTGGGTGGCAGGAGATCCGGAGTGATCCATTTCTTGCCTTCAAGTGCCATGGTCACGGCGCGCTCCATGACATTCTCCAGCTCGCGGATGTTACCCGGCCATTTGTAGGCCAGGCAGAGCTGCAGTGCGTCCGGAGTCAAACCCGCGATCGATTTCCCTATCTTCTCGGCGAATTGCTGGACGAAATGCTTGGCGAGTTCAGCAATATCCTCCGGACGTTCCCGCAATGCCGGGACATAGAGCTGAATGACATTCAAACGATAGAACAGGTCTTGTCGAAACTGGTTCTGCTCCATCATCGCCAGGAGGTCTCGATTAGTCGCGGCGATCAGCCGGATGTTCGCTTTAAGATCGCTCGTTCCCCCGACGCGCTGAAACTCTCGTTCTTGAAGAACTCTTAGCAATTTCACCTGCACCGCGAGCGAAATGTCCCCGATTTCGTCGAGGAACAGTGTGCCCCCCTCGGCGAGCTCGAATTTCCCTTTCTTCTGGGCTATCGCGCCGGTGAACGAACCTTTCTCGTGACCGAACAACTCACTTTCCAAGAGCGTTTCAGGCAGTGCTCCACAATTCACGGCCACGAAGCGTCGGTCCTTGCGTCGGCTCAGTTGATGGATCAAACGGGCGGCGAGTTCTTTCCCTGTCCCTGTTTCTCCGGTCACCAAAACGGTTGTGTCCGAAGGAGCGATTGTTCTGATCAGGGAAAGAAGATCTTGAAGGGGAGCGCTCTTGCCGATGATGCCGCCGGTTTCTTGCTGCGCAGACAGCTCCTGCTTTAGTTGGATATTCTCCTGCGCCAGTTCCACATTGCGGAGGAACATGGTGAGCATGTGCCGATGCGTCGCCTGGAGGTTCTTTAAATGCGCAAAGAGCCGGTGGGCGAAGGCACGCCGGTCCGTCAAAAGTTGCGAGCCGCCGGCGGCAGCCGCCGCATTGTTTGCGAGTGGGGGGCGATTCGTCCAACGCAGGCGATAGTGGGTATAGGGCGCACTATAGATTGCGCCGGTTTTGATTGTGGTGCTGAGTGAGCCAGCCGAGAGGATGCCGCCTCGCTCGATGCGAATAGCGATGCAGAGGGACTCGGGGTTGGAGGATAGGTCTTTCGGAGCCCGGCTGGTATCACCAACCGTCCATACAGCGAGACGATTTTGCGGTTCGATTCTTGCGATGAGCTGTTCATCGCGGGGCTGAGGGACTGGGGTGCGGTCTTCCTTGACCGGAACCAATTCGGGAACGAGGGTAATCGCGCGTCCGGCAAGAACTACCTCACCGGTCGACTGGCGGGTGACGGTGATCCGATCGTTTTTCGAGGTGATGGCGTAAGCGTCGCCAAACTCATTGACTAGAGCTTCTAAGCGCATTTGTGAGTAGGCCTCTTCGCACGCGGCGGTTTCGACGGAGGGATCCAGCTTGGCAATGCCTTCGATATTGCCTTGCACCAGATTCATATTGCCAAGTCCAGGATCGACCGGCGGTATGTATCGGGAGAGAATGTGCAAGGTCTGTGCTTCATCTGGACAGACAAAGGATTGGAGTTGGAGATAATTGGTATAGGCGGAGGCCCAGTCGCCGACGGAGCGAAACACCGATTCCACGTCGTTCAATAGAATGGCGATCGTCTCGATGAGGGTTGGAGATTGGGTTTTGACGGTTTCGTAGTAGGCCAAAGCGGCCTGATAGGTAAAGTCCTTCTGGCCCGTAGCCATCTCGCAGCTCTTGACCAACTCACGGAAAACCGAATGTGGAATCCAATTGCTTGTATCGGTCAGGAACGCACGGGCATCCTGAATTTCATGAAATGATTCGGCTGCCCCCATAATCCGTTGAAGATCTACTTTCGATGCCTGTTCGGGGTAGCGAGTTTCGAGATGGCGGATCAGTATTCCGCTCTGGAGGCAAGTGATCCATGGTTGGATGGACATGGCGCTCCTCAGGCCAGCGAATGCGCCCGAATTGTGCGCAGAGTCATATCACAGCAGGAACGGAATAAAAAGATCGCCAAGGTCAGGCCTGAGGTGGAGGAACCGGCAATCCTTCCAACTCCATGATTCGCAGCGCGTTGGTCGTGAGGCAGGGGCCGGGTCTGAGTTTGTAGTCGAATTGCAGCGCGCCGGCTGCCACCGTTTCTTGAAAGTGGGCGTTCCGCAATCCGGGCACCGTCTTATCGAGATCGGTCAATTCCAGATCGTGGGTGGTCACCAAGCCGAAGCCATTGCCTTGCGAGAGAGCGGAAATGTAGGAACGGCTCCCGATCAACCGTTCACGATTGTTGGTTCCTTTGAATATCTCGTCGATCAGGAAAAGTACTGGTGATCTGGATCCATCCGTCGTCTCGTCGAGCAGGCTTTTTAAGCGTTTCACCTCGGCATAGAAAAAAGACAGGCCCGCTTCGAGGGAGTCATCCACGCGGATACAGGTGGCGAGGCGCACCCAATTCCATTCGAAAAGATTGGCGCAGACCGGGGCTCCTGCCTGGGCGAGGCACAGATTGATGCCGAGAGTTCGCAAGAAGGTGCTTTTCCCCGACATGTTGGACCCGGTCACCAAGAGCACGGTTCCCAGTGTTTCGAGGGCAAGATCGTTCGTGACCCGGTGCGTCTCAGAAATCAGCGGATGGGCGAGGCCTTTGGCCGAAAGCCTGGCCTGCGCTCCGTTACGCTGGGGATCGGCGGTGAGTGGGTCCGGCCATTGATATGAAGGATGGAGCGCGGCAAACGTGGCGAGCGCCGAGGCAGCCTCGACCTCAGCCAGTCGATCCATCCAGGTCGGCAGGTGGGCGGTCACCTGAGCCTGAATCCGTTGGAGCCGATAGGTGAACCACAAGTCCCAGGGGCAGAACGTGTTGGCGATCAGATGGATGACCGGATGGGCTTTGACGCTGATCGCATGCAGGGTGCGGGCCGCTTGCCGGACAAGCTGGGGCGGATTCACGCCTGGTACGAGCAGCGGTGCCCACAGGCCGGCGAGCGCCGTGTGGCGAGGCCGGGCGTGCCGTTCGACAAACCCAAGCACGGCTCCCAGTTTCTCCAGTTCGAAGTGCACGCCCACCGCATGTTCTAATAACTCTTCGCCCTGATCGGTCCAGAAATAGAGCAAGGCATAGGCCGCGAAGGACCACATCCAATAATTCGGAAGCCATTCGAGCAGCGCACTCAACCCGAGCCCGATGGTGACGGCGGCGAGCAGGGTTTGAATCACTAAGACGGTCGTGAGATGCGGGAATCCGACTGCATGATTCAGGACAACTTCCAGTCGTTGGCCGTTGATTTCCAGTTCGCCGATCAGCCGAGCTTCGAGCCCCAGCCGATCGCGAAACAGAGATCGCGGAATGAGTTCCTGCACGAGGCGACGGCGCATGAGCCACTGGTCCGGTCCCGGCGGTTGCTCAAGAAGCCACGACACCAGCCGCGCCTGTCCGTGCGAGGAGACGGTGGTGTCGAGCAGATGGAGGAGCGAATGCGGGCCGACTAGATCCAAGTCTTTGGCATAAGGATGGTGCTCGGGAGCGCTCGATGGACGATTGGGAATGTGATGCCAATCCAGCCGTAGACGTGCCAGGTGCACGAGCTTGATCTGTTTCCAGAGGAGAAGCCGGTGCACGCGACTTTCGAGCCTGTTATGATAGCCGGCCACAATCAGGAATAGGCCGACAAAGGCGATGAGTGCCCCATTGCCGGCTTGATACCACCCCATTTTGTAGAGGGCTATCGTGCAGATCGCTCCGACGATGAACAGGATGAGACGCCAGCGGGTGAGTGCGGAACTAGAGGCGGTGGCCAGGGCGATCACGCGGTCGAGTTTCTCGACCAGGCGTGTCAGTGAATGGGCTTTCGTTACAGGCGGCACGGGCTGCTTCTGGAGCATAGCGCCGACCTTACTGGAAGGGGGAGAGTGCGTCAACTCTAGCCCGCATTATTCATGAGCGCTTCTACTGCAATCGCGGATTCGCCGCTGCGACGAGCCTTCGGCGGGCAGGCTCGCCGCTCGCTCCCTCGACGTACTGTTCAAGTACGCCTCGGGACCCGCGGCTCCGCATGCCCGTCTCGCGCCCCCTCCCTCACCCTCCCCCATGCTATGGGGGAGGGAAGGGTGGGGGACGACGAACCGTCATGAGTAATGCGGGCTAGTCTGTCATGAAATCAGAGGGATGGATCGATGTCCAGATTCGGACCGCCGTTGATGCTGCAGAGTTACTCGGCATGCTGGCTGATCCTGTGATCCAAGGCGGATGAGAGGAGAACGGGGTTGTCCATCTCTATTGGCCGAAACCACAATGGAGCATGGGGCACGTGCTCGCCTGAGCAGGACCTTGCAGGGACTCGATCCGGACGCCTCGACCGAGAGAGACATTCGTGTTGAGGAATTGTCCGATCAAGATTGGAATCGCCAGTGGGCTCAGTCAGTCAGGCCGATTCGGATCGGTCGGCGGATTGTGATCAGGCCGAGTTGGGAGCCGATGGCGCTGCAGGCACAGGACATTGAGATCGTGCTCGATCCGAAGCAGGCGTTGGGCACGGGTCATCACGCGACGACACGGATGTTATTGGAATGGCTTGAGGATCTCGCTCACGGCGGCGAGTCCGTGCTGGATGTGGGGGCGGGGAGCGGCATTCTGGCGATGGCCGCACTGCGGCTTGGGGCGGCCTCGGCCCTCGGAGTGGAATGCGACCCTGTTGCGGTGGATTGCGCACGAGACTATGCCACAGAGAACGGGTTTGGGGACGGTCTCGAATTCCGGTGCGGAATGCTGGAGGAGGTTGACCTGCACGGCGAGCTGCGACCGGATCTAGTGCTTGCGAGTCTCGATCGTCAGACGCTGTTGCTGCTGTGCGATGAATTGGCACGGTACGTGAGCCACGGTGCGCGGCTCTTGCTGTCCGGCATTCTGATCGAGCAAGAGCAAGAGATTGTCGAGGCGTTCTCCAAGGCCGGCGCCATGTTGTCTCAACGGCGTGAACAAGACGGCTGGGTGGGGTTGGAACTGCTGATGGTGGAATCCTGCGAAGGGGTAGGTGCGTGACCGCAACTGGACGACCACCCTATCCCCACGTGTACCAGATTAATTTGTCAGACGGCGGTGTGCCGAAACGTCCGGTGCTGGAGGCCGTCATCACCAAAGCCGGAGTCGAAGGCGACCGGCAACTGAATCTTAAACTGCATGGAGGACCCGATCGCGCTGTCTGCCTGTATTCGCAGGACCTGATCGAGCGGCTGCAGGACGAGGGCCATTCGATCGAAGCCGGTTCCACCGGAGAGAACCTGACACTTGCCGGGCTTGAGTGGGAGAAGTTGCAACCGGGGGACCGGCTCCAGGTCGGGCCGGACGTCCAGATCGAGATCATGAGTTATACGACTCCCTGCAAGCAGAATGCCCGGTGGTTTCGGGACAGAGACAGTAAGCGCGTTTCCCAGAAGATGAATCCAGGATGGAGTCGGTTCTACGCGAAAGTGCTGCGTGAGGGCGTGGTGAGACCGGGAGACGCCGTGGAAGTAATGAGCCGATAGCGGGATAGAAGAGCAGATGGCTGAGGGTTTATTGCGTATAGCGGAAAACTAAGAACAGAGCTTCTGTCCCGGCGTATGTGCCATGAGCCACACGCTCTTTGCTTATGGGTGAACCTATGAACCGAATTCTTGAACCGGAACTTATGGAGGACGAAACGCAAGTCCTGGCCTATGCCGCGGCGGATTTTGAAGAAGTGAATCAAGGATTTCTCGATCGCTTCCGCGAATACTTTCCGGAGTTCACCGAGGGCCACATCCTCGATCTGGGCTGTGGGCCTGGCGACATTCCTGTCCGGTTCGCGCGGGCGCTTCCCTCTTGTCGCATCACCGGCGTCGATGCGTCGGAACCGATGATTGAACTGGCTGGCGTGGCTGTGAAACAGGCAGGCCTGGCTGACCGGATTACCTTCCGCTGCGAGCGCTTTCAGGGTGTTTCACTGATCGAACCGGTCGATGCCGCGGTCTCAAACAGTCTGTTGCATCATGTGCCTAATCCCTTGCAGTTTTGGTATCGGCTGCGGCAGCTGGTGATGCCAGGCTCCCCCGTGCTCGTGATGGATCTGCTCAGACCGGACTCGCCCGAAGAGGCGCAGGCCATCGTAGATCGCTACGCAGCAAAGGAGCCGGAGATTTTGCGGCGTGATTTTTACCGTTCCCTGCTGGCGGCGTTCACCGAAGATGAAGTGGCGGCGCAGTTGGCGGAGATGAATCTGAGCCGATTGATCGTCGATGTGGTGGATGATCGGCATTGGGTCGTCAGCGGAATCATCCATTGAGAAGAATACTAAAAAAGGCCTCCAACTTTGTTCTCGGCTCGACAAAATCCTCAACGTAGCCCGGAGGCTACGCCTCCGGTTTTCTCTCGCCTGCGGCCGCGTTGGATGGCCTTTTTGAGCATTCTTCTGTTTCTGACTTTTACGGTTCCTTTCAGCGAGGCTCAACTTGATCGGCTCAGGAGATCGAAGGCTCTGGAGCAGCCGTCCACCGCCGAAACTTCTATGGTTGAGATCCCGGAAGGGCTGTTTACGATGGGCTTCGACGGGACTCAGGCTCTCGAAGATGAGCGCCCCAAGCATCAAGTCTGGCTGCCCGCCTTCTTCATGGATCTCCACGAAGTGACGACGGCGCAGTACGCGGCGTTCCTCGCTGCCACAAACCGTCTCGCGCCCTGGCAGTGGAATACGGTAGATCTGTCGCAGCATAGGGATCGGCCTGTGATTGGTGTGGACTGGTCGGACGCTGATGCCTATTGTCGGTGGAGGGGGAAGCGGCTTCCCACCGAAGCGGAATGGGAGAAGTCGGCCAGAGGAACGGATGGAAGGTTGTATCCCTGGGGCAATCAGCCCCCCAGCACGGACCTGGCGAATTTGGCGTTGGGTGCGCGGTTCAGCTACAGCCAGGTCTTGATGCCCGTGCAGTCCTATGAGCATGGCAAGAGTCCATATGGGCTCTTGCAAATGGCTGGAAATGTCTGGGAGTGGGTGCAGGATTGGTACGCCGCGAACTATTACGAAGTCTCGCCGGAACACAATCCTCAAGGACCCGAAGAGGGACAATTCAAAGTGATCCGCGGTGGATCTTGGTCCGACCTGCCGAAATATCTTCTCACCTATGGGCGCTTCAAGCTGTCACCCGAGACGCGCAACAGCTATACCGGCTTCCGCTGCGCCAAATCATAACAGGCTGATGAAAACGATCCCCAACTTCGTTCTCCCCTCGTCAACATCCTCAACGTAGCCCAGAGGCTACGCCTCCGGTGTTGCCATCGGCTGCGGCCTCGTTGGATGATCGTTTTGATCAGCCTGTAGGGATTCTCTAGCACAATGAATCCTACAACTTTCCTCGTCAAAGCGGCGGCTCAAACTGTCTTCCAGCAAGGCCGCAGGGAGTTCGGCGACTGAGGCGTACGTTTCTCACCCGCCCACCCCAAGCTGCCAAGACAGCTCTTTCACCAGTGGGTACGTCGCAAAGAGACGCACGACTGAGAAAGAAATTGGATCGTCTATTTGAGCATCCTGCCGAGGCTTATATGAGTTGGAATAAAGCGACCGCTCAAAATCGATGTCCAACAAGGCCGCAGGCGAATCAAAACCGGAGGCGTACCCTCTGGGGTACGTTGAGGATTTTGGGGAGCCGAGAACGCAGTTGGCAGCGATTTTCAGCGGTCGCTAGAAGAGGCTTTTGCTGACTTCGGCGGAAAGCAAGCTTTCGTTGCCGGCACTGTCGTAGGCGGAAATGGCGAAGAAATAGGTCTGGCCCATCGGAAGATTGGAGACGGTGTAGCTCGTGACTTTTCCTATCACGAAAGCTGATCCAGGGAAACTGTACGTGCCGGAAGCCGTGCCAACGTAGACTTTGTAGCCGGCTATGTCAGGTTCCCTATTCGCCGTCCATGTGAGTGTCACGCTTCCTGGCGATGGGCTGGGAGGAGGCGGAGTTGAGGGTGGAGGAAGTGACGGAGGTGTGGTGACCACAGGAGTCGAGGGTTGTAACAAGCTCGCGATCGCTGAGTTCTGGAGCAAGTTCAATGCCGATCGCGAACCGCTAAACGAGGGAGCTGAGCCGCTTCCTGCTGAGGCTGCAGAGCGAAC
>Ga0099828_10001853_pt1 | contig 14431 bp, 15 predicted proteins | sample CZO8metaG_2_FD_79338 | JGI IMG/M metagenome (GOLD analysis project Ga0099828, IMG submission 79338) | Vadose zone soil microbial communities from the Eel River Critical Zone Observatory, Northern California, USA - CZOApr15con2H1.8 metaG | ecosystem: Environmental > Terrestrial > Soil > Vadose...
AGCCGTAGCCGTTCTCAACGGCCCATTGCGCGCCGCCGGTGAGCATGGCGTCCATGCCCTTGCGGTCGAGATGAACCTTGCCGGTGCTCCCCACCCCAGCCGGGATCCGGCGAAACAGCACGTCCGCCAATCTTTCCTTCACCACCTGAATGTCTTCACCCGTCAGCCCCGTGTGAAGGGTGCGCACGCCGCAGGAGATATCGAACCCCACGCCGCCGGCGGACACCACACCGCCGCGGTCTGGATCGAATGCGGCGACGCCGCCGATCGGAAAGCCGTACCCCCAATGAGCGTCGGGCATGGCGAAGGAAGCCTTCTCAATGCCGGGCAGCGTGGCGACGTTGACAACCTGCTCGTAGACCTTGTGATCCATGTCGCGGATCAAGGCTTCGCTGGCGAAGATGACCCCCGGCACGCGCATCGGGCCGGTCGGCTCGATCCACCATTCGTACTCGGAATGCCGCTTCAACAAGGCGAGATCCATGCGTCCATAGTGCCATACTGCCCAGCATCCGCGCCACCGGACCGTGGGCTGGAAACGTTTCGTGCGGAACCGCACTGAGCGTGGTACAATGCGTCCCCGAATCCTGAATCTTAAGAAGGAGAGTTCTGAATGACGCCCGAAGAGCAGATCACGAAGATGACGAAAGCCATCAACCAGGCCATCAAGGTGATGGCGGACACGTTCGGGTCCACCCCAGGAGACATGACTCGGGCCATTCAGACGCTGAAGGAATCCCTGCCTCAGCCGGCCGCCGCTCCAAAACCCACGCCTCCCGAGACTAAACCCGCTGAGGCCAACCCGGCTTCCTAGCCACAATTCTGCTAGAAGCGGGTGGCGCCGACCGGCGGGCCAAACAGAGCTTGCTCGACCCGGCACTTCGATCAAAAGTGTCGGGATAGGCAACACCTCCATCTGGAGGCCTTCGAGCCGAAGCCGATGGGGGTGGTCGGTGACAGGACCCGCATGATACAATTTGACTAGGACCTTTAATCCTTCCATTCTGCAGAGGAGGTGCGCCATGATCTCTGTGGAACCTGCCAAAGCCAGCAAACTCCTGTCTTATCAACTATTCATCGACGGCAAGTGGGTCGACGCCCAATCCGGCAAAACGTTCACGACGCCGAACCCTGCGACCGGCGAGCCACTGGCGGTCATCGCCGAAGCGGACAAGGCCGACATCGACAACGCCGTCGCCGCCGCGCGCCGGGCCTTCGAGGGCCCCTGGTCGAAAATGAGTGCGCGCGATCGCGGGCGCCTCATCTTCAAGCTCTCCCAACTGATCGAAGCTCATGCGCAAGAACTCGCCGAGCTGGAGACCGCGGACAACGGGAAGCCGATCCGTGAAGCCACGCTGATCGACCTGCCGCAAGTCGTGGAGACGTTCGAATACTTCGCCGGCTTCGCGACGAAGATCGAAGGCGAAACCATTCCCGTCCCGGGACCGATGTTCAACTATACCCTGCGCGAGCCCGTCGGGGTCTGCGGCCAGATCATTCCCTGGAACTTTCCGCTCCTCATGGCCGCCTGGAAGCTGGCCCCCGCGCTGGCGGCCGGTAACACCTGCGTGCTCAAGCCAGCCGAGCAGACGCCGGTCACGGCGATGGAGTTGGCGCGCTTGATCCAGGAAGCGGGCTTTCCCGACGGCGTCGTCAACATCGTGCCGGGGTACGGCGAGACAGCCGGCGCGGCGCTCGCGGCGCATCCCGGCGTGGACAAAATCGCGTTCACCGGCTCCACTGAAGTCGGCAAGCTGATCGCACATGCGGCGGCCGATCATCTCACCAAAGTCTCGCTGGAGCTCGGCGGCAAAGCGCCCAACATCGTTTTCGCGGATGCGGACATCGAGCAGGCCGTGAACGGCGCCATGATGGGCATCTTCTTCAACCAGGGTCAGGTGTGTTGCGCCGGGTCACGGCTTTTCCTGGCCGACCGGATCAAGGACAAGTTCCTGGATCGGTTCCGAGAAAAAGCCCGCACGCTGACAGTCGGCGATCCCACGCAGCTGTCCACGCAGATGGGCCCACAAGTCTCCGAGGAGCAGCTCACCCGCATCAAAGGCTACGTGGAGATTGGGCGCCGGGAAGGCGCATCCGTCCTGACCGGCGGCGAGCCGCTGCATCTCGAAGGCAAGCTTCAGAAGGGTTATTTCTTCCAGCCGACGATCTTGACCGGCGTCACCAACCATATGCGCGTCGCGCAGGAAGAGATCTTCGGCCCGGTCACGGCGGTCATCCCCTTCAAAGACGAAGAGGACCTGATCAAGCAGGCAAACGAGACCATCTACGGCCTTTCGGCCGGCATCTGGACCCGCGATATCGGTCGCGCCCACCGCTTCGCCCGTGCGGTGCACGCCGGCGTGGTCTGGATCAACACCTACAACCAGCTCCATCCCGCTTCGCCCTTCGGCGGATACAAGCAGTCAGGCTACGGCCGGGAGCTGGGCAAGCACGCGCTCGACCTTTACACACAAGTCAAAAGCGTGTGGGTGGACCTGTCGGACCAGCCGATCGGGTGGTACGGGAGCTAGCCGCAGGCAGAAATTTGGTGGGAACCTTGTGACTTGCCACCCAGTTGGTTATACAATAGCTGCATCAGAGAGTAGGCCATCAGCGCGGGAGGAGAGGACAGCGATGAAACTGATCTTGATTGCCGTGGTGCTCGCATTCGTCATCTACATGGCTCTTCCCAGTTACTTTCTCGAGAAGGCCGCTGGCCGTGAAACGCTGGAGGGAGTAACGGAGCGGCTCGGCCAGCCGCTTCACTCCAAACTCAAGCAGGACGGCAGCGTGGGCAGCGTGGTCAACACGTACAGAGTCGGGAGCCAGCCGCCCTTGTGCGCGGATTACATCATCACCTTCGACGGAAGCAAAGTCCTCAGCGATGGAGCGACGCTCAAGCCAATCATGCACGATTGGACCTGGAAATGGTGCGGGTTGCCGTGGCCGTAAGAGCCAAACGAAGCGGGGTGTTCCTTACCGTCTGCGGCCCCGCCTGCCGCCTTGATTGAAGAAGCCTCGCGAGTGTAACCACGGGTTGATCGGACGAGGCACGGCATACGCAGGATAGACGGGATACCACGTCGGCGCATAGCCATAAGCGGGCGCAACCACCTGCGGTGTCGGGTCTGCCGGGTATGTTGGGAGCGTTGGCGGTGGTGCGTATGCCATGACCGGCGGCTGGTCTGGAACCCCCGGTGAAGGTCTCGGTGAAGGAACAATGGTGAGCGTCCCGCCTCTCCGCCCTTCCTGAGACTGCCACCCGGCCTCCGGCTGGTCCGGCGGACGGATTTCCGCTTTGGCCTGAAGAGGCTGGCGCGGATAGGTTGGAACGTTCGGAATAAGGCGCGAGGAAATCGTTGTGGACGCCGCTCCCACCACCTCGCCGGTCTCGACGGCAACAGCTCTCGCCATAATTTCAACCAGTCCGCCGGTCAGATTGGTGTAGCTGCCCAGAATCAGGGTGTCCGCATTCAGGAGATGCCCGACTTCCTGGAGAGAGAGCGCATCAAACCGCCCAGAATACCCCCGCTCGATCTCATCAACCACTTTATTCAGAAACGTTCGCTCCACGACAGTGCCCTGCCGATTCGCGTACAAGAGATGCGTGACTTTTTCGGCCAGATAGACGCCGCGGGAATTGGGACTTTGATCGGTCGTGCTCTCAAATGAGAGCACGGCAATGCGGCGGGCCTTGTCGGAGCCGAAATCGGTGGAGAGTTGGGCGGCGAGAGCGGCCAGCTGCCGTTCAAGCTCGGCGTGGGCGGCTTTCAGGTCTTCAGCCCTGACGCCCCTTCCGTAACCGTAGTCTCTGAGATCACCAGGAAGAGGGCCGCTGGCGCAACCCAAGAGAGCGAGCAGAGCCACCAGCGGAAGAACAAGCAGAGTGCCGGATCGGCGAGCCATGGTCCTCCTCATCAGGAGAACGGTGCCAGTCATATACGGAAAAATAGTATAGCAGATTTGGCAATGGTATTTGTCAAGTTCGAACCATGAAATCCGTTACGAACTCTTGCCATGGAGTGCTTTGTGTCACAACGAAGGCATTAAATTCCCCAGCCGCCGCTGAGGTGGATGTTCGTGCCGGCGACGTACCGGGCGTCATCGGAGAGCAGGAACCGCACCGCCGACACGGCATCCTTGAGCTCGCCGATATAGCCAGCCGGGATCTTTTTCGCCATGGAGGCCAGCTCCGTCTCCGGAGCGCTCCCCGAATTGATGAATCCCGGTGAGACGGCATTGACCGTGATGCCGTGCGGAGCCAGCGCCTTCGCAAGCGTGCGGGTCAGGATGAGGACGCCGGCCTTGGCGATGTAATGGGCCGTCACCTCGGTCTGCGCCACCATCTGATCGGCGTTGGCCATCGAGAAATTGACGATGCGTCCCCGCTTACGGGCCTTCATGCCGGCCGACACGGCCTGACTCGTGTAAAACACGGCATGGAGGTTGTGGGCGAACATCTCGGCCCATCCGGCGGGCGTCTCCTCCAGGATGTTGACCCGGTGGTACGGGCCGGCACAGTTGACGAGCGCATCCACTGCGCCGAACTCCCGCTCCACTTTCGCCACGAAAGCCGCGGCCGCCGCGGCATCAGACACGTCGCATCGCTCGGCCAGCGCGCGCCGGCCGGCCTTCGTGATGAGCGAGGCGGTCTCTGCGGCCTCAGACTCGGAGGTCCGATAGCAGAAGGCGATATCCCACCCCGCCGCGGCGAGATCCAAGCCGATCGCCCGGCCGATCCCCTTTGCCCCACCCGTGATCAACGCGACTTTGGCCATCGCGGCATCTTATCATTGCCCTCCGTCCACGACAACCAGACTCCGCGGTGTTGCACATTGACTTTTCCGGCCCGGTTCCGCACCATAACCCGCACGATGACTGAACCAAGCGGAACCGCAAAGCTCGCGGGCGAGATTGTTCCCGACGTCTATCGCTTCACAATCCATGACGACCGGATTGATTTCGAAAGCGACGGCTATGTCGTCATCGAAGACGGAAAGGCCATCCTCATCGATCCGCTGCCTATGGCCGACAAAGACATGAAAAAACTCGGCCCGGTGGAGGCCATCTGCCTGACCGGCTCATGCCATGAGCGGTCCGCCTGGCGCTACCGCCGCGAGTTGAAGGTGCCGGTCTATGCGCCGCAGGGCGGAGTGGATTTCGAGGAAGTCCCCGATCGGTGGTACAACGCCAACGACCGCCTGCCGGGCAACTTGCTGGCTGTCCACACACCCGGTCCCACTGAAGCCCATTACTCTTTTTTCCTAGAACGCGAGGGAGGCGTGGTCTTCTGCGCGGACTTGCTCACCAATGCCGGCGTCGACGGTCTCGCTTTCGTGCCGGGCGAATATCAGGATGAGCCGGCTCGCACGCGCGACAGCGTCCGGCAACTGCTGAGTTTGGACTTCCAGACGCTCTGCCCCAATCATGGCGATCCCGTGATTGTCGGCACCAAAGAGGCCCTCTCCCAGACATTGGCGAACGACGCGGCCCACGGCAAGAAGAGCTAGGGTTACGTTGGGCGTTGACTTTTCGGGCCGCGTTCCGCACCATAGCACCCCATGAAGCACGCAGCCACGCTCCGCGAGCTGATGAAGCGGCCAGGCCTTGTACGGACGGTCGGCGCCCACGACGCCCTCAGCGCGAAGATGATCGAGCGGGCCGGTTTCGACGCGATCTGGGCTTCCGGGTTCGGCATTTCGGCCTCGCTCAAGTGCATCCCAGACGGCAGCTTTCTGACCATGACGGAACAGCTGGCCGTGACGCAGAACATCGTCGAGGCCGTCGCGATCCCCGTCATCGCTGACTGCGACACCGGTTTCGGCAACGCTCTCAACGTGATGAGGACGGTCCAAGACTATGAAAAAGCGGGCATCGCCGGCATCTGCATCGAGGACAACGTCTTCCCCAAACGGTGCTCGTTCTACGCCGGCGTCCGCCGGGAGCTGGTCTCCGCTGACGAGCATGCGGGCAAGGTCCGCGCGGCCAAGTCGGCCCAATCCTCCTCCGATTTCGTCGTGATCGCCCGGACCGAAGCGCTCATCGCAGGCTGGGGCCAGGATGAGGCGCTGAAGCGGGCCGAAGCCTACGCGGATGCGGGCGCGGACGCGGTGCTCATCCATTCAAAGTCATCGACGTTCGACGAGCTTCGCGCCGTCTCGCAGCGGTGGTCCGGCCGTGTCCCGCTGGTCGTGGTGCCCACGATCTTCCAAGCCGTCACCGCCGAGGAACTGGAGCGGCACGGCTTCAAGATCGTCATCTTCGCCAACCAGGTCATCCGCACCGCGATCAAGGCGATGCGCGACACGCTGGATGTGCTGAAGCGCGAGAACCGTGCCGAGGCGGTTTCGGACCGGATGGTCGCCCTGCAGGAGGTCTATGACCTGGTCGGCGTGACCCAGATGGAGGAAGACGAACGCAGGTTCCTCCCGATGGGGACCGAGAAGATCACGGCCATCATCCCAGCCGCCGGGTTCGAGAAGCAGCTGCTGCCGCTGATTCAGGACAAACCGAAATGCCTGTTGGACATCAAAGGCAAGACAATCCTGGAACGCCAGGTCGCGGCTCTCAATGACGTCAACATCAAGGACATCGTCGTCATCCGCGGGTACCAGAAGGATAAGATCGCGCTTCCCAACCTCCGGTATTACGACAACGACCGCTATGAAGAGACCGGAGAACTGGCGTCCATCTTCTGCGCCGAGCAAGAGCTGACAGGGCGCTGCCTCCTGCTCTACTCCGACATCATCTTCGAAACCGGCATCCTGCACAAGCTCCTGAAAAGCCCGGCCGACATCACGATCGTGGTGGATCAGGCCTGGATGGATCACCATCGGCAGAAACTCCCCCGCCCCCATTTCAAGCCCGATCTCGTGATGCTCAACCAGCCGCCCGCCACCAGCTACCGGTTTGTCCCGCCGGACGGCCTTGCCCGGCTCGTGAAGATCGGCCAGCATGGGGACCCGGACCAGGCGCACGGCGAGTTCATCGGCCTCACCATGTTCTCGGAACAGGGCGCCGATCTGCTACGGTCCGTCTACAAAACCATCGCCGCGAGCCCCCAGGCTCCCTTGCACGAGGCCCCTTCCGTGGCGAAGGCCTCCCTCACCGACATGCTCCAGGAACTGGTCAACCGGGGACACGAGGTTTCCTGTCTCACCATCTACAAGGGATGGATGGAAGTGGACACCTTCGAGGACTACCAGCAGGCCTGGGCGGACCTGAAGAAGTAAGGGCTTACTTCGGCCGCAGGTCGGGAAAGAACGCGGCCAGCCGCATCGCGAGCCCCATATCCCCGTCCACCCGCAGCCGCCCGCTGAGATAGGCTGACACGCCGCTCAAGCGTCCCTCGAGAATGGCCACGCAATCCTCGCCCGCCATCGAGAGCGTGACATTCGGCGAGGGATGAGGCCCCGATGTCACCCGGCAGGCCTGATCGGCGACGTGGAGCTGGTATTGCCCGCCTTGGTCGCCGGACAGATCGAACTGATACACGGCGGTTACGCCTTCCGCCGCATCGGCATGGAAGCGGGACGGCAGCGCTTCGAAGAATTCACGAACGGTGGCAGGGCTCATTTGACAAGCTTCTTTACGCTGTGCGAAAAGACCTTCGTGGCGGACAATTCACCGTGCCCCAAGTGCGGAAAGCCGACCGTTCCGGTCACGCGGGAGGGAACGATTACGGCCATCTGCACAATCTGCGACACCCCTGACCGAGCCTGCACCTGGTGCAAGGTGCCGATGACGAAGAAGCTGGTGGGAAACGGCAAGTTCCTGCATTACATCTGCCCCAAATGTGTGTTCCAACATACCTCGAAATTCGCCGTTTCCTAGTCGCCTTCACTTCAACAAACGCGTTACGGCCAGGAGCAGAAGGAGCGCCGCCATCCCGCCGACGAACGGAATGACCGAATAGGCCATCACGCTCTTCAGCAGGCGATGTCCTGTCCACTCCGGATAGCGGGTCTGCAAGTCCCGATACACGAACTCATAGGCGAGCACGAGGTTGCTCATGAAGAGGGTAAACGTGCGGAGGGTCCGTCCCCAGGTATACTGGCCGCTGAGGAGAAAATCGAGCACGAAGAATCCCCCGGCTAGGTGAACGACCGGGATCACGACCACGAGGAAAAAGTCACCATACCACCGCCTGCCGGGCGCATGCTCAGCCGTGATCGGCTCACTCATGAAGGGGATGCGGATGACGTTTCTGGAGAGACTGGTGGCGTTATCCCGTCGCGCACATTGGGAGCGCTCCGGGTCGAGCTCGCTTGGTTTGGAGGCGCAGGGGACGTAGCGACTGTTGGCTCAGCGACCGGCTCATTGGGCCTGGGCGGGGGAACCGGCATCTGTTGAGCGGGACGCACGCGGCCAGCCTTGCAATCGGCGCAGAGCCGGGGACGGTCTTTCAGGAATTTCCCCCCGCTGAGGCACCCGTAGTGAACGAACTCGTTGCAGACCGAACACCGGGCCCACCCGCCGGTCAGGAACGTGACGTTGCGGTAGAGCCCCTTGCGGCACACGGGGCAGGTGCCCGGCTGGATCTCCAAGGTTTGCGTCTCGATGCCCTGTTCGATTCGTCGCCAGCTCATAGCGTGACTCAGTATAGACAAGCCGGTTTCAACCTGCAAGGTACGATTCCTTGACAGAAACGCGCCGGATGCGTACAACCCGCTTCGATGAGGAACCAATGAACGTCAGACCGTCACATCTGTTGTGCACCGCCGTCCTCTGCGCAGGGCCTGCTGCCTCGTGGGCGATTGAAGTCCAGCCGAACGCCGCACAGATCTAGCAGTCACTGGAGCGCGGTCGCGCCGCCGCCTCTGCACGAACCCCGCCGGTCGAGCTGTATGCCTGGTTCGGTCCGTCGAACGAGCCGGCCAACGAATTTACGCCCCGCGGGTTCCTCATGACCAAGCTGTCGGGACTGGCCGTCATGTCGGCCCACTTCGCGCTCCGATCGGCGCGACCGACGGAAGAGGAACTTCACCGAGTGCTGGATGACAAAGCCCTCCAGATCAGCGTGACGCTCTTCGGCGATCGGCGGGATTTCGCGCAAAACACGTTCGTCATGCTCACGCAAGGCGATCGGAAGATCATGCCCGTGCATGTGCGGGTGGATGGCACGGCCGATCGCACGTCGGCCTGGCCGAAATCACCGGCCTACCGCGCCAAGGTCGTGGCATCGTTCGCCTACGCCGATTTTGACCCGTTCGCAAAAACCCAGCTCTCCGTCTTTCCGCGCGGCGGCGGCGAACTCTCGTTCGCCCTCGACTTCGCGGCCATCAAATGATTGCCCGACGCCTCGCCTCGCGTTGACTCTCTGCGTAAGGCTTGTTAAGCTGCCATCCTGCATGGACATTAAGAAGTATCTGGAGCACAAACGGCAGGACGTGGACCGCTTCCTCGAGTCGGTCATGCCCGCCGAGGACGCCCCTCCCGCGACCCTGCACAAGGCCATGCGCTACAGCCTCTTCGCCGGCGGAAAACGCGTGCGACCGATCCTGGCCGTCGCGTCCTGCGAGGCGATCGCCGAGTCCTCCCCCTCCATTCTCCCGGTCGCCGCAGCGCTGGAGCTGATCCATACCTACTCGCTGATCCACGACGACCTGCCCGCCATGGACAACGACGACTACCGGCGCGGCAAACCGACCAATCACAAAGTCTTCGGCGAAGCCATGGCCATCCTCGCCGGCGACGCGCTCCTGACGATGGCCTTCGACCTCGTCAGCCGGCCCGAGCTGTCGAACGGCCTCGATCCACGCGCGCAGGTGCGGATGATCCAGGAACTCGCCGCGGGCTCGGGCGATGTCGGGATGGTGGGCGGACAGGTGGCCGACCTCGAGGCCGCGGGCAAGGACATCGATCTGGCGACGCTGGAAGGCGTGCATCGCTGGAAAACCGGCAAGCTCATCCGGGCATCGGTCCGCATCGGGGCCATTGTGGGAGGCGCCGGCGCCGCGCAATTGGACGCGCTGACGGGTTACGCCGAGGACGTCGGCCTGGCCTTCCAGATCGCGGACGACGTGCTGAACGTCACGGGCACGCGCGAGGAACTCGGCAAGGATGCGAACACGGACGCCTCACGGGGCAAGAAGACGTACCCGGCGTTTTTCGGCGTGGACGGCGCCCGCAAGCTGGCCGAGGAACGAGTCGCATCGGCCGTTCAGCACCTCAAGGACTTCGACAAGAAGGCCGATCCGCTTCGCGAGCTGGCTCTTTACATTACCAGTAGAAAAAATTGAGCAAATGAAAGCGCTCGTCACTGGCTCCACCGGCTTCATCGGCGCCGCCGTGGCGCGCTGTCTGCTGGAGCACGGCGTGGAAGTCCGCGTCCTGGTGCGCCGTGACAGCGACCTCGGCAACCTCCAGGGGCTCAAGGTCGAGCAGGCCTACGGTGATCTTCGCGATATCGCGTCTCTGCGGCAAGCCGTAGCCGGCTGCCGCCATGTTTATCACGTCGCCGCGCATTACGCGTTCTGGGCCAAGGACCCCCGGATCTTCTACGACATCAATGTCGCCGGCACCAGCAATCTCATGGAAGCCACCCGCGACGCCGGCGTGGAGCGGATCGTCTATACCAGCACCATCGGCGCGATCGGGCTTCCGCCCGGCGGAGGCGTAGGGACCGAGGAGACGCCGGTGTCGCTGGACCAGATGGTCGGCCATTACAAGCGCTCGAAGTACCTGGCGGAGCAGGAAGTACGCAAGCTGGCCCATGCAGGATTGCCGGTGGTGATCGTCAACCCCAGCGCGCCCGTCGGGGCACGCGACATCAAGCCCACGCCCACCGGGCAAGTGATCGTGGACTTCATGAAGGGCCGGATGCCGGCCTATATCGAAACCGGCATGAACCTGATCGACGTGGATGACGTGGCCGTCGGGCATCTCAGGGCGATGGAGAAGGGCAAGACGGGCGAACGCTACATCCTGGGCAATCAGAACCTGATGCTCCGCGACGTGTTTGCGCTGTTGAGCCGCCTGACGGGCGTGCCGGCTCCCACCATCAAGCTGCCCCGCTTGGCGATCCTGCCGTTGGCCTACGCCAACCAATGGCTGGCCGATTACGTCACGCGCCGGCCGCCGCGCATCCCGCTGGAGGGAGTCAAGATGGCCAAGTACATCATGCACTACGACTGTTCCAAAGCGATCCGCGAGCTGGGCCTGCCGCAGACGCCCGTGGAAACCGCGCTGGAAAAAGCGGTGCGCTGGTTCCGCGACCACAAGTACGCGTGATGGATTTCTTGACCCTTCTCGGCAAGACGCTCCTGCTGCGGCCGTACGTCTTTCTCTTTCTGGCCATCGCGCTCGCCGCATCAGCCTGGCTATTGGGAACAAAGCGGACGGCGATCTTCTTTTCCCTCACCTGGCTCACCGCCTTCGTCTGCGAGTTATTATCCACCCGGACCGGCATTCCATTCGGCTGGTACTTCTACACCGGCTCGACGCGCGGCCAGGAACTCTACCTCGGCAACGTGCCATTCATGGATTCCCTCTCGTTCTCCTTCCTCCTCTTCACCAGCTATTGCCTGGCTCTCTGGCTCCTTTTGCCGGCTCATGGCCATGGGCTGAAGACCACGATACGCGACAATCAGACGATTCGGACGTCGGTCCCTACGCTCGCGCTCACCGCTCTTTTTTTCGTGCTCTCGGACGTCGTCATCGACCCGGTGTCACTGCGCGGGGACCGCTGGTTCCTCGGCAAGATCTATGACTCCCCCGAGGCGTGCATGCACTTCGGCGTGCCGATCGCCAATTACCTGGGATGGGCCGTCGTGGGTCTGGTGGCGTTTGGCCTGTACCAGCGGATCGACCGTTTCCTGCCCAACCAGGCGAACACAGAAAACATCGCCGGCAGACTTTTGTTCGGCTGCGCGCTCTACTATGGCATCCTCGGGTTCAACCTGGCGATCACCTTCTGGATCGGCGAGCGCCTGCTCGGTACCACCGGCCTCCTGATGTCCCTCCCGATCACGGCCTTTCTGCTGCTCAAACTGGCTGGGCGCCTGCCGATGCCGACCCGCAAATGACGGGGGCTGGGGCAACGAGTATAATGCGGCCGACCCACAACCGACTGTGAGGCAACCATGATCCGGAAGCTCGTCATCGGCGCGGCCTTGATCCCGATCGCCTGGTTCGCCAGCGCGGCCATGCACTTTCCGTCCGTCTTTCAGAAGATGTTCGTCCTCTACATCCTGCTGGGCCTGACGGTCTTTCTGCTGCTGGACGCTCCCTCCCTGCCTGCCTTCACCGGCTGGAAAGCCATGGTGGCGCTCGTGGTGTTCTATGCGGTCATTTCGGGCGCGTTTATCGCGGGGGCTAACTTCCTGCCGCAGTATAATCCCCAGGTTGAAAAGGGGAAGATCGAGAAGATCGTCAAGCCGAAGATGGAAACGCCCGAAGCCCGCCACGCCAAGCTTGAAGAACTGCTCAAGAAGTCAGAGGAGCTGCAGGCCAAGACCGCCACCCTGCAGGCCAAGCTCGAAAAACTCGCCCCCTCGGCTCCGGCAGGCGCACCGGGCGCGCAACCGGTCTCAGCGGCAGGCGGCGACGTCATCGCCCGCGGCAAGGAAGTCTACGAGCTGCATGAGTGTTACAACTGCCACAAGATCGGCGGCAAGGGCTCGGTCAAGAAGCGCGGGCCGGTTCTCGACAACGTCGGGAGCCTTCTGACGAAGGATGACATCAAGAAGAAAGTTTTTGATCCGGGCTACCTCTACGCCGACGGCTTCGAGAAGGAGCACAAGAAGGGGGTGATGCCCGGCAAGTACAAGGAGCTGATGAGCGAGGAAGAGTTGGACACATTGGCGTCCTACCTCTCCACGCTCAAGAACCCGGCCGTCGAGACGCCCAAGCCGATCTTCGTGAAGACCAAGGTGGAGCACGGCTTCATCGTGTACGGGTACGTGCGCGACAAGTCCGGGAAGCCGCTCGCCGATGTTCCGGTCATGGCCAAGCCGTTGAAGGAGGGCCGCGAGGGGCATGACGGCAAGACGAACAAGGAAGGCTATTACGAGATCTTTCTCCACATCCACAACGAGGATTCCGGCACCAAGATCGTCGTCTCCGCCAAGGACGCGAAGAAGGAGATCACGGCCACCTACAACCCGGAGGACAAGGTCACCAAGCGCCAGGCTGCCGTGGATCTCGTGCTGTGAGCCGTTGCTTTCCCATCAGGCGCCCCGTATAATCCGCCGCCATGGCTCCGTCATCGCCGCTGATTTTCAGGAAGAACACGCTCGTTGAGAAGCATCAGGTCGAGGGGAACGATCCGCCCGGCCGGTCCTTCAGCCGCATGGCCATGATCACCCGCACTGCAACCGGGTACACGGCCAAGGTCCAGTACGAATCCGTGACCGCCGAGACGCCCTCCTTCCCGACCATCGCCGACGCGCTCCGGCATCTGGCCGGTCAGCTCCAGAAGATGGCGTTCACACGCCTGCGGTCGCGCTTGAACTTTCGCGGCAAGAAGTACTACGCGGAAAAAGAGGCCTGGGTGGATTACCCGGACCCGACTTAGTTTCCCACTACAGCCTGAAAGATCACGTCGTGGAGAACCGGGCGGAACGTCCGGATCTGGTCGTTCTTGCGCGTCGGGTGGACGCGGTTCGTCAGCAGCACCACAATCAATTCCCCTTCGGGATCGACCCAGACCGACGTGCCCGCGTAGCCGAGATGTCCGAACGAGGTCGGTGAGAAAGACCTTCCCGACGACGAAGGTGCGCCGCCCGGTCCAGTGGAAGGCGTATCCCACCCCAGCGCCCAACTGCCTTGGGGATCGATGCCTTGTCTTCGCACGAACTCTTTCGCCCAGGACGCGGGAAGCGGCGAGGCTTCTCCCCTGACCGCCGCGAGCCACGGGCTGACCGCTCGGGCCACCGCCACAGCCGTACCGAATAAACCGGCGTGGGAAGACCAGCCGCCCAGCACCGCCGCATTCTCATCATGGACCTCGCCGCAGAGCATCCGGCCCCGCCATTCGTCCTGCTCCGTCGCCGCAAATTGCCGATTCGCGACCGACTGGCCGCCTGTAGGGCTGCCTTCGCTCATATAGAACAGGCCTTGTACACCAAGCCGCGGGAACACTTCTCCATGGCAGAAGGCGGGCCATTCCTGTTTGACGATCCGCTCCAGGATTTCCCCGAGCAGGATGAACCCCAGGTCGCTGTAGACACAGCGGCTGCCGACGGGCTCAACCAACGGCTCGCGGTGGATCGCGTCATAGACGGCGGCTCGTCTGCTTGAGAGCGGCATGTCGCGCAGCTTCTTTCCATCCGGGACGATCCGTTCATACAACGGACGCCAGGCGGGAAGACCCGTCGTGTGGTTGAGCAGGTGACGGATCGTGGCCAGCCGCAGGGCGTCCTGCGTCAGCTCCGGAACGAACCGCCCGAGCGGATCATCCAGACGGAGCTGGCCATCGGCCACGAGAAAC
>Ga0099828_10001857_pt1 | contig 14398 bp, 15 predicted proteins | sample CZO8metaG_2_FD_79338 | JGI IMG/M metagenome (GOLD analysis project Ga0099828, IMG submission 79338) | Vadose zone soil microbial communities from the Eel River Critical Zone Observatory, Northern California, USA - CZOApr15con2H1.8 metaG | ecosystem: Environmental > Terrestrial > Soil > Vadose...
CGAAGCCCATCATCACGCTGGGGATCTTCAGCACGTCCTGGAAATCGGTTACGATCGGAATCGAGCCACCGGAGCGGATGAAGACCGTCTCTTTCCTGAACACATCGTGCAGTGCTTCTGTAGCGGCCTTGATGTACTCATTATCGGTGCCGACCACGCACGCCGGGCCCTTGCTCCACACCTTGATCTTTACGTCGATGCCCTTGGGCGTAATCTTCCTTATGTAGTTCGTGTACTTCTTGAGAATGTCATTCGGGTCCTGGTTCGGTACCAGCCGCATGGATACTTTGGCTGCCGCCTTTGCCGGAATGACGGTCTTGGCGCCGGGCGCGGTGAAGCCGCCGGGCATGCCGTGCACCTCCACCGTGGGGCGTGCCCACAAGCGGTAAAGCGTCGGATAATCTCGTTCGCCGACAAGCGTGCTCGATCCGACCTCGGTCTTGCGGAAGACCTCATCCTTGAAGGGCAGCCGCTTCCAGGCCTTGAGTTCGTCTTTTGTTGGCGCCTTAACGTCCTTGTAAAAACCGGGAATCAGAATGTGACCCTTAGAATCTTTCAGCTTGCTGATGATCTCAATCAAGCCAAAAAACGGGTTCGGCGCCGCGCCGCCGTACATACCAGAGTGCAGATCAGTTTTCGGCCCGACCGCTTCCAGTTCCGTGTAAACCAAGCCACGCAGCCCCACGCAGAGCGTCGGCAGATCGGGCGCAAACAGCTCAGTATCGCAGACCAGCGCGAAGTCGGCCTTGAGCTTCGTTTTCTCCTTGCGAACATATTCAGCAATCGATTCGCCGCCCACTTCCTCTTCACCCTCGATGACGACTTTTACATTGAGCGGCAGCTTGCCGTTGTGGGCCTTCATGAGCGCTTCGAATGCTTTCACCTGCATCCAGAGCTGGCCTTTGTCATCGACGGCACCGCGAGCATAAATGTTGTTATTGCGCTCGGTAGGTTCGAAGGGCGGGGAAATCCATTCATCGAGCGGGTCGGGTGGCTGCACGTCGTAGTGCGCATAGCACAGTACGGTCGGTTTACCTGACGCATGCAGCCAATCGGCGTACACCAGCGGGTGGCCCTTTGTGGGGATGACCTGCACGTTTTCCAAACCGATCCGCCGCAGCTCGTTTGACACGTATTCGGCCGCCTTCTGGACATCCGATTTGTGCTCTTGCAAAGTACTGATACTTGGAATGCGTAAGAAAGTTTTCAATTCACTGAGAAACCGCTGCTGGTTATCACGGGCGTAACTGACCGCGGGGGAAGCCATGTTCGTATGCCTTTCTTGCGAAGCAAATGGGATCAAGTCGCTGGAGTCAACTGCTCAAAACACCCAGTATACCTGAATGAATGGGCCGACTCTTCGCGTCGCAAGCAACTCTCTACACCCGGTTTAGTAGAGACGCAGCCCGCTACATCTCTGACATCAGAGCGGTCGCTCATGTTTCTGCTGTCAGGACCGTATAGGTCAGATCTCCTGAACGGTAAGCGTCGAGAACGATCTCGATCCCCTCCACGAATTCGCGAGCCGCTCGCGGCAGGAGCTTAACAATTGCACTAGCTGACCGGGCGCGTTGCTGGCAGATCACCCAAGTGGGTATCACCAGGGATGTCAGATCTTCAGAGCGCCGTACACTTAGGCCGCTAACTTTGATGGCCGAGTTGTATTGTTCCGCAGTCCAAAGTTCCGGGCACAGGAATGTGCGTGCTACTTCCCGCACTCGTGGCCTCTCCATCGAGCCGGTCCAGGCTGCCACGAGCAACTGTCCGCCGGGCCTTAAAGCAGAAGCGACGTTGCGGAAATAACGCGCCTTATTTGTGAAGTGTTCCGACGATTCCATGGTCCAGATGAGGTCGAATGCCGCGACCGGGAATTCATATCGCTCCGCATCTTGCACTGCGAACTGCACTCTTCCAGCTAGACCTGCCTCACCTGCGTTGTCTTCCGCTAGACGAGCCTGCTTGTCGCTGAGAGTCAAGCCGAGCACTTGGCAACCGTAGCGGCTAGCCAGGTACACGCTGGTTCCGCCGTGACCGCAGCCCACGTCAAGCACTCGCTCCCCGCCGCGCAAATCCAGTACACGAACGCAATGATCGAGTAAATTTACCTGCGCTCTTTCGGGAGATTCACTGCCGTCTAAAAAGAGACCGTGATGAAGATGATCGCCCCAGAAAGTGCGGTAGATGAAGGCCAGCGAATCATAGTGTTCGCGGATTAGGGCAGCGGTGACCATTGAGGAAAGATACTAAGGTTGCAAGCTCCCGATAACGACGTTTCAAAGCTTCAATTTTAAGAATTTCATTCGTTTGAGTTCAGCTCAAAGCCTTAGGAAACCTTGAATCGTTTGGAAACTTGCAACCTCTCATGCTGCTTGAATCCTGAATCGTGCAAACGAGAACGGCGCAATGTCATAGTCCGGCTTGCTCCCGCAAATCACTTGCGCCGCGACATGCGCCGTCACTGGCGCCAGTAGAATTCCATCGCGGAAGTGACCCGTGGCAACGTAATAACCGGGTGTGGGCGTCGCGCCGAGGATGGGCAGATCGTCAGGAGTCCCCGGACGAAGCCCGGCCCAGGCTTCGAGCATTCGTGTCCGCGCCAGCTCCGGAATCAAGCCGACGGCCGCCTGCTGCAGCTTACGAATGGTCTCGGCGTCCGTTCGCTTGTCGTAACCTGCTTCTTCGAGTGTAGAACCAATCACAATGCGCCCGTTGCTGCGTGGAACAAGGTAGACCTCGGGTGCTCGCACAACGTGTCCCAAAAGTGTTCGCGAAGGAGCAGCTACCGAGAGCATCTGTCCTTTAACAGGGCGTGTGGGGAACCGGTATGGCGGAACCTGGCCAGACCATGCGCCCGCACAGTTAACGACAATTGGCGAAAGAAAGCTGGTCTTGGCTGCGGTGACTCCAACGACCCGGCCATCGGCCAGATCGACGGATGTCACCGGATCACCAGATGAGAAATCAACGCCGCGATGCTTTGCCGCCCTATGCGCCGCTTCCACCAGCGCGCGGGGATCAACGCTGCGCTCTTTGAGGTAGATCGCCGGGCGATTCAGATCTGCGAGCGCAGGCTCCAATTCGGCGAGTGGCGCCGGTAACAAGCTTTTTGCGGAGAATCCCGGGCGCTCGTGCACGTGTTCTGAAGGCGGGAACAGGATTGTGCCTTCCGACCGCAAATCCACCGGCATGCCCGATTCATCTTCCAATTCGTGGACATACTCGGGGTACATACGGGCACTTGCCGTAGCCAGCGGTTGCAATGCGGACGGCATCTCAATTGCGCAATCTGCCAGCATACCGGCCGCCGCGTGAGAAGCCTCTCGTCCCGGCTCACCTCGTTCCACCACCAGTACGCGCAGGCCGCGTTTCCGAAGCGCGATTGCCAGTGACAGCCCGATAATGCCGCCGCCGACGACAATGACGTCCCAACTCTTCACGCCAGCATTGTAAAAGACTTGTTGCAGTCGCGACGCGACAAGAAAGATCGGGAAGTAATGTAGCTTTGCGTCTTCTGCGCCACCATTCCGTGCTTCGTGGTGGAATCGCTTAGTGCCCGCAAGATCGAAATTAGGATCAGAGAATACGAAATGCCTGCTCAGCCGAGCCCACTGGACCCGCTGGTAATTTGACACTTTACTGCATTGTGCTAAACAATGAAGCTACTACTTCAATCCAATGAAATCTTGGCGGAGGACCCTATGCTCGAGCAGGGCGAACCTGTACCCGTAGTCCGGAGTGCCGACCAGAGCACAGCCGAAAGCAATACTGGTAAGTGGATCTTGTTGATCCTGGCGGTGATCTATGTTGCGGGCTCACTCTACCTTCTCTTCGATTTGCGCAGTCAGGTGAACAGCTTGAGCAAGGACAGCAAGGCGCAGTTCGCCGAATTGACTAAGCGCGTGCAAGCCGCCGAGGCCAGTGATGAGACTCTGGCTCAACAGGTCGGCATGACTAAAAAAGAGTTGGCCGCGCGGGCCGCGGAACTGCAGCGCCAGACACGGGCCGCCGAAGCCCGCTTGGCCGAGCGGCAAAAAGAGCAGATCAGTCAGGTAACCGGGAAAGTGGCTGGCGTGGAGACGGAAGTGGGCGGCGTGAAAACTGACGTCGCGTCCACGAAGACCGACCTGGAGGCCACAAAGGCCAGGCTAGAGCGTACCATCGGAGACTTGGGTTTGCAGAGCGGCCTCGTTGCCAAAACCCGCGACGATCTCGAACTCCTCAAGCACAGAGGTGACCGCAATTATTACGAGTTCACGCTATTGAAGGGCGCTAAGCCTCAGCCTGTTTCCACCGTCAGCCTGCAACTTAGGAAGGCAGACGCGAAGCGGGGCAAGTACACCATGAATGTCACTGCCGACGACCGGACCATCGAGAAGAAGGACCGGAACGTGAACGAGCCCATCCAGTTCTACACCGGCCGCGACCACCTGCTGTATGAATTGGTGGTTTGGACTGCCGACAAGAACAAAGTGACGGGCTATCTCAGCACCCCTAAGAACGCTCCAGTGCCAGTGTCGGCAAACCAGTAATGCCCATGAGAACTGGATTTCAGATTCGTTTGCCAGGCCGGTGATTATTCGCCGCGAATCGGTGCAAGAATGTAGCCCACGATGCAAGCCGTGGGTCGAAAGCGTAAACGAGACCGACCCCCGGTGAGCGAAAGAATGGTTCTCTAGCACACGGTGATGGTTCCCTCCGTCGCTCATGTATTGAGTAATATCGCGCTGCGAACTGCGGTGATCTACGCCGTGGTCCTGGTCGGGGTGCGACTGAGCGGCAAAAGGGAAGTGGGGCAGATGACGCCCTTCGACCTTACTCTGCTTTTGCTTCTCTCAAACTCAGTACAGAACGCCATGACCGGTCCCGATACTTCACTGGTAGGTGGCGTGGTCGCGGCATGCACTCTGCTTTTACTGAATTATTTCGTTGCCGACTTGTCCGGCATCAACCGCCGCTTTCGGAAATTCATCCAGGGGCAACCCACCCTCCTGGTTCACGACGGCACGATCATTGAATCCCACATGGCCAAGGAACACGTCAGCATGGATGAACTGCAAAGAGCCCTCCGCGAGCACGGGATCTCGACCTATCACGATGTTGCACTCGCCGTGCTGGAAGTAGATGGCTCAATCAGTTGTCTGAAATACGACGAGATCAAACCGGATGCCCACACCCACCTCGTGCGACGCCGTTTCCTTAGGAAAAAAGAATAAGCGCGTCTGATATGGAACGACCGGTCAACAGCAGTAATTTGTGTTGTCTCAAGGTTTATTTCGCTGACCGCGCGATCGCGTCTCAGACCTAAACGCGCCCACGCCTACCCGCACCTGTATGGTATTGATTCCGGGATTGGGGACGGCCAATCCAGCATTCGAAATGTGCAAGTAGCGCAATTCCAGACTCCAGTTGTGGTTGTCGCCGAGCAGGTGCATCCCAAGCGCGCCACCAGAAGTAAAGTTCACTGAAGAGGTTCCCGTCGGGACTTCGTGGGTGGTGAACAACGTTCCTCCGCCAAGTTCCAGATAGGGCACCACCCGGCCTCGGGTCGCGAAATTCCATTTGAGCCCTAGCGGGTTCACTCCAACTCCATACGCCGTATTAGCTGGCTGGAACACGAGAAACAACGGTACAGCGTCGACTGCATACTCGAGCCGTCCCTTCAGAAAGCCGGGCCCGTGCGGCCTCGTGATGATCCACCCATATCGCAGGCCGAGATTCCAGACACCAATCTCAGAGGTCTTGGAGGTCTTCCCCGTGACGGCGTTGCCACCACCCGTCCATAGCTGAAGTTCGTGTGCCCCGTCTTCTGGCCGCCCTTGACCCAATGCGAGCGACGAAATCAGCAACAGCAAGACAGCCAGCAGCTCGATATGCATTCTGATTCTCATGCTGTAAAACGAAAAGAGAGTCGTCAGGATACAGAAAAGTCCAGAAGCTGATAAATACAGTCTGCCGGTAGGATTTCTTCCTGCTATCCGTGACCTGCCGCCCGCCACCTGCTACCTGCGACCTGAGTTGTGCGCGCTATAACCCCAGCCCACCATCCACCGTCATGATCTGACCCGTAATAAAATGTGGCGCGGTGGCAAAGAATAGCACTGCGGCAGTCACTTCCTCCGTCGTTCCGTTACCCCTCATGGGAGTCTTCGTCGCCATACGTTTCATGAACGCCGCGGCGGACCGTTCTCTCATATCGATCATGCCCGGAGCAACACAATTCACGGCAATCTCAGGCGCCAAGGCCTTGGCCATCACTTGGGTCAGCATGTGCAGCGCGGCCTTGGACGAACAGTAGTGGGCGTGATCGGTCCAAGGGCGCAACCCGCCGAGCGATCCCATATGGATAATCTTGCCCCTGCGTCGCCGCAACCACTTAAGAGCCTCACGCGAAACCAGAAAAGGCCCACGCGTGTTCGAAGCGAAAATCGCGTCCCATTTCTTGAGCGTGATCTTCTCGAACTGGATGGTTTCGTAATTTGCCGCGTTGTTGACCAGCACGTCGAGTCCGCCCAGTTCCCGGACCGCTCCTTTGATCGTCGATATCACGCTCTTCTCGTCCGTGACATCACAGCGGAGAGCGAAAGCGCGAACGCCGAGACTGCTGAGGTCGACGACTGTGTGCTGCGCCTCGCGTGCGGAGTGCAGGAAAGTGATGGCCACATCTGCGCCTGCCTCCGCCATGGCCAATGCGGTTGCCCGACCTAGCCGTCGCGCCGCCCCAGTGATCAGTACTGTTTTGCCGCGCAGAGGCTTGTCACTCAACTTCGGCATGGATGGGATTGTATCCTGATCGTGTGGAATGAGTTGTCTTGGCAGTTAATGTGTGTGGGAGATGGGAAAATAGAGCTGCAGAGTCTGGACTATGTAGATTGGACGAATTGGGGACCGGCGCGCCCTCTGCACGTCCATGCCAAGCAAAACCCCGGCGGCACACCTAGTCGGCCGCCACACTCCTGGCCCGCCGGCAGAACTTCTCTCGCTCTTTCCGCACCTGGCGGGCGAACTCGGCAAATACCGCCGGGTCCCACCATCCTTCCTGCACCTCATCGTGCATGATGGCGAGTGCCTCGGACACGCCGAACGCGGATTTGTAGGGGCGGGTGGTGGTGAGGGCATCGTAGACATCGACAATCTGCAAAACCCGTGCAGTCAGCGGAATCTGCTCGCCTTTGAGGCCATCTGGGTAGCCCGTTCCATTCATCTTCTCGTGATGGTGCCGGATGATGGGCAGCACCAATTGGAAGGATTTGAGCGGTGCGCAAATTCCTTCTCCAACTATGGAATGCCGTTGGACAATATGCCGCTCTTCCGGAGTCAGCGGGCCGGGTTTGAGCAGAATCGAGTCGGGGACGGCAACCTTGCCTATGTCATGCACCACGCCCGCTTGCCGGAGAGCCTTAATCTGTTGCGGCGAAAGCCCAAGATGCTTCCCAAGTCGGGCCGAGTATTTTGCCAGCCGTTCGCAGTGTCCTTCGGTGTACGGGTCCTTGCCTTCAATACTGCGTGCCAGTGCGAACAACACCGTCTCGGCCCTCTCCAGTTCGTCCGTATAAGCCTTGTGCTTCAGTAATGAGCGAACCCGAGCAATGAGCTGCTCCCGTTCTACAGGTTTGGTTATGAAATCGTCGGCCAGCCTTGATACCCTTCACTCGGTCCTGGATGGCCGTGAGCCCCGTAACCAATACGACTGGCACAAGTCGAGTCTCCGGATTATCCTTCAGGCGCCGGCACACCTCGATTCCATCCAATTTGGGCATTTGCACGTCCAGCAGAAGCATATCGGGTTTGAGACGGTGGAATTCCGCCCATGCGGCTTCGCCGTCGCGGGCGGTGAATACGGAGAAGCCTTCCAGCAAAAGCAGTCCTTCCAGCCCGACCAGGCTGGATTCATGGTCATCGGCAATGAGAATTGTCTCTGCCATAGGCTCGAAGGGAGCCTTCGCTGTTCTGCTGATTCTCCTGCAAACCTCCAAGATCTGTGAGATTACGGGCGTAATACGCGTGTGAGATGAGTGCCATTGCTTTCTTGCTAGGAGTGTGTTCGCCATCAAACTCAATGGAACACTGCAGGAAAAGCTGCTAAACTCCGGCCATGCAGGAGCGCCGCGACGTCGTAGTTTACTCCCGAAAAGGCTGCCATCTCTGCGAGATCATTAAGGAGAGCCTGGTCAAACTGCAGCGCCGAGGCAGCTTTGACTGGCGGGAAGTGGATGTGGATGCGGACGAAGAACTGCGCCGTCAATTCACGGACGAAGTTCCTGTGGTGTTCATCGATGGCCGCAAAGCCTTTAAGTACCGCATGGACGAGCAGGAGTTCCTGCGCAAACTAGCGAGCTAGGAATGCATCTGGCCGTGTGGAAATGGGCGTCCGTCTGGGCCGGGACTATGTAGGGACGGGTGACCTCACCCATTCCGCCGCCCGAAAGGCGGCACCCGCCTGCATCGTTCGGCACCCGAACGGATACCAACTTGGTTTTCGCCAGCGCCGCACCTTCCATTAAAATCAGCTCTAATGCTTCGAACCCAACTCTACGCCGATCCCCACGGCCGTTTTGTCCACGACGTTGTCCTCGAGAGTTGTCGCCGATTCCCCGAAAAGACAGCGATCTTCGACACTTCCGGCAATCGCCGCCTGTCCTATGGTGAATATGGGGAGATGGTGGAAAAGCTAGCTCGCGGATTCGTCGCCGCTGGTCTGAAACTCGGCGAAGTCGTCGCCATCTTCCTGCCCAACTGTTGGGAGTTCTGTGCTGCTTACCACGCCGCCACTTTAGCCGGAGCCGTGCCTACATTGTTGAATCCTAGCTACCGCGAGCGCGAAGTCCGTTACCAGTTGGAAAACTCGGGTGCTGCGCTGCTGGTAACAGATGGGCCCCTCGTCCAGGACATGAATCTCGCCGGGCTCCCGCTGCGTCGCATCTACACCACGCGGCAGCCGGCAAGCGGCACTGAAGCTTTTGCCGACTTGCTGACGCCGGTAACCGCCACTTTGCCGGAAACGGAGCAGCCCTCGAATCAAATCCTAGCCGCGCTTCCTTACTCCAGCGGCACCACCGGTCTTCCCAAGGGCGTGATGCTCTCGCATTACAACCTGGTCGCCAACGTTTATCAACTCCTCGGCCCTGAGGCTTCCTGCCTCCGTCCAGACGAAATCGCGCTCTGTTTCCTGCCGCTGTACCACATTTACGGACTGAATGTTGTGCTGAATCCACTGCTCATCCTGGGAGCGACCCTGATCCTAATTCCCCGCTTCAACATCCCCCAGATCCTGAATCTTCTTGGGGAAGAGAACGTGACCATGATGCCGACCGTTCCTCCGGCACTGAACGCGCTCTGCCAGGCTGCTGAGCAGGGACTGTTTCCCAGCAACCATCATGTGCGTTGGGTAAAATCCGGCGCCGCGCCGCTGCCCCCGGAACTCTCGCGCCGCTTCACCTCGCTCACCGGCATTCCCTTGTGTCAAGGCTACGGCATGACCGAAGCTTCGCCAGTGACGCATGTCGGATTCCTTGAACCCGAACTCTATCGCCCGGACTCCGTCGGACAACCGCTCGCGCAGACCGAATGCAGAGTGCTGAATTATACGGAAAACGATGAGACAGGCAACGAAGTCGGCCCGGGCGAACCGGGTGAGTTGCTCATGCGCGGCCCGCAGTTCATGCTCGGATACTGGAAAGAGCCACAGGCTACGGCTGCCGTGCTGCGCGATGGCTGGTACTGGTCAGGCGACATCGTCAGCCACGATCAGAACGACTTTTATTACGTGCTCGACCGCCGAAAGGAAATGATCAAGTACAAGGGGTTCTCCGTAGCGCCAGCGGAAGTCGAAGCGGTGCTCTTGGAGCACCCAGCTGTGCGTGACTGCGGCGTAGTGGCGAGACCAGATGCAGCCAGCGGCGAGATCCCGGTCGCTTTCGTTGTGCTTCGCGACGGCTTTGGGGCGGGCAAGAAAAAAGAAGAAGAACTCTGCGGCTTTGTCGCGGAACGCCTTACCGCATATAAGCAGCCGCGGGAAATACACTTCGTGGATGCGGTGCCGCGAACGCCGTCGGGAAAGATTCTTCGGAGAGAACTGAGAAAGCAAGTCGAATAATTGCAGATCGAAGATCTCGGATTGCAGATTTCTGTCCTGCATGAGCCGAAGAGCTTTAAGCCGTCACAACTGTGCCAATCTCCGCGTTTTTCCGCGACCTGTCAGAACTTGCTTTTCGTAACCCGTGAAATCGTACCCCGCTTCGCAACCCGCAAGTGGTCCTACGTCACTCTCACTATCGCAGGCCGGTGGAACTTTCTCGCCCCTCTTTCCGTACTTTGGGTTAACAGCGGCTTTCAGCCGTCAGCACGCGCAGACAGCGCCAGAGAAGGAGCACACCATGAACGGAGACATAACAGGTCTGGTAGCAGTGATCATGATCTTCGGGATTCCGATTGCGGGGATGTACACCTATTATCGCGTGCGCAAGCTGCGCACCGACGAACGCCTTGCGGCGCTTGCCCGCGGAGTGAACGTCCCGATGGCGCCGGAGCTTTCCGAGGCCGCCCGTTCGCGCCGCTCAGGGATACTGCTGGTTACCGGGGCACTCGGCTACATCAGCACATTCGCGCTTATCGCGCGCGTCGAGCACGAGGCCTGGATGGCCGCCGCCTTCGGCATCATTCCTCTGGCCGTTGGCATCGGCTTCTTCCTCGACTCCGCCCTCATCCGCCGCGACCTGCGTGCCTCCTGATTCGAGGTTGTGCGATCCAAAATTCGAAGGAGGCGCGGTGTCCTCGCCGGTGTTCCACGTGGAACACAATGCAAATCTTGGCGAAATGTTCCACGCGGAACATTCCCAAAATGGCAAGCGACTGATTCGGCCTGGGTAGGGCGCACCGCCGGACTTTCAGGGCAGCTTCGGCATCCTAGGAGACTGGAAAAAATGACCGCAACTGCCGTCAAGGAATACAAGACACTGCTGGCCCGCACCCTACCCAAGCCGATTCATACGGAGACGGAAAACGAGCTTGCTATCCGGCAGCTTGAGCAGTTGGCAGGTAAAACCAAACCCAGTGCCGCTAAGAAACAACTGATGGAGCTTCTCACCATTCTTATTGAAGCTTTTGAGGAAGAGCATTACCCGCTATCGCGGAAAGCCTCTCCTGTCGAAGTTTTGCAGGAATTGATGGAAGTCAACGGCCTGAAGCAAAAAGACCTCACGGACGTATTTGGCACGTCAAGCATCGTTTCTGAAGTCCTTCACGGAAAACGGAGCCTAACCATTGCTCATATGAAGAAGCTCTCCCAACGTTTCCACATTTCCCCGGAGCTGTTCTTCTAGGGTGCCGCTGCTTCGCCACCATGTTTTTGGGCTTTGAGGGGGTGGTCGAACTCAAGTTCCGGCGGACGGGCCTGCCGCTGCGCCAAGACCCAGGAAAATCAATTCCAGCTTTCTGACAGCGCTCAAATCCCGCCAATTAGCGCGAAGGGGCTTCTGGCGCTGACTTTTGGTTTTATCGGATTGACCGTTGGTCTTCACCGAAGCGAGAGGTACCTGAGTCCCGCTATTCGCCTGCCAGGAACTTATACTGCGCTGCGGTCAGCGGTACCACACTCAGCCTTCCCTGCCGCATCAGGGGCGAATCCGCGAACAGCTTGTTGGCTTTGATTTCTGCGAGGGTCACGGGTTTCGACAGCGCCTGACCAACTTTGATCTTCACCCGCGGATTCTTCGGGTCCGAAGCATCCACCGAAACCACCGTCGCCGCTCCCACCGCGCTCTTGCGGTCGCCAGTTTCATAAATCACCAGCCGCTCGCCGGGTTTTATGCCGCGCAGATGTTTCAGCGCAACCGGGTTGGAGACTCCATCCCAGATAGTCGCCTTGTCCCGCTGCAAATCAGCAAACGAATATTCCGAAGGCTCGGTCTTGAGCAGATAGTCCATAGGAATTTCAGATTGCAGATTGCAGATTTCAGACTGCAGAAGTAAAGTAACGGGCGACGGATCCGGTCATCACTTCTGCAATCTGACTTCTGACTTCTGAAATCTACAATCTGAAATCTCAAATATCCAATCTAAAATCTGCAAGCCTCAAATCGTCAATCGGTCAATTCTGTCATTGCGGCTTCTTTTCGTTCCGCTCATTTTGGTAAATCGAATACTGCTCCTGCGGACGCTTCAGCTTGATCGTGATCTCCATGCTCGGCTGGTTGACCTCATAATCCGCGCCGAACGTCTGAAAACCCGGAGCCAGCACCTGAATGCGAAGCTTGCCATAGGGAGCGCCATCGAAACTGGTTTTCCCATCGGCGTCGGTTTTGAGCTGCAAACCGCCTCGTGCCTGTTTCCCGTGGCTGTTCACCGGATGCAGAACCACACTGGCGTTGCGCACCGGTTTGCCATTCGAGTCCTTCAATACCAGGAAGTCGAGCTTGGACGTGTTTTCCGCGGCTGCCGCTGTCAGCGCCAGGATTAGCGGTATGACGATTAGAGCAATTCTCCGTGAGACATTCTTCATAGCCGTGCCCAGATTCTAAGCAAAGTGGCCGCCGGTGTCATCTCAGCAATGCTCCAAGTACCGATGCAATGGCCGCTCCGACGCGTTTGCGGAACGAAGCGAGACGGAAATTACAGTGTCCGGTACCGAGGGACTTCTAATAGCGGGTCCGATTGGGGTCCGAGCCTGGATCCTACCCGTCACGGCTAAGGCCGCAATGGTGCCGAGTGCTTTCGCTCGAAGAGGTCCATCTTGCCATTGCCGGGAATCCTCAGGGATTTTGCCCGCCCCTTGACAATCACGCGCTAAGCTTCGTATAATTAGCACTCGCTGGAGTTGAGTGCTAACAACCGCCGGCGATCCTTGGATTCCTGGCAATTTAACCCATTTAACCATCAACTATTGAAAGGAGTCACTACGACTATGGCCAAGTTTACCCCCCTGCATGATCGCATTCTGGTCCGTCGCGTGGAGGAAGCAGAAACCACTCGCGGCGGGATCATCATCCCGGACACCGCTAAAGACAAGCCCCAGGAGGGCGAAGTCATCGCAGTAGGCAAAGGCAAAATTAGCGAAGAAGGTAAGGTTCGCCCCCTCGATGTGAAGGAGGGTGACCGCATTCTGTTCGGCAAGTACGCCGGCACCGAGATCAAAATCGATGGCGAAGACTTCGTCATCATGCGCGAAGAGGAAGTGCTTGGCATCCTGAGCGGCGCAGCCAAGAAGGAGACCGCCGGAGCGCGCAGATAAGAGTTGTCATCCTTAGCGTCCCAGCATTTGGGTGCGAAGGATCTAGGCGAGCTACGGCGGGCGATCGCACTAGCGCGATCACAATAATGCGCCAAGCGAGCTTCCAAATTCGAACGACTTCAAATTCAGGAGAAAAAGAATATGGCAAAACAAATTGTTCACGGAGAAGAGTCGCGGCAGGCAATTCTCCGCGGCGTCAACCTTTTGGCTGACGCAGTCAAAGTCACGCTCGGCCCCAAAGGCCGCAATGTTGTCATTGAAAAGAAATTCGGTTCGCCGACCATTACCAAGGACGGCGTCACCGTTGCCAAGGAAATCGAACTGAAAGAACCCGTCGAGAACATGGGCGCCCAGATGGTGCGTGAAGTCGCTTCCAAGACTTCCGACGTCGCTGGCGACGGCACCACCACCGCCACTGTTCTGGCCCAGGCCATCTATCGCGAAGGCGTGAAGACGGTCGCGGCCGGCGCCAACCCGATGGCCATGAAGCGGGGCATCGAGAAGGCCGTCAACTTAGTTTGCGGACAGATCGACCCCAAGACCGGCGAACGCGCCAAGGGCGAGCTCGACAAGTTTTCCAAGCCCGTCTCCGGCGAAATGATCGCGCAGGTGGGCACCATTTCCGCCAACAACGATGAAACCATCGGCAAGATTATTGCCGAAGCCATGAAGAAAGTTGGCAAGGACGGCGTCATCACCGTGGAAGAGGCGAAGACGCTCGAGACTCAACTCGAAGTGGTGGAAGGCATGCAGTTCGACCGCGGCTACCTCTCGCCCTACTTCGTCACCGACCCCGAGCGCATGGAAGCCACTCTTGAGAATGCTTACATCCTCATCCACGAAAAGAAAATCAGCTCAATGAAAGATCTGCTCCCACTGCTCGAGCAGATCGCCAAGAGCAGCAAGCCGTTGCTGATCGTAGCTGAGGACGTTGAGGGCGAGGCTCTGGCCACGCTCGTCGTCAACAAACTGCGTGGCACGCTGCAAGTCTGCGCCGTTAAGGCTCCGGGCTTCGGCGATCGCCGCAAGGCCATGTTGCAGGACATCGCTATCCTCACCGGCGGCAAGGCCATCACCGAAGATCTCGGCATCAAGCTGGAGAACGTCCAGATGTCTGACCTTGGCCAGGCCAAGAAGATCACAGTGGACAAGGACAACACCACCTTGGTCGAA
>Ga0099828_10001863_pt1 | contig 14367 bp, 13 predicted proteins | sample CZO8metaG_2_FD_79338 | JGI IMG/M metagenome (GOLD analysis project Ga0099828, IMG submission 79338) | Vadose zone soil microbial communities from the Eel River Critical Zone Observatory, Northern California, USA - CZOApr15con2H1.8 metaG | ecosystem: Environmental > Terrestrial > Soil > Vadose...
CGTCGCGAATGGCGGGGAGAGTTGGAGTTCGAGTTTTCGCCAAGTGATGCGGTTCCGGTTCGTGACTCCCGCGAGAGAGTCTGAACCTAAGACACCAAGAAGATGTTTTCGCGTGCTTATAAGGCCGTGGTTACCGTGCCCCCTCTATTGTGGGTCACTGTGTTCCTACTGATCCCGTATCTCCTGATGTTTTGTTATAGCTTCTGGTCTGTCTCTGCCGAACAGACAATCGTTCATGCCTGGAGGCTGGACAATTATCGCGAACTGCTGCGGGTTGGAGTGTATTGGCAGACGCTATTGCGGTCCATGTGGATCGCGGGGCGGGTCACGCTGTTTTCGCTGCTACTGGGATATCCGCTGGCTTATTACTTGTCGTTTCACGCCGGCAAGCGGAAGGATTTGTTGTACCAGCTCGTGATTATTCCACTGTGGGTCAGCTACCTGGTTCGTGCCTACGCGTGGAAGACGATCCTGGGAAGCGATGGCGTGCTCAATGCGCTGCTGCAGTATGTGCATCTAACCAGGCATCCATTGGAATTTTTGCTTTATAGCCCATTTGCCGTGGTGCTTACGCTTACCCACATATACACGCCATTTACGTTCTTGCCCATTTATGCTTCGCTGGAGCATATTCCGGGTAATCTGGTGGAGGCCTCACAGGATCTCGGTGCCTCGCCGCTTCAGACGTTCTGGCGGGTGATCTTTCCGCTTTCCATTCCCGGAGTTCTTGCGGGGGCGACCTTTGCCTTCGTGCTGAGCCTGGGAGACTTCCTGGCGCCGCTTCTGCTTGGCGGCCCGAGCGGCATTATGATTTCGAACATTGTGGTTAGCCTGTTCGGCGCCGCCTATAACTGGCCACTGGGAGCTGCCATTGCGTTTGTGATGATGGTGCTGGTAGTGGGACTCTTGTTCCTTTCCGAACGGCTGGATAAGAAGTGGAGTTTCTCATGAGGGCAACAACATCCTCCGTTAAGCGCTCACGCTGGTTAGCATTGTATGCGGTGGCAGTTTTTGCGTTTCTCTACCTGCCGATTGCTGTACTCATTATTTATTCGTTTAATGGAGAGGGAGTTGGTGGCTTTCCTCCGCACAACCTGACACTGGATTGGTATCGAACTTTGTTTGCTGACGGAGCGATCTGGGATTCAGTCGTCAATAGCGTGCTGGTGGCGCTGGCGGCAGTTACGATTGCGCTGGCATTTGGTGTGCCGGCGGCGCTGGCGTTGGATCGAGCGCAGTTTCCTGGAAAAGCGTTGTTTCGGCGACTCGTGCTATTACCATTGATTCTTCCCGGAATCATTACTGGTTTGTCTTTGCTCATGTTGTTTCGAGAGATGGAGATTAAACTGAGCCTGCTCACCATTGTGCTAGGGCACGGTACAGCGCTGATCTCGGTTGCGACTACGGAGGTCTTCGCAGGACTACAAAAGCTTGATCGCGCACAGGAGGAAGCCTCGCTCGACCTGGGCGCAAATTACTGGCAGACATTCTGGCGAATCACGATTCCCAATCTGCGGCTGTCCATCATTGGAGCAGCGCTGCTGATCTTTACACTGTCGTTGGATGAAATTGCCGTCAGCTTTTTTCTGATTGGGCGCGACAACACGCTGCCGCTGGAAATTTGGGGAAGGTTACGGCGTGGCATCACGCCTGAGATCAATGCAATATCTACCATTATCTTTGTTTTTTCTTTAATCGCGATCCTTCTCTGGTATCGCCTGCGCTTCCCGAGCGCCGGCCAGACGGAGATTGCAGCTGAATTGGTCGAAGCAGCAGTCCAAGGGGATTAACACATGAGTGCAAACCGTAGAGACTTCATCAAGTTTGTGGTCGCGGGAGCCGTGGCTGCAGGATGTCCGGTGGACCTGGCGCTGCTTGCCGCGCCGACGGAGAAGAGCCCCGAGGTAGAGGGCGAAGACAATCATATTTGTCATCAGGTACGCGATGGAAAGGTCTTTACTCGACCTCCTGCCTCGGCGCGTCACGACGTTGTGATTGTGGGTGGCGGCGTTAGCGGATTGACCGCGGCCTATCTTCTGCGAAACCACGACTTCCTCCTTCTGGAAAAGGAGCCGCACTGGGGCGGCAATGCTTACCTGATGGAGTTTCAAGGGAATGCTTATGCCACGGGCGCCGCTTTCATCGGAGCCAACGAGCTTGCCTACGGTTTTGCCAAGGAGATCGGCCTCGAACCTTTGCCGGTTAACAATTGGGACGGCAGCATTATCAAAGGAGAATTCGTTCCCGATACCTGGGGCGAAGGTTTGGACAAATTGCCCTATTCTCCCGCCGTTCGCGATGGCTTTCAGAAGTTCAAGAAAGACATTCTTGCGATTGACGTGAATAAGCGATCTAACGAATTGTTCGCAGTTCCCTTTTCGGATTTTATGAAGGAGTGCCCAGAAGAGGTAACACAGTGGTGGGACAATTACGGTCCGTCGAATTGGGGTGCTGTGAGTGACGAAACCGCCGCGGCAATTGGCATTTCCGAGTTGCAAGGCATTGCCGGTCCCGGCCGCAAGGATGATCGTTACACTTGGCCGGGCGGATTGGGCGCCATTACCAAACGGCTGGCTGAGATTCTGCAATCCAAGTTCAGCGATCGGATGCAATCTGGGTCAACCACCGTCTCCGTAACTCCCGAAAAAAATGAAGTGCAAGTCACCTATGTCCGGGATAGCGAAGTGAAAACGGTCGGTGCGAAAGCTGTGATCATGGCCACGCCCAAATTCATCACCCACCGGATTGTGCAGGGATTGCCAGCCAAACAAAGCAAGGCGATGGAAGAGATTCGCTACATTCCTTATCCCGTGGTGAATCTGATTTTTGATAAGCCCGTGTTCACCAAAGGTTACGACACCTGGTGCCCGGGAAATACTTTTACAGATTTCATCGTCGCCGATTGGGTGATCCGCAAGAAGCCCGGCTATGAACCGAAATACAACATCTTGAGCTGCTACACGCCGCTGAGAGAGGATCAGCGATCAGAACTTCTGAGCGAGCCGAGCGCACGTCGAGTCGCGGAAAATGTATTGCGGGATTTCCAGAAGCTGTTTCCGGGATCCAATGTTGATCCGATAGAGGTGCATATTTATCGTCGCGGCCATCCTCTATATATGTCTACGCCGGGTTTGTTTACCCAGACCCAGCCTATAGTGCGCCAGCCAGTGGATCGGATCTTTTTTGCGAACACCGACTGCGAAGGCCCCGTCTCTACGACCGCGGGTGCAATCAAGGCTGCACAACGCGTGAGCAAGGAAGTGGAGCACAAGCTCGCAGGAAAGCCCGCCCCTAAGTTTGATAAGACCGCCGCTGTGTTTGCAGGATAACCAGAGCTGGATAGCCAACCGGAGCTGCTGAATCGGGGAGATTGGCTTCATCCGGCGCAGTTAGTCGTCAGAATCCGTGACCAAAGGTTCTGCAGATTCTCGTCGTAACCAATCGCCGCATAGTAAATTGTAAGATGTAGTGTGCCTTCGTCCAGAAGCCGCTGAAAGGATTATCCAATTTGAGTTCAGGTATTCGCAACATCGCGATTATCGCGCACGTGGACCATGGTAAGACGACCCTAGTGGACGCCATGCTACGCCAGAGTGGCACGTTCCGCGCCAATGAGACGCTGGTCGAGCGGGTGATGGACTCCAACGAATTGGAGCGTGAGCGCGGCATCACAATTCTGGCTAAGAACACGGCAGTGCTCTACCACGACGTAAAGATCAATATCGTCGACACGCCCGGCCACAGCGACTTCGGCGGTGAAGTGGAACGTGCGCTAAAGATGGTGGATGGCGTCATGCTGCTGGTGGACGCCAGCGAAGGCCCTTTGCCCCAGACGCGCTATGTGTTGGGCAAGGCTTTGGAGGCGCATCTGCCCCCCATCGTTGTGGTCAACAAAATTGATCGTCCCGATGCCAGGCCGCAAGAAGTGCTCAACGAGATTTACGACCTCTTCATCGACCTCGATGCCAAAGAAGAGCAACTTGATTTTCCGATTCTCTACACCAATGCGAAGACGGGGACGGCATCGCGAGACATCAAAGGTGGCGGCGAAGATCTGCGGCCGCTTTTCGATGCCATCGTAGAGAAAATTCCTCCGCCCAAAGGCGATGCTGCTGGGACGTTGCAGATCCTGGTTGCGAATCTTGACTATAGCGATTATCTGGGACGGCTGGCGATTGCACGCGTTTTCAATGGGACGATGCGCACCGGTGAGGAAGTCGGAATCGCCAAGTTGGATCACTCCATCCAGAAAACCAAGATCACGAAACTGTTTTCATTCTCCGGCTTAAAGCGGGTAGACATTACGGAAACCGAATTAGGCGACATTGTAGCGGTAGCGGGAGTGGAAGGAATCACGATCGGAGAGACGATTACCAGCGCAGAAAATCCGGCGCCGCTGGCACACATTGCCATCGACGAGCCGACCATTGCCATGCAGTTTACGGTGAATACTTCGCCATTTTCTGGACGAGAAGGCTCTTATGTAACGTCCCGCAATCTGCGCGAACGCCTCGACAAAGAGTTACTGACCAACGTATCGCTGCGGGTAGAGGAAACCGGCAGCACGGATTCCTTCAAGGTGATGGGACGCGGTGAGTTGCAGCTCTCGATTTTTATCGAGATGATGCGCCGCGAGAGTTACGAATTGATGGTAGGCAAACCGGAGATCGTTACCAAACGCGTGGATGGAAAGCTGATGGAACCAGTGGAGCACTTGACGGTAGATGTGCCTGAGGCCTTCGTTGGCGTGGTGATGGAGCAACTTGGGGGGCGAAAAGGTGAAGTCGTCAACATGCACAATCATGGTTATGGACGGGTGCGCATTGAGTTTCGCGTCCCCAGCCGCGGCTTGATAGGACTTCGCAGCCAATTGCTCACTGACACTAGGGGCACGATCGTGATGAATTCGCTCTTTGATGGATATATGGAATGGCAGGGAGAAATTCCACATCGGCCGACGGGAGCACTGATCTCCGACCGTCCCGGTGTTACTACGTCTTATGCGTTGTGGAACCTGCAAGAACGTGGAGAACTTTTTGTTGGCCCAGGCGTGGAAGTGTACGAGGGTATGATCATTGGCGAGAACGCCAAAGATACTGATCTCGATGTGAATGTTGTACGCGAGAAGAAGCTCACCAACATGCGGGCGTCCACGGCGGACGAGGCGATCAGACTGGTTCCCTTCCGCCAGCTAAACCTGGAGCAGGCCATCGAATTCATCGCAGACGATGAGTATGTAGAGGTGACGCCGAAGTCGCTGCGACTACGCAAGAAAATCCTGCAATCGAACAAAAGAAAGAAAGGCGCGATGGTGATGGCGGAAGAGGAACGTTAGATTGTCGGCCCGCCTTAACTCGAACCGATGTACGAAAGAATTACTAAGAATGCATCTGGTGCCTTGCAGTTGCGGCACGAGCTTCGTGGTGGACGCGGACTGCGATCGGCATGGCGCGACCTGGAGCCGGTTTCTGATCTGTCCTGCCTGTGGCAAGCGCCGCGACCCGCGAAACCGGCTGCTGCGTCTTGGGTTTCAGTGTGAAGGCTATTGGAAGGTGGAGGGCTCCTAGAGCACCCAAAGCGCCACTGTCCCCCGCTGTCCGACGAGCTTGACGTGCAGCTGGGACATACCTGCTATACTTTCAGCCGCGTTTGACTGTTCGCCAGCTTTGGCTTCGATTCACGGAAAGGCATCCCAGCCGCCCGCATCTCCGCCGAAGTCAGCCACACTCAAATAGCTCAATTGAGGTGCCTCTGACTTGAAGAACATTTTTGTTGGGAACCTTGACTTCAATACGGGTGAAGACGAACTGCGTAAGATGTTTGAGGTTTACGGCCAGGTGGATCGCGTCAGCATCATGACGGATCGCGACACAGGGCGTTCACGTGGATTCGGATTCGTGGAGATGGCCAACGCGGAAGAGGGTGAGAAGGCCATTGCAGCACTCAATGGCACGCAGCTAGGGGGACGTACGTTGAACGTGAATGAAGCGCGTCCGAAACCAGAGCGCGGAGCTGGTGGTGGTGGCGGAGGTGGGGGACGCGGCCGAGAGCGTGGTGGACGCAGCAATCGCTGGTAGCTTTTTCTGCAGTCGTAGGGCAAGTTGTACCCGCCTCTCGAATGAATGGGCAAGCGAACCGATTGATGGGGTTGCAGTCTGCATGTAAACTGTTGGAATCGGTGCGCGCCCGTAGCTCAGTTGGATAGAGCGATTGCCTCCGGAGCAATAGGTCGGGAGTTCGAATCTCTCCGGGCGCACCACTTTTCTTCTGTCCTTTGTTGCTCAAAATCGTTTCCGGCCACCACTGTGTAATGCAGGTTGCTAAAACAGCCCACGCAACTGCGAAGCCGTGACAGGAGATTCCCTTCCAGAAGACAATGCTGTGTAGCCCGTAGGAATGACCCTCCGCCTCTGCGGAAAAGTAATCGGGCGCGCATGCTTGCCAAGAAATTCAGGACCTGCACATCTCAACTGGGCTGCGCAGCTCAGCTAATCTCGGTCCGACCTCACTCGCTCATCTGCATTCCTACCGAATCGAGTTAGAGGGCTCAAGGAGACGTGTTGATCAGGATAGTCACATTATTCGCACCGTTATTGAAGACCGCTAGGTCTGGCTTGCCGTCACCATTGAAATCGCTAGTGGCGAGAAAAGAGGGATTTGAACCCGCGATTACCGCAGGCATCGGATGGAATGTGCCATCGCCGTTGCCGAATAGCAGAGGCACCGACCCGGTCCCGTCTCCCGGAGTGCCGCCCAGGTTGGCTACTGCTATATCAAGCTTGCCGTCGCGATTGAAGTCGGCAATCACTGCCGTGGCGGCGGCCTGCCCTGTTTTGTAGTTCACCGCGGGTAGAAACGTTCCGTCGCCTTTGCCCAGCAGGACGCTCACGTTGTGCGAAAAAAAGTTCACGACTACAACGTCCAGCTTGCCGTCATTGTTCAGGTCGGCTGTAGCGAGGAATCCTGGAGCATTTCCCACAGTGGAGGCCGGCGAGGGCGCTTGGAACGTACCGTCTCCATTGCCCAGAACCACGAACGCCGTTCCCGGGGGGCCCTGGCTGTTGGCCACAGCCAGATCGAGCTTGCCGTCACCATTAAAGTCGCCCGCCGTAATCCAAGTGGGGTTTGTGTTCCCCACATTAATCGTGGTCGCTGGCTGAAACGTTCCGTCGCCATTGCCGAGGAGCAGACGCACATCCCCAACCCCGGACTGGCCGCCATTGGTCACCAGGTCGAGCTTGCCGTCGCCGTTGAAGTCTGCGATGGCTACGGAACCCGATGCGTGGCCTACGTTGTAGGTCACCGCCGGTTGAAAGGTGCCATCGCCTTTGCCCAGCAGGACGCTGACCACTGAAGGACAGGCACTGGCGCCAGTACATGCATTGACCACCACCAGATCGAGATGGTGGTCGCCATTCAAATCTGCCACCGCCACTTGTTGCTCGGGTAAATTGACGCCGGTTTGATACTGCACGGGGGAGCCGAACCGGCCGCCGCCCAGTGCAAGCAACACGCTTATAACGCCGTTCTGATTCGTGACCGCCAGATCCGGCTTGCCATCTTCGTTAAAATCTCCCACGGCCCCGAAAGTATTCACGAAAACGAACCCGACACCAGACGCGCCAGAAAAGAAATCCCTCGCCGCCCGGAAGCCTCCGTCCCCCCGCCCGAGCAAGATGCTCACACTATTGCCAAGGAAATCCACCGCGGCCAAGTCGAGCTTGCCGTCAAGGTTGAAGTCACCGACGACAACATCAACTACCACCTGCCCCGCCGCCCAGTTTTGTGGCGGCTTGAAAGTTCCATCGCCGTTGCCCAGCAGTACGGTCACGTCGTCGTTGTGGGTGTTCGCGACCACCAGATCGGTTTTCCCGTCACCGTTGAAATCGCCTGCAGCAATCGTACCGGGGAACCCGTCGGTCACGGACCGAAAGGTTCTTGCCGCCTGAAAGGTGCCATCGCCGTTGCCAAGCAGAATACTCACGCCGCAACAAAATTTGGACGGAGCTGAAGCAAAGACTGCTACAGCCAGGTCCAGCTTGCCGTCGCCATTAAAGTCTGCGGCGGTAAGGGACTGAGCCCCCACCCCAAGCGAGTACGTCACAGGTGCCTGGAAAGTGCCGTTTCCATTACCCAGGATCACCGCCACGTTGCCCGGCCCTGGGCCTGGGAAAAGTGTGACCGCGAAATCCAGTTTGTGGTCACCGTTAAAATCCGCATCCACCCCAGCGACCACCCCCACGCTACCGAATGATGCAATCTGAACCGGCGTTTTGAAGGTGCCATCGCCGTTACCGGCCATAAGGAGCATGACGTTGCTTCCCGAATTGGTGAGGCTCCCCAACACTAAGTCGGGATTTCCGTCGCTGTTGAAATCGCCCAGCAGAAGAAAGGAGATGAATGTGTTGTTGTTGCTATTTACCGCTGGCTGGAATGTCCCGTCGCCATTCCCTAGTAAAATACTTATGCCGTTGACGCGGGTGCTGACCGCGAGGTCGAGGTTGCCATCGTGATTGAAGTCGCCAGTGACAACGGCGTCGGGAATATCGCCTACGATGTAATTCACCGCAGGCGCGAAGCTTCCATCGCCTTTGCCGAGCAGGACGCTGACGGTTCTCCCCGTTTGGGGACCGTTCCCGCCTCGGTTCGCCACCGCCAGGTCCGGCTTGCCATCGTTGTTGAAGTCTCCCACTGCCACCGCAACGGGTTTCAATTGTACGGGAAAGCTCCGCGCGGTCAAGAACTGTGACGCGGTTGCTGGCAATTGAAAAGCAGCGGCTAGAAAGCTAAGGATAAGAATCCTGCGAAGGATGAAATCGTTTTGCACGGAAGCACCTCCACTACTAAGAAAGGGGACTCGCACTTGTGAAATCTTGCGGCCCCTAGCAATTCTGAGCCTCGTGGCGTCGCGCAGTCAATGTGCAGGTTCTTGCAGATGGATTAACCTTGTGAGAATTGGGCGATTGCTATATTGCGCAGACGAGCGACGAGCCAATTGTATTCAGATTCCTACAGGACTCCGCGCAATTGGCGGGTTTTGCCAGAGGATTTCTCTTCCAGAAGACGCATGGTGTTCAAGACCGTGGCGATCACGTTTTCGTCGCCCATAGACGTATTAATCATGAGGTGATAGAGAGAACGCGTGGGCCAGTCGGCATTGAAGTAATGCTTTACATAGGCGATGCGATCGCGGTCGACGCTTTCTACGAGTTCCTCGGCCTCGCGCTCACTCTTTCCTAATTCACGCAGACGCCGAATTTTCTCTGCGGTGGGCGCGTATACAAAAAGGCGAAAAGTGTCCTCGCGCTCTCTCAAGAAATAGGGAGCGCCTCGTCCCACGACGACCGCATGGCCTTGCTCGGCAATTCTTTCCATAATTTGCTGCATGGTTGAGACCATGCAGTCTGCGTCAAAAGTTTGCGGGTCGGTAAGCAGCGCACGTGGCTCATAACTGCCACGCCAGAATGCCTTCGCCAAACGGTGCAGTCTGCCGTCCAGTCGTTCTTCACAGCGCTCGACAGCCGAGCAATCCACCTTGGCTATCCGAGCAATTTCCTGGGTCAAAGCCTGGTCCCAGAGTTTCCAACCGAGCCTATCGGCAATTTGGGTAGCAATGGCGCCGCCCCCGCTGCCAAACTCTCGTTCGACGGTAATGATACGGAAAGTGTTCATCGGATCCAGACTTTGGGCTCGCATGACATTCCCGGACGCAAGTCGTGACCTTTGGTTTCACCCGGCTCGAAGACGATCTTCACTGGAATGCGCTGCACTACCTTCACATAATTTCCAGTGGCGTTCTCCGGCGGAAGCAAGCTGAAACGAGCACCGCTGGCGCCGGCAATGCTGTCCACATGACCTTTGTAGGTCTTGCCGGTCGCATCCACTGAGATGGTGGCCCTCTGACCGACTCTCATTTTCCGAAGTTGCGTCTCCTTGTAGTTAGCCGTCACCCAAAGGTCTTCAAGCGGAATTATCTTCATCAGTTCCTGACCAGGTTGCACATTCTGGCCAACTTCAACCGTCCGGTTGCTGACTACTCCAGTGACAGGAGCAACGACTTTGGTGTATTGCAGGTTGAGCTCGGCCTGCTCCAAGTCGGCCTTCTTTCTTGCGACATTCGCTTGGGCCGATTGAGAACGCGAGCGCATGACCGCCATTTGCTGCGGGGCAGTATGGGCCGACTGCAATCCGGCTTGAGCCTGGGCCAACTTGCCTTCCGCCTGGGTAACCTGCTGTTCTGCGGCATTAGCAGCAGCGCGAGCGGCCTCCACCGCCGCGGCACTCGCCCTCGCGTTGGCCACTGCCTGGTCGTATTGCTGAAATGAAATCTCCTGCTTGTCCACGAGCTGTTTGTAGCGCGCCAGATCGCTTTGAGCTTTGGCATTGTTGGCTTCGGCTTGTTGCAGCTGAGCTTTGGCAGCCATGAACTGTTGCTTCGCCGCATTGATCCCGGCGCGGGCGTTTTCCACGTCCGCTTCGGAACTAGAGAGTTGGCTGGTAGTGCTGATAGAAGTCATTGGCACATTTTCCGTGGCCGCGTGGGCGGCGGCTTGTGCATCCTCATAATCAGCCCGTGCACGATCGACTGCAAGCTGGTAGTCGGTCGGATCAATCTCGACCAGCACTGTGCCTGCTTGCACATATTGATTGTCCGTTACATTCAATTTGGAAACATGGCCGGAAATACGAGCGCTGATGGAGTTAACGTGGCCGTCAATCTGAGCGTCGTCGGTAGACTCGTAGCTGCTGAAATAACGCCACAACAGCACGGCGGCAACCACGATGATCAGGCTTCCGATCACGACGCCCAGTCTGACCCGTGGATTGTTCCAGGCTGATCGCCTGAGGCGAAAATCTCTAGTCGGGGTCGTGGTGCGGGATGGGCTGTCTCTCTCCTCGATTCGTTCTTCCGGCAGAGTCTTGGTGGTCTGCTCCATGTCTACTTGCCTTTCAGATATTGCTTTACGCCTTGTTCCGCGTAGCCGATGGCTCGAGCGTAAGAAACTTTTGCCAGATTGTGCGCGTAGAGACTGGATATGTAATTGTCGTTCGCGCTGGCAAGCGCCTCCTGCGCCTGAATGACTTCGAGATTATCCACGACTCCGGCAGCAAAGCGATCCTGAGCCTGGGTAAGAGTCTGCTGGGCCAGGTCAACGGAGCTGCGTGCAACTTCCACCTGGTCGGCGGCGGCCGCAAGATCAAGCAACGAAGTGCGAACCTCATTATCTATGCGTCCGCGAAGATCGTCCAATTTCGATCGCTGCTGGCGGAGCGTGGCCTCGGATTGTAGAACGTCAGCGTGCACCCGGCCTCCCTGAAATACTGGGATGGTCAGCGTGCCAGCCAGGTGAAAAGTACCGTTCGACGTTGCGGGATTGATGCCGATGTCGCCGTAGTCCGCTTGCATATCAAGGCTGGGTAAGTACCCGGCGGCGGCGGCTTTGCGGGCCAGCTCTGCGCTACGAAACTGAGCCAGCGCCGCCTGATAATCAGATCTCGAACTGTATGCACGGCGGAGACTTTCATCGAGGTCGGGCGCCGACAAAGGCTCGTAAGGAATTTTGTCAGTAAGGTCAAATTGTTGTCCCAGAGGAAGTCCAATCACGCGCGACAGCGCCAATTTCTGTTTGGCATAATCGTTGCGCGCGACGATAAGTTGCTGTTGGCGAGCTTGCAATTCCACCCGTGCCCGTAAGGAATCTATAGCCGGAGCGACACCGGCCTTTTGCTGATCTGCTGCCTTGTCGTAGAGGGCCTGAGCCGTTCTTACTTGCGCTTCCGCAGTCTCCACACGGGCTGCTCCTGCCAGGGCCTGTAGGTAGCCGTTGCCGACGGCAAGCACAACCAGCTCGCGAGCATCGTGATAGTCGTATTCGGCACCTTTGAGCCTCTGCGTGGCAGAGCGTTCCTGATCGATGTACTTCAAATTGAATAAAGACTGCGTCCAGTAAACACGGGCATCGAAATAGTTGAATGGTCCAATTACGCTAGGCAGGTTGGGAAGTTTGAATCCTAGAGCCGCCAGCGACTGTTGCTGCACAGTTTCCGTCGTCCGGGTAGTGACGTTGGGCAGCAGGTCGCTGAGTTCTTTCCATCTCAGTCCCCGCGCCGCAAGCGTGTTTTCGCCAGCCAGCAGGACGCCGAGGTTCTGCTTCAGACCGCGCCGTATGGCATCTGAGAAAGAAAGCGGAAGAACACCAGGCGTGAGCTGAGCCTCGGGCACGCTGCCGGAAAGAGAACTCGGCGTCGCGTAGACTCCATTAGACGCCGGCGACTGATAACTCGCGGACGGAAGTGAAACCTGGGCGAAAGCGGAAGTTAGTGTCCCTATTGCAAAGCTGAGGACCAATGCCACAGATCTGTAAAACCGGCAGTCTTGAAGCTGGTGAGGCACCGACCGAAAACTGGTTTTTCTTTGCTCACTCTGCGATCTGCCTATCTTCAAGTCACACCTTGACATGGGTATGTTGATTCGATTCAGCGTTTGGGAGTTGCAAATCAATTAAAAGCGACTCGCATTTCACCTGGCGAGTTATCGGGCGCCCCGGCACGTTAAGAACGTCCACGCGTCTTACGCAGTCGTCCCGAATGTGTCCTTGCGTCGATTACTTTGGGTATCTTCTGCAAGGTACCGACTTGAACTTAAAGTAGTTTTGGCGGTGACTTTTGGAGATGCGACGTAGGCTGACAATTCTGCTGGTTATAGTTGTAGCCGCAGGTTTTATGCAAGTCCAGCCGGTCGCTCTCGGGCAACAGCAGAATGCTCCAAGCGATCGAAAGCTGATAACAAAGGTTATTCCCGTGTATCCCGAACTGGCCAAAAAAATGGCCATTCGCGGCACGGTGAGGGTGCAAGCCATCATTGCACCCAACGGCACCGTCAAATCGACAAAGATCATGGGCGGACATCCAGTGCTGGCACAGGCGGCCGTGAACGCGGTGAGCAAATGGAAATTTGGAACTGCCGCACAGGAAAGTACCCAGCTGATCGAACTCAAATTCGACCCTGAATGACGTGGCGGGGTTGCGGAACTACTTGGTTTGGTCTGCCGAGGGTGGGAGCCATTGATGGTAACCGTCGGCTGATTACTTACGATGGTCACTTCCGTCATCTTGCCCAAACAGTTATCTATGGCTCAATCTAAAGGTGCGAACGGCAATGTTTGTTTGCATGAGGATGCCCGCTGACTATGAGCAATCCTAAATCGAGCGCTACGACCTCAACGGATTGGACGCGACTCCTTACTGATCCCGATCTAATTAGTCATTTGGGCAAGCTGCTGCAAACCTACCGGGAAGCTCCGCCTGATAAACGGGAGCAGGCGCTGCTGGCTGCGATGCGAGATATTAAGAGTGGAGTTCCGCACAAAGCGGCGGCGGCGGCGGCGGCGGGAGCTGGATCAAGCGCCCACTCAGTGATGGGACCTGAAGCAACCTCCACCATACCCCCCTTTGAACCTGATATCTTCACTCCGTCGTGGGGTCAGGATCGCCGTAGCTATCCTCGCATTAAGTGCTTCGTTGCTGTGGAATTGAAAGTGTCTGGCACGGATGCGCCGGTTTGGGGGAACCTTTCAAACACCAGCCTCGGCGGCTGCTTTGTGGAGACAGTTTCACCAGTAAAGCCGGGAATGGAAGTGGAAATCGGTCTGTGGGTTGCGAACGGCAAGATCTGGGTCAAGGGAATCATATTGAATGGCATTGTGACCCAGAGCAAACCTTGTTTTGGAGTGCGCGTGCGATTCGCGAGTCTACAAACGCCAGAACGCGAAAGCCTGCGGCAATTCTTGAAATTTGTCGAAGGCACGACCAAGGGATACAACATTGAGCATGGCTACCTGGCGCAAATGAAGCGCTAAAAGTCCCGCCCGAATAATTCCCGTCTACAATCTCGTGCTCTGTTCTGGGCTTTCCTGACAGTTCCTCCTTCGACGCCATCATTCGCTGCTTCCCACACACTGGCGGGCGAATAGTTCTTGCGGCCAGAGCGCCCATACGCCATAAGTTGTACACTTTCTGCGTCAGGTGAAACGCTTGAAGCCATTCTGCATCTGGTTCATCTAAACAGACGGTGGCGACACGACGCGCACAGATCGAAGTGATTTAGCCGGGAAAATGCAAGCGAGATCACAGAGGAGGACGGAGTGGCGGTAAGGGAATACCCATTGGTGACAAGCCAGCAGTTGGATACTCTCTCCATCAATACAATTCGCACTTTGGCAATGGATGCAGTGCAGAAGGCCAACTCCGGCCATCCAGGCACGCCGATGGCGCTAGCGCCAGTGGCCTACACTCTGTGGCAGCAGTTCCTTCGCTTTGATCCTGAAGATCCAATCTGGCCCAACCGCGACCGCTTCATACTGTCTA
>Ga0099828_10001865_pt1 | contig 14348 bp, 13 predicted proteins | sample CZO8metaG_2_FD_79338 | JGI IMG/M metagenome (GOLD analysis project Ga0099828, IMG submission 79338) | Vadose zone soil microbial communities from the Eel River Critical Zone Observatory, Northern California, USA - CZOApr15con2H1.8 metaG | ecosystem: Environmental > Terrestrial > Soil > Vadose...
CGCCTGGACGTCCCCCAGCCCGCCGGCTGTGTGCCGGGACTTCTGGACCCTGGCCTACTCGGCGATCGACGACTGACGGAGTCAGCGCCGGCGGTAGAACCGGCAGATGGGCGAGTCGGCGGTGGTGTGGAAGTTCCAGTGCCGGCACCAGCGCTGGCCGTCGAACTTCAGGCAGCTGCCGCAGGTGACCCTGGGGTTGGAAGCCGGCAGCTTCTTCATCAGCTGCTCCGGCCGCTCACCCGGAAACTCCTTGCTCAAAGCTCCGAGCGCAGCTCCCAGAGCTCGGGGAAGAAGCGCTTCTCCAGGGTCGAGCGCAGGTAGCCGGCTCCGGTCGAGCCGCCGGTGCCCGGCTTGCGCCCGATCTGGCGCTCGACCATCAGGACGTGGCGTGAGCGCCAGAGGGCGAACGCCTCATCGTGGTCGAGCAGCGCCTCACAGAGGTCGAAGAGGTCGGCCCAGCGCTCGCGGTGGTGGAAGACCTCGAGCAAACTGGGCGAACCCCGCTTCTCGAGGAGGCCGTGGAAGGCGTCGGCCAGGCTCGGCTCTGCCAGGCGGCGCTGCAGCCGGGCCCGCTCCTCGCCAGAGGCCTCCAGGCGGTCCAGGTACCCAGCGTCCTTGAGGCCGGAGAGGAACTCGATCTCCCGGAACTGGACCGACTGAAAGCCGCTGGCCGGCGCCAGCTGGCTGCGGAAGTCGAGGAAGTCCTGCGGCGCCATCGTCTCCAGCACGTCGACCTGGTCCACCAGCAGCCGCTCGATGACGCGGACCCGCTCCAGCAGGTGCCGCGCCCAGAACACCTCGTCGGCCGCGATGCGGTCGCGGGCCGACTCCAGCTCGAAGAGGACGACCTTGAACCAGAGCTCGTAAGCCTGGTGGACAGTGATGAAGAGGAGCTCGTCGTGCGCCTCGGAGAGGCCCTGCTGCAGCGACAGCAGCTCGGGGATCTTCAGGTAGCTGCCGTAGCTGAGCCGGCGGCCCTCTTCGCCGAAGGGAGTGGACCCCTGGCGGGTCACCGGCTCAGCTTAGCCACCCCTCATCTCTTGGGCGGGCAGTTCCAGGTCGCGGCCAGGTCCACGGACGTAGTGCCGGCCAGGGCGGTCATGGCCTTGATGTCAGCGTGGCCGGAGATCGTGTCCGGGTTCATCACGAAGCTGCCCGTGGACTTGTCGCTGGGTCCCCAGAGGTCACCGCCCGCCTTGTCCGCGATGTAGAGGAGCAGCACGTTGCTCTTGTCCGGGAACTGGATGGTGACCGGACCCTTGAACTTGCCGACCAGGAACGAGAACTGGTAGGTCTTGCCGCTGATCACCGGGTAGAGGTTCAGGGGGTAGGTCCCGATCGTAACCGCGGCCCCGGGCTCGACGCAGTCGTTTTTCTGATTGGAGTCCAGCTGGGTCGAGTGGCCGCTGATCGCCCCCGAGACCGTGATGTCGAGCGTGGCGCTGCTGCCGCCGCCACCGCCGCCACCTCCGCTGGCCGGCCTGCCACTCGCGCCCGCCCTGGGGGACACCTTGGTTCCTCCGGCCGTCCCTCCCGAGGCCCCGCCACACGCACTCAGGAGCAGGAGCAGTGACAGCGCGGTCAGCATTCTCATCTCTCGCCCACCTCCAGATCGATGCCGCTTAGTGTCCGAGGTGGCGAGCTTCTGTCAAGACATTCGATTCCAGCTCAGTGCGCGAAATGCCGCTCGCCTGTCATCACCATGGCCGCCCCCGAGGCGTCCGCCGCCGCCACCACCTCGGAATCTTTCACGGAGCCTCCGGGCTGGATGAACGCGACGACCCCGGCTCGGAGGCCCTCTTCGACCCCGTCCGGGAAAGGGAAGAAGGCGTCGGAGGCGAGGACCGAGCCCGCGGCCCGAGCGCCGGCTCGGCGCACCGCCAGCTGCACGGACTCGACCCGGCTCATCTGTCCGGCGCCGACCCCCACCGCCGCCCCCTCCCGGAAGAGCACGATCGCGTTCGACTTCACGTGCTTGACGGCCAGCCAGGCGAGCTCCAGCTGCTCCCACTCGGCGTCGGTCGGCGACCGGCGGCTGGCCACGCTGCAGGCGGCCCGGTCGAAGCCGCTCCGGTCCCAGGTCTGGGCCAAAAAGCCGCCCGGCACCGAGCGGAGGTCGAGGTCGAGCAGCCCGGCCTGCGCGCCCGGAGCCTCGAGCACTCGCGTGTTGGGGCGCCTGGCCAGGACCTCGGCGGCGGCCGGCAGCAGGGCAGGCGCGACCACCAGGTCGGTCTTGATCTGGACGATCAGCTCCGCCGTGGGTGCGTCCAGGGGCCGGTTGAGCGCCACCACGGCGCCGAAGGCGCTGACGGTGTCGCATTCGTAGGCTCGGCGGTAGGCGTCGGCCAGCTCGGACGCCACCGCGATCCCGCAGGGATTGGTGTGCTTGACGATCACCGCGGCGGGCTTCTGGTACTCGAAGACCAGAGCCTGCGCCGCCGCCGCGTCCTGGATGTTGTTGAAGGAGAGATCCGGGCCCTGGACCTGCCGCGCCACGCCCAGGCCGCCGGCGTCGGGCTGCCGGTAGAAGGCAGCCTTCTGGTGGGGGTTCTCGCCGTAGCGAAGGACCCGGGCCAGCCGCCCCGCGAATGGAAGCTCGGGCGGAAAGTCGGCGTTCGGGCCGCGCAGCCAGGCCGCGATCCAGGTGTCATAGGCCGCGGTCTGGGCGAACGCCTCGGCCGCCAGCCGCTGGCGGAGGTCCGCCGGCACCTCCTTGCCCTGCAGGGCTTCGAGAACCTCGCTGTAGCGCTCCGGCCGGGCCACCACCAGGACCGAGGCGTGGTTCTTGGCCGCCGCCCGCAGCAGCGCCGGGCCGCCGACGTCGATCTGCTCGATGACGTCGCTGGGGTCGGCCTCGGGGCGGCCGGCGGCCTCCAGGAACGGGTAGAGGTTGACGCAGACCAGGTCGATCGTCTTCAGACCGTGCTCCTCCAGCTGCTGCATCTGGGCTGCGGAGTCGCGCCGGGCGAGGAGGCCTGCGTGCACGCCGGGGTGGAGGGTCTTGACGCGGCCGTCCAGGATCTCCGGGAAGCCGGTCAGGTCGCTCACCGGGTGTGCCTCGACCCCCGCCTCCTCCAGCGCCCGCAGGGTGCCGCCGGTCGAGTAGAGCTCGAAGCCGCAGCGGCGCAGGCCGCGGGCGAAGCCCGCCAGGCCCGCCTTATCGCTAACGGAGAGGAGAGCTCGCCTGGACACTCGACTCGATGAGGTGGATCGCCTGCGGCAGCAGGCGGTGCTCCTCGACCTGGATGCGGGCGTGGAGGGTCTCCGGTGTGTCGCCCTCCAGCACCGGCACCGCGGCCTGGAGGAGGATGGGGCCGCCGTCGACATCCTCGGTCACCAGGTGGACGGTGCAGCCGGTGACTTTGACCCCCGCCGCCAGCGCCTCCTCGACGGCATGCATGGTGCCCTTGAACGCGGGCAGCAGCGAGGGGTGGACGTTCAGGATCCGGCCCGGGAAGCCGGCCAGGAAGGCCGCGCTCAGCACCCGGTCGTAGCCGGCGTTGACGACCACCTCCACCGCGTGCTCGAGCAGCCAGGCGCGCATCGCCAGGTCGCGCTCCTCCAGCGAGCGGAAGGCCTTCTGGGGGAACTCGCCCAGCGGGATCCCTCGCTGACGCGCGAAGGCCGCCGCCGGACAGCCCGGCCGGTTGGTCGCCACCGCCACCACGGGCAGGCCGCGTTCGCATAGATTGCGCAGGTTCGTACCTCGGCCGGAGACCAGGACGGCCAGCCTCAAGGCTTCAGGACGACCCGCGGCCCGGCCCCCGCCTCGATGACCCGGCCGACGACCGGCAGACCCTCCACCGGCTCCGGGCAGACGAGCACCATCCCGAGGCCCATGTTGAAGGTGCCGAACATCTGCTCCCGGCTGATCCGGCCCCGCTCCTGGAGCACGCCGAAGATCGCCGGCACCTCCCAGCGCGAGGTCTGCAGCTCGGCCGCCAGCCCCTCCGGCAGGGCGCGAGGGACGTTCTCGACCAGCCCCCCGCCGGTGATGTGCGCAGCAGTCTTCCAGCGGCCCTGCAGGCGCTCCAGCTCCTCGCGGTACAGGCGGTGCGGCGCCAGCAGGACCTCGGCCAGGGGCCCATCCAGCCCGGGCAGCACCGAGTCCAGGGCCACCCCTTCGAAGACCTTGCGCGCGAGCGAGTAGCCGTTCGTGTGCAGCCCGGAGGAGGGCAGCCCGAGCAGGAGGTCTCCGGGGCCCACGCGCGCCGGGTCGGGGAGCCGGCCCGGCTCGACCAGGCCCACCACGAAGCCGGCCAGGTCGTAATCCCCCGGCGCGTACAGCCCTGGCATCTCCGCCGTCTCCCCGCCCAGCAGCGCGCAGCCCGCCCGCTGGCAGGCGGCCGCCAGCCCGGCCAGCACCTGCGGGAAGACCTCGGCGTCCAGCCGGCCGCAGGCGAAGTAGTCGAGCAGGAAGAGCGGCCGCGCGCCCGCCGTAGCGATGTCGTTGACGCAGTGGTTGACCAGGTCGGCCCCGACGTCCCCGTGGCGGCCGGCCGCGACGGCGACCTTGACCTTGGTGCCCACGCCGTCGGCGCTGGCGGCGAGCCAGCCCAGGCCGGGCAGCTCATAGAGGCCGGCGAACGGTCCCACGCCGGCCGCGACCTGGGGTCCCTGCGTCGCCTCGATCAGCGGCCGCACGCGGTCGAGCAGGCGGTGGTAGAGGGCGGTGTCCACCCCGGCCTCGGTGTAGGAAAGACCCTTCACGTGGTACCGAGGGGCTCGAACTGCATCTTGTCCATCTCCAGCTGCTGGGGGACCGGGACCGGGTAGGAGCCGTCGAAGCACGCCCGGCAGAACTCATCGATGGTGCCCCGCCCGACCGCCCGCATGAGACCCGGGATGGACAGGTAGGCGAGGCTGTCGGCGCCGATGAACCGGCGCACCTCGTCGACCGTGCGGCCCGCCGCGACCAGCTGCTTCGAGCTGCCGATGTCCACCCCCATGAAGCAGGGAAAGCGCATGGGCGGGCTCGAGATCCGCAGGTGGATCTCCCTGGCGCCCGCCTTCCGCAGCAGCTCGATGATCCGGCGGGAGGTGGTGCCGCGGACGATGGAGTCGTCCACCGCGACCACGCGCTTGCCGGCGATCGAGCGGCGCAGGGGATTGAGCTTGAGGACCACGCCCGCCTCCCGCAGCGACTGGTCGGGCTGGATGAAGGTCCGGTTGATGTACCGGCTCTTGATCAGACCTTCCCGGAACGGGATCCCGGAAGCGTCGCCGTAGCCGATCGCGGCCGGCGTGCCGGAGTCGGGCAGCGCGATCACCATGTCGGCGTCGACCGGCGCCTCGCGCGCCAGCTCCTGGCCCATTCGGATCCGCGCCTCCTCCAGCTCGCAGTTCTTGAGGATGGAGTCCGGCCGCGCGAAGTAGATGAACTCGAAGACGCACATCGCGTGCCGGCCCGCCTTCTGGAAGGTCTGGCTGCGAACCCCGTGCTCGTCCATGACGACCATCTCGCCGGGCTGGACCTCGCGCACGAAGGTCGCGTTGACGGTGTCCAGCGCGCACGTCTCGGACGCCATCACGTGGATCGGCTGGCCCGGTCTAGGGATAAAACCGATGCAGAGGGGCCGGAACCCGTAGGGATCGCGGACGGCGATCACGGAGCTGGGCGTGATCACGCCGCAGGAGTAGGCGCCCACCGTGCGCGCGAAAGCGCGCCCGATCACGTCTGGCCAGCTGCGGCCGTGGGTGTGCTCGATCAGACGGGCCATCACCTCGGTGTCGAGGGCGGTCTGGAACTCCGCCCCCTGCTCCGACAGCTGGCGCCGCAGGGCCTCGGCATTGATCAGGTTGCCGTTGTGGGCGAGGGCGGCCGGGCCCAGCTCCGGATGCCGCAGGGGGAGCGGGTGGGCGTTCTCCAGCCGGCTGGCGCCGGTCGTCGAGTAGCGGGTGTGGCCGAGCGCAACCATCGCGCCCGAACCCAGCTCGCTGATCTGGGCCGGCGAGAAGACCTGGGCCACCAGCCCCATGCCGCGCAGCACGTGCACGTCCTCGCCGTCGCCGGTCGCGATGCCGGCTGACTCCTGGCCCCGGTGCTGGAGCGCGAAGAGGCCGAAGTAGGTCAGGTTGGCGACGTCCACCCCTCGGGCATGGATTCCGAAGATCCCGCACATGACTAGGTCAACGCGCCCTCGTATGGCCCGCGCATCTCGGGCAGCGATAGCCGGAGCTGCCCCTCCAGCTCGAACTGGTCCCCGCCCGCCAGCCCCAGGAGCTGCAGCTCCACGTGGTGCCGGCGGGAGAGGGTCTGCAGCTCCGGCACCGCTCGCGAGCCGCAGCTGAGGAGGAATCGGCTGGGGGACTCCCCGAAGAGGAGTGAGTCCAGGCGCCGGCCGCCTTCGGGCCGGAGGGCCGGGCCGCGGAACCCGAGCCCGCTCCAGAGAGAGCACTCCGCCAGGGCCACCAGAAGGCCGCCTTCGGCCAGGTCGTGCGCGGAGCGAAGGAGCCCGCCCGCATTGGCGGCGCGGACGAACTCGTGCACGGCCAGCTCGCGCTTGAGGTCCAGCTCCGGCGGGGCGCCGGCGACCAGCCCGTGCACGACCTTCAGATACTCGCTGCCACCGAGGTCGTCGCCCGTGCCCCCGGCCAGGAGCACGAAATCGCCGTCAGCCTGGAAGGGGGCCGGCAGGCGCTTCTCGTAGTCCTCCAGAAGCCCGACCATCCCGATCACCGGCGTCGGCCAGACACCCACGCCCTCGGACTCGTTGTAGAGGCTGACGTTCCCGGAGACGACCGGGATCTCCAGCGCCCGGCAGGCGACCGCGATCCCGGCCACCACCTGCTCGAGCTGCCAGTACACCTCGGGCCGCTCCGGGTTGGCCAGGTTCAGGCAGTCGGTCAGCGCCAGCGGCCGCGCGCCCGCGGCCACCAGGTTGCGGGCGGCCTCGGCCACCGCCAGCTGAGCCCCGCGCTGGGGGTCCAGCCGGCAGTAGCGGCCGCTGCCGTCGGTGGTGACCGCCAGCGCCCGGCGGGTGCCCTTGATGCGGATCACCGCCGCGTCGCCGCCAGGCGGGATCAGGGTGGCGTCGCCGACCATGTGGTCGTAGCGCCGGATCACCGGCCGCCGGCTGCCCAGGTTGGGGCTGCCCAGCAGCTTCAGCAGCACGGCACCGGGGTCGTCCAGGTCGGGCAGCCGCGCCAGCTCGAGCCTGGCCGGAGCGGCGGCGGGCCGGGCCGGCAGGCGGCGCACCGGTGCCTCGGTCAGGAGCTCGACCGGCAGCCGGGCCTCACCGACACCCGCGTCCACCACCTCCAGGTGGCCATCGTCGGTGACCTCGCCGATCACCTCCGAGGTCAGGTCCCAGTTCTCGAAGTGGCTCTGCACCTCGGCCTCGCGACCGCGCGCGACCACGACCAGCATCCGCTCCTGCGACTCCGAGAGCATGACCTCGTAGGCGGTCATGCCACGCTCGCGGCGGGGGACCAGGGAGACATCGATCCGGGCCCCCTTGCCCGCCCGGGCGGCGCACTCGGCCACCGCCGAGGTGAGGCCGGCCGCCCCCAGGTCCTGGATGGCGAGCACCGCGTCCGACTCCACCAGGTCCATGCAGGCCTCCAGCAGGCATTTCTCCAGGAACGGGTTACCGACCTGGACCGCCGGGCGCCGCTCCTCGCTGGAGCCGTCCAGCTCCAGCGAGGCGAAAGAGGCCCCGTGGATGCCGTCGCGGCCGGTGTCGGCGCCCACCAGGAGGAGGCGGTTGCCGGTCCCCTGGGCGCCGGCCCGCTTCAGGTGATCGACGCGCACGAGGCCCACGCACATGGCGTTGACGAGCGGATTCCGCGCGTAGCACTCCTCGAACCAGAGCTCGCCGCCGACGGTCGGCACCCCGACGCAGTTGCCGTAGCCGCCGATGCCGGCCACCACCCCCTCGAGGTGGCGGCGGCTCTCGGGCAGGGGACCGAAGCGAAGCGAGTCCAGGATCGCCACCGGGCGCGCCCCCATGGCGATCACATCGCGCAGGATCCCGCCCACCCCGGTGGCCGCGCCCTGGTAGGGCTCGATGGCGGAGGGATGGTTGTGGGACTCGATCTTGAAGGCGCAGGCCCAGCCCCCGCCCACGTCCACGACGCCCGCGTTCTCGCCCGGCCCCTGGAGCACGTGCGCGCCGCCGCTCGGCAGCTGGCCCAGGAAGGGCCGGGAGGTCTTGTAGGAGCAGTGCTCCGACCAGAGCACACCCAGCATGCCCAGCTCGACGCGGTTCGGCGCCCGCCCCAGCCTCTCCACGATCAGGCGGTACTCGTCCTGCGTCAGGGCGACCTCGCGCAGCCTGCGCTCGTCGATGGCGGGTGGGGCGCTCATGCCGTCAGGACTCGCATCGCCGACTCGACCACTGAGCGGAAGAGCTTCAGCCCGTCCGTGCCCCCCAGCTCGGCCTCGGCGCAGCGCTCCGGGTGGGGCATCATCCCGAGCACGTTGCCGCGCCGGTTGACGATCCCGGCGACGTTGTGGAGGGAGCCATTGGGATTGGCCTCCGCAGTCACCCGCCCGTCGGGGTCGGAGTACCGGAACACGACCTGGCCGTTCTGCTCCAGGCGGGAGAGGGTGGCCGGGTCGGCGAAGTAGCTTCCCTCGCCGTGCGAGATCGGGATCCGCAGCAGCTCACTCCTCTGGCAGAGTCCGGTGAAGGCGAGGTCGGCTCGCTCGACCACCAGGTGCGTCCACTGGCAGCGAAACTCGAGGGTCGAATTGCGCAGCAGTGCTCCGGGCAGGAGGCCGGCCTCACAGAGAACCTGGAAGCCGTTGCAGATGCCCCAGACCAGGCCGCCCCGCTCGGCGAAGTCATAGACCTGCTCCATGATCGGCGAGAAGCGGGCGATGGCGCCCGTGCGCAGGTAGTCGCCGTAGGAGAAGCCGCCGGGCAGGATCACGCAGTCGCTGCCCTTCAGGGATCGGTCCTTGTGCCAGAGGTAGCGGAGCTCCTGCTCCAGCACCTGGTCGACCACCCAGCCGCAGTCCCGGTCCGACCAGGTCCCGGGGAAGACGACGACTCCGAACCTCAGTGCTTCTGGCCCTCCTTCTCGCCGTCGATCTCGAAGTGGAAGTCCTCGATCACGTGGTTGGCCAGCAGCTTCCGGCACATCGCCTCCACCCGCTGCCGGGCCTGGTGGTCGCTCTCCACCTCCAGCGTCAGCTCGATGTACTTGCCCACCCGGACCTCGGCCACCTCGGCGAAGCCCAGCGAGCGCAGCCCCTGCCGCACGGTCAGGCCCTGGGGATCGTTGACGACCGGCTTCGGCGTCACGATCACGCGGGCGGTCCGGTTCACGGCTGCTCGCTCCGATGGCGGGGCGGGAAGAGCGGCTTTCCGGTCGCCAGCTCGTACGCGGTCAGGTAGCGGGCGCGGGTCTGGTCCACCACCTCCTCCGGCAGCGCGGGCGGGTTCGAGTTGCGGTCCCAGCCGGAGCGGGTCAGCCAGTCGCGCACGAACTGCTTGTCGTAGGAATTAGGCGTGCTGCCCGGGCGGTAGGTGGCCGCGTCCCAGAAGCGAGAGCTGTCCGGCGTCAGCAGCTCGTCGATCAGGACCAGCTTGCCGTCGATCAGCCCGAACTCGAACTTGGTGTCGGCGAGGATCAGGCCCTTCTTCCTGGCCTCGTCCGCAGCGAAGGAGTAGATGGCCAGGCTGGCGTCCTTCAGCTGCTGGGCGCGCTCCTGGCCGACCAGCCTCTGCATCGTTTTGAAGGTGATGTTGCGGTCATGGCCGCTCTTGGCCTTGGTGGCGGGCGTGAACATCGGCGCCGCCAGCTTCTCCGACTCCATCAGGTCGGGCGGCATCTTCTGGCCGCTGACGGTGCCCTTCTTCTGGTACTCCTCCCAGGCCGAGCCGGCCAGGAAGCCGCGGACGACGCACTCGACGTCGATGCGCTGGGCCCGGCGCACGATCATGAAGCGGCCCGCCAGCTGGTCGCGCTGCTCGCGAAGCTCCTCGGGCAGGTCGGGGACCATGCCCGAGATCAGGTGGTTCTCCTGCAGCGCATGCGTGCGGGAGAACCAGAAGATCGAGAGCTGCGTCAGCACCTTGCCCCGGTCGGGGATGCCGTTGGGCAGCACGTGGTCGAACGCGGACAGGCGGTCGGTGGCGACCATCAACAGCCGGTCGCGGTCCAGCTCGTAGGTGTCGCGGACCTTGCCCCGGGCGAAGAGCTTCAGCTTGAGGTCGGTTTCCATCAGGGCCCGTCCCGCGATCACTTCTTGACCTCGGCTTTCTTCAGCAAGCCCAGGCGCTCGAAGACCAGGTCCACGTGCTCCAGGCCGGCCTGGGGGTCGAAGAGCTGGTCCCAGCGGCCTTCGAGACGGCGGGCGACGTCTGGGTCCCCCTGCAGCAGCTGCCGGAAGCTCCCCTCATCCGCCAATGCCTTCATGGCCGCCGCCTGCACCAGCCGGTAGGCGTCCTCGCGGGCCAGCCCGGCCTCGACCAGGGCCAGCAGCACACGCTGCGAGTAGACCACGCCGCCGCCCAGCTCCAGGTTGCGGGCCATCCGCTCAGGGTGCACCTCCAGCCCGGCGACCACCACCGTCATGGTCTGGGCCATGTAGCCCAGCAGGCAGCAGGCGTCCGGGAAGATGACCCGCTCGGCCGAGGAGTGGCTGATGTCGCGCTCGTGCCAGAGGGCGACGTTCTCCAGCGCGGTGCCGGCGTAGCCGCGCACCACCCGCGCCAGGCCGCAGACCCGCTCGCAGAGCACCGGGTTGCGCTTGTGCGGCATCGCCGAGCTGCCCTTCTGCTCTTCGCCGAAAGGCTCCAGCGCCTCGCCGACCTCGGTTCGCTGGAGGTGACGGATCTCGAGCGCGATCCGCTCCAGGCTGGCGGCGGCGACGGCCAGGGCGGCCATGAAGCTCGCGTGCCGGTCCCGGGAGAGCACCTGCGTGGCGGCGGGATCGGTGCGCAGCCCGAGCTGCCGGCAGACGTGCTCCTCCACCCGCGGGTCGACGGTGCCGTAGGTTCCGACCGCCCCGGACAGCTTGCCGGCCGAGACCTCCTCCCGCGCCGCCCCCAGGCGGTCACGCGCCCGGTCCAGCTCGGCGACCCAGCCGGCGACCTTGAATCCGAACGTGATGGGTTCGGCGTGGACGCCGTGCGTGCGCCCTGCCATCGGGGTCCGGCGGTGCCGCAGGGCCAGCTCGGCCGCCGCCTGGCGCAGCTTCTGGAGGTCGGCCAGGATCAGGTCGGCCGACTCCCGAAGCTGGAGCGCGAACGCGGTATCGATCACGTCGGAGCTTGTCAGGCCGACGTGGAGGTAGCGGGCCTCGGGCTGGCCGACCGACTCGCCAACCACGGTCAGGAACGCGATCACGTCGTGGCCGACTCTTGCCTCCACCTCCTTGATCCGGTCGGGGTCGAATCGGGCCTTTCGCAGCCCCGGCAGCGCGTCCTTGGGGATGCGGCCCAGCGCCGCCCAGCCTTCACAGGCGAGCAGTTCGACATCGAGCCAGAGCTGGAACCGATGGCGCTCCGACCAGACCTCCCGCAGCTGGGGGGGCGAGTAACGCTCGATCAAGAGATGGAGGCGGCTCCTGGACTCCACGCGGAGGGGGGCCAGGCGATTATAGCCGACGGGGCCCGGGGCCAGATCTTGTAGGCCGGCAAGACGGCGCCCCCAACATCTGGGAACCGCCGGCCGCCTGCGGCCTTGGCTCCGAGGCGGGCGAGGATAATCGTCGCGCACGCATGGCCGCCTCCTGTAACTGCCTGTGCCCACCCTCCGTTTAAGCCGGTACAGGCCGGCTGGCCGGTGAGCCAAACCGCGCCGCTCGGCGACGATCGCGACCTGGTCGAGCGGGCAAAGGCGGATGCGAACGCCTTTGGCGAGCTGTACGACCGGCACTTCAACCGGATCTACAGATTCGTGTACTCAAGAGTCAGAGAGCAGACGGCGGCGGAGGACGTGACCTCGGACGTTTTCCTGAAGGCGTTCCGGGGCCTTCCCCGGTACCAGGACACCGGGCGTCCCTTCGCGGCCTGGCTGTACCAGATCGCGGTCAACGCGATCGCCGACCGCTACCGGGGTGCCCGGCCGACCTCGGACGTAGACCAGCTGCGCGACCTGTCCAGCGGCGGGCCGGAGCTGGAAGAGGTGGCCGCCCACCGAGACCAGATGCGGCGCATCTGGGCGCTGGTCGAGCGCCTGCCCGGGTCACAGCGGATGGCGCTGGTCCTCAAGTTCCAGGAGGACATGAAGATCGACGACATCGCCGTCGCCATGGGCAGGAGCTCGGGCGCCGTGAAGCTGCTCATCCACCGCGGGATGACGCGGCTGCGCTCTGAGCTGAGGGGGCGGGACTGATGGGCCGGCCGCTCGACCCCGAGCTGCTCGAGGTCCTCCCGGACCCGGACCTCCTGGACATCGCGCGGCTCCTGAGCACTCGGCCGCTGAGCGCGGCCGCCGAGCTGGCGCCGCTCGACCAGAGCTTCAAGTGGGCGCTGCGCCGCCGGCTGCTGGACTCGGCGCGGACGCCGGCGGAGCCGGCCGCGCCCTGGTGGCGCCGGCTGGCGGCGCCGCCGACCCTGGCCTGGGCGGGCGCCGCGGTGGGCGCGCTCCTGATCGCCGCGGTGGTGGTCCTGAACGCGGTCACCCCACCCTTCGGCGGCAGTGCGGTCACAGTCAGCAGCCCGATCGCGGACGCGCAGACGGTGCCCCTCCAGCAGCCGATCCCGGTCCAGTTCAGCCAGCCGATGGAGCATTCCAGCACCGAGGCCGCGGTCCAGATCCAGCCCGCCACGCGGGTCACCTTCGAGTGGCAGGGCAACACCCTGCTGGTGCAGCCGCAGAACCGCCAGCTGGCGCCCAACACGCAGTACCAGGTCACCGTCGGGTCCGGCGCCAAGGCGGTCTCCGGGCAGGCGGTGGCCGAGCCGCAGACGATCACCTTCGTCACCCAGCCCGCGCCCACGCCCAGGCCGAGCCCGACGCCTGCCCCCAGCCCGAAGGGCCTCGTCAACGGCGAGCGGCAGCTGGCGGCACTGGGCGACGGCCGGGTCCTCTACGCCTGGGCGCCGGACGAGACGTCGCTCTACCTCCGCGGCAAGGACGGGCAGCTGGCCGTCGTGCCCGCCGGCGGCGGCCAGGCGAAGCAGCTGCTGCCGGACGGGGTCGACCAGGTCGCAGTGTCGCCCGACGGCACTCGGGTCGCGCTGGTGCGCGCGGGCAAGCTCCAGGTGCTCACGGTCAAGGACGGCAGGACCGCCGAGGTCGCCGGCAACGCGCTGGCCGTGGGCTGGAAGTCAGGTACATTGCTCTGGATCGGGCCCGGCGGCGACGTCCTCAGCCAGTCGGGGACCGCCACCACGAAGATCGCATCCATCCCGCCGGACGCGGCCGTCATCTCGTTCGCTCCCGGCGGCGAGCGCCTGGTCTACCAGCAGGCGCGCTCCCTCTTCCTCTTCGACCTCGCCGGTGGGAAGTCCACGCCGATCGGCGGCACCTTCTCCGGCTGGTCCCCGGACGGCAAACGCCTGGCGACGTCCAGCAAGGACGGGATCACAATCGCCGACAGCAACGGCCGCCCGCTGGGCACCATCACGGCCCTGCCCGGCTCCGGCCCGGTGACCGGCTTCAGCTGGGGCCCGGACCAGATCCTGGTCTCGACCGCAACGGTTCTCTACGCGGTTGGCCCAGACGGCAGCAGCCCGCGCAAGCTGGCCGACGGGGACTTCCAGCTGCCTCAGCTCTCGCCCTCCGGCGGCAGCTTTGCCTTCGTCCGCGCCGGCAACCTCTGGGCCGGCGACCTGGCCGAACCGGTGCCGCCGGGCGCCGTTCCGGACGCCGCCTACCGGCTGGTCAACTCCTTCCTGGGCGCGCGGGTGGCGGCCAGGGGCGACGACGCCCAGGCCTTCCTGGACACCAGCGGCAAGGAGGCTTACGCGACCGGCAGCCTCAACCTGCTGATCACCGGCGACCCGCACCTCTCCCGCTTCTTCGTGGTGGCGGCGCAGGCGGTGGGCACCCCCGCCAGCTACCGGTTCACGCTCCGGCTGGTGCTGGTCCACGAGAAGACCGAGGTCAGCCAGTTCGACGAGGCCCTGACCGTCCAGCGCGACGCCAACGGCAAGCTCTACGTCCACCAGGCGGCGGCCGGCGCGCGCCGTCCGGTGGGCAAAGGACCCGAGGTGATCGCGGCCGGCTTCAGCGGTGGCCGGCTCAGGCTGGCCTTCGACTCCGACCTGGACGCGGTCAGCGCGGCCGCCAGCGTGGAGATCCATGATCTGGCGGGGCACGCAGTGGCGGCCTCGGCCGAGTACGCCGACCGCGCGGTCACCCTGAGCGCGACCGGGCTGAAGCCGGGGACGACCTACCGGATCTCTGTACTGCCAGCGCTGAAGGACGTGGCCGGCCGGCCGCCG
>Ga0099828_10001875_pt1 | contig 14330 bp, 11 predicted proteins | sample CZO8metaG_2_FD_79338 | JGI IMG/M metagenome (GOLD analysis project Ga0099828, IMG submission 79338) | Vadose zone soil microbial communities from the Eel River Critical Zone Observatory, Northern California, USA - CZOApr15con2H1.8 metaG | ecosystem: Environmental > Terrestrial > Soil > Vadose...
AGTACGCGATGATATCCTCACCCAGCTCCGGCTGCGCGATCCGCATATCCATATTGCCAGTTTTGACCGGCCCAACATTTATTATGAGGTACGTCCGAAGCACAAGGGTTCTTATCGTGAACTGGTGCAACTGCTGCGCGAGCAGCCGGGCGACTCCATCATCATCTATTGTCAGACGCGCAAGGGCGTGGATGAGCTAAGCTTTGCCCTTGCCCATGATGGCATCAGTGCCCTGCCCTATCACGCGGGCCTGACCAATGAGCAGCGAAATGAGAACCAGGCGCGCTTCATTCGTGACGATGTAGCGGTACTGGTGGCGACCATCGCCTTTGGCATGGGCATCGGCAAGCCGGATGTGCGGGCGGTCATCCACTATGACCTGCCGCGCAACCTGGAAGGATATTACCAGGAGTCGGGCCGCGCGGGACGTGATGGTCTGCCAGCGCAGTGTATCCTCTTCTTTAACTATGGCGACCGCATCAAGGTTGAGTACATTATTGCTCAGAAACCCGATGAACATGAACACCTGCTGGCGCGCCAGCAACTGCAGCAAGTGCTTGCCTATGGCGATAGTACCGGTTGTCGCCGCCAGACACTGCTGGCCTACTTTGGCGAGGTGTTGTTGGGCGAGAATTGCGGCAATTGTGATAACTGCCTGCGCCAGGTGGTGCTGCAAGACCGCACCATCGATGCCCAAAAATTCCTCTCATGTGTCGGTCGAACTAAAGAACGCTTCGGGATGCGCTACATCATCGATGTATTGCGAGGAGCCAATACGCAGAAGATACGCGATTACGGTCATGACCAGCTTTCAACCTACGGCATTGGGCGAGACCTGAGCGTGGAAGAATGGCAGCACCTTGGCCGCTCGCTGGTGCGCCAGGGATTGGTCAGCGAAAACACCGATGGCTTCTCGATACTCAGCCTGAATGCCCTGTCACGAGAAATCTTGCGCAAGCAGCGCGAGGTACTGGTTGAAGCACTACCACAATCCCTGCAACGCACCCAACCGGTACGCATGGCTGAGGGGAGCGCAGCCACTACTATACCCGCACTGACACCGGAAGAGGAGGGCCTTTTCCAGCAGCTCCGCGCTCTACGCAAACAAATTGCCGACGAACTGGGCGTCGCACCCTATGTTGTCTTCCCCGACACAAGTCTACGCGCCATGGCGCAGCAGCGTCCCCAGAGCCAGTTCCAATTCTCTCATATTCCAGGTGTTGGCAAACAAAAACTGGAGGCATACTATACTCCCTTCACCGGCGAAATACGGCTCTACTGCGAGCTACATAATTTGAGTATGGGCCTGCTCCCAGAACAAGAACAGGCGGTTAAACCAGCGCGTAGGGGCGGAGGTGGAGAGGATGCGGAGGGGGGACCCTTGTGGTCGCCCGCCGCGGCTGGCCCCTCCCTCACGCGCCAGATCACCCTGCAAATGTACCAGGACGGACAGGGCATCGAAGACATCGCCAGGGAGCGCAACCTTAAGTCTTCAACCATTATCAGCCACCTGGCCGAGCTGATCGAGGCAGGCGAGAGCATCGACGTTGAGAGCTTAATACAGCCAGGTCATTTTGAAATCATCGTCGATGCCCTGCAACAGATAGGTGGAGAAGTCCTCAAACCTGTCAAGGAGTTTCTTGGCGACGAGTATTCCTATGAAGAGATTCGATTGGTGAGGGCTCTTTTGCGCCAAATGAATGCTGGCAAAATAGAGGTATGAGGGACACCCAAATTTCAACAAAAACACAGCAATGTGGATATTTTGCAATGCAAAATATCCACATTGCTGTGTTTTTGTTGAAATTGTAAGGTGAGAAAAAGCCCTGGCCTCATCTTAATATACTATCAACAATATGAAAGTTCTTCGCTCGCTTCTCTCAACCATACTTCTCAGGTAGAGTCTACACTAGTTAAAAGCCTTACATAGCACTGGGCTTAAGTCTTCCTCAGAACATTGGAGAATCGGAAATACCTACACGATATTTTTCATACCATAAATTGGTAAATAACATATCCGGATCTTGTTGTGTTTTTAGCGTGAATAATTTGCGTATTTCAGGATACATTGTTGTAAGCTGATAGTGAGAATAGTAGCTGCCATAACAAAGATAATAAGTAGCTTCGATTGAAATTAAATAATCAATTATTTCCCTGGTAAAGGCGTTAATTGTTTGTATATCAATGCTACTTTGGTTAACTTTGTAGTAGACCACAAAACCGTACATATCTTTTTGAGCATAAGAAATGAGAGCATTGGTTATCCATCATTTCGCCTCTTGCTTCCTCAATAGTGAAATTTGCCCGCCTTCAACAGGTATACAAGTAAATGTATCCCTGGTCAGCCCTGACACCCCACATCCTGGCGAGCGGCGATGAGGTGAGGATTCCTCTTCTCCCTATCTTCGTTGCTCGTAACCCATCTCATAACTGGCTTGCGTCTGTTCCGCCCAGGATGGCTCCTCTTTGGGCGAGGAAAGATCTGCCGCCCGTGGGCCAGCTGGCTTCTCTTTTTTCTGCTGTTCCAGCTTCAGTTGCAAACGCAGCTCCTCATTGCGCAGTTCCTGCGTCTTCTGTTGAGATTTGGCGCTGACTTTATACATCTCCAACAAAATGCCGAGGACGATACTGACGATGGCAATAATAAAAAGCAACAGCACGATTGTCGTCCATATGTTCTCGGACAGCAATTTTATGAAATCCATAAACGTTCCCTTCCCTCGCAGACTACAAAGAAAATTTCTGCCAGGTGACACTCTCCCGGCCTTGCTTCTATTACGTGAGAACGTTGGCAAAGTTGCGCTTTTCACTTTCTTACACGCCCAAACAGGGGTGAGCATGGCTGGTGCAAGCATGGCGGAGGCAAGCACCGCCACTACTATACACGCTGTGCCCGTCGTGCGTGTATAGTAGTGGCGGAAGTTGCCTCCGCCATGCTAAAATCGCACGCCCGGCACCCAAAAACACTGCTTGACAGAGAGCAAACTTTGTAGTATTCTATGTGGGCCGAAGGAAGTGACGCGGGGTGGAGCAGTGGTTAGCTCGTTGGGCTCATAACCCAAAGGTCGGAGGTTCGAATCCTCCCCCCGCTACCAAATCATTTACCACCATAATTTGATCGAAACGGCAAACAGACATCTTTTGACGCGGGATAGAGCAGTGGTTAGCTCGTCGGGCTCATAACCCGGAGGTCGCAGGTTCGAATCCTGTTCCCGCTACTTATTTTTTATCTTGGAAGCTGAGCTGAATAGAAAAGCGCGACAATATGGGCATTTGACTCCTGTGGTGGCTACTTCGCACATCCGTTCGTATAGTGGATGGGATTACTCTTGATTGCTTTATTTTTCCCGGAATAGTAGCTGTCATGGATAAAGGGATGCAAGCAACTCGCCCACAACATGCAGGGCCTGCTGTGCGGGAGGAGACAGCTCCGTATCAACTCCCACTAAAATGCGCTTGTTCATGGTCGTTTCAGGTGTGCGTCTCGTTCAATTGGGTTTCCTGTAGACCGGCTGTTCTCAAAAGGGAAGGGGCAGGTCTCTCCAGATCGCCCCTTCCCTCGCACGCGAAAACCAGGTTCTACTTCATCGGGCTCCTTCTAGCTCTGTCGTCCCCAGGGATGTAGCGATGGCCTGCTCATCAGTCACATCGTCCCTGATGCGCGCGTGCCCGAGGAAGTAGATAACCCCGGCGGCAATCAGCGACACCACCACGATCGCGGCGATCCAGATATCCCAGCCGGCAGTATTGATCAAACTGGGAACCCAGGGCGCCGTCACGGTCGCGTAGAGGCCCACGCCGCTGGCCAGCAGACCCAGCAGCGAGCTGAGGTAGAAGACCCAGTCTGGAGCCAGCCGGGCACTCGTGAAGGCCTCGTGGTACTTGAAGCGAATGACGATCACATCGATGAACTGGAAGATCATGGAGAAACACCAGATCACCGTGATCGAGGCGAACAGAATGTAGTACATGAGATTCGCCAGGTTGGCAGGGTTGGTCCCGGTAATGTAGGGGATCACCATGTACACCGCGATGGCGATGACCGCCACGATAATGCTTTGCACCAGCACGGCGACCCACGGCACGCGGGCGGCGTTCACCTTGCTCATCACGGGCGGCAGGCGGCGATCCAGGCCGGAGACAAAGAGCATGCGGCCAAACGAGTAGTTGTAGACGAGAGCGGCATAGAGGCCGAAGCCGATCATGGTCACATCGACGATCACGGCCAGCACCTGGCCGGCGGGGCCAAACCCATTATGGACAGCGTCGACCATCGCCCAGAGATTCGGCTGGCCTGCGGCAGGCACTGCAGTCATAATGGAAAACGTGGTGATGAGATATGCTACCATCACGACAATCGGGCCCCAGATGAGGTAGCGGGTAACCGCGCGGTCACTGGTGACCTCCACGCCCATGTTCAGTGGGACTTCGATGCCCAGCAAGGCCAGGATCACGAAGCCAAAGATGGTGAAGTTGCCGGTGCCACCGAAGGTGATGCTCCAGCCGCCTCCATTCAAGGCCAGGTTGGTGTTTCCTGGATGGCCGGTCACAAGCCAGAGCAGGCCCGCCAGGCCGATCAGTAAAATGGCGGCGCCGTACACGACGAACATGATGTTGACCAGGTTCTGCGCGGCGCGGAACCGTACAGCGGAGAGGAAGAAAGAAATGGCGGTGACCGCGATGACCACCAGGCCCAGTTGCCAGGGCTGAGTCAGGACACTCAGGCCAAACCTGGCAAATAGATCGGTGATGAAGGTGCTGACCAGGCTCCCGCACACAACCACGACGAATATGCCGGGCCACCAGGCGCAGAACCCGGCGAAAAAGCCCCAGAAATGGCCAAAGGCTTTGTTAGTCCAGACGTAGATCGAGCCCTCCTTGGGGAACATGCGGCCGAGCTGCCCGGTCACGATCGCGCCCGGAATAAGGAAGGTCAGGAATCCCACTACCAGGTAAATGTAGGCGACGGGGCCCGCGGAAGCAATACCGGGAGAGTTGGTGATAAACAGGACAATTCCAACGAAGATAGCCACCAGGTCGAAGGTGCTGAGCACCTTGTAGAGAATACCTCCCGCGATGCGCTCTGAACGCAGGATCTCGCCACTGCCTTCGACGGTTGTTGCCATAAGGGTGTTACCTCCAAAAAGCTTACAGATCAGGCTTTAGCCTGACACACGAGACACAACAGAGTTCACGAATTTACACCTTGGATGAGAATGAAGCTTCTCAACAATAACATCCCCAATAGACGAATGTCAATATAGAAATGTCACGAATTAAGTCACGCCTTTTTAGTTACTCTGCCTGTCTGCTGGTCCATAGACCAGCAGACAATTGAGATACATCAACTCTTTTCAGCTTCTTTTAGATTCTGCCAGGCCGCTTCACTGCTGGCCAGCATGCTGCCAACGGCGGCGATAATCAGGCAGATGAGCGTCAAGCCGCCAATGATGTACCACCACTGGCTGTTCGAGATGGGCCCTGTCCAGGAAAAGAAGAAGGAAACGATGCTTTCATCCGACCTGGAGTACGCCGGGAGCCGGTGAGCTGATCTCGGTACAGCTCCCACGCAAGATGAGTTCTAGGGCCGCTTCCTCTTGAGACAAGTATAGGGCCGAACTTTCCTCCAGGTACTGCCCGAACGGATGAACGCAATCTCACTCTTTAGTGGTGGGGTTGTCTCACCCGAAAGGAGGAGGGCCACTCCACCCTTGTTTCTTGTGCCTGTGTTATCGTTATGTTACACTAGAGGTGTCTGTAAGGTCACGTAATTCATATTTATAGGAGGTGGCTTCATGCTATCTGTTTCTTTCCAAAAGAGCCGGCGACAGGCTATCATGAGCATCGTATTTGGAGTCTCTTTTGTCGCAATCCCCATCTTGCTTGCCGCTTGTGGCAGTAGCACGGGTAGTGCAACCCCAACTTCTAACGCTTTGCCCTGTAGCAGTCAGGCGAACACTGGCGCACCAACTCCCACACCCTATCCTCCAACAGCGAGCCTTACCGCTCCTAACGACTTGATTACTGCGGGTACCCTGACAGTCGGAAGCGACACGACCTATCCACCGCAGGAATTTATTGACACAGCAACTGGGAACCCCATTGGCTTCGATGTCGATTTGATTACAGCAATGGCCCAGAAACTGGGGTTAAAAGCCAAAGTCGTCACAGCGAACTTCGATACCATCCTTGATGATCTGAGCGCGAAGCGTTACGACGTCGTTATCTCTGCTATAACCATTAATTCTGATCGCACGGTAAAGGCAGATTTTGTACCCTATTTCCTGGCTGGCGAGTCGCTGATCGTGCCAAAGGGCAACCCCAATAAAAGTGGGTGTGTGCATAACCTGTGCGGATTAAAGGTTGGCGTGCAGAGTGGAACGGTAGAGTTAGACGACTTGAACGCGGGCAGCAAAGATTGCACAAAAGCAGGCAAGCCGGCCATTCAGCTTACCGTTCTGAAAGACCAGACGGCTGTGATCCAGTTGCTGGTCAACCATCGCGTAGACGCAACCTATCAGGACTCACCTGTCTCGGACTACTATATCAAACAGAATCCAGGTCAGTTCGAGATTGGTGGTACAGTGGTCAATGCTGCTGCCGAGGGTATTGGTGTGCGCAAAGGCGATGCTTCTATGTTAGGTGCCATGCAAGCCGCCCTTACGGCTTTGAGAAGCAATGGCACGTATGATAGCCTGTTTACCAAGTGGCAGTTGAACGCTGCTCAGAAACTTGGCGGCTAATCTCAAAACGGTCGATCTTTACCACGACCATTTGTGGTTTCTGGCTTCCTGCACATGGAGTTGGGAAGCCAGAAGCTTGCCTGAGGAGGCTACCCATGTTCAGGTGGGATATTTTTCTCCATTTTCTCTACCAGGACCCAAACCTATTTTTTCTCAGGGCAGCCTGGACAACCTTGTGGATATCGGTCGCTGCTCAGTCCATTGGTGTCATTCTTGGCCTCTTCCTGGCGTTGATGCGTATGTCACGCTTTCCCTGGCTTACCCGGTCGGCTGGCGCTTATATCTGGTTTTTTCGCGGTAGTCCGCTGCTGGTACAGGTGCTGTTACTTTATAATGGCCTCCCAAGAGTCATCCAGAATCCTGCGTTCCTGCTGCCCGACTGGGCCTGCGTGCTGGTAGCCTTTTCACTGAATGAGGGCGCGTATATGGCAGAAATTACCCGTGCAGGGATTACTTCCGTAGACCCCGGTCAGTTGGAGGCTGCCAAATCTCTGGGCATGCGTTATGCTCTGGCTATGCGCCGCATCGTCCTGCCCCAGGCCGCGCGAGTGATTATTCCACCCCTGGGCAACGAGTTTAACAATATGCTCAAGACAACATCCATTGCCTCGGTGATCGGTCTCTTCGAACTCACTCACGCTACCGATTTACTGGGCGCGCCTACATTCACCGTCTTCGAATTGCTCATCCTTGCTACCCTGTACTATCTCCTCATGACCACGCTGTGGGGCTTTGTACAGAACTGGATCGAGAAGCGCCTGGACCCCAACCGCAGCACAAAGGACGAGATCCAGGAGAGAAAAGGGTGGGCCGAACGCATGCTGGGCTTTGGCACCCGCAGTGGCGGCGGTACCCTGGTGAGTGGACGCTAAGGAGGAGCAACACGTATGAGCACGTCGCAAGTAAATGGAATTGTGCCGCATGAAATGGTACATGCCGAAAATATCATCAAGCGTTTCGGCAGTCTAACGGTTCTCAATGGCGTTGATCTTTCCGTAAAGCGCGGGCAGGTGGTGGTAGTGATCGGGCCAAGCGGTTCCGGCAAGACCACCCTGCTTCGTTGCATCAATCACCTGGAGAAGATTGATGGCGGGCGCATTTATATCGACGGCCAGCTGGTCGGGTATCGCGAGGTGAACGGTCGGGTAGTAGAGGACAAGGAAGCGGCCATTGCCCATATGCGCTCCCAAGTCGGCTTCGTTTTTCAACGCTTTAATCTGTTTCCTCACATGACAGCCCTGGAAAATGTGATCGAGGCCCCCATACATGTGTTGCATCAGCCCAGAGCCGAAGTGACCGAACGCGCTATGGGGTTGCTCGAAAAAGTGGGGCTGAGCGAGAAGGCGCAGGTCTACCCGCATAAACTCTCCGGTGGTCAGCAACAGCGTGTCGCTATTGCGCGCGCCCTCGCCATGAATCCCAAATTGATGCTCTTCGACGAAGCCACCTCAGCTCTTGATCCCGAACTGGTTGGTGATGTGTTAAAAGTAATGCGTCAGCTAGCAGAGGAAGGTATGACGATGGTGGTGGTCACGCATGAAATGGGGTTCGCGCGAGATGTAGCCGACAGCGTCATCTTCATGGACAAAGGGGTAATCGTCGAGCAAGGGCCACCTGAGCAGATTTTCGATCATGCTGAAAACGAGCGCACCCGTGGTTTTTTGGGAATGATCCGGTAACCTTGGAGCCAAAACCATACACACCCTTTCGAGTATGGCGCTCTGATCATCGGCACGCAAGACACGGAGCACCCCAGGTTCTTCTCCTTTCGAGTGAAACGGGCCTACCACTAAAGGGTGAGACCGCGTTCACCCTTCCGGGTGATGCTCTGAGGAGCGCTGCGCCCTATACTAGTCTCAGCAGGAAGCACGCAGAGAACTGATCTCGCGTGTGAACTCTGCCGAGATCAGTTCGCTGACCAGCAGTATACCCAGGACAGATACACTCATGGCTTCTTCTTGTCGATACACAGAGAAAACGTCTTCGTGAAGAAAGACAGTTGAGTACACCTATGGCACAGGCAGCATCCCAACTGCCCAAAGGGGATGGGCAGCATCAGAGCGTAGGCCAGCTTGGTCCCTTGCTCTGCTGGGCCGTCGTCTTCGCCGATATCGGCTCTTCTATCTACTACGTTCCAGGTATCCTCTATGGGCGTGTCGGCAACCTTGCTGGTTTTTTCGTGCTGCTCACCATGTCGGTGTTTGTGCTGCTTACGCTGAAGTATGCTGAGGTGAGCGCTCGCTTCCCCGAGGGCGGAGGCGTCGTGACGGTCGCAGCACAGGCGATCAACTCCTGGATTGGTGCGCTGGGGGGCATGTTCATCCTGGTGAGCTACTTCCTAACAGCCGCCATCAGTTGCCTGTCGGCGATCCAGTACTTCAGCGTGATACTGCCTGCGATTGGACCCTTTATCCTGGAGATCACGATCAGCGTGTTGCTGCTTCTGGGCTTGCTGAACTGGATCGGGATTAGCGAGAGCGCGAAAGTGAGCCTGGTTGGAGCACTCATTGCCTTTCTCAGCGATCTCGCCGTCATCTGGACCGTCTTTACCCACATCCCTATTTCTGTGTTTCCTTCCCTCTTCGCCAGTATGTTCGCTCACGAATCTCTTACCCCCACCTCGATCCTGGTCGGCTTCGCCGGCGCATTTCTGGCGTTTTCCGGCCTGGAGAGTATCTCGCAGCTCTCCCCCTCGATGAAGGCGCCCCGCAAGAAGGTCATCGGCCTGGCGCTGCTGCTGGTGGTCATCACGATTGGCGTGACCAGTCCGCTGCTGACGATACTTGCCACTCTGCTGCAACCAGATGCGGCGGCTGACCCCGCGCTTTCCACGCAGCTGCTCTCGTTGCTGGGTGGGCACTGGGGGAACCTCGTCCTGCAGACAGAGGTGGCGGTCAGTGCCAGCCTGATCCTGGCCTTCGCCAGTAATACCGCCGTGATTGGAGCCTACCACGTCTTTCTGGCCCTCGCGCGCATGGAGTTCTTCCCTCAATTTATCCTCAAGCGCAACAAATTCCGCGGGACGCCGCACTGGTCGATTGCTTTTGCTATCGGCGTTCCCATTGCCGTGCTCTTGCTCGTGAGAGGAAAGATCGATATCCTGGGGGACATGTACGCCTTTGGGCTGCTGGGAGCCTTCACCGTCACCTGCCTCGGACTGGACATCATCCGCTACCGCGAACGGCGGCAGGCACGAGCCGCTTTTCGCTCGGCAGATGAGCGGGATGCGAATGGGCATGCATCAGCCTCTCCCGGCGGCGGGCTTTCTGATTCCCTCGCTCCCTCCAACCATGCGTCCCCCCTTTCCCTCTTCGGTGGGCGAAGTTCACCAGTTGGGGGATTCCTCGGAGGAATGCCGCTTGCGGTCGCCTCGTCGGTGCGCAGGGGCATCGCCGGTCTATGGCAGCGGCTCGATTTCTGGTTGGGTGTGCTCACGACGCTGCTAGTCATGCTGGCCTGGTTGATTAGTATCGTCTCGCAGCCGCTGGCAACCGCCTTCGGCGGGTCAGTCGCCATCGCCGGGATGGCTGTGGCCTTCATCATTCATGTCCAACAAAGCCAAAAAGGGTATTCGCCCGTCCTCCCCACCGGAGTTGAAGGACGCTTACCCGATTCAGTTTTGGCGGTGCTCGTATCGGGGAGCGACCGCAACGAGGCTATTATTCGCACAGCTATCAGTGATGCTCGTGACAAGCCCGTCGTCTTTCTGTATGTGGGTGAACCGCAAGCGGCTCGGGTTCCACGGCAGTTTGAGATCGTTGACCCCTACCTGGAAGATCAACAGGCGAAAGAGACTTTTGGGAGGGCGGAATACCTGGCTCAACATGCAGGAATTGCCAGGCGGTTTGTGTATCGGCAGCAGGAACCAGAGACAGTTGTCCGTCTTTGGCGAGCGGTTCACCCTCGTGATCTGGTGGTGGCAGCCGAGAGGGCCGAGCAGCTTGAGGAGATCAGCCCGGATCGCATTCGCTATGAACTCACTCCCAGTGGCAAAGTGGCCCACTTGCTCAAACGCTGGTGAACGGCCAGAGACCTTGGGAAGGTGTTTCACTTCCTCATCATGCTGTTGGGGGAGGGCCTTTCGCCTGAGTTGAAAGAAGAAGCTCCTCTTCCTCAGCCTCGGTCTCTCTGCTACCCCTCAACCGGTGAAAGAGCCGCCGCGGGAGGGAGAACAGATGCTTCTTCGGGGGCAAATTCACCACGTAGAGGGAGAGGCTTCGATCCGCGAGGAGATCTTTCACCTCTTCGGTAGCGAGCAAGACCCCTGATCCCCTTTGTACAAAGATGATCACGATACACTCCATTTCTTGCGCGACGGCACGAATACTGCGTACAGGGCTGTGTGTGCGTAGCTCAACTCGTTCGATAGGCACTCCTGCTTGTCTCGCTTTGTGCAGAGCGAACTCCAAGAAATCGATGGACTCTTCGACATCTCCTAAGCGGGCGCGCCGCCTCTCTGATGAATCTGGAAGACGGATTAGTGACAAGGGAACAAGACTGACACCAAGACGTTGCGCAAGCGCAAAGGCATAGCTAATGGCCGTCGCATCGACCCCATGGGTGAACGGAAGCAGCAAGCGTGTCATGATTGCTCTCATTTCCAAATAGCAGTTTCCCCTCTTGTCTGACCCAAAGGGCCGCATCTGTAGCGGATGGTTTTTTTCCACGATCATCTCATCATGGCGACAGCCCCTTGCCAGAGAGGCGTCTGACGGTCAATCATTGAGATACTGTGCCTCGCCTTTGACGGTATGGCGGCAGAGAAGGCCATTGCTGGCTAATTGCTCCAGGGCGCGGGCCGCCGCCTCCACCTCTTTGCATCCCACCGCTCGCTTCGGGGGAGCAAACTTCTGGGCCACGTCGCAAGCCGTGAAGACCAGCAGGGATCCGGGATGCTCGTGCAGGGAGCGCGTCACAGCCTCCTTGTACCAGGCCACCAGGCTTCTGGCGCGCGGCTTGCGGGGAGGGACCACCAGCGTGACGGGGCACGGGGCAAGCCGCACGACGCGGCGCGAGGTACTACCGACCACCATGCGCCGTATCCTTTGTGCGAGCGCGTTTCCGCGACTCCCGAGCACAATCCTGTCAACACCCAGCTCCCTTGCAACCTTTACGATTTCGTCCGCGGGGCTTCCCCTGCGCTGCATCCACTCTATCCGTTCGGGGGCAATTCCCCGCTGCTGTAACGCCGTACGCGCTTTATGCAAGGCATGCTCCGCCTGCAGGCGTTGCTGGGGAGCCGGGGAAAAGGGGCGAACGTTCGCGATCGAACTTCCCAAGGAAAGTGAGGGGTCATAGGCAACAGGGATGACATGGAGCAGGACGAGGCGAACATCGTGTGAGGACAGCTCGAGGAGTTCGCTTGCGACATGCAGAGCGAGCTGTGTGGGTGGGGAGAGGCTCGTATCAACTCCGAGCAAAATGCGCCTGTACATAGCCATTCTAGTTGCTTGACCTCCTCACTCGTAAGTATCACCTTGCTGGCTTACTGCCAAATGTCTCGCCTGAGAAGCTCTGCGGGTGGGCCAAAACACGGCACAAGGGCCGTCCCTGATCCAAAGAGCTTCTCTATGGCCAAGATTTGTAAGGAGAGGCGTGGACACACGGTTTCCTCCTGCTTGCACCGATGCCCCCATGTTCTTCTTCCGGTGCAGTGCTCCTGCACCAGATCAAGGGTTTCGCTCCCGAGGGGACTCGCGTCCCTGCCCTCCTGCTTCGCGTAAGGCACCCAGGAGTGCTTTGATCCCATCCTGTTTCCCGACCAGGGTCGACGCTCCGGCTGCTTGCGCTCGTGCTTGCGTGGTCGCATCATCGTGGAGACTGAGGAGCACGACCGCGCAATGCGGAACCGATGCACGCAGCGCCGCCGTGGCTGCGATTCCATCGGCTGCCGACATGGAAATATCCATGAGTACTACGTCGGGTTGGAGTGTCTGCGCCAACGCAACCGACTCGGTCGCATTGCTTGCTTCCCCAATCACCGCGATATCCGCCATCCGTTCGAGCCATATACGCAACCCATGGCGGACCAGGGGTTCGTCGTCAACCAGGAGCAGTGTGATCATAGCCTCCTCATCTTTGTCATGCGGCTCAGGTACCCTCGGTTGCGTTTGCATCCCACCCTGTGATACACTGGTAGCGAGTAAACTGATCCCAGGTACCGTTCAGATTCGATTACACGCTCGGTTCTTTGGGTACTTTCTCCTGAGACAAGTATACGATGGAGCGTTTCTCAGCACATCGCCCGGACGGGTGAACGCGGCCTACCCCCTTCGTGGTAGGACCGCCTGACTCGAAAGGAGGAGGGTCGATGGCGATTCGTGTGTTGATTGCCGACGATCATAGTGTCGTACGCGAGGGACTGCGCAGGTTCCTGGGGCGCGACCCGGAACTGACCGTGGTGGGCGAGGCGTCTGATGGGGCCGAGGCGGTCAAACTCGCGCGACAGCTGCATCCCGATGTCGTGCTGATGGACCTGCTCATGCCCGTGATGGACGGAATTGCGGCCACCTCGGCCATCCGTAAGGAACTGCCGGAGACCGAGGTCGTCGCCCTGACGAGCGTGTTAGAAAGCGCTGCCGTGGTCGGTGCGGTGAGGGCGGGGGAGATTGGCTACCTACTTAAGGACATCCACGCCTCCGAACTGCGCCGAGCCATCAAAGCTGCCGCCGCGGGGCAGGTTCAACTCACTCCGCAGGCCTCAGCCTACTTGCTATACGAAGTAGGGACGCCCGAGGCGACAGAGGCGTTGACCGAGCGTGAGAGGGAGGTGCTGCGTCTCCTGGTCCAGGGGCACGCGAACAAAGAAATCGCACGAGACTTGCAGATTGCTGAGGACACCGTCAAGACCCATGTCAAGCATATTATGGCGAAGCTGGGCGTGCAGAGCCGTACCCAGGTGGTCCTGAGTGCGATGCGCCTTGGCCTGGTCTCCACCGAGCAAGGAAAGCAGCTGAAGTGATGCTTCCACCAGGCGCTTGACAGGCGGTTGACCTCCCCCGTCCTACGGCAAGGGCCATATTTCCGCGTGTACTGCTGTGAGGTGAGATGATGAGAGGAAGAGACGATGAAGCAAGCCGAACGGAGCTCTTCGCGACAGGCCGAAGCGCGGCCGCCCTGGGGGCACTTCGCAGGCGATAGCGCGCTATCCATAGCAGGAGTATCCCTCATTACCAGCGTGATCGCGGTTGCGCAACTCTACCCAAGAATTCCTACCATCGCCTTTGTGTATCTGCTTCTGGTTTTAACCTTGGCCAGTACTCGAGGACTCTACGCCGCGATCCTGACGTCGCTGCTGGCCTTTCTCTGCTTTGATTTCTTCTTCTTCCCCCCGCCTTATACCTTTCTCGTCACCAAAGCGGAAGACCTGTTCACGCTGGCGGTCTTCCTGACGACGGCCATCATCACCGGTCAGCTGGCCTTAGCATTGCGGCGGCGCGCTGAACAGGCCAGCAGCCGGGAGCGCGAAATGCGCCTCCTCTACGAACAGGCGCAGGAACTGGTGTCGCTCCAGGAACGGCAACGCCTGGCCCGCGAGCGGCACGATTCTGTCTCACAGGTCCTCGACGGCATCGGGCTCGAAGCCCA
>Ga0099828_10001876_pt1 | contig 14328 bp, 20 predicted proteins | sample CZO8metaG_2_FD_79338 | JGI IMG/M metagenome (GOLD analysis project Ga0099828, IMG submission 79338) | Vadose zone soil microbial communities from the Eel River Critical Zone Observatory, Northern California, USA - CZOApr15con2H1.8 metaG | ecosystem: Environmental > Terrestrial > Soil > Vadose...
CGGATTTCCAAGCTCCTAATTCTCGTCATCAAGCGTTTCTCTTCGTCTTTCTCAAGCGGTGAGGTCTGAACCTGCCATTCCAATGCTGCTAGATCCTTTTCCGCGATTGACGCGTGTGGTCTGTCGCTCATCTTCTTGAGAACTTCTCTAAGCGTCGCGAGCTTCTCTCGCGATGTGTCTCGGAGACGATCCCGGGTCTGTTTGAGCGCTCTGACAGTCTCATTTAGCCCGTCCCGTGTCTTACGTAAATTCTGTAGTTCTTCCCTGACTTTCTGAAGCTTGATCTTAGTCTCGTTAAGCTGGTCGAGACTCTTTGATTGTTCGATGCTCAGTTGTTGTCGTTCGTCGTCGAGCTTATCGATCTCGCTCACTTCTTTGGACCTCGCAGTGTCTGGATGACTGGGATGTATGGAAAGGTAGATTGACCGCCTTATAGGGATTGAAGCTGAAAATCGGGGACGGTTTGTAGACTCGTCGGCTATTGAGAAGGTGGGTGATCGTCTCAGCCTGATTGGGACGATTCACGTGGACCCTAAGAGCGCCAGCTTCACACGGGAAACGATTCTACGACTAAAACCGGAGGTAGTGGCCTTAGAGCTGGATGAGGGGAGGCTCATGGCACTTGAGAATCCGAGTAAAGCATCAGGCCGGGGGGGTGGTGGATCGTTCTTGGCGATGATGTTGTTGGAGAGGTTTGCGGGGGAGATGACGGGTTCGCCGCCGGGACAAGAGATGCTCCGAGCGGTTGAGGCCGCCAAGGCAGTAGGAGCGAGGGTGGCTTTCGTCGATCTTCCTATCGGGATGACAGTTGGATCTCTTCGGAAGCTTCCTTTACGGGAGAAGGTGAGGCTAGGGATCGATTCGCTGGTTAGTATCGCGCTCTTGCCCTTTGGTGGATTCAACTTGTCAAAGTTAACGGAGAATTTGGAGGAACAGCTTAGGTTGTTTCGGCTACGCTATCCTGAGTTGAGCAGGCTTCTCTTGGATGTCCGAGAAGAGTTCATGGTAGCTAGGATTCGGGACATCATGTACTCTACAGCTGGACCAGTGGTTGCCGTAGTTGGATATGGACATCTAAAGTCGCTTAGCAAAGCATTGGCTTCTATCCAGACCAAGCCAGTCTATTCGACCAGCGTCACCTGGAACGTGTCTACGGGATGAGGAGTGGTTTCCTTTCTCTTCCCTTGTCTGGGGTGCATACCCCTACCCCCTTTCCCGAACAGATTTCATGAAGGAAGTTTCGCCTTCCCAGGGGAAACCGTTCGTTTTGTGCATGTTTTAGCCGGGTTTCTGATCAAAACAGGTCTTCGAGGCGTCCTTCTGATCCCCAGGGCGGGCCTGCTGGCCGGAGCCCGTGAACTCGCACATGGGTCTTAGGGCACTCTCTAGGCTCTCGTTCCAAGACGATTCCGCCAGGCGCAATGGTGTACTAGCAACCGCCTACCTCATCATTGTTCATCAGAGATAGGCTGATCAACCCGGCACCAGGCAACGCGTGCAAAACTTCCACGGTCTCGAGGCAAGCGTCGGGTCTATGTCCTGGTGAGTGGCGCGAGATCAGCGTTTCACAATTTTTTGAAAAAAAGAATGCTTGTTTTTCTTTCGCAGTTTTGAAATTTTACCTACAGTTTTTTGGATGGAGTCGTCGGCGAATGTAAAGAAAGCCTCTTTCTGGAAGCTGGGTTAGGAGAAGAAGAGTCTCGTTTCACCCATCGTTCTGACATCCAGCGCTTCGATGTCAACCATCAAGGGCAAATCATGGACGACGTTTCCGAGGAGCAGGCATCTTCTCGCAGGGGTCCCTCTGATTAGCGAGCGAATAGTTTCACTGTCTGACTTTGCCACTTTGCCGATTGTTTCGATATCATGCTCGTTGGTGAAGTTGAAGATGAACACGTTGTCGGCTTGTCGGTAGATGGTTTCCTGGACGGTGTCGGGCTGGTTGGTGATGAAGGTCGTGAAGAGACCGATGTGCCGCATTCGGGTTATGATGTCGTCCCAGTATGTGTCTCTGAGGTAGAGGTGAGCTTCCTCGGCGAAGAGGAATGCGGCTCGGAGCCAGTTCGAAGACAGAATCTTCGTCAGCTCGCCCAAGAAGATCTCAACGATTATTCGTCGGACAGTGTGGCTCTGGTTCTTCAGGTTGACAACGAGTATTCCTCCGCCGTCGATGGCGTGTAGAATCTTTTCCTCGGTCAGCGGGTTGGACTCGTCGTAGAAGAGTCCGGATTCCAGTAGCACTTGGAGTCTTGAGACGAGTGCTTCCCTAACGCTTTCGTGACAGCTCCATGACTGGACTGTCTGAATTAGGTTAGGTAGAGTCAGGTCTCCTCTTGACTCTAGGTCTCGCCAGATCGTACTGAATACTTTCGAAGAGGTTGCGGGAAGGTCCAGCGCATTGCTTAGGACGCCTGCCATTGTCCGGAAACCCAGCTTGGCGAGGGCGAAGTTGATCCCGCTTCGAGGTGCAAGGACCGTCAGTCTCGAGGTGGATAAGCGGCCGTCTTTCGACTTGTGGAGGTTGACGTATTCGCCATTGACGTCCAGAACGATGCACGGTGCTCCGAGTCCGCTCATTGATAGGAGGAGTAGTTTGGCGAGGTGGGACTTGCCCGTTCCTTTACGGCCGGTGATGATGTTTAGGCCGCCGTCAAGGCCGCCCGCGTCGATTTGGACCGGGTCGCCGTCGTTAGTACCGACCGTCAGCGGCCTCTTTCCACCGTTCATGATCAGGCGGTTGATCGGATACGCGCGAATGCGGGACGAGGTTCTGGACGGAAGCCAGGATGTGGTGGGTGAGAGGTCGTTTTCTCCCGTGATTGTTCCTCTGATCTTGCAGACTGCGAGCCTCGTGTCTTTCAGCGCGTCTACTTCGCTGGAAATATTGAGAGGGTCCATGTCCTCTCCGGAGAGCTCGCCATCAGTCATGACATCGCGGAGGATATCTTCAAGGATTCCTGGGACGTTAGCGTATTGTAGATCGATTACTTGGACGAGCAGTCCTTTGGCTAATCCAGGATCTTCAATCAGCAAATAGTCTCCTCGCTGGACATGCTCGTCAGGAAAAGCGATCAGTTGGACCTGATCACCTTCCTTCCGGTAGATTCGCATGTCTAGGCCACGTACCTGCTCGTGCCGAAGGGTCCGAAGAGTGATCGTCTAAGGCTGGGACGGGATTGTAGCGTGATGTGATGATTAGATACCACGAATCGCTGGACCGCGAGAATCTCGTTGGCTGTGAAGGTGCTGAATATGTGGGCGATTCTCAGAGTCTCTGGATAGCCATGGAAAATAACATCGGTGCCAGCCAATCGTTCGAGCGCGAGTTGGGCTTCTTCTTCGCTAGATTCTCGATCAATATCAGTTCTGAACAGGAATCCATCGCTTGACAGTTTTGCTACGTATACTCTACCTAGAAATCTTACAGGGTACGGGGGATATTCACTTTCTACCAGGGGAGTGATGTCGATTAGGTGTGGGCTGTCTTTGTCGTTTGTGAGTCCGAGAATGTTTCTTCCTCCTACCGTCAGTTGGGTTGCTTTGGATATGCCGACTACAATGGAATCATTCTGGCGAGCTGTTGCGAGAATCTTGTTGACGCGGGCGGCTGGATTGTCGGGGGTGCCTGCTGTTAGAGTTCCGTCGATCAATAGTATTCCGCCGTGTAGCGATTCTGAAAGGACTTCCTGGACCCAACGCTCAACGTGGTTCCGGAGTCGCGTGAGAACTCTCAGGGTCTTTAGTGATAATCCACCGAAGGCTCGCGACTCATCTTCACGATACTGGCTTACATCTTCGGAGTTTGGAACGTGAAAGAGCAGAGGCCCCCATCGAGTATAGAGAATCTTGCTCTTTTGTCTCCACACACCAACTGCCCGGATGGCGAATATCATTCCGGTCTCAGTCTCTCCGATCTTTACGCTCGACGCGTCGCAAGCAACTACCGGGACGAACTCTTTCGCGGGATTGATGGCGCAGCGCTTGAGTCCTGATGAGCTTATGGAGCCTCCAATTTCGAGTCTCTCTTCAGAATCGGCGTCGTCAACCCCCATTTCCACCAGTGAGACTGGTCGTGGATTGAACTTGGATCCCTGGAGCGACTGCATTGACCGAGTGGATAATTCTACGAGGGATTCGGGGATGGAGGGGAGTCCGATGACCTCTGGTATGCTTTTTACTTGCTGAAGAGGCTCAGTAGTCTCTTGGGTGCGGTGGAGCAAGGTTAGAATCCCCCAGTTTCAGACGGGAAACCCCCCTTTCCCGTCTGTCCCCGCACCCGTTTACGTATCATCCTGAAGCGGTCACCGGTTTCTCAGTGGGTGTTGAGGCGGCTCTGGCGGTGAGGCCCTTTGCGATCTCGTGGGCCTTCCGTATCCCTTGCATGCTGAGCTTGTATGATCCGTCACTTGTTCTGTCGATTAGTCCTGTTTTTGTCATCATAGCCAGCGTGTTCCGGACTGTCTTGACAGCCTTTCCAATTGATCGGCTGATGGCTTCGGGGGCCATCTCCACATTGGGTCGGGTCCCGACGGCGTGAGCGACTCGAGCGGCCAAGAGTACCATTGCGATGGAATTCTCGGCCGACATTTCGGGCTTCAACAGCACGGCTTCCCCCTCTGGGGTCAGTTGGACAGCGCTCGATAGGTCGTCAACCATGGATGAGTAGTCTGGTGAGAAGGTCAGCTTAGAAGCAAGGGAGTAGTTCGGTAGGACTTTGGCGGCGAATTGCATGACCTCGCGGACGACGGTTTCCAGGTCTCCTTCGGCTGTGTGTTTGATGTCTCCCCATTCGATCTGGACTTTGATCTTGGGTTGGTCTGGCATTTTTCTTACTTCTCTGGAAGTTGTGTCACTCGTGGCATCAGGTTCTTGATGACGACTCTGGTACCCATGGTTGTGAGCCGGTAGGAGCCCTTGCCGACCCGTTCGACTAGTTGCTCATTGCAGAGTTCGCTTAGTCTGCCGGCTACGGTGCCGGTTGAGCGTCCCGTGGTCTTGGTAATCTCGTCTAGGGACAGAGTGTCGCTCTCCTTCTTACCCATCTGGTGTTGCAGGCGTGATCCTGCAAGATGGATCATCATGAGTTCCTTGTCCTTGAGATCTTTCAAGTCTTTCAGAACGACTAAACCTTCTGGAGAGACTGCAAGTACTCCGGTGCAGCTCTGAAGGAATTCTACACTGTCAACAGAGAGTATGAGCTTGGAGACGAGCTCGATAGAGGGGTAGACTCTCGAAAAGTAGGAGAGGAGTTCTCTAACCACGGTTTCTGGGCTGCCAATGATCCTGTTTTCGACGCCAGAATGCTTCAGAACCACTTCTATAGTTGCGGCAGGTGCGTCAGAGTTGGACTTATGTTCAAGAACCTCTAAACCGGACATTATTCGTCTTGCCCGTTCTGTGCAGAGAGTTGAGATATAACGCTTTTCTATCCCGAACACCGACTGACAAGGTGTTACTCTCGAAGTCGGGAATGAAAGTGAAAGTATTTCGGCTCGAATTATGTGTCGGGCTGGACGACAAGGTGTTACTCCGCGCCGAACGTCGAATCTGCGAAGATGCACCGAAAAACTCCGGGACCGAACCTTCTTCTATCCGTTGGATGCTCGTCTAAGCGCCCAGATATGGACTACAATGAGCTGAAAATACGGGTCCTTAGTCTGTTCGAAGCTTCTGCCGAGTTGGATAGCGAGAAGGTCCGCACCCGTCTCGTCGGCGCAAAGATTGAGCTGTCGGACAAGACTGTGGAGATGGCTCTTCTACGATATTTCAGACAAGGTTTGCTCTCTCGGACCCGACGGTCTGGGAGATTCCAGTATAGACTGACTGAGAAAGGAATCGCGAGGAGAATCTGGTTATCCAAAACTAGGTGATCTTTTGGAGGCGCGGGAGAATGTCGTTCTGAATCCATTGGACCCCAGCGCCTGAAAGCACGTAGTTTCCCCGTTCCGTAATGACCTTGCCTTCTCGCCGCAGTTCGCTAATTCGAGCTCTGACAATACTCTCACCGGTTGTCTTCCAAGAAGAGCTGAGCAGAGAGCTGAGGTCATCGTCTCCCAGCGGCTTGGGGTGCATGGAGAACATGACTAGCGATATGGCTTCTTTCGCGGAGAGGGTATCCACCGGGACGGTGAGGTGGGGTTTGCCTTCGGAAGTAAACTCGACGATACCTGCGATACCCACTGATTGTTCCGGAGTTGGAGTTGGACTTGCGGAGAGTTGTGGCGCAACGATGAAGCTGCCCGTGGGTCCGAGAGACTTTTCCAGGTCTTCAAATCGCTCTCTTACGTAATCGTGATCTCCTTCAAGCTCGACTTCAAAATCCCCTTTTCGGATTCTGAACCTCAGCTTCTTCTCGGAAGACAAGGCCGGATCGTGTTCGCTCGTCGGGTCTAATTAGGGTTTATCGAATCACAACGGAACGAGAAGGTAGAATCGGAAATCTTTGATAGTAACGCTCTAGCAGCACCGATGATCCAACGTGACCGACATAATCTTCCTCATCGTTGAAATCGCCTTAATCGTAGTAGGGTCCGCGCTATTCACTGAAGCTCTGATTCGGGGCCTCAGTAGACTCGTAAGGAGAGCCGGGGCGCATGCTGGACTAGCCCGTAGCATACGCGAAGGGTTTACCCTGATATGGATCACGTTAACGGGAGTTGGAATTCTCAGCCTTACCGGAATCGCGTCCGAATTCTCGTTTCTCACAGTCTCCGGAATCGTGGGGTTGACTACCTCCGCCCTGCAGAATACGCTGTCGAACATTATCTCGGGGGTTCTGTTGCTCTCGGACGGTGTTCTTCGACTCGACGATTCTATCGAGTATGGTGGGGTAAAGGGGTTTGTTGTGAAGATAGGATTACGCGCTACTTGGGTGAAGACAGATCACGGAGAGATTGCGGTTATCAGCAATAACTATCTTGTGAGCGGTCCCCTGGTCAACCACACTGCCACGCAGATGCTCGAAAGAAAGCTGCACTTCTAGCGCCGTAAGCTCAAGCAGTTCAGAGGTGTGAAGGTAGAATCGTAAGATAGATGAACCCACGAGTAGACGCGGGGGCTCGTGCGGCCGTAGTCTAGCCTGGTCTAGGACATAGCACGGGACGTCCAGTGGGCTTCCAACCCAACGACCCGGGAGACCATCATTCGGTGGTCCGGGAATTCAAATCCCGGCGGCCGCACCAAAAAACCGTTCTCGAGCCCCGGCGGTTTCGGTGGTTTGTGTCGCGAGGATCAAAATATTTTGATATTTTCGGGAGGGGGGTCCCGCCACTTGAAACCACTCCAGGCGAGTCTTATCAGATAAGGCGTAGAACAGAACAGTCGGATGTTTTCCAAAGAGCAAATTATCGGCATGATTCAGCGCGCGGATCTAGCAGATTAGAAATCGCCCGCCCGCTTTCCGGATCAGGGCTTATTCTGCGCCCGTCCACTCTCAACGGAATGATCCGCGTCCGGGAGGAGAGGGAGTTACCGTTTGTTAATTCCCTCCCAACTGCGAGTTTCACGTCGCGAGCATCAAGTGCAATTGACATTTCCTGAATGGTAACGGGTCTGGTAACCGTAAACGGTAACAGTCGCGCTGCCAACGGCGAGAACGCAAAGAGAAGACACGGCTCAACTCTACATTTAGGGTCCCTTGCCAATATAATCGAGAGAATACGGAACCTAACGGACGAATCATAAGTCCGTAGAAAGCCTCTAATCAATTCGCAATTTCAGACCCGGCAATCATTGAGCGGAGGTGATTGAATGGATAGAAGAATAACGATGTTGGCCTCTATTGGAGGACTCATCGTTCTGGCTGCTTCAATGACTACGGTAGCAAGTTCGCCAAAAATATCACTATACGTTACCACTCATGCGAGGTCGATCCCTCTCCAGACTTTTGACATTGTCATAGCGACGTCGACGAGAGCCTTCGTCTGGAACTTCACGGTCGACCTGACTGGTAAGGATGCAGGAAGCGACGGGTTCAATCTCGTGGTTGACGCAAGCGGAGGGACGAACCAACAGGTCCCACTGGTTTTATTATTCTCTGACCAGAACCTTACTCAATGGTTGTCAGAACCACTAAGCACTCATGGCGCGCAGGAATTGGCAATCGCAGCCTACGTTCCCACCATATTCTACTCGTCATCGCCGGCGGACAGACGATTGGCAGCGCCGTAACGATCCCCTTCCGTCCTTTGGCCAGCGGTGTCTACCACGTCGCCGTCTTGAATCCGAACGTGTTCGAAAACCTCGTTGCAGGAGTACAAGCAACAATTCACCTGGAAATCCATGGCGGCGAGACCTGGACAACAACGACCGTGGGATGACTAGTACTTTGAGAGAATGCGTGTTCACTCGAATACGCACCGACGTCGACTGACACCTCGAATCCCCCTTTTTCCTATAGGTGCACGCAACCGCGATCAGCCCACATGAACGTCGTTATGATCCCGAAAACCGCGCCAAGCCATTTACCGTCACACTGCATAACGGAGGACAGAGCTTCCTCGAATTATCGTCATAATTGGTCAGTATTAGCAGACTTTAATACGGCAAAAGGCATCCTTACTGTATGTGGTAGTAATGGGAGTTCGCGTAGCCATATCTTCCGATGCCCCAGTCATTAGGGTATTGACCGTTCTGGCTTCCATTGCTTTGCTGGCCATGCCTTTCTTGGCGAGACACTTCGTGGAGAAATTCAGCGATAGCACATTTGCAGAAGCTGTGATTTCGCAGAACAAGGACGCTTTTGACCGGTTAGCCGAAATGTAATGGCATCACAACCGGCCTTCGAGATTCTGTATCCCACCCCCTCTAACGTTATCGACTTTCACGACATTGTGATCAAGCAACGAGGATCCGCGGGCTACATGTCCCCCGGTATGGTCGAAGAATGCATAGAATGGGCCAAAACTGACGTGTACAATTTCGTCCCCTTTCCAACCCTACTGAAGCGAGCCGCGGCGACAATGTACGCCTACATAACCTTCCACCCTTTCGCGGATGGAAACAAGCGAACCAGCTTGATGACAACCTCCTTTTTCTTTTTCATAAACGGATATACCTTCAGGATATCGGACGACGCACCCGACTTCGCATTAGAAACAGCTAGAAGATGCGAACGCGAAGAAGGACACTCTCCGTTAGAAGAGATTGAAAGAATCTCACGTTGGCTGAAAAGCAAAGTAGGCTATTCGGTCCTTACGTTCTCAACATACAGAAGGGTCAGAAAGGGCCTTCCACAGTCCGCGACAACAGAAGCTCTGCTTCAAGCTAAAGGATGGAACACGTACTATCTGCTCTGGAGAATCGAGACAACCCAAAGGTTCGCACAGCTGATAGGACACAAGACTAATGCGTTGGATCTTCTCAGGCAAGTCCTAACTGTGTCCGAAGAATAGAGAAGAAATGACGGGCCCTACGCCTATGGCCCATACCCAACATAGCCGAGAGATTACGGAACCTAACAGATGGATGACCATCACTTCCGTTTCCCTTACAAAGAGCACTTCTGGGTCCCGAGAAGCAACTGCAACCGCGCTAGTGAGAGTCGAGGGTCTAGGGTTGAAAGAGAAGCGTCTTGACCTCTTTGATCTTGTAGAGGAGTGCCTTTGCAGCGTGAAAGATCGAATGGTATGCTTGGACAGTCGCCCATTTGTGATCTCCAGCCCTCAGACTCTTCTTTGCAGTTTCAAGATCCTCCTTCGCACCGTCCAGCTCTTTCGAGACCATGCCAGGAGTCGGTCTAGACCGACGGATCCTTCCCTGATCCACTAAGGTCTTGAGAGCTGGCCTTAGCTTCTCTCCCAGAGCACCCTACCTCGTAAAATATTCTGGTACAACGGTAGATCCTCTCTTCGAAGATGCGCAAACTTGGCCGCGTCCATTATTATCGGAGAGAGAGGCCTGGAATAGTGATGCTTTCTCACGAATCTAGTTAGTGTCTCTTCTACGGCGTTCTCGTGTTCAGTGAGAATAAACAGGTCCACATCACTGTCGCGAACGTCCGTCCCCTCAGCAACGCTTCCAAACAAGACCACCTGTGCTGCCACCTCCTCCATCATATCTGCCAGAGGCTTGAGCCGGCCTGTGTTGAAGAGCACCTTAAACTGCCGAGCGATCGGATTAGAAAGGTTGTACTGGTAGAACTTCATGTTCCCTAACTGCTCGACCGTTAACATTCCAGAGCCTTCTAGGGTGCGCAAGATCATGCTTGCCGCTCCTACGCTGACCCTTGCCTTTTCGGCTACCGCCCTGACATGGTACCTGGTCTCGGGGTCATCGCCTAGAGCGTCAAGTATGGCCATTGTAGCCGCGGAATAGTTGATGCTCATTCTAGTGAACATTCGTTCACTATTCTGAACATATATATACGGTGCCGGAAAAGTGGAGTTGTCGAACTGACCATGCCCGATTCCGGGTGCACTTTGTCCTGCACCTAGGTTCGATCCGGACGATAATCCTCGACTATTCGCCGACAGCTGACGGTGTGTGTATAACGTATTATGCTTGATGTGGTAAGTATTACCAGTGGGCCTGGTCTATGGGATCGAGTGTCGTGATAAAGGACGTCGATGAGGTTGCATACCGTAACTTGAAGGGTGAAGCTGTCAAGGCGGGATTGAAGATAGGAGACGCGGCGTCGCAGGCGTTCAGGCTCTGGGTCCAAGAACGGTCATTGGGAACGGTCAAAGACTATGAGAGGATCCGAAAGGCATCCAAGGAAATAGACCATCTCAGAGAGAAGATAGGCCGGGTGCCCGGCTTTGATAGTACGAAGGTTATTCGCGAGTGGAGAGATCGCCGAAGACCCTCATAGTTGACGCGTCTACCGCGACCGTGGTGTGACGAATATCTCTGCCGAATCAGATGCGCAAGGGGTTTCCAGAGTTAGACTTAAAAGTCTGGCATTCTAGTGTGTTTCTGGTAATGTGCTCTGACCCTGACAGTCGAAACCAGTGTCGGAAAGAAGTACGCGGTATACCTTCCCAAGGCAGTTGTTAAAGCCCTCAACCTCAAAGAGGGAGGGAAGATACTCCTTCGCGTTTCTGGAACCTCCCTCGTACTCGAAAGTGTCCAGGACCCGCTTCAGCTGGCGCTTTCTTCGAAGAAGTTTGCCACGGTCGATCCGGAAGAGATCGAGAAGACAAGCATCCGTGAGCAGGCGAGGACCGTTAAGAATCCTTCTTGACACATCCTTCCTGCTCCCGACCCTCGGGATCGACACGGGACGAGATGTAGCACGGGGCCTGAAGAGGCTCTCCGAGACTAGTAACCAGCTCCACTACTCAAGCTTCAACATACTAGAATGTCTCTGGCAACTCTCGAGAATCGCGAAAGAAGAACCTTCGACACTCGAAGCATCCCGGCTGGGACTGAGGAGCATCATAGAAGGCCGGAGGTACGCCAAGACCAACGAGGACTCGAGAACCTTCGACGAAGCCCTCGGGCTCTATCGAATGGGGCACACTGACATGATAGACAACATACTCTACGCTGTCAGCCTGCATCACAACCTCAGATTTCTAACAATCGACGAGACACTCCGAGAATTCATCAACAGCAAAGGACTGGAAAACACACTCGTACGCGTCGACCAGATCCCGACGAGCTAGTCAACCGCATAGTTCACAAGAACAAGAAACCGGGACCCTGCGCCTATGGCCCATATCCAACATAACCGAAAGAATCCAGAACCCAATCTGTTAACAGTCACCAATCTTCGGGAACTGTCCCAATATACCCGACATGCGTTGGCCGTAGTTCAAACCGATCTACGATTCGTTTCAAGTTGACTGTTCCTCTATCGAGTCCGAACCTCGATCTACGGATGATTTGTTGGATCATCGGTTTCTTAATGCGACAGATCTTGTATCTGAGCGAGTCATAGCTAGCAAAAGATAACCAGTAAAGGTCGTCGAAGTTCAAAGAACGGCCAACTGAAGTAAACCCACCCTTAGTGATCGTACCCTTAATCTCAACAGCCGATTCCACACGCCCATCAGTGTCCACTACAAACGCATCTGGTCCCGTTCTTTCCAAATTATGGAGAAGCCCACAAACGAGGCAGCAATAACGCTCAGAGAAGGTCTCTGGCATTTGGGGTTTCTTGTCATCGGTAAAGCCAGCCATGACTGCTGTCATCTTCCAGAAAAAAAAGTGATCCAAGATCTTAGGCTCATCAGACGAGCCGTAACCTCTTGTTCTGAAGTGCCTACCATTCCAGCTTACAGGCACATATTCCTCTATGCGTCTCATCTTTCCCTGTCAAATCCCCACAGAATTGAAGTTATTTGGCTGCTTAGCCATCGTGACTGTATATGATAGATAATTCAGGTATCGGCTAAGCCAGCTTCTGAGCAGCAATTAGGTAGAGTTCTATGCCTCCAGCTTTGCATGCAGCACGGACGTAGCCGGATGTTCTCAAAGCAACTATCGCTTTTCTAAACGAGGATGATCCCAATTTATCCCTCAAACCATTAGACTGCTTGAGGACCTGCCCGACAGTTTCCTGGTCAGCCTCTTCCTTCACTTCTACAGAAAGAAAAACGCCTGCAGCATCTTTGAATATCATGTCAATTACGCCCGAGCCTGTCTCAAACTCCCTGTGTACCAACTGAAGGCCGGGTCCCAAGAGTTCGGGTTTGGATGATAGAATTGTGACCAGATTACTTTCAACGCCAAGTCTATCGGATGGACTTGGGATCTTGAATGCAGAACTAAGGTCATGCTTGACTCCCATCAGATCTTTAGGGTACACATCCACTGGTTTGATGCCGTCATAGACAATGAGTATCGGAATCGAATGGTTGAGCTTGCTACTTCCCGTAATCGGGAGAGTTCTTCCTCCACCGCTCCTGACCTGCCCCCGAATCTGAGGCGGGATCATTCGGACATCCTCCAAGAATCGCTCCTCATCGGAGGAAGTGAGTCGATCTGCATCATGTACTTCCAGCTCAATGTTTGACACGCCAGCGTTCCTTTTGACCAGGTTAACTACGTCTTTGAAGTCCAGTTTTGATGCCGAATAGATCAGACGAGCCTTAGAACCGTACATCGTCCTCGTTTCGTAGATTGATCCCAACCAGTATTTGACAACACTATCCCGCTTCCGACGACGATTGTGAACCTGTTCGAACTGTTTCTTGGAGCTTTCAAGTATAGGGAGGCTAAGACGAACCTCACCGTTGTTAAGGGTCTCAGGTCGACTCTCAGAATACTCTCCTTTACCGAAGAAGCATCTGTGCTTGCGGCGAAGATACTCTCCGGGCTGGGGAAGGCTGGGAGAGGGATCGAGATCCGAGACCTCATAGTCGGAGCCACAGCGCTCCAAGAAGGCTACGCCGTGGCAACCGAGAACAGGGAACACTTCGTACGAATACCATGCCTAACAGTCTTATCCGAGCAAGAACTACTACGGAGACTCTAACAGGCTGACCACGTTCTCTCCCCCCGGACGATTCCAGTTTCAGCATTCCGTGTTGCGAGGAGCAAGTGCAATTGAGATTTCTTGAATGGTAACGGGTCTGGTAAGGCAAGTGGTAACGTTGGATGATGCAAGAATCTTTGATTCTTAGCTTGAGCCGTGATGACAACCCTGAGCTACTATGATAAAGGAAGGATCCGATCCCGAGACTGGAAGAAGCCTGAACTCTTTGAGGGGTTCCGCAAAAGAATCGGGTAGGGGGAGCCCGGCCGGTTGACTGGTCCTCTGATTCGCGAGGGCCATCAACATCTGCGGAACCTAGAGGTAATCATATTCAGCGATTCGGGGCACAATGTTTCCCAGCCTGATTTTGGCCGGTTCATCACTGCTTTGAGGGCGTTCCTGGGTCGGATTGATCAGACCGGAGCTGGAAACAGGAAGCGGTCAAATTCCGCCACTGTATGAAATTCGAAATCGGGCCTTGCCTGTGAGGCTGTGGGGCCCCACAAGTCCCTCATCGCCTTCGAACCCCAGAGGGCTGCGCCAGTGATTACTCCCGCGTTCCTCCCGGCTTGAATATCGGAGGCCGAATCGCCAACCATGATCACCCTGCTCGGCCGAACCTCCATTCTCTTAAGGACCATCTGGATGCCTTCAGGGTCCGGCTTGTTCCTCGTCACATCCTCCCCCGTCACCACCGCTGCAAAGTAGCGCTTCAGGGTTAGACCCTCCAAAGCTTCACGGACTAGGGTTCTGTTCGGAACCGACGTCACCAAGGCAACCTGTTTGCCGGATTCTCCGAGCCTCTCTAATAGTCCTGGGATTCCTGGGAACACCTCCCACATCTTCAGGTTAGTCTTCAGGCAATCAGTGTAGGCGTCTAGTGCTTGTTCGGAACGATCCCGCGAAAG
>Ga0099828_10001882_pt1 | contig 14315 bp, 14 predicted proteins | sample CZO8metaG_2_FD_79338 | JGI IMG/M metagenome (GOLD analysis project Ga0099828, IMG submission 79338) | Vadose zone soil microbial communities from the Eel River Critical Zone Observatory, Northern California, USA - CZOApr15con2H1.8 metaG | ecosystem: Environmental > Terrestrial > Soil > Vadose...
CAACGCCTTCGACATCCGTCAAAGAACGCTTATCAAAGCCGTCCGGCTCCGCGGCGCGGGAATACCCATGAAGACCGCAATGACGTCAGCAATCGGACTCGCGGTCCTCGTGGCCATCGCCGGCGTCGCGGGCCTCGCGCTCGTGGCGCCGGGTGCCCTGACCGCACCTTTCGGAGGCGCCAGCCCTAACGCGGGGACATCGTCACCGGGGACCGTCGGGGGAAATCCTGCCGGGTTCGGAACCTTGGCGGTGTCGGTCCAGGACGCGCCCGCGAGCGTGAACTGGACGCACGTCTGGGTGACGTTCTCCAGGATTCAGGTCCACGAGGCGAACGGAACGAACGAGAGCGGTTGGTTCAACGTGACGACGAACGCCGGGACCGTGGATTTGGCCGCGGTGCACAACGTCGCCCAGCTGCTCGGCACGGCGACGCTGCCGGCTGGGATGTACACGCAGATCCGGCTCGTCGCGACCTCCGCGCAAGGCGTCATGGAGAACGGCACGAAGGTCAACTTCACCGTGCCCTCGGACGTCCTCAAGACGGACGACCCGTTCAACGTCACCGTTGGACACCTGACGTCGATCACCCTGGAGATCGACCTAAGCCGTTCGATCGTCCATGCGGACGACAAGTGGCTCTTCTTGCCCGTCTTCGCGGCCGTGCACGAGAGCTGAGCCGACCGACCGGACGCAGCACGACTCGCCTGTGAGGGCGGGTCTCTTCCCTCCTTTCACATCGGGACGAACAGCCGGGTTCCGGATTTTGCATAAGTATATCGTCTCATCTGGCCTTGCGCCCGTGTGGCCCGAACCCCCGGCGCGAAAACGAAATCGGTCGACGTGAAGATCGCCGCGGTCCGGCTGGTGCGGTCGGGAATGCCGCAGACGGACGTGGCCGCGGCCTTTGGCGTCCACCCTTCCACCGTCTCGAGGTGGTGGCGCCTCGCGCGGACCGGTGGCGCAAACGCGCTCGCGCGCCGACCCGTCTCCGGGAGACCACCGAAACTCCCTCCGAGGGAACTCCGACGGTTGGCATCTCTGCTCGGACAGCCGCCGTCCGAGCATGGCCTCCAAGGCCACCACTGGACGCTCGTGTTAGTTGCCGAGTTAATCCGACGAACATTCGGGGTGACGTACCACCCGAGCCACGTTTGGCGGTTGATCCATGATCAGGGGCATTCGATTGTGATTGACTAATGCAAATCCAGAAAACCTTGAAGTAGCTACTGCTCCTCGCCAAGCTTATGCAGGCAGTCACGAATTCGGAGGACACGATTCCGAAGCTGTTCAAGGCGATCGAAGCGGGTCACGTTGACGAGGTCCGCGAGCTGATTGAGACGGACCCGAAGCTCGCCTCGGCGCGGAACAAGGACGGGGCGAGCGCGCTCACCTGGGCGGCGTATTACCGCCACAAGCCCATCTGCGACCTCCTCCTCGCGGCGGGCCTCAAGGCCGACATCTTCGAGGCGTCGGCCCTCGGCTTGAAGGACCGGGTCGAGGACCTCGTGAAAGCCGACCGGACGGCGATTGGCCGGTACAGCTTCGACGGCTGGACTCCCCTCCACCTCGCGGCCCATTTCGGCCGACCCGAGGTGATGCGGATCCTGCTCTCGACCGGAGCAGACCACCATGCGGTTTCCCGGAATAGCAACCGGAACCAACCGCTGCAGGCCGCGGCCGCGAACCGGCAAACGGAGGCCGTCGAGTTGCTGTTGAAAGCCGGCGCCGACGTCGACGCGCGCAGCCATGGGGCGTTCACCGCGCTGCACATCGCCGCGGCGAACGGCGTGACGCGGATGGTCGAGGCGTTGCTGAACGCCGGCGCCGACGCGCGAGCGAAGACGGAAGGGGGAAAGACACCCATGGACTTCGCGGTGGACGGAGACCACTTCGAGGTGGTCGCCCTCCTCGAGCGGGCCACGGGCGGCGAGAAGTGAGCGGCCGGCTCAGGCCTCAATCCCGGTCTTCCACGCCGCGTCCGCGACCGCTTGGATCTCGAGGACGGACACATCCCCAAGTACCGCCGGGTCCACTCGCACGCTCTCGCCCGGGAACGCGGCTCGAATCCGCGCGGCAAGCCACTCGGATCCCCACCGATGCCGGGGCGCGTGGTCCCTCCAGTTCGCAAGGCCGAACAGTCGCATTCCACAGTCCGGACAGAGTTCCCATCGCCACGATTCGTCGTCTGTGTAACAAACCGTGAGCGCCGGCGGTCGTACCATCGTCCGTCCCGACGCCTTCAGGGTAGTAATATTCTATTCTTCAGTTAATTCCGAACGGAATGTTGCGACGGAGAACCGGATCCGACGAAACGGAGTCGAAGAGGCCCCGTCCTTTAGGCTCGGCGGCTCCGACGGCGCGGGAGGAGCCTAATGTGTTCCTAAGCCGCTTATACGTCAACCGCATTTTGAGACGAGGGAGGAATCGCCTGGGCTTCCTGCCATACGCGGCCTCAGATGTGTTGCGGAACCGCCGGCGGACGGTCTCCGCGATCCTCGGGGTCCTGCTCGCGGTTACGTTCGTCGCCGGCACGTTCATCGCAATCGATTCCTCCGCACGAGCGACGTTGGATGCGAGCCTCGCGGGAATCCCGGGCGACTTCAACTTCTACCTGTACTCGACGAACTCAAGCTACAATTACTCGGCGCTCGAGGCCGCGCTCCTAGACTCCCCGGGCGTCGTCGACGCGTCCCTGTACCGGTATGTTCCCATTACTTGGATCGAGAACGCCACCGGTCCGGGAGTGGTCCCCTATGGACCGCCGACCTATGCGATCGACCCGGCGCATCCGCCCTCGACTCTGAGCGGCGTCGCCGCAAGCCCATCCCTCGACCTTCCGCCCCACTCCATCGGTCTGCAGAAGGACTTCGCGGACTCGATCGGTGTCGGCCTCGGAGACCGCGTCGTCGCGGTCAATCAGGTCAACGCAACGATTCGGTGGACCGCGAACCTGACCGTCGGGGCGATCCTCGAAATGCCGTCGACCCTTCCTCAATCCTGTCCGACGCGTTCTCCTAGCTGCTTCTTCCCGTTCGCGCTCGCAATCGTGAACCTTCGCGACATCGGCTGGCTACTGACCCAGCTCAAGGAATCCGACACCTACGGATACCAGATCGCGGGCGAAGTCTGGATCGACCGCGCGCACTACGTGAACCCCTACGACAGCGACGCGACGCAACGGAGCCTGCTGCGCATCCAGAGGCGTCTCCAGGAAATCATCGGTCCTGGCGGGAGCCTGAACAACAACATCGCGCCGCGCCTGCAAGCTTTCTCGAACGTGCTCGCAGGCGAACGGCTGCTGTACCTCCTCCTGTCGATGCCCGTGGTCCTGCTCGGGATCTACCTTGGCGCCGTTGGGGTGGATTTGAGCCACGCAGAACGGCGGCGAGAGCTCGCGGTGCTCAAGACCCGGGGCGCGCGTCGAGGACAGGTCATCGGCCTGTTGATTCTCGAAGCGATCGTGGGCGGGCTCGTCGCGGCGGGAGTCGGCCTCGTCGCAGGGGTGATTCTAAGTCGGTTCCTCTTGGACGTCGTGAATCCGTATGGGGCGCCCACCCCGTACGAGTCGTTCATCCTCACGCCGAACACGGTTATTGCCGTCGCCTTCCTTGCGATCGTCCTGATGGCCACCGTCGCGTACCGGTCGGCAAAGCGCACGGCGAGCCTCCCGATCGTCGAAACACTGGGCTACTATGCTCCGGGGGAGACGAAAATCCTGTACAGCCCGAAGGTCGACGTCGCGCTCGTGACGGTCGGCATCGCAGACTACATTCTCGTGTGGTGGCGGGGCACGGCGCCGACGGACCTCTGGACGTTCCTCCTCGGAATCGTTCCGTTTCTCCTCCTCCCCATCGTTCCGCTGCTGCTCATCGTCGGCCTGACTCGACTCCTGACCCGGTCAACCGGGAAGGTGTACGATTGGTTCTCCCGCGCGGCCAAGCCGTTCACGAAGGAACTCTACTACATCATTCGCCGCAATCTGATGCGGAACCCGCGACGGTCCGCGAACGTCGCGATCATCATTGCGCTCGGCCTCGCCTTTGGCGTGTTCACGCTTTCCATCATCGCCACCAACGCGGCGCACCTGGAGCGGGAAATCCGCGCGGACATCGGCGCGGATATGGCGGTGACCCCGGCCAATCCGGTAAAGGACCTCACGGCGAACCTGAGCGCGACTCCCGGGGTCGCCGGCGTGACGAAGATTCGAGCGATGAGCGTCTCCCTCGGCTACAGCGCGAGCGTGTACGCCCTGGATCCGGATTCGTATTTCGCCGTCGCCCAACCGGAAGGATGGTACTTCGCGGACGGCAACGTGGCGCACGGTCACGACGTCCTCGCGAAGAACGGACAGGTCCTGGTCTCCCAAGCCTTCCTCGATCAAGCAGCCCTGGAAATCGGGGATCGGCTGACGCTGTCCGCCGACCGACGCGATAACAACGGCACCCTACTCGGGACCATTCAGGAGAACGTGACCGTCGGAGGCGTTGTCTCCTTCCTCCCGGGCGTCGGGACCGGGCCTTCTATCCTCTTCCGGGGCTACTCCGGCCCGTACCAGTGGACGGTCTATACGGGCCTCGGGACGATGCAGCCGTTCCTCGATCCCGCCCTCGGCAATCTCGCCACCGTGTATCGGTATCTCGTGGACCTCGCGCCAGGCGCAGACTGGCGGACCGTGAAAGCCGCGGTCGTGGCGGAGGAGGACGTTGGCTCCGTGGCCGTCACCGCAGAGGAGGTCGAAGCGCAGAACGCGAGCCCATTCGTCCGCGCGATCGCCGGCTTCATCGGAATGGAAATCGCGTTCATCGTCGTCATCCTGACGGCCGGCGTTGGACTCATCCTGTACGCCGCGAGCCTCGAACGGGACGTCGAGTTCGCGGCGATCATCGCCCGCGGCTCGAGCGGCCGGCAGACCGCGCAACTCCTCGTCGGGGAGGCGTTCGTGATCATCCTCGTCGGGCTCTCGATTGGCGTCGGCGTAGGGATCGGCACCGCCTTCTTCGCGACCCACTGGCTTGCCACCGGCCCGGCGGGGGTCGCCACCTCGCCGGTACCGTATTTCTTCGTGTTCCCTTGGGACGCCCTCTTGCTCGTCTTGCTCGCCCCCGGCGCGATGCTCCTCGCCGCGTTCCTCGTGTCCGTGCGCACGGCCCACATCAACCTCGCGAAGGTCCTCAAACTCCGAGGAGGGTGAGATGCCGAACATCGCAACGAAGGACCTGATCAAGGTGTATCGCGCGGGAAAGTCCGAGGTGATCGCGCTCCGCGGCCTCGACATGCAGGTGAGCGATGGCGAACTCATCGCGGTCCAGGGTCCCTCCGGATGCGGGAAGACGACCTTGTTGAATCTCCTCGGCGGGATCGACCGGCCCACCGCGGGTCGGATCGAAGTGGACGGCTCGAACCTCGTGGACCTGAGCGATCCCGAACTGGTCCGGTATCGGCTCCAGAAGGTCGGCTTCATCTTCCAGTTCTTCAACCTCGTTCCGACTCTCACCGCGGAGGAGAACGTCGAGCTGCCGATGCGGCTCGCGAGGAAAGGGCCATCCGGTCGTGCGAAGCGGAGGAACGAGCTCTTGGAACTCGTCGGGATGACGAAGCGCGCGGGCCACCGACCCGACGAGCTGAGTGGCGGCGAGCAGCAACGGATCGCAATCAGTGTCGCGCTCGCGAACGATCCGCCGCTCCTGTTAGCGGATGAGCCGACGGGGGAGCTCGACACGAAGACGGGCCAGGAGATCCTCGACCTCTTCCGTCGCCTGAACCAGGAGCTTCGGAAGACGATCGTCGTCGTGACGCACGACGCGCGGGTGTCCCATATCGCCCACCGCATCTTGGAAATCCGGGACGGGAAGATCCTCGGGGAGACCGCGGCGGCCGCGTAGGCCTCAATAGACGCGTTCGTGGGGCTCGATCGGCCACCGTTTGTCGCGAATGGATTGCTCGACGCGTGCCAACGATCGGTCGAGCTCGGAGAGGAACGATTGCTTCGTGGCATCGTCCATCCGCTGCGTCTCGAGCAGCGCCCGCAAAGCCTTCAACATCGGCGCCTGGATGTAGATCAAAGCGAGAAGCTCCTTCTGGTAGAGGGTCGTGACGAGGTAGGGATTTCGGACTGTGGCCACCGTCGCCTGCGCGGCCCAGAAGGCAATGACCTTGTCCAGGTAGACGCCGAAGCCCGCAATCACGACGAGGACGACCACCAACAGGACGAGGGCCGTCTCCAGAAACGTGAAGCCAAATTGTTGTGTGAACAACGGGCCAAGGACGATCGTGAAGACTCCCAAGAACGTGAGAATCGTGAACACAATTCCGAGGATGCCCATGCTGAGGTTCCATCGGTACAGCCACTCTGCAACCCGGATCTTCTGACGCTCCGCGCCCATACGTTCCCTCGGGGTCCCCATGGCGGCGCTACGGATAGTTCCCGCGCCGCCCCGCGAGAGCCTGGTGAGCCCCGGAAGCGAGAAAGAAAGGGGCGGGGGTCGACCAGAGCGGCGCCAGGCAGGTCCTCAAGTCCGCCGATCGTGCGACTCGCGAGATCGCCCGAGCGCGGCCGCAAGGGAGCCTGGGACGTCCTCGGTCTGGTACCAAGTTCGTCGAGTCGCGCTCACTTCTGCATGTAACGCGTGCTCTCGAGTTGGATTGTCTCTTTCCGGGCGCGGTCTGCCTCCGAAATGATGTCGACCGCGTGCTTCAGATTCCGATTATTCGCGGCGATGCCCCAGAGCCCAAGCAAGACCAAGGCGACCGCGATCGACGGAGCGAACGCCCCACCCGCCACCTTCCCGGAGGCGTTCTGGATGGCGGTCTGAACATTCGGCACCAGCGCGAGAATCCCGATCGTAAGCCCGACGATGAGGAGGATCGTCCAGAGGACCGTCAGGACGATCCGTTTTCCCACGTGCGCTTCCGAGCTCGCGGTCACGGAACAAATCCTCTCGGCCCGCAAAGGACGAACCAGGCTCTAGATAAAGGATTGGTCCTGGGTCTCGGCTTGGGGCATAGGTTCAAAGGAACGCCGCGGCGTTCGGCGGGCGTGGCCGAGGGGCGGACCGGACCCTGGGCGTTCATCCGTCGGCTGCCGTGGTATCGGTTCGCGGCGGGAGCGATCGCGGGCGGCGCCGGCCTCCTCGTGACGTTCGTCCTGCGCGTGTTCGGACTCGGCGTGTTCCTCCCGGAAGTCGCGGTCGACTTCGTCGTCGGCCGGATCCCTGGCGGGATCGAGTCGTTCTTCATCCGGAACCTCGGCGAAGGCGCGAAGCTCCTCGCGCTTCTGACCGCCCTGGTCGTCTTCCTCGTCCTGCCGGGTGTCTACGCGGTCCTATTCCGTCGCGTGCAAAGCTGGCTCAAGAATCGCTGGTTCGTGATGGCGTTCTACACGTTCACGTCCGCCGGAATCGTCCTCCTCCTCATTCTCCCGATCCTCGACGCAGGCTTCCTCGGTTCGAACACGTCCACGGGGGCGGGATTCGCGACGTTCAGCCAGCTCATCGGTTCCTGGATCTACGCGGCCCTCCTCGACCACATCTTGGTCGACGTCGCCGCGGAGTATCCGGAGGGTTTCAACCTGAGCCGGCGGCAATTCATCATCGGGAGCATCGGGGCGGTCGCGGTGGCCGCGCTGACGTTCTACGGCCTCGCGAGCCTCGTGTCGAGGAAAGGCCGGCTCGTGTTCGCATCGATTGCCGAGATGTTTGCGAACGAACAGACGCCGACGGAACGGTTCTACGTCGTGACAAAGAATCTGATTGACCCGGACCTCCATGCGGACGTGCAAGCGGGCCGTTGGCAACTCGACGTTACCGGGCTCGTATCGAAACCGACCACGTACTACTACGGTCCACAGCCGCCGCCCAAGATCGATCTGCTCACCCTCCCCGCGGTTTCGGAATTCGTGACCCTCGAATGCGTGAGCAACGAAGTCGGCGGAAACCTGATCAGCACGGCCGTGTGGAAAGGCGTCCGCCTCGCGGACCTCCTTCAGGCGGCCGGTGTCGATCCCGCCGCGGACTGGGTCGTGTTCACGTGTGCCGACGGCTACACCGCCGCGGTCCCCATGCAGAAGGCGATGGACCCGGCCTCGCTCGCCGCGGTCCAGATGAACGGGGGAGAGCTGACGACCGCCCATGGCTACCCGGCGCGGATCATCGTCCCGGGACTGTACGGGATGTTCCATGCGAAATGGATCACGAAGATCGAGGCGGTGACCGGGGCGGTCCTCGGGTATTGGCAGCAGAAGGGCTGGACGAATTCGGACGACGGGAACGGCCGGATCCACACGGTCGCAATCATTGCAACGCCGCCGGACAACACGGTGATCAAGGGCTCGGTCACAATCGGCGGCGTCGCATTCGCGGGCGACCGCGGAATCTCTGCGGTGGAGGTGCGAATGGATGGCGGCGCGTGGCGCACGGCGGCACTCTCGCTGCCCCCGCTGTCGAACCTGACCTGGGTCCTGTGGACGCTCTCCTTGGGGTCACCTGCCAGCGGATCCCACAAGATCGAGGCCCGCGCCGTCGATGGGACCGGGGTGCCGCAGGATGCGACGCCCGCCCCGCCGTTTCCGAACGGGGCCGCAGGGTACGACTCGATCACGCTGCTCGTCGCGTAGGACGGCCTCACGAGCTCTTCGCGACGCGACCGGTTCGAACGCCGAAGGCCACGATTCCGATTCCCGCAAGGGCCGTGACGATGCCGATCCACAACCACGTTGGGTCGTTCGACATGAAGGACCCCAGGAGGTAGCCCGCACCTTGCAGCGCCCACACGGCGCCGGCCAGGACGAGGATCACGCCGAGCACCACAACGACCGGACGCATGCCGGGCGAGACCCGCGAGTTCGGTATAAGGGTTCGCCCCACTTTGGAACTCACCGAAGGTCTTGCCGATCCGCCGTCATTTCGGTTCCCCAGTCGTACAGGATGTAGAACCGCTCCCGCGTCGATGGGAGCCGCACACTTCCGACGAGCCACGGGTCCGCCATGCCGACCGCGTGCCAAACTTCGAGCCGCTCGAAATATGCGAGCAATGCCTGTGCCCGCCTCAACGCCTCGGCGGGCATCGCGTTCGCGCGATGTACCGGCCGACGTCTGAAGTTCCAGACTGTCCAATCCGCCCATAGGTGGGATTTCTTCGGGATCTCGGCCGCGAGCCGCGGGGCGATTCGGGAGAGATCCTCCTTCCCGACCGACACGAAGGTGCGATCCCGGGAGACAATCGGTATCTCCCGGAGCCCGGCGAAGGTTTTGCTCGCCCACGATTCCTCCGCGATCTCTGCGCGTCGAGCCGCGATGCGCTGCGAGAGCGTGGCGAGCGTCGTTTCCGTGTGTAGCACATCCGCCTCCAACGTCCGCGCGAGTGATGCATCGGAGCGGTAGACCTCGAGTTTCTCCTCCGCCTCAGCGAGCTCGTCTTGCATCGCCCGAACGACATCGTCGTCGGTCTCCAAGTCGTCGTGCGCCGACGTTTCGATTGCTCGTGCCTGCCGGGCGATCGCCCGTCGCGCGGTCACCGAGTCACCCGTCAGCCGCCCGTCATGACGAGGCCTTCGTGCTCCTTCCAGCTCTTGTAAAGTTCCTCGATTTCGTACGGCGGCGCGTGACAGGACACGTATCGGAGTCGCGTCTTCCCGAGGTTGCGGATCCCGTGCGTCGAGCCGGCGGGGAAGTACGCCGCCGTGTCAGGCCCGAGGACTTTCTTCTCGTGACCCGAGGTCACCTCCCCACGTCCCTCGAGGATGTAGTACATCGATTCCACCGTGCGGTGCTCGTGGACCGGCGTGCTCCCGCCCGGCCGGATCTCGACGACCGTGATCAGGAACTTCCGCGAACCGACGTTGCTCGGGCTGATGACCTGGTACGAGAGGCTTTTGTCGCCCTTCAGGGCCTTCGCATTCTTGCGCTGCACGATCTTCATGGGCCCACCGCGAGGCCAAGGAGTGGCGGCGGGCCATTTGGAGTTTCCGGGTTCTGTCACAAGCCGGGTGACGTAATCGCCCCCGCTTGCGGCTCCACTCCGCTCGGCTCCTCCCGTGCGCCCGTCGGCAACGCCAACAGGTCGTAGAGGGGACTCACGACATCATGGCGGAGGGCACCGGGCTGGAACCGTACAGCCCTTGCCAAGGCCTCGTTCGAGGCCAAGGCGGTTTTCAGGATGTTCAGGCCCGCGTTGATCTGGCGATCCATCTCCCAGTCGCACGCGAGGCACACGAAGTCCTTGCCCACCCTATCTCGGCGCCGAGCGCCACACACGGGGCAGGTCTTACTGGTCCATTGAGGGTTGACTTTGATGATCGGCACGCCTGCGAAGGCGGCCTTGTACTCGATCTGACGGTGAATCTCGCGTCGGGGCCAGGAGGACAGGCGGCGGTTCATGCGTCGAGAACGACCGCCGGCTCCATGGAGGCTAAGATCCTCGAGGATGATGACGGCTTGACGGTCCTTCGCCGAGGCGACCAGGGACTTGGAAACCCGATGGAGTCGTTGACGGACCCGCCGCTCCCTCTGCCTATCCTGCCGGAGGAGCCGACGCCGGACACGCCGATCATGCGCCTTCCGCTTCGCGAGATATCGCCGGCGTCGGAAGTGTGTCGTCTGCACTTGCCGGACGCCGTCTAGGGGGAGGGTCACGAGACGTGCGATGTCAGCCGAGGCGATCACGCCGTCGAGGGAGTCCTCGTTTGTGTCCAAAGCGATCGCCGATGTGGACTCGTGAGGCCTCGGTGCCTCCTTCCTCACGGCGAGGAGGACCTTTCCTGGGACTATGGTCATCGATCCGAGTTCCCAGGACGAATCGTGGAGGAAGAGCCGGTGCCACTCCGATATCGGAACGTGCAGTTGCACAGCTTCCGTTGCGCGGATCGGAATGCGGAGGCGTCCCGTCTCCCGGTCGAGCCGGTACGATTGGTTCTCCGCCTTCAGCATCAACCGACGCATGAATGGGATGGAGGTCCGCTTCCCCTTTCTCATTCGCCGTCGGTAGACCTTCAGGACCGCCAGGGCGACCTCGAAGGCGCTCGGGATGTACTGCTTGTACACGGCGTGCTCCGCGGAGAATGTGCGGTATGCTGCCCTCGTGAGCCGATGCCGGGACCGGATGTCCTTGCAAAGGGCTATGCGGATCGACTTGTTCACAATGAGTCGGAACTCGGCGAGGAGTCCGAGAAGGGGCGCGGGCAGCTCCCCCACGGGGAACGAGAGAGTCCGGATGACGCGGACGCCCATCGGGACTCCGAAGGGCCTTGTCGGGGTAAAGGCTCCTCTCGGAGTACTGTGAAAGTGCTCGTGGTCATGCCCCGATCCGTTACAGAGCCGTTTCCGCACAAGGGTTAAATGGCCTCGGGCGGGTTCGCGCCCCGATGGTCCGCGTTGAGGTCATCGCCTATACGCCGACCGAGTTTCTCGAGGAACACGACATCACGATCGACCGGTGCCGAGAACTCCTGAACACCCATGCGGTAACGTGGGTGAACGTCGTCGACCCGGACGGGCCGACCGTCGAGGCCCTTGAGAAGGTCTTCGGCCTCCACCCGCTCGCCCTCGAGGACGCCCAGAACGAGGACCTCGCGCCGAAGGTCGAGCTCTACGACACGACGGTCTTCATCGTCGCGCGGACGATCGTTTGGGCGGAAGAGCTCGACACGGATCAACTCTCCGTCTTCGTCGGGAAGAAGTTTCTCGTCACGATCCACGACAAGGTGTTCCCCCAACTCGAACAGACGCGCATTCGCCTGCGGAAGCGGGACCCCCGCCTCCTGAAGTCCGGTCCGGACTTCCTCGCGTACTCGATCCTGGACGACCTCGTCGACTCGTACCTGCCGCACCTCGACCGCCTGCAGAACATCCTCGACGAACTCGAGGAGAAGGCGCTCGAAGACCCGAGCCGCGAGACCGCGAACACGATCCATCGGTTCCGGCGGGACCTGCTCGTCCTCCGGAACCAGCTGCGGCCCCAGCGGGACGCGTTCGCCCAGCTCGCACGCACGGACCTCGCGGTGTTCCGGAAGGAGACGCGGGATTATCTGCGGGACATCTACGATCACATGATCCAGGCGCTCGACCGAATCGACACGCTCCGCGAGGTGAGCTCGGGCCTGATGGAAGTCTACCTGAGCGTCGTGAACAACAGCTTGAACGAGGTCATGAAGACGCTCACGATCATCGCAACGATCTTTCTTCCGCTCGGTCTGGTCGCGAGCGCGTATGGGATGAACGTCGCGTTTCCGGGAAAGGAAGAGTGGACGGGACTCGCCGCAGCCCTCGTCCTCATGGGGATCGTCGGGGCGATCATGCTCATGTTCTTCCGCCGGCGGAAGTGGCTCTGAGACGCGCCTCGCGACACGGAAATAGGAGGCCGACCATCCGGGACGAGGGTCTGCATGCCGTGGAAGTATACGGACGAGTTCTACAAAGAATACACTCGCACGACATGGAACGAGAGCGCGGAGACGTATCCGAAAATCCTGCGGTGGCTTGAGCCGTACGGGTTCGATCTCCTCGCCCGCGTCGATCCGAAGATCCGGGAGAAGGCGCTCGACATCGCGACAGGGCCGGGTGAACCGGCGCTGACGGTCGCGCGGATGGTCGGCCCGGAAGGAGAGGTCGCGGGCATCGATCTTTCGGAGAAGATGATCGAGCGCGCGATGCAGGCGGCAAAGGAACGTCGCATCCCGAACGCGACGTTTCGAGTGATGGACGCGGAGGCCATGACCTTCCCGGACGACACCTTCGACTTGGCCACGAGCCGGTTCGGCTTCCAGATTTTCACGAAGCCGGAATCCGTGGCGAAAGAAGCCCATCGAGTGCTCAAGCCGAGAGGCCGAATCGGCGCGACCGTGTGGAGCACCGCGGAGAAGGCGCCCGCCCTCCATGCGATCGTGGGCCCCATGCTCGAGTTTGCGGAGCCCGACGAAACGGGATACCTGCCTACGCCATACGAGTTGGGCGGCGCGGGCGAGATGGTGAGATTGCTGGAAGACGCGGGCTTTCACGAAGGGAAAGAAGAGCGGAGGACCCACCGGTTTGTCTGGAGGAACGAAGACGAGTATCTCGACTCAATCCTCGGCGGGACGCCGCTCGGACATTCCCTAAAGGAGGAAGACCCGCCGGTCCAGAAGAAAATCCTCGCGAAGGCGCGGTCGAATCTACGGGAGTGGAAGACGCGGAGGGGGATCGAGATCCCGTGCGAAGCCGTCATCGTCACCGCGACGAAGTAGACGGCCTCTCTCGTCGCGAATCCGCTCGCGCATGTACCCGATTGCGGTTTGTCAACGCGGCAAACCGAACTTGACAAAGGATATTCCCCGGGACCGATGGCTGTCCACACAACGCCCACCGATTCGCTAGCGGAAGGGATGGGGACCGACGTGGCCACGAAGAGCCGGCGTGCTGCTCCGAGCAAGACGCGTTTCCTCGTTGTCTGGTGGATGTCGAAGAATCCGTACGCCGCGGTCTTCGAGAACCGCGTCGCGGCGGAGGCCGCCGCGAACGTCCGGAACGCGATCCTGGTCACGTTCAAAGGAGCGAACACGGAAGTCGAGACGATCGTCGACTGGTTTCGCCGGGACGAGGAAGGTCGACCGATGCCTGCGGAATGGCGGGAGCTCATGGGACAGATCCGGGTCCCCTGGGCCGGCAAAGCCCATCCCGAAGCGTCGGAGATCGAGGCGTCCTCATCGTCTGAAGCAGCGCAGGCGGAGGCTTAGGTCCGCCTTCTGCTCGTTATTGTTAATCGCGAAATCGGGCTAGCAACTGGAGCGTCGACTTGGATTGCTTGCTGCCGGAGGGAATAGCAATCCCATTCCCTGAGGCCTATTGAAGGCTTGGATAGGGTACGAAAAAGCCCGCGCTCTTTGAGATGAAAAAAAGGAGTGGATTAGACGTTCGCGATCGGGAAGCAGAGGCCCTCTACCTTGCCAAGGCCTCCTTAATTTTGATGGCTCTTTAGGAGGTGATCCATCTGCAGGTTCCCCTACAGATACCTTGTTCACGTGGCCCCCATGTCGCCATGGGGCGTGGACTGTATCATCATCCGACGCGCCTTGCGTCGGAGCCCGGCGTGCAGTCTCTGAGGGTTCCGATCGCTCGATCGGCCTTCCCTGCGGATTGTCCGCACCTCGAGATTGTTACCGCGACGCGGTACTCGAGGATCCTCGGAGTTCCCCGCATATAGCCAGGTTTGTTCCGGTTCCTTACGGATCCGGAGTCGCAACACAGTTTACGACTTAGCCCTCCTTGCTGAACCTAGGTTCTAGCGCCGCAAGAACGGCACCATCACCCAGGCTCAACTCGGGTGGCTTGACGGGCGGTGTGTGCAA